>Ga0193699_10000016_pt1 | contig 164962 bp, 165 predicted proteins | sample L3c2metaG_FD_160095 | JGI IMG/M metagenome (GOLD analysis project Ga0193699, IMG submission 160095) | Soil microbial communities from a riparian zone of the East river system, Colorado, United States - L3c2 | ecosystem: Environmental > Terrestrial > Soil > Riparian zone | place: USA: East...
GATCAAGGGCCGCAAAGGCGACGCCGTCGTCGAGGTCGACGAGGGCCCGCGCCGCGGCTCGACGCTCGAGGCGCTGAGCAAGCTCCCGGGCCTGACCGGCAAGGAGGGCTCGCACACCGCCGGCAACTCACCCGGCGTCAACGACGGCGGCGGCGCGCTCGTCCTGTCCTCCGATCAGTGGGCAGAGGCCAACGCCAAGACCGTCCTGGCCGAGATCGTCGGCCACGCCCAGTTCGCCAACGACTTCGCCTCCCTCGCCACGACCCCGGCCGGCGCGGCGCGCAAGGCGCTGGACAAGGCCGGCCTGCAACCGGCAGACATCGACCTGTGGGAGATCAACGAGGCCTTCGCCTCGGTCACCCTGCAGTCGATCCGCGAGCTGGCCATCGACGAGGAGCGCGTCAACGTCAACGGCGGCGCCGTCGCCCTCGGCCACCCGATCGGCGCCTCCGGTGCCCGCATCCTCGGCGCGCTGGTCCACGAGCTACGCCGCCGCGGCGGCGGCCTCGGCGTCGCCGCCATCTGCTCCGGCGGCGGCCAGGGCGACGCGGTCATCCTGAGGGTGCATGGGAACGGGCAGTAACGACGACGAGCTTCGCCCCGGGGACCCGATCTCGCCCCCTGGGCGAGTGTCGGCCGCGTTCTTCGACCTGGATCGGACGCTCATGTCGGGCTCGTCCGGGTTCTTCTGGGCCCGCGCCGCCGCGAGAGCAGGGATGATCTCGCGGCGGCGCCTGGCGCTCGACGCCTGGGAGAACGTGAAGTTCCGGCTGCGCGGCTCGACCGACGAGAGCACCGACAAGGTGATGCTCCGCGTCGGCGAGATGCTCGTCGGCAAGCGCGCGGTGGACTTCCAGCGCCTCGGCCCGCAGGTGCTGGCCGGCGTGCTGCCGCGGCTGTACCCGCAGATGCTCGAGATCGCCTGGCAGCACCAGGACGCCGGGCGGCCGGTGTTCATCGTCACTGCTGCTACGCAGGACACCGCCGGGATGATCGCCCACGTCCTGGGGTTCGACGGCGGCCTCGGGACGCCGCTGGAAGCCGTCGACGGCCTCTACACCGGCAAGCTCGCGGGCCCGTTCGCCTACCGCGACGGCAAGCCCCAGCTGATGCGCGCGCTGGCCGATGACCAGAGCATCGACCTGACCGACTCCTACGCCTACTCCGACTCGGAGTCGGACCTTCCCATGCTCCGCGCGGTCGGCCACCCGGTCGCCGTCAACCCCGACGGGGCGCTGGCCCGCGTCGCCCGCGAGGAGGGCTGGGACGTCCTGCGCTTCGACCGCCTCGGCGGACGCCTGAAGATGATCGGCGGCCTGACCGCCGCCACCCTGCTCGGCGCCGCCGGCGCCACCGCCCGCCGGAGGGGCGCTGCCCGATGAGGTCGAACGTCCTCGTCGCCGCCTTGCGACGGACCTGGAGGCACGTTCGATGAGCTACTCAGAGCTGACCCACGAGCAGCGCGAGATCCGCGACCTCGCCAAGCGCTTCGCCGACGAGGAGATCGCGCCGCACGCCGCAGCGTGGGACCGCGAGCACCGCTTTCCGCGCGAGGTGTTCACGGCGCTGGGCGAGCTGGGGCTGATGGGCGTGTGCGTGCCCGCCGAGCACGGCGGCGCGGGCGCCGACTTCCTGTCCTACATGTTGGTGCTGGAGGAGCTCGCGCGCGCCGACGCCGGCGTCGGCGTGACCGTTGCGGTGCACACCAGCGCGGGCACGCTCCCGATCCTCGCCAGCGGCACCGAGGAGCAGATCCAGCGCCTCGTCCCGCCGCTGGCCCAGGGCCACGAGATCGCCGCGTTTGCGCTGACCGAGTCGGGCGCGGGCTCCGACGCCGGCGCGATCCGCACGCGCGCGACCGACGGCGAGGCGGGCGCGCCGCTGCTCACGGGCACCAAGCAGTGGATCACCAACGGCTCCTACGCCCACACCTTCGTCGTGTTCGCCAAGGACCCTGACAAGCCGAGCGCCTACCTGGTGCGCCGCGGCGCGCCGGGGTTCTCGGTCACGCGCGAGGAGGAGAAGATGGGGTTGAACTCCTCCTCGACCGCCGACCTCGCCCTCCAGGACACGCCGGCCGAGCGCCTCGGCGCAGCGGGCGGCGGGATGCGCATCGCGCTCTCGACGCTCGACGGCGGCCGGATCGGCATCGCCGCCCAGGCGCTCGGGATCGCCCAGGCGGCGCTCGAGCTGGCAACCGGCTACGCCAAGGAGCGCCACGCCTTCGGGCGCCCGATCGGCGGCTTCGGCGCCATCCAGCAGAAGCTCGCCGACATGCAGACCGAGGTCGAGGCGTCGCGCGCGCTGGTCTGGCGCGCCGCGCGCCTGAAGGAGGCCGGCCGGCCGCACACCGTCGAGGGCGCGCAGGCCAAGCTCTTCGCCTCACGCGTCGCGCGCCACTGGACCGGCGAGGCGATCCAGATCCTCGGCGGCTACGGCTACACCAAGGAGTTCCCGGCCGAGCGCTATTACCGCGACGCCAAGGTCACCGAGATCTACGAGGGCACCAGCGAGATCCAGCGCCTCGTCATCGCCCGCGCACTGCTCGGCGAGGCAGCCCGCGACTGACCCCAGCCGGGGTCTGACCCATCTGCCAGGCCTCCGTCCCGACCCCGGCGCTTCGGGGTCTGACCCCTCAGGGTGCCCCAGACCGAACCACCCCAGCCGGGGTCTGACCCATCTGCCAGGCCTCCGTCCCGGCCCCGGCGCTTCGGGGTCTGACCCCTCAGGGTGCCCCAGACCGAACCTCCACAGCCGGGGTCTGACCCGTCTGCCTGGCCTCCGTCCCGGCCCCGGCGCTTCGGGGTCTGACCCCTCAGGGTGCCCCAGACCGGGAACGCAGCCGACCCTGCGCCCGTAGCCTGCACCCATGGCGCCGCTGCGCATCGATCCCGTCGCCGAGGCGCGCCGCCATTGGGAGGAGCGCTGGGGGTCCGAGCCGTCGCGGCCGATGGCGGCGGTCACCTCCATCATGCGGGCGCAGCAGGTGCTGCTGGCCCGGCTCAACGAGCTGGTGCGCCCGTACGGCCTCACGTTCCCGCGCTACGAGGCGCTCGTGCTCCTGTCCTACACGCGCCACGGCGAGCTGCCGATCGGCAAGCTCGGCGAGCGCCTTCAGGTCCACCGCACGTCGGCGTCGTCGATCGTCGCCGCGCTGGCCGACGACGGCCTCGTGCGCCGTATCCCGTCCGACCGCGACGGCCGCGCGACGCTGGCCGTCATCACCGAGACGGGCCGGACCGCGGCCCGCGCCGCGACCGAGGCGCTCAACGCAGCGGAGTTCGGCCTCGGCGCGCTGGCCCCGGAGGAGCAAGAGGGGCTCACGAACGTGCTGCGTGTCCTGCGTCTCGACGCCGGGGACTTCGTCGCGTAGCATGAGGACCCCACGGATATGAGGAAGTCCTCCTAAATGACCACCACGCAGCGCCCCACGGTTCCGACGACGCACGAGCAGTGGCTCGAGGCCTACGGCGCGACGCCGGAGCGCGACGCCGAGTTCGTCTCCCTCTCGGGCGAGCCGGTCAAGGCGCTCTACACGGAGGCCGACCTGCCGGCCGATCGCGACGCCTCCATCGGCGTCCCCGGCGGCTATCCGTTCACCCGTGGCGTGTACCCGTCGATGTATCGCGGGCGGTTGTGGACGATGCGCCAGTTCGCGGGCTTCGGGACGGCGGAGGAGACCAACGAGCGCTTCCACTACCTGCTCGAGCACGGCCAGACGGGGCTGAGCACGGCGTTCGACATGCCGTCGCTGATGGGCCACGACTCCGACAGCCCCCGCTCGCTGGGCGAGGTCGGCCGGGAAGGCGTCGCGGTCGACACGACCGTCGACATGCAGGACCTGTTCGCCGGCATCGACCTGGGCGACGTGAGCGTGTCGATGACGATCAACGCGCCGGCGGCGATCATGCTGGCGTTCTACGTGGTGGCGGCCGAACGCCAGGGCGTGCCGCCGGAGCGCCTCGGCGGCACGATCCAGGCCGACATCCTCAAGGAGTACATCGCCCAGAAGGAGTGGTGCTTCCCGGTCGACCACGGGATGCGCCTGATGGGCGACATGGTCCAGTGGTGCACCGAGACGATGCCGCGCTGGCACCCGGTGTCGATCTCCGGCTACCACATCCGCGAGGCCGGCTCGACGGCCCAGCAGGAGCTGGCGTTCACGCTCAAGGACGGCCTGACCTACGTCCAGCAGGCGGTCGACCGCGGCCTCGACGTCGACGACTTCGCGCCCCGGTTGAGCTTCTTCTTCAACGCCCAGATCGACTTCTTCGAGGAGATCGCCAAGTACCGGGCGGCCCGCCGCATCTGGGCCCGCGAGCTGCGCGAGACGTTCGGCGCCAAGAACCCCAAGTCGTGGCTGATGCGCACCCACGTGCAGACCGCCGGGGTCAGCCTCACCGCCCAGCAGCCGCTGAACAACGTCACGCGCACCGCCATCGAGGCGCTGGCCGGCGTGCTGGGCGGCACCCAGTCGCTGCACACCAACTCCTATGACGAGGCGCTCGCGCTGCCCACCGAGGAGGCCGTCAGGATCGCGCTGCGGACCCAGCAGATCATCGCCCACGAGACCGGCGTGACGTCCACCATCGACCCCTTGGGCGGCAGCTACTACGTCGAGGCGCTGACCGACCACATGGAAGCCGCCGCCTACGACTACTTCCGGCGCATCGACGAGCTCGGGGGCATGGTCGAGGCCGTCAAGCAGAACTTCTGCCAGCGCGAGATCGCCGACGCGTCCTACGAGCTGCAGGGGCGCATCGACCACGGCGACCGCGTCGTCGTCGGCGTCAACCGCTACACCGAAGGCGACGACGCCACCACCGAGCTGCTGCGCATCGACCCGGCGCTGGAACGCAAGCAGATCGACCGCGTCACCGCCGTCAAGAGCCGCCGCGCGGCCGGCCCGGTCGAGGCGTCGCTGACCGCGCTGAAGGAGGCCGCGGCCCGCGACGACGTCAACCTCATGCCCCACCTCCTCGACGCGGCACGCGTCCACGCGACCGAGGGTGAGATCATCGGTGCGTTGCAGTCCGTGTTCGGCTCCTACACCGAGACCCCGGTGTTCTGAGCCTGTCCCGCATGACTCCCGGAGGAGAGGCACACCCATGAAGAAGCTCGTCGCCGCAGTCGCCGCCACGGCGCTCGCCGCCGGCGCGTTGGCCATCCCGGCCTTCGCCGCCACCAAGACCGTCTCGGTCAAGGACAACCTGTTCGCGCCCAAGTCGATCACGGTGTCCAAGGGCACCACGGTCAAGTGGGTGTGGAAGGGCAAGGCGCCGCACAACGTCAAGGTCACCAAGGGCCCGGTCAAGTTCTCCTCGACGACCCAGACCAAGGGCACCTTCTCCAAGAAGCTGACCAAGACGGGGACCTACTCGATCCTTTGCACGATCCACGCACCCGACATGACGATGACCATCAGGGTCAAGTAACCGGACTACTCCAGGTCGAGCCTGAGCTGGCCGCTCGGCCGGAGGCGCTTGGTGCGCGCCTCCCCGGTCGGCGGCCCGGCCGGTTTGTAGACCGTCATCACGTCGCGCGGCGAGAGCGGTCCGGCCGGCCGCCCGTCGAAGCGCTCGACCATCAGGCGGCCCAGCCGCACCCCGGACACGACCGCGTGGAAGCGCCCGGTCGTTCCCCGGGCGAGCACCACGTCCCCAACCTCGATCTCCGCCATCGCGGAGGCAGGGTATCCGCCGCGACGCGCACCGATGCCGCCGAGCGGTACGATCCCGCCGCCTCCGGGACGAGCGGGCCTCGTCCCCCGAAGGAGCCCAAACATGCCTGCGACACCCACCCAGCGCAAGATCCGCGTCGTCGTCGCCAAGCCGGGCCTCGACGGGCATGACCGCGGAGCCAAGATCATCGCCCGCGCCCTGCGTGATGCAGGCATGGAGGTCATCTACACAGGCCTGCACCAGACGCCCGAGCAGATCGTCGAGACGGTCATCCAGGAGGACGCCGACGCCGTCGGCCTGTCGATCCTCTCCGGAGCCCACATGACGCTGGTGCCCCGCATCGTGGCCCTGCTCTCCGAGCAGGGCATCGACGACGTGCTCGTCACGGTGGGCGGGACGATCCCCGCCGACGACATCGCACCGCTGAAGGAGCTCGGCGTCGCCGAGGTCTTCACGCCGGGCGCGCCCACGCAGGAGATCATCGACTTCATCCGGTCCTCGGTCGAGCAGTCGCCCCGTACGGGCGCCTAGCAGCGACGGTCCGACTGGTCTGAGAAACCCAGGACCGGTACGGTCCCTGTCGCCGATTGACTCGTCAGTCAACGGAGCAGGTACCATGTTGCCGGTCGTCGTTCGTTCGCCAGAGGAGGCCCTGACACCGTGAAGATCGCCGTGTTGGTCAAGGAAGTCCCGGACGCCGCCGTCCAGAAGCGCATCGACCCGTCCACGGGTCGTCTGGATCGCAGCGGTGAGAAGAACCTCAACCCGTATGACACGCACGCCATCGAGGCGGCCATGCAGATCAAGGAGGGTGGCGCCGTCGCAGTCGACGAGATCGTCGCCGTCACCATGGGCCCGGAGTCCGCGGTCCGTGCGCTGCACAAGGCCGTGTCGCTGGGCGCCGACCGCTCGGTCCACCTGAGCGACCCGGCCCTGGCCGGCTCCGACGTGGCCGCCACCGGCTACGCGCTGGCCCAGGTGCTCAAGCGCGAGAACCCCGACCTCGTCCTGCTCGGTCAGCAGTCAGACGACGGCGAGTGCTACACGATCGGCGCCGTCGTGGCCGAGTACCTCGGCCGGCCGTCGCTGACCCAGGTGATCAAGCTCGACATCGCCGGTGAGGAGCTCACCTGCGAGCGTCAGGCCGAGTACGGCTACGACACCGTCCAGGTGAAGCTGCCGGCCGTCATCTCCGTGGGTGACGCCATCAACGAGCCGCGCTACCCGTCGCTGAAGGCGATCATGGGCGCCAAGAAGAAGCCGCTGGACACCGTCTCGGTCGGCGACGCCGACATCGACGTCGCCAAGGTCGGAGGCGAGGGCTCGAATGTCTCGTGCGGAGACTTCAAGGCTCCGCCGCAGAAGTCCGCGGGCAAGATCATCGAGGACGAGGACACCGACGACACCGTCCAGCAGATCATCGCCTGGCTCGACGAGCGCAAGCTCCTGGCCTAGCCGAAGCTGAGAAGAGGAGAACCACAGCGATGAGCAACATCCTGGTCTACGCGCTCCACTACGAGGGCGCCTTCAACAAGAACTCGCTCGGCGCCGTCGCCGAGGCATCCCGCCTGGCGGGCGAGCTCGGCGGCGAGGCCCACGCGGTCGTCGTCGGCGAGGGCATCGCCGACGACCTGGCGGCGACGCTGGGCAGCTACGGCGCGACGAAGGTCTACAAGGCCGAGGGCCCCGAGGGCCTCGCCGGACCGGTCATCGACACGTTCGGCAAGCTGTTCGACGGCGGCGAGTACCAGTACGCCGTCTTCGGCGGCGGCCTGCTCGGGTTCGAGATCGGCGCCGGCCTCGCCGCGCGGATCGACGCGGGCGTGACCATGGAGGTCACGGGCGTCAACGTCGTCGACGGCAAGCTGGTGGCCGAGCGCCCGATCCTGGGCGACTCGAGCATCTCCACCTCCCGCTACAAGGACAAGGGCATCATCATCGCCCGCCTCAACGCGTTCGAGGTGAAGGAGACCGGCGGCGCGGCGGCCACCGTCGAGAACATCACGGCCGACCTGTCGCCGCAGGCCCAGCAGGCCAACATCGTCACGCGCGGCGAGCAGCGCGGCGCCGACGTCGACATCGAGGGCGCGAGCATCCTCGTCGCCGGCGGCCGCGGCCTGGGCAAGGCGGAGGGCTTCGAGCTCTGCGACGACCTGGCCAAGGCGTTCGGCGGCAACTCCGCCGTCGCCGCCACGCGCGCCGTGGTCGACGCCGGCTGGTACCCCTACGCGGCGCAGATCGGCCAGACGGGCAAGACCGTCGCGCCGAAGCTGTACCTCGCGGCGGGCATCTCCGGCGCCATCCAGCACAAGGTCGGCATGCAGTCCTCGGAGAACATCGTGGCCATCAACAAGGACGCGAACGCTCCGATCTTCGAGTTCTCCGACCTCGGCATCGTCGGCGACCTCAACAAGATCCTGCCGAAGCTCACCGAGGCGGTGAAGGCCCGCAAGGGCTAGCGCCATGAGCGGCTCCAACGGCAACGGCCGGGTCGTGCCGGCGGCGTATCCGCCGCCGGTCGACCCGCAGCAGGAGTTCATCAAGCGCACGCTCGACGACGAGGACGAGCGCATCGAGGTCGGCGTCGCCATCGTGGGCGGCGGCACGGCCGGGCTGGCCACGGCCAACCGGCTGCTGCAGCTCCTGGCTGACGATCCTGAGACGCTGGAGCGGCTGGGCGAGGTCCCCGTCGCGGTCATCGAGAAGGCCAAGGTCTGCGGCGGGCACAACCTGTCCGGCGCGGTCGTCCGGCCGGGGCCGCTGGAGGAGCTGTACCCCGACCTCACGCGCGAGGACTGGCGCAAGGAGGGGTGGGCGTTCGGCGAGGTCACCAAGGAGGCGGTCTACCTGACGCCGACCGCCAAGCGCTCGATCCGCATCCCGACGCCGCCGCCGTTCAAGAACCACGGCAACGAGGTCATCTCGGTCTCGGCGCTGGCCCGCTACCAGCAGCGGCTGGCCGAGGAGGCGGGCGCCTACGTGCTCACCGAGACGGCCGCCACGCAGCTGCTCGTCGAGGACGGCCGCGTCCGCGGCGTGCGCTCCGGCGACAAGGGCCGCGGCAAGGACGGCGAGCCGCTGGGCAACTTCGAGCCCGGCACCGACATCACCGCGCAGTTCACGGTGCTGGCCGAGGGCTGCTGGGGCCACCTGACCGGTCCCGCGATCCGCGAGTTCGACCTGGCCGCGGGCGCCGAGCCCCAGGTCTGGGAGCTCGGGGTCAAGGAGATCTGGAAGGTCCCCAAGCCGCTGGATCGCCTGATCCACACGATGGGCCCGTGGCCGCTGAAGCTGTCGTCCAAGTACGGCCAGGTCGGCGGCAGCTGGATCTACCCGATGAAGGACGAGAAGACCGGCGACGACCTGGTCTCCATCGGCTTCGTCGTGGAGCTCGACTACGCCGACGCCACCACGTCGGTCCACGACCTGCTGCAGCAGTTCAAGACGCACCCGCTCGTGCGCAGGATCCTCGAGGGGGGCGAGCGCGTCGGCTGGGGCGCCAAGGCGCTCCCGGGCGGCGGCTACTGGTCGATGCCCAAGCTGACGATGCCGGGCGCGCTGCTGGTCGGCGACTCGGCCGGCATGGTCGACACGCTGGCGCTCAAGGGCGTCCACCACTGCATCAAGTCCGGCATCCTGGCCGGCGAGACGATCTACCGCGCGCTGAAGAACGGCGAGACGTCGCTGGAGTCCTACGAGGACGCGGTCGAGCGCTCGTCGATCGGCAAGGAGCTCTACGCGGTCCGCAACGGCCGCCAGCCGCTGCAGAAGGGCCTGCTCCTCGGCGGCCCGCTGTCGGGCCTGGCCCAGGTGACCAAGGGCAAGCTGCCGCCGGGCCGGCTGTCGTGGCACCGCAACGACAGCATCCCGATGTTCGTCGGCGACTCCAAGGACGACTACCCCAAGCCGGACGGCAAGTACACGTTCGACAAGCTGTCCTCGGTGTTCATCACGGGCAACGCGACCCGCGACGACGCGCCCAACCACATCCGCGTCCGCAAGAGCGTCCCGCGCGAGGTCGCGGAGACGTGGAAGTGGATGTGCCCGGCCGGGGTCTACGAGATCCCCGAGGACGCGCCGGAGCACGGCAACGTGGACGTGATCGTCAACTACACCAATTGCGTGCAGTGCGGCGCGATCACCGCCAAGGGCGGTCGCCTGACGACCCCCGAGGGCGGCGACGGCCCGCTGTACCAGCAGACCTAGGCACGCGCGGGGGACAGTCCCCGACGTCCGCGGCCAGGGACTGTCCCCTTCCCACGACGCTGGGGGACAGTCCCCCGCGCACCGCGGCCAGGGACTGTCCCCTTCCCCCGCGCGCCGCGGCCAGGGACTGTCCCCTTCCCGCGGCGGTGGGGGACAGTCCCCCGCGCACCGCAGTCAGGGACTGTCCCCTTCCCGCGCCTCACCGCAACCCCGTGCGTCTACGCTTGTTCGAAGGGGACGATGCGCCGCACGCTGCTCACCGGATCGCTGGCCCTCCTCGCACTCGGCGCGGCGGTCGCACCGGCGTTCGCCTCCACGCCGGCGCTCGACAAGCTGACGCTCGCCGCGAAGACCACGGCGTGCACCACCGGCGAGCAGGAGACCTCCCGCGCCGCGACGTTCACCGGCTCGATGCCGGCCGTCGCCGGGACCCGGCGGATGCAGATGCGCTTCGTGCTGGTCCAGCGGCTGGGGGAGACGGGGCCGTTCGCCCGCGTGGAGGTGCCCGGCTGGGGCAGCTGGGAGAAGTCCGATCCGGGGCGCCCGGGCTTCGTGTTCACCAAGCGCGTCGCCGCGCTCGCGGCGCCGGCCTCCTACCGCGCGCAGATCACCTTCCGGTGGGTCGATCGCAAGGGCCACGCGCTGCGCACGACGACCCGCACCACCAGCACGTGCGTCCAGCCCGACCCGCGGCCCGACCTCGTCCTCGGCGGACTCGACATCGCGCCCAAGGGCGCCGACCAGGCGGTCTACACGCTCGCCGTCGACGACGACGGCCGCGCGGCGGCCGGCGCCTTCACCGTCACGATCGCGGTCGACGGCGTGCTGCAGCCGCCGCTGACGCTCGGCCCGCTGGCCGCCGGCGAGCGGGGCCACGGGACGATCGTCGGCGCGCGCTGCAGCGCGGGCTCGACGATCACCGTCACGGTGGACTCCGGCGACGCCGTGGACGAGAGCGCCGAGGACGACGACACCGTCCAGCGCCCGTGCCTGATCGGCTAGGAGCCCGCGTCCCTACCGGACCGCGGGTACGAGCCCCTGGGCGAGTACCCGCAGCGAAACGAGCCCCCTCGGCGAGGCTTCGCCGAGGACGGCGGTCCGCTCGGGTGGCAGGCTGACGCTACACTGGACGACGATCATGAAGACCGGAATCCACCCTGAGTACGTCGTTTCGCACGTCACCTGTACGTGTGGCAACGACTTCTACACGCGCTCCACGCAGTCCGACATCCACGTCGAGGTCTGCGCGCAGTGCCACCCGTTCTACACGGGTCGCCAGAAGCTGGTCGACACCGGCGGTCGCATCGACCGCTTCAAGCGCCGCCAGGCTCGCGCCGGCGCTGCGAAGGACTAGCTCCTCCCAGCATGCCGGACGCTCCGCGGACCTCCGACGGCGCGGATGTCGCCGTCGGGGACGGGGCGTTCGGTGACTCGCTGATCGCTCAGCGTGACGCTCCCGTGGGCGGCCAGGCCGTCCTCGAGGGCGTCATGATGCGCGGCATCTCGACGTGGGCCGTCGCCGTGCGCAAGCCGGCGCCCGCGCAGCTGCGCCCCGGCGGGCTGGACGCCGAGGAGGCGCCGCTCGGCGACATCGAGGTCGTCACCCACCCGCTGACGTCCATGCTCAAGCGGCACCCCGTGCTGCGGCTGCCGGTCATCCGCGGCGTCGTCGCACTGGGCGAGTCGCTCTCGATCGGCTTCAAGGCCCTCGGCATCAGCGCCAACGCGCAGCTGCCCGAGGACGAGAAGGAGATCTCCGGCGGCGTGTGGGCCGGCACGGTCGTCGTCGCGATCCTGCTGGCGGTCGGCCTCTTCTTCGTCATCCCGGTCGGGCTGACGAGCCTCATCAAGGACCAGCTGAACTCGTCGCTGCTCTTCTGGCTCGTCGAGGGCCTGCTCCGCACGGCCATCTTCCTCGGCTACCTCGTGATGCTCTCCAAGCTGCGCGACCTGCGCCGCGTCTTCGAGTACCACGGCGCCGAGCACAAGACGATCTCCTGCTACGAGGCCGGGCTCGAGCTCACGCCCGAGAACGCCCAGCGCTTCAGCCGCCTGCACCCGCGCTGCGGCACGAGCTTCCTGCTCGTCGTGATGATCGTCGCGATCTTCGTGTTCGCCCCCATCGGCCTGCCGGCGTGGTACTGGCTCGTGCTCACGCGCATCGTCGGCGTGCCGCTCATCGCCGGCATCTCGTTCGAGCTGATCAAGTTCGCCGGCAAGAACCGCCGCCGCCGCTGGGTGCGGGCCGTGATGTACCCCGGCCTCATGCTTCAGAAGCTCACCACCCGCGAGCCGGACTTCGCCCAGCTCGCCGTCGCCATCGCCGCCATGGACGCCGTGCTCGCGCTGGAGAACCCGATGGGCGCCTCCGAGGAGGAGCGCGTCGGCATGGAAGTCGTGGCATGACGGCCCAGAGGGCCGCCATGCCATTGCGCGAACTCGCCTAGCGGCTCGTTCGCGCCCCAGGCAGCTAGGCTCGATGGCTGATGATCGAGTCCCTCGTCGAGCAGATCGAGAGCCGCTTCGCCGAGGTCGGGCGCCTCATGACCGATCCCGCCGTCATCGGGGATCGTCAGCGCTACGCCGAGGTCGGGCGCGAGTACCGGCGCCTGGAGGCCCCCGCCAAGCTGGCTGAGGAGTGGCGCCACGCCACCGACGACGCCGCCGGCTCGCGCGAGCTGCTGGCCGAGGGCGAGGACCCCGAGCTGCGCGAGCTGCTGCGCACCTCCGAGGCGCGTATCGACGAGCTCGAGGAGGAGATCCGCCTCGCGATGGTCGAGCCCGATCCCAACGACGACAAGAACGTCATCGTCGAGATCCAGGGCGGCGCCGGCGGGGAGGAGGCCGGGCTGTGGGCCGGCGACCTCTACCGGATGTTCACCCGCTACGCCGAGCGCCGCGGCTTCACCACCGAGCCGCTGGACGTCGGCGACGGCAAGTACACCTTCGCGGTCAAGGGCGACGGCGCCTTCTCGATCTTCAAGTTCGAGGGCGGGACGCACCGCGTTCAGCGCGTGCCCGCCACCGAGTCCCAGGGCCGCATCCACACCTCCACCGCCACGGTCGCGGTGCTGCCCGAGGCCGAGGACGTCGACGTCCACATCGACCCCAACGACCTGACGATCGACGTCTACCGCTCCGGCGGCCCCGGCGGCCAGTCGGTCAACACCACTGACTCGGCGGTGCGCATCACGCACAAGCCGTCGGGCGTCTCGGTCGCGATGCAGGACGAGAAGAGCCAGCTGCAGAACCGCGAGAAGGCGATGCGCGTGCTGCGCGCCCGGCTCTACGACCGCGCGTTGGCCGAGCAGCAGGCCGCCGCGGCCGACGCCCGCCGCTCGCAGGTCGGCACGGGCGACCGCGCGGAGAAGATCAGGACCTACAACTACGGCGAGCGCCGCGTCACCGACCACCGCATCAAGCTCACCGCGCACAACCTCGACGCCGTGCTCGAGGGCGAGCTGGACGAGTTCACGTCCGCGCTGGCCGACGACGAGAAGCGCCGGGGCCTGGAGGCGCAGGCCGCCGGATGACCCCGTTGAAGGGCGTGGCCGTGCGCGAGGCGCTCGACTCGGCGCTGGTCGCCCTCCAGGGCGCCCGCATCGAGAACCCGCGGCTGGACGCCGAGGTCCTGCTGGCTCACGCGCTGGGCGTCGACCGCACCGCGCTGTGGCTCGATCCCGACCGTGAGGTCACGGGCGACGGCGCCCGCTGGTTCCGCGACGCGATCCGGCAGCGCACCGTGCAGCGCGTGCCGGTCGCCTACCTCGTCGGCCACAAGGGCTTCCGCCACCTCGACCTCGCGGTCGACCCCCGGGTGCTCGTGCCGCGCCCCGAGACCGAGCATCTCGTCGAGGCGCTGCTGGAGCTGCCCCACGGCGCGCGCGTCCACGACGTCGGCACCGGCAGCGGCGCGGTCGCGCTCGCGCTCAAGGACGAGCGCCCCGACCTCGTCGTCAGCGCCAGCGACGTCAGCGCCGGCGCGCTGGCCGTCGCGCGCGCCAACGCGCAGCGGCTGGAGCTCGACGTCGGCTTCGCCCAAGCCGACCTGCTCGAGGGGATCGACGGCGACCTGCACGCCGTGGTCTCCAACCCGCCCTACGTCACCGAGGGCGACCGGGCAGCCATGGCGCCCGAGGTCACCGCGCACGAGCCGCATCTGGCGCTCTTCGCCGGCGCCGAGGGCCTGAACGTCATCCGGCCGCTCGTCACGCAGGCGGCCGCCACGCAGGCGCGGATGCTGGCGCTGGAGGTCGGCGCGGGGCAGGCGCCCGCGGTCCGCGGGCTCGTCGCCGCCGCCGGCTTCCCCGAAGTCGCGGTCGTGCGCGACCTCGCCGGCATCGAGCGCGTCGTCGTGGGACGCCGATGACCATCACGCCCGGTCAGGCCGAGACGTTCGAGCGCTGCATGGCGGTCGGCGGCGTGGCGGTCTTCGGCGCCGACACGGTCTACGGACTGGCCTGCGAGCCCGACACCGAGGACGCGGTCGCGCGGCTGTACGCCATCAAGGGCCGGCGGCCCGACAAGCCCGCCGCGGTCCTGTTCTTCTCGCTCGAGCTCGCGCTCGCCGGGCTGCCCGAGCTCGGTCCGCGGACCGTCGCCGCGCTGCAGGGCCTGATGCCCGGCGCGGTCACCGTGCTGCTGCCCAATCCCGCCGGGCGCTTCCCGCTCGCGTGCCGGGCACCCGACGGCGACATCTCGACGCTCGGGCTGCGGGTGCCGGCGCTCGGGCCGGCCACCGCCGCGCTCGGCGCGGTCCGCTGGCCGGTGCTGCAGTCCAGCGCCAACCCGTCGGGCGGCGCGGACGCGCGGCGCCTCGAGGACGTCCCCGCGGCCATCCGCCAGGAGGCCGACCTGCTGCTCGACGCGGGCGAGCTGGACGGCACCGCGTCGACCGTGATCGACCTGCGTCGCTTCGAGTCCGACGGCGCCTGGGAGATCGTGCGCCAGGGCGCCGTCGCCCGAGAGCGCGTGGTTGCGGCGCTCGACGGCCTCACCACCTGAGCGGGCGTTCCCTCACTGCGCCCAGCGCGCTAGATTTTGCGCGACATGGTCATCGCCGTCGGGTCGGACCACGCGGGCTACCACCTCAAGGAGCACGTCAAGGACGTGCTGCTCGCGTCGGGGCACGAGATCGTCGACGTGGGGACGGCCACGCCGGACTCGGTCGACTATCCGGCGTTCGCCGAGCAGGCCGCGCGCCTGGTCGGAGACGGCCAGGTCGATCGGGCGGTGCTGGCGTGCGGGTCGGGCGTCGGCGTCGCGATCGTCGCCAACAAGGTCGCGGGCGTCCGGGCCGTCAACGCGCACGACCCGTCCGAAGTCGAGATGGCGCGCCGCCACAACGACGCCAACGCCGTGACCCTCTCAGGCGCGCGCCTGGCGCCCGACCAGGCCGACGCGATCGTCGAGCGCTTCCTGCGCACCGCCTTCGAGGGCGGGCGCCACGCCCGCCGCGTGGCGCAGATCTCCGAGCTGGACGGCTCGGCGGTGCCCTCGGAAGCCTGAGCGGCGCCGCCCACGCTGGTATCTTCGAAGCCGTCGCGACTGGCGCCATGGGAGGAACCGACCTCCGGGGAGCGACACCATCACTCTGCCGCGCGCCTGGGCATCCATCGGAACCAAAAGGAGTCCACCCGTGTCTTCCGATCTGAGCCCCGACTTCTTCAACCGCCCGCTGGCGGATGTGGATCCCGAGGTCGCCGACGCCATCGCCCTCGAGCTCCAGCGCCAGCAGCGCACGCTGGAGATGATCGCCAGCGAGAACTTCGTGCCGCAGTCCATCCTGGAGGCCCAGGGCAGCGTCCTGACCAACAAGTACGCCGAGGGCTACCCGGGCAAGCGCTACTACGGCGGCTGCGAGTACGTCGACATCATCGAGCAGCTGGCGATCGACCGCGCCAAGTCGCTCTTCGGCGCCGAGCACGCCAACGTCCAGCCGCACGCGGGCGCGCAGGCCAATTCCTCCGTCTACCACGCGCTCCTGCAGCCGGGCGACACGATCATGGGCCTGGCGCTGCCGCACGGCGGTCATCTGTCGCACGGCATGAAGCTCAACGTGTCGGGCCGCCTGTACGACATCGCGCCCTACCACGTCGACCGCGAGACGTCGCTGATCGACATGGACGAGGTGCAGCGGATCGCGCACGAGCGCAGGCCGAAGCTGCTGCTCGCCGGCTGGTCGGCCTACCCGCGCCAGCTGGACTTCGAGCGCTTCCGGGCGATCGCCGACGAGGTCGGCGCGATCCTCATGGTCGACATGGCGCACTTCGCGGGCCTCGTCGCCGGCGGCGTGCATCCCAACCCGGTCCCCTACGCCGACGTCGTGACCTCGACGGTGCACAAGACGCTCGGCGGCGCGCGCGGGGGCCTCATCCTCTGCCGCGAGGAGTACGCCAAGGCCATCAACTCGGGCGTGTTCCCCGGCCAGCAGGGCGGGCCGCTGGAGCACGTCATCGCCGGCAAGGCCGTCGCCTTCAAGATCGCCGCGACCGAGCTGTTCGCCGAGCGCCAGCGGCGCACGGTGCAGGGCGCCCGCGCGGTCGCCGACGGCCTGCTGAACGCCGGCCACGGCGTCAACGTCCTCACGGGCGGGACCGACGTGCACCTCGTGCTGGTCGACCTGCGCGACTCCGAGATCGACGGCCAGCAGTCCGAGGACCGGCTGCACGACATCGGCATCACGGTCAACCGCAACGCCGTCCCGTTCGATCCCCGCCCGCCGGCCGTCACCAGCGGCCTGCGCGTCGGCACGAGCGCGCTGGCGACCCGCGGCCTGCAGGCCGAGGACTTCCGCGAGGTCGGCGAGATCATCGCCACCGCGCTGACGCCGGCGTTCGCCGCGCAGCGCGACGAGCTCGCCGATCGCGTGACGGCGATCGCCGAGCGCTACCCGCTGTACGAGCAGCTGAGCGCGCGCGCCGCGGCGTAGCGCCGCGGCACCGGAGGCTCAGGCGCGCCGCGCCGCGCGCGCGAGGATCTCGGCCATCCGCCGCGCCTGCCGCGCCACGTCGTGCTCGGCCGCCGCCGCGCGCGCGGCGGGGTTGGGCGACGGCATCGCGGCCGCGCGCTCCAGCGCGGCGACCAGCGCCGCCGGATCGCGCGGGTCGACGAGCACGCCGGCCGCCGGCGTGACGAACTCCGGCGGGCCGCCCTCGGTCGTGCCGACCACCGTGCGCTCCAGCGCCATCGCCTCCAGGGCGGCCAGGCCGAACGGCTCGACGACCGACGGCTGGCAGAGCACGTCGCACGCCGCGATCCACGACGGCACCTCCGCGTGGGGGACGCGGCCGACGACCGTCACTCCCGGCCGCCCCTCGAGCGCACCGCGCAGCGGGCCGTCGCCCACGTAGGTCAGCGAGCCGCGGCCCAGTGTCGCGAACGCGTCGGCCAGCCCGACGACGTTCTTGCGCTCCAGCAGCGATCCGACGCACAACAGGCGCGGGTGCGCGCCGTCGCCCGGCCAGGCCGCGGGCTGCGTTCCGGGAGCGAACTCGGCGAGGTCGACGCCGAGGTCGCAGACCTCGCACGCCAGGCCGGCGTAGCGCGCCTCGAGCCGGTCGGCCAGCCAGCGCGAGTTGGCGATCACCGCCGCGGCGCCGCGGACGACCGGCCGCGTGGCCGCGCGCAGCGGCGCCCGGTCGAGGTTCGCGACGTCGGTGCCGTGCGCCATCACGACGAGCGGCGCCCCGGACGCCCGCGCGGCCGCCAGGCCGGCCGCGCCCGCGGGGAGGAGGAAGTGCGCGAAGACGACGTCGGGTCGTGTGCGCCGGGCGGTGCGCACCGCGTCGGCCGTCAGCCGCGCGTACTTGGCGGGCGATCCGCCGCGCTGCGAGATCGCCGCGACGTCGACCCCGTGGCCGAGCGCGAGCAGCTCGCGCCGCAACGGCAGCAGGAAGCTGCCGAGGTCCGGCTCGCCGGGCGACGGCCACATCTGGGTGACGAGGAGGATGCGCACCGCCGGAGAGCCTCGCACGCCGGGCTGCCGAATACCCTCTGCGGCGTATGACGGAGCTCCACGCGGTCTACGCGTTCGTCGTCGCCTTCGCGGTGGCCGGGCTCCTCACGCCGCTGACGGCCCGCTTCGCCCGCCGCGTCGGCGCGGTGGACCAACCCAAGGCCCGCGGCCTGGGCCGCGAGTCGACGCCGCTGCTCGGCGGCCTCGCGATCTTCGCGGGCGCGCTCGTGGCCGGGCTCCTGTTCATCGAGACGACGTCCCGTACGCACGACCGCTTCGTCGGGATCCTCGCCGGCGCCGCGCTGATCACGCTCGTCGGGGCGCTGGACGACCGCTTCGACCTGCACCCCGCGGTCAAGCTCCTCGGCCAGGTCGTCGCCGCGGTCATCCCGGTCACCGCCGGCGTCGAGGCCGGGAACATCACGCTGCCGTTCGTCGGTCCGATCGACTTCGGCTCGCTCGGCGGGCCGATCACCGTGGTCGGCCTCGTCGCGATGATGAACGTCGTCAACTTCTCCGACGGGGTCGACGGGCTGGCCGCCGGCGTCTGCGCGATCGCGGCGCTGGCGTTCTCGATCATCGCGTTCGACCTCGACCGCAGCCACGCCGCGATCCTCGCCGCGTGCACCGCCGGGGCCGCCGCGGGGTTCCTGGTGCACAACTTCCCGCCCGCCTCGGTCTACATGGGCGACACCGGCGCGAACCTCCTCGGCTTCCTGCTGGGGTGCATCGCCGTCGAGGGCGCGGTCAAGACGCAGGCGGTGCTCGCGCTGGTGATCCCGCTCGTCGTGCTCGCCGTGCCGTTCCTCGACACGACGTTCGTGGTGCTCAAGCGCATGAAGTACAAGCGCAAGGTCTACGTCGCCGACGCCAACCACTTCCACCATCGCTTCAGCCGGATCGGCTTCAGCGAGCGGCGCACGCTGGTCTACCTGTATGCGTGGACGCTGCTGCTCGGCGGCTTCGCCGTCGGCCTGCGGTTCATCCCGTACTCCGACAACCACGGCCACCTCAACGCCGGCTGGGCGATCGTCGTCGCGGCGTTCGCGCTGCTGGTCGCCGCGGCCAGCGCGTACCTCGTCTACGTGCTGGAGATCCTCAAGCTCCGGCGCCTGAGCGCCGTCCGCATCCGGCGCCTCCGCCCCGACGCGGGCGAGACGGAGGTCGACGCGGACGTGGAGCGGCAGATCGAAACCGGCGAATTCGAGGCGCTCGAGCGCAAGGGGTAGGTCGAGCGCAAGGGGTAGGGCCCTACGGCCGCGCGCCGTAGACCGTGCCGCGGTAGATCCCGACGATGGCGTCGATCACCTCGTCGTCGGGGAGCGGCTGCTCCTGGACCAACTGCTGGTAGAAGGTGCGCTCGACCATCCAGGTCAGCGCGAACGCGGTCGCGTGCGCCGTGCTCGGCAGCGGCTGGCCCTCGCGCTCGATGCGCCGGGCGGTGGCCTCGACGAACCGGTTGAGCAGGCCGCGCCAGAACGTCGCGATGTCCTCCTCGTAGGTCGAGACCTCGACGATCGCGCGGATCAGCGTGCCGTGCTCCTTGTAGAGCGCGGCGATCCGCGTGAGCGCCTCGCGGATCTCGTCCTCGGGGTCGTCGCCCTCGCCGGAGAACCAGATGTCGGCCTGCGCGTAGAGCAGCTCGGTGACGTCGCCCGCCAGGCGCATCAGCAGGTCGCGCTTGTCGCGGAAGTAGAAGTAGAACGCCGTGCGCGAGATGCCGGCGGCGGTGGTGATGCGCTCGACGTTGAGGTCGGCGTAGGAGGAGCCCTCGGCGAGCAGCTTCTCGGTGGCGGTCAGGACCTTGGCCTGCACCTGCGCGCGCTTGGCGGTGGGCGGCCCTTGGCGATGGGCGACCGGCGAAGCGGCGCGTGGGTCCTCTTCGGCCATGGCCGTCCACGATACCGGCCGCCCGTTGACACCATGTCAACGGCGACTTGACACCGTGTCAAACGGGCGGCAGGATCCTCGCATGTCCAACCTCCTCGACCTCACCTCGCAGGGCGACGTCGCCACGATCACCGACGAGTCCAAGCTCTCGCAGGTCGTCCTCATGACGCCGCAGCAGCTCTACGAGCTGTGGGAGCGCCAGCCGTGGCAGTCGCACACGATCGACTTCACCAAGGACCGCGAGCACTGGGCGCAGATCAGCGACGAGGACAAGGACCACATCGTGTGGTTCCTCTCCTCGTTCTTCATCGGGGAGGAGCGTGTCGCGACCCAGTTCAACGGGCTCGTCGGCGCCTACGAGACCCAGAGCGAGGAGCACTTCCTCACGACCCAGCAGGTCGACGAGGCGCGCCACGCGCAGCACTTCAACAACTTCTACACCGAGGTCGTCGGCTACGACGGCTCGTTCGAGGAGCGGCTGGACCGCGCCCGCGAGGACCTCAACGACTCCTTCAAGATCCTCTTCGACGACGTGCTCGTCGACGCCAACCGGCGGCTGCTGGCCGCGCCCGGCGACCTCGAGGCCAAGGTGGACTTCGTCACGACCTACCACATGGTCATCGAGGGGACGCTCGCGCTGACCGGTCAGGACACCCTCACGCGCGTCTTCGAGGAGCGCGGGATCCTGCCCGGCTTCCTGGAGGGCTTCCGGCGCATCTCCCAGGACGAGCACCGCCACGTCGCCTACGGCACCTGGTTCCTGCAGCAGAAGGCCAAGGACCCCGCGCTGGCGCGGCGCATCCAGAAGACGCTGGCCGAGCTGATCCCCGTCGCCGCCGGCGTGCTGACGCCGCGCGGCTACGAGATCGGCGAGGAGTACGAGATCCTCGGCGTGCGCAGCGACGAGGTCCACAGGTTCGCCTTCCAGGCGCTGACGCGACGGCTGAAGGTCATCGGCGTGTCGCTCGTGCCGGCCGAGGAGGACGCCGTTCCGGCCTGACCGTCGGCACGGCGCAGCGGCGGCGCCGGCCACCAGGCAGCCGGCGCGCTCGCTACCGTGCGCGCCTCCATGCGCCTGATCCGTCCCGTCCTGCTCCTGACCCTGCTCGCCGTCGCCGCCCTTCCTGCGGCCGCCGCCCAAGCCAAGGTCGCCGTCGGCATCGCCGACAACAAGTCCGACATGTTCACCGACGCGCGGTTCGCGGCGCTGCACGTCAAGTACGTGCGGGTCATGGTGCGCTACGACGCGATGCACGACGCGCCGACGCGCACGTGGCTCGACGGCTGGATGGCCGGCGCCGAGGCCCAGGGCCTCAAGCCGCTGGTGACGTTCGACCGCTCGCCCAAGCGCACGTCGTACAACCCGTCCGCCGCGCAGATGGCCAAGTCGATGAAGGACCTGCGCAAGCGCTACCCCTTCGTCAAGGAGTTCGCCACCTGGAACGAGGCGAACATCAACAAGAGCCCGACCACCGTCGCCCGCTGGTGGCTGGCGATGCGCAAGGCGTGCCCGACCTGCACGGTGCTCGGCGCCGACCTGCTGGACCGCGACAACGTCGGCACGTGGGCCAAGCGCTTCGTCAAGGCCGCCGGGCGCACCCCGAAGGTCTGGGGCCTGCACAACTACACCGACGCCAACCGGCTCAAGACGACCGGCACGCGCAAGCTGCTGGGAGCCGTCAAGGGCGCCGTCTGGTTCACGGAGACCGGTGGCGTCGTCTCGCGCGCCAACGGCTCGGGCATCACGTTCCCGACGTCGGCCTCGCACGCCGCGAAGGCCACCAGGTTCGTCTTCAGCACCCTGGTGAAGGTGAGCCCGCGCGTGCAGCGCGCGTACGTGTACCACTGGAACACCGGCGTGGGCGACGGCCGCACGTGGGACTCCGGCCTCATCGGCCCCGACGGCAAGGCACGCCCCGCGCTGGCGATCCTCCAGGGCCTGCTCGGCGTGAAGGCCGGTTAGCCGTACTTGCGCTGCCCGGGGCACCCCTGATACGGTGCCCGGGACTTCTCCTACAGCTAGGTCGTCAAGACCTACAACTCACGGAGGAGGGACCAAGCATGCGAAGCGATCGACGCGACATCCTCCCCACGACGCTCAAGGCGACCCCGGTCGCCGCGGGCCGCCGTGGCCTCGCTCCGTCTTCGCTCGCGCGCTAGGTCTTCACCACCTGTCCGCGGGCGTCCATCGCCCGCGGGACCCTCGTCTCGTCTGAGACACCAGTCACCGGGCGGTGGCCCCTTCATCTCAGCACCGAAGGAGCACCATCGTCATGCTGTTCAACCTCCACGCCGACTACGTCAAGGCCGCCACTCCCCGCCCGCGGGCGACGGCGCGTCACGTAGCCGACGCACGGTTCGCAGAACCTCCCCCGAGACCGGTTCGCGCGCGCGTCGCGCGCGCGCTGGCCTCGGCCGCCACGCGCGTCGACCGCGAGTCGGCCCGCCGCGCCGTGGCGTAGGACCCGCTCGACGGACGCCCGTCCCGGCCCCAGGCCGGGGCGGGCCGTCTGTGGGACCGCTCGGACGGGTACCTTGCTTGCCGATGCACTTGGGCAACCTGAATCAGCGGGAGCCGTTCACCACGCTCGACGGCTCGACGATTCGCGAGATCGCCGGCGCCACGACGCTGCCGTCGCAGCACCAGAGCCTGGCCGAGGCGACGGTCCCGGCCGGCGGCGCGACGACGGCGCACTACCACCTGCAGTCCGAGGAGCTCTACTTCTTCACCGCCGGTCGCGGCCGGCTGCGCGTCGCCGGCGAGTGGCGCGACGTCGCGCCCGGCGACTGCGCCGTGCTTCCGCCGGGGACCGAGCACAAGCTCGAGAACCCCCACGACGAGCCGCTCGTGCTGCTGTGCTGCTGCGCGCCGGCGTACTCGCACGAGGACACGGTGCTCACCGAGGAGCCCGCAGAGCAGCGGTGAGCCTCGTGCGCCGGATGCTCCTCACCGTCGCGCTGTTGGCGGCGGCCCTTGCGCTCCCGTCCTCGGCGGGCGCGCTCGTCGTCGGGATCGGCGACCAGAAGGCCGACATGTTCTCCGACCCCCTGTTCACCGGCCTCGGCGTCGCGCACGCGCGGCTGGCGGTGTCGTGGGACGCGATGGAGAACGCGTGGGAGCGCGACCAGATCGACGTCTGGCTCGACGCGGCCCGCGCCGAGGGCGTCCAGCCGCTCGTCGGCTTCTGGCATGCCCGCGGCGATCGGCGTCGCGTCCTGCCGACGCCCTCGCGCTTCCAGTACGAGTTCCGCCAGTTCCGCGCGCGCTATCCGTGGGTCACGACGTTCGCCACGTGGAACGAGGCCAACCACTGCGGCGAGCCGACGTGCCACCGCCCGCAGCTCGTCGCCGCGTATTACCGCGCGCTGAAGCGCGAGTGCCCCAAGTGCACCGTCCTGGCCGCCGAGGTGCTCGACATGCCGAACATGGCGAGCTGGGTCGATGCGTTCCAGAAGCACCTCGGGTTCCGCCCCAAGATGTGGGGGCTGCACAACTACCTCGACGCCAACCGGCTGCGGACCACGGGCACCCGGACGCTGCTGCGCCACACGCGCGGGCAGATCTGGTTCACCGAGACCGGCGGGATCGTCCAGCGGCTGAACACGACGAAGGTCGGCTTCCCCGAGTCGACGGCGCACGCGGCGACGGCGACGCATTGGGTCTTCGACCGGCTGGTGCCGCTCAGCCGGCGCATCACCCGCGTCTACCTCTACCACTGGAACGCCGTCCGCGGCGACAACTGGGACTCGGGGCTGGTGGATTCGCGCGGGCGCGCGCGGCCGGCGCTGACGGTCGTGCGGAGGGTGCTGCGCGCCGCCGAGGCGCGCCGGCGCGCGCGGCTGCTCGCGCAGGTCAGCCCCGGCTGACGAGAACCGATCGCGCGCCGCGCGACGGCGTGAGGACGATGGCGCGGCGGCGCGTGCGCTCGGGGCGCGGATCGGCGGGGCGCAGCCGCGCGCCGGCCAGGACCGTGCGGAGCACCGAGCGGAGCTCGAGCTGGGCGAACGCGGCGCCGACGCAGCGGCGGATGCCGCCGCCGAACGGCAGCCAGCCGTAGGTCTCCGGACCCTGCTCGAGGAAGCGCTGCGGCCGGAAGGCGGTCGGCTGCGGGTAGAGGTCGGCGCGGCGGTGCGTGAGGTAGATGCACGGCGCGACGCGCGCGCCGGCCGGCAGGTCGTGGCCGGCGACGTGCAGCGGCGCGGTGAGGCGGCGGACGGCGAACGGGAGCGGCGGCTTCAGGCGCAGCGTCTCGGCGGCGACGGCGTCGAGCCACGGCGTGGGCGCGCCGGGCGCGCCGACGGCGGCCCGGGCTTCGGCGCTCGCGCGGGCGTGGGCCTCGGGGTGGCGGTGCAGCAGCTCGAACGTCCACGCCAGCGCCGTGGCGGTCGTCTCGTGCCCGGCGAGCAGGAGCGTCATGAGCTCGTCGCGCAGCTCGCGATCGGTCAACGGCTGCCCGTCCTCGTCGCGGGCGGCCAGCAGCAGCGAGAGGACGTCGGTGCGGCCGCGCAGCTCCGGGTCGCCTCGTCGCGCGCCGATCTCGGCGAAGAGCAGCGCGTCGACCGCGTCGCGCGCGGCGAGGAAGCGCATCCACGGCGAGCGCGGGCCGAGGTCGCGGCGCAGCGCCGGCAGGAGCACCAGCGACGAGAGCGCGGTGTCGGGCAGCAGTTGCGGGACGAGGGCGCGCAGCGCGGCCGCCCGCTCGCCGTCCTCGATGCCGAAGACGACGCGCACGATGATCGCCAGCGTGATCGCGCGCATGCGCGGCTCCAGCGCGAACGGCTCGCCCAGCGGCCAGGTGGCGAGGTCGCGCGCGGCGATCTCGGCCATGTCGTCGGCGTAGGCCTGCAGGCGCTCGCCGTGAAACGGCGGGAGGACGAGGCGGCGGCGGCGCAGGTGCCGCGCGCCGTCGAGCAGCAGGAGCGACTCGGGTCCGACCACGGGCTCCAGCGGCGCGTTGCCCTCGCCGGCGCGCACGGTCTCCGGGTCGCCGGTGAAGATCGTGCGCAGCGCGGACGGGTCGCTGATCGCCACGACCGGGCCCAGCGGGAGGTGCAGCGTGAAGACCTCGCCGCACTCGCGCCGGCCCTGCTCCATCAGCCACTCCGGGCGGAAGATCCAGGCGAGCAGCTGGCGCTGCCGCGACAGGGCGGGACCGGGCGGCAGGGCCGCGGTGGTGGAGGCGTCGGGCAGCATGCGCCCGGCCATCATCTCCGACGCTCAGCTGCCGCGCGGCAGCCACGTCGCGATGACCTTCGCCGACCTCGATCGGGAGGAGCTTCTGAGGGTTGCCTAACACGAAAGGATGACGCGCGCGCCCACGTGCGCGCGTCAGACTGTTCGAGCCGCTTGTCACGAAGTTGTTACAAAGTCCGCGACTTCGCTAGTGTGCCGCGTGCCGCCAAGGAGGCCTGTGTCCTCGCCTCCGGAAGGGTCGCCCGCGCATCGTTCGCACGGGCGTGCCACGCCATCGAGCAGAGCGCCCCTGTCGCGCGCGCTGACGCCATGAACGAGCCTCACGAGAACCTCGACCACGACCCCTTCTCCGACGACGACGCCCGCCGTCGCAGCCGCCTGCGGCGCGACGGCGCCCCGGCACGTCGGCGGAGCCGCCGCATCCGCTGCGCGGGTCCCGTGGCCGTGCGCCGCGCCGTGCGCATCCGTCGCCGGCCGTGTCCGCGCGATCCGCGCGGAGTGGGCAGGTCCTAGCCATGGTCCTCATGCGCCAGCTCGACCTCGTCATCCTCGCGGTCGCGCTTCCGATCTTCGTCGTCGCCGGGTGGCCGCTGTTCGGCTACGCCGCCGGCGCGTTCGCGTGGCTCGTGCAGCGCGCGATCGCCGAGGTCCTGGGCCGCCGCGCCGCCGCGTCGGACGATCCGAAGACCGTCGTCGGCCTGACCGCCGGCTCGATGATCGGACGCGGATGGTTCGTAGCCCTTACGATCTTCGGCGCGTACCTCGCCGCAGGGAGCGATGACGCCGTCGGTCTGGCTGCCGCCGTGCTCGTCATCGTGCTCTTCACGGCCTACTTCACCGTGTCCCTGATCTTCCGCCCGTTCGAGAACCACCGAGAGCTGCCTTCGTGACCGCGACTGCACCGCCCAACGTCCTGAAGACCCCGAAGCGCCGCCGCTGGATGCAGCCGTCGCGCGCCGCCATCCTCCTGACCCCGCTGATCGCCCTGCTCGCGTCGCCCGCCGGCGCGTTCGCGCTCAACATCAACGAGAACTTCCACCCGCAGAACGAGTTCAAGCTCGATCCGTGGATCGACCTCGGGACGTTCAGCATCAACAAGGCCGTCTTCTACGTGATCGTCGCGTCGGCCCTGACGTGCTTCACGATGATCTACGTCGCCAAGCGGATGACGGAGCGGCCCAACAAGGTCCAGACGGCCGTCGAGAGCGCGTTCCTGCTGATGCGCGACAACATCACGCGCGGCAACATGGACGACAAGATGGCCGCGAAATGGTTCCCGTTCATCGGGGCCCTCTTCCTCTTCATCTGGTTCTCGAACATGCTCGGCTACCTGCCGCTGCCGACCAACACCGAGCACAAGGTCGACATCTTCGGCCTGCACATCCCGAGCTTCGCGCTGTACGCCGCCACGGCCAACATCTCCGTGCCGCTGGTGCTGACCCTCATCGTCTGGGTCAGCTACCACGTGGAGGGCATCCGGGCCAAGGGCTTCGTCGGCTACTTGAAGTCCTGGGTCCCCGCCGGCGTCGAGGGACCCGCGACCGGCCCGATCTTCGTGATCGAGGTCATCTCCCACTTCGTCCGCCTCGTCAGCCTCTCCGTTCGTCTCTTCGCCAACATCCTCGCCGGCCACCTGCTGATCCTCTTCATGGGCGGCGGACTGGTCGTCCTGCTGAACCTGTCGATCTTCGGCTCGGTGATCCTGGGGTCGATCACCGGCGTCATGGCCGTCGCGTTCTTCATCTTCGAGGTCGCACTGGTCGCGACCCTGCAGGCCTTCATCTTCGCCACCCTTACCGCGATCTACCTCGGCGGCGCTGTCGCCGCCGAGCACTAACCAAGGAGACACACCGTGGACCTGTCCGTCATCAACGAGGTCACCACCCTCGCCCAGGCCGCCGATCCGGCCACCGCGCAGGAGTACGGCCGCAAGGCCGGCAAGGCGATCGCGCTGGGCATCGGCGCCGGTCTCGGCACCATCGGTCCGGGCGTGGGCGTCGGCTTCATCTTCGGCAAGGTCATCGAGTCCGTGACCCGTCAGCCGGAGATGCGCGACGAGATCACCTCGATCCAGTGGCTCGGCTTCGCACTGACCGAGGCGATCGTGTTCTACGCGTTCATCTTCGGCCTCATCGCCTTCTTCCTCGGCTAGCCCAGGATGCTGACCAGCATCATCAGCGGGCCGCTCGCCGCGACCACCACGACGGAGGAGAACAGCAACTTCCTCGTGAGCCCCGACGTGGGGCTCATGATCTGGACGCTGCTCGCCTTCCTCGTCACGTTCTACCTCCTGCGCAAGCTGGCGTTCCCGAGGATCTCCGAGGCCCTCGAGAAGCGCCAGCACCTGATCGAGGAGTCGATCGACACGGCGCAGCGCACGAAGGCGGAGGCCGACGAGATCCTGGCCGAGTACCGCGAGCGCCTCAAGGAGGCGCGTTCGCAGGCCGAGGAGATCGTGGCCCGTGCCCGCAAGGCCGCGGAGACGCACGAGCGCGAGAGCCTCGAGCACGCCAAGGAGTCGCGTGAGGAGCTGCTCGCGCAGACCCGCCGCGACATCGAGTCCGAGACCCGCCGCGCCATCCAGGAGATCCGCAAGGAGGTCGCCGACCTCACGGTCGCCGCCACCGAGGCGGTCACCCGGAAGACCCTCACCGAGGACGACCAGCGTCGTCTCGTCGAGGAGGCGCTGTCGGAGCTCGACTTCACCGCCCTGGGGGAGCGCCGCTAGATGGAGGAGATCGCTCGGGTCTACGCGCGGTCGGTCTTCGAGGTCGCCAAGGAGCACGACAAGCTCGACGTCGTCCGCGAGCAGCTCGGCCAGTTCGCCGATGCGCTGGAGGAGAACCGCGAGCTGTCCATCTTCTTCTTCTCGCCGTACTTCAACACCGTGGAGAAGAAGGACGGCCTGGGCCGCGTGCTCGAGGGAGCCGACGAGATCGTCGAGAACTTCCTCGGGCTGCTGATCGAGAACCACCGGATGCCGGCGATCTTCCGCCTGCGCCGGGAGTTCGAAGTCCTTTGGGAGCAGGAGAACAAGCTGCTCCCGGTGACCATCACGTCCGCGGTGGCGCTCGACGCAGCTACCGTTAAGAGCATCGGCGATGCCATCGGTGCTCAAACCGGACAGCAGGTCGAGCTGACCTCGAACGTCGATCCCGACGTGCTCGGCGGCCTTGTCGTCCGCGTCGGCAACTCCATCCTGGACGCCTCCATCCGCAACCGCCTCGAGAACCTCCGCCGCAGCGTCGCTCGCGCCTAGCGCGACGGGTGGGCGGGACCGACTTCACATCAAGGAATCAGAACGCATGCAGATCAAGCCCGACGAGATCACCTCCATCCTCAAGTCCCGCATCGAGGGGCTCGACCAGGGACAGGCCGAGCTGACCGAGGTCGGCACCGTCCTCTCGGTCGCGGACGGCATCGCCCGCATCCACGGGCTCGAGAACTGCATGTCGTTCGAGATGCTCGAGCTGCCCAACGACGTGACGGGCCTCGCCCTGAACCTCGAGTCCGACAACGTCGGCGCCGTGCTCTTCGGCCCGTGGGAGAACATCGTCGAGGGCGACACGGTCAAGCGCACCGGTCACCTCCTCGACATCCCCGTCGGCGAGGCCATGCTCGGCCGCATCGTCTCGCCGCTCGGCGTGCCGCTCGACGGCAAGGGCGACATCGAGACCACCGAGCGCCGCCCGGCCGAGTTCAAGGCCCCCGGCGTCGTCAAGCGCCAGCCGGTCACCGAGCCGATGCAGACGGGCCTGAAGGCCGTCGACTCGATGATCCCGATCGGCCGCGGCCAGCGCGAGCTGATCATCGGCGACCGCCAGACGGGCAAGACGGCGATCGCGATCGACGCGATCATCAACAACAAGGACACCGATCTGCTGTTCGTCTACGTGGCGATCGGCCAGCGCATGGCGACGGTCGTCGGCATCGCCGAGACGCTGGCCGAGGCCGGCGTGCTCGACAAGACGATCATCGTGGCCGCCGCAGCCGACGAGGCCGCGCCGATCAAGTTCCTCGCCCCGTACGCCGGCGCCGCGATGGCCGAGTACTTCCTCTACAAGGGCGGGCACGCGGTCGCGATCTACGACGACCTCACCAAGCACGCCTTCGCCTACCGCCAGATGTCGCTGCTGCTGCGCCGCCCGCCGGGCCGCGAGGCGTACCCCGGCGACGTCTTCTACCTCCACAGCCGCCTGTTGGAGCGCGCCGTCAAGCTGTCCGACGACCTCGGCGCGGGCTCGCTCACGGCGCTGCCGATCATCGAGACGCAGGCCGGCGACGTGTCGGCCTACATCCCGACGAACGTGATCTCGATCACCGACGGCCAGATCTTCCTCGAGCCCAAGCTCTTCAACTCGGGCGTGCGCCCCGCCATCAACGTGGGCATCTCGGTGTCCCGCGTGGGCGGCAACGCGCAGATCAGCTCGATGAAGAAGGTCGCGGGCCGCCTGAAGATCGAGCTGTCGCAGTACCGCGACCTCGAGGCCTTCGCGCAGTTCGGGTCCGACCTGGACCCGGACACGCAGCGCACGCTGGCGCGCGGCGCCCGCCTGGTCCGCACGCTGAACCAGAACGAGCGCGAGCCGCTGCCGGTCGCGCTGCAGGTCGTGCAGGTCTACTCCGCCACCAATGGCTTCCTGGACCGCATCGAGGTCGATCGGGTGCCCGAGTTCCTCACCGGCCTGACGCAGCGCGTCCAGTCCGAGGGCAAGGAGCTGCTCGAGAAGATCGGGTCCGGCGACTGGGCCGACGAGACGCAGAAGCAGCTGCGGGACCTCATCGCGACGTTCGCCGACGACTTCGGCTACGACCTCGACGAGGAGGGCCAGCCGACCGACGACGCCGCCGACAGCGACCGCGTGAAGTCTCGCGTGGGCGGTGCCGGCCCCGAGACCGACGCGGACGTCGGCGAGGAGTCCGAGGCCCAGACGGAGGCGGCCGGCGCCGCCGCGTAGGCGGCCCCGGTCGGCACCACTGACTCATGGCGCAGCGCGACGTCAAGAACCGGATCGCCTCGGTCCAGAACATCCGCAAGATCACGCGGGCGATGGAGATGGTCGCCGCTGCCCGCCTGCGGCGGGCCGAGCAGCGGATCGAGCACCTGCGCCCGTACGCCGGCGCGATCCGCCGCATGACCCGTCAGGCGGCCGAGGCCGCCGGCGGTGAGATCGGCTCGCTGCCGATCCTCAAGCAGCACGACTCCGAGCAGCGCGTCGGGCTGCTGCTGGTCACGGCCGACCGCGGCCTGGCCGGCGCCTTCAACTCGCAGATCGTGCGTGCCGGCCTCCGTGCCGCCGCCGAGTACGAGGAGCAGGGCAAGGACATCGTCTTCTCCGCGACGGGCCGCCGCGGCGTGTCGTCGCTGACGTTCCGCGGCCGCGATCCCGAGGGCACGTGGACGGGCTTCACCGAGCGGCCGGCCTACGCCAACGCGCGTGAGGTCGCCGAGGCGCTGATGGCGGCCTACGTCGACGGCAAGGTCGACCGCGTGGAGATCCTCTACAACGGCTACGTGTCCCCGCTGGTGCAGGAGGTGCGCCGCGAGACGCTGCTGCCGCTGCAGGAGGCGACGATCCTCGAAGGCGACGATCGCGACCAGGAGGGGGCCGACGGCGAGACCGGCCACCACGCGCTGGTCGAGTACGAGCCGGATCCCGCCGACATCCTCGAGCGCCTGGTGCCCGACTACGTGGAGATCTCGATCTTCCGGGCGCTGCTGGAGTCGTCGGCCTCCGAGCTGGGCGCGCGCATGACCGCCATGCGCAGCGCGTCCGAGAACGCGGGCGAGGTGATCGAGGACCTGACCCTGCAGATGAACCGCGCCCGTCAGGCCGAGATCACGCAGGAGATCATGGAAGTCGTCGGCGGCGCCGAGGCGCTGACCTAGATCAACGGCAGGGTGCGGAGGCGCGGAAGCGCTGACGTAGTCCCGAGCAGCGCACTGAACTTCGAAGCACGTTCCAGGAGAACTGAAACCATGGAAGCCAGCACCACCGCGGCCCCCGAGGCCCAGCAGAGCGAGAAGAAGAACGTCGGTCGCATCGAGGAGATCCAGGGCGTCGTCATCGAGGCCGTGTTCCCCGACGAGCTGCCGCACATCTACAACGCCATCCGCGTGAGGCTCACCGACGAGGCGAAGGCCGAGGAGGGCTTCTCCGGCGAGGCCGGCGCCGAATGGCTCGTGTGCGAGGTGCAGCAGCACCTCGGCGACGACCGCGTCCGCGCGGTCGCCATGGACACCACCGACGGCCTGGCCCGCGGCATGGAGATCGAGGACACCGGCGGCCCCATCACGGTGCCCGTCGGCGAGATGACCCTCGGCCGCATCTTCAACGTCCTCGGCGACGTCATCGACGACGGCGAGCCGATCGAGGTCAAGGAGCGGTGGCCGATCCACCGCACGGCCCCGACCGTCGAGAACCTCACCCCGACGACCGAGATGTTCGAGACCGGCATCAAGGTCATCGACCTGCTCGCGCCCTACGCCAAGGGCGGCAAGGTCGGCCTGTTCGGCGGCGCAGGCGTCGGCAAGACCGTGCTCATCCAGGAGCTCATCCACAACCTGGCGTCCGAGCACGGCGGCCTGTCGGCCTTCTGCGGCGTCGGCGAGCGCTCCCGCGAGGGCAACGACCTCTGGCTGGAGATGACCGAGTCCGGCGTCATCGACAAGACGATGATGGTCTTCGGCCAGATGAACGAGCCCCCCGGAGCGCGCATGCGCGTGGCGCTGACCGGCCTGACGATGGCGGAGTACTTCCGCGATCAGGGCGGCCAGGACGTGCTGCTGTTCATCGACAACATCTTCCGGTTCGTGCAGGCCGGCTCCGAGGTCTCCGCGCTCCTGGGCCGTATGCCGTCCCAGGTCGGCTACCAGCCGACGCTGGAGTCCGAGATGGGCCAGCTGCAGGAGCGGATCACGTCGACCCGCAGCGGCTCGGTCACCTCGGTGCAGGCCATCTACGTCCCCGCGGACGACCTCACCGACCCGGCCCCGGCCTCGGTGTTCGCCCACCTCAACGCGACGACGACGCTCTCGCGCGCCATCTCGGAGAAGGGCATCTACCCGGCGGTCGACCCGCTGGACTCGACCTCGACGATCCTCAAGCCGGAGATCGTCGGCGAGGAGCACTACACGGTCGCCAACCAGATCAAGGCGATGCTGCAGCGCTACAAGGAGCTGCAGGACATCATCGCGATCCTCGGCATCGACGAGCTCAGCGACGAGGACAAGGTGACCGTGCAGCGCGCCCGCAAGATCGAGCGCTTCCTGTCGCAGCCGTTCAACGTCGCCGAGCAGTTCACCGGCACCCCGGGCGCCTATGTCCCGATCGCCGACACGATCCGCTCGTTCAAGGAGATCCTCGAGGGCCAGCACGACGACCTCCCCGAGTCGGCGTTCCTGCTCAAGGGCACGATCGAGGACGTGGTGGCCGCCGCCAAGGGCGACAACTAGTGGCCCGCACGACCTTCACCGCCGAGGTCCTCACCCCCGAGGGCGAGGTCTTCAACGACGAGGTCGAGATGGTCTCGACCCGCACGACGGTCGGCTCGATCGGCATCCTGGCCCACCACCAGCCGCTGCTGGGGATGCTGGAGCCGACCGAGCTGCGCCTCTACAAGAGCGAGAGCGACGTGGTCGCGCTCGCGCAGGGCGAGGGCTACGTGCAGGTCTCCGAGGGTCGCGTGCTGATCCTGGTCGAGGAGGCGGTCGATCCGACCAGCCTCGACGTCTCCGAGCTGCAGGAGAAGCTCCGGACCGCCGAGCGCGAGCTCGAGCAGGCCGACGAGGGCTCCGAGGCCGCGCGCGTCGCCGGCCGCGAGAAGCGCCGCACCGAGGCCTTCCTGACCCTGGCGCAGGGCGGCGGGTCCGAGCACTAGCAGCACCCAGCAGCACCGAACGTGCACCGAGGGCCGGCAAACGCCGGCCCTCGGTCGTTCCCGCGCCGATGCCCAGGGGACCGATGCCCAGTTTGTTAAGGGGACTGACCCCTTAACAGTTTGTTAATGTTAAGGGGACTGACCCCTTAACAAACGCACCGAGCCAAACCCCGCGTACTTGCAGCCCTCCGCGTATTAAGGGGACTGACCCCTTCATGAAGGGGACTGGCCCCCGAGGGGGTGAGAACGTTCGCGCTGCGGCCTTGATGGGACATGGCCAGGAAACTGCGCGACGAGCTCGAGGGCGGCGTTCATCACGTGTATGCCCGAGGCAACGACGGCTGCGACATCTACGTGGACGACGTCGACCGCGCCCGGTACCTCACCGAGCTGGCGCGGGCCGTGCTGCTCCAGGGCTGGCGGTGCCTGGCGTACTGCCTCATGTCCAACCACGTCCACCTGCTCGTGGAGACGCCCAGCGCAAACCTGGGCGACGGGATGCGCCGGCTGCATGGCGACTACGCCCGCGGGTTCAACCAGCGCCATGATCGACGCGGGCATCTGTTCCAGGGCCGGTTCGGCTCAGTGCTCGTCCGCGATGATGCCCAGCTCTGGGCGGCTGCCGCGTACGTCGCGGTCAATCCCGTCGAGGCAGGCCTCTGCCGACGGCCGGAGCAGTGGCCGTGGAGCAGCCACGCGGCGACGGTTGCGTCGGCGCGCATGGCGCCGCCGCCCTGGCTCGACGTCGCGCGATTGCTGTGGCACTTCGGGGCCGCCGGCGGCGATCCGGTGCAGCGGTATGTGACATACGTCGCCGACCGGCTCGCCCGGCCGCGCGCCTAGAAGTCCTCGGGCAGGACCAGGTCGGCGGCCAGCGCGCGGGTGAAGCCGTCGAGGCCGTCGATGAAGCGGCTGACCTCGATGACCTCGAGCGCGGCTTCGATCTGGGAGATCGCCGCGGCGTCCTCGTGCTCGAGCTGCTCGAGCTCGGCGTCCTCGTGGATCCCGACCGACAGGCGGTCGCAGTTCGTGCAGAGCAACGCGAGCAGGTAGAGGCCCTCGTCGACGAGGTCGAGCATCGCGATCGGGACGACGAACGGCCGGTGGCAGGCCGTGCAGGTCTCGAGCCCCGAGGTCTCCGGCGAACGGTGCCGTTCGACGTCCATGCCCCCTTCAACGGCGCCGCCCACGAGAACTTGTGGCCAACTGGACGGGTGATCGGAAAGTGGCGTTCTAGGTGCCGGTGCATTGGGCGGTCATCAGACGCGCTCGATTCCGGCGGAGCGCGATCCCTCGACCAGGGCGTCCAGTCCGAAGGCCTCGACGGGTCCGAGCGCGCCCACCCCGTGCACGCGGCCGGTCGCCGCGGCATGCGCGCTCCAAGCCAGCATGCCGGCGGTGAAGTCGTAGCCGTTGACGCCCTCGAGGCGCGCAGAGGCGAGCGTGCGGCCGCCGGCGTCCTGCGCCTCGGCGACGACCGTCGCGCCGCTGGCCGCGCGCGCGTCGGCGTCGGGGCCGCCGCTGCTGCCGCGCACCGTGCGCGCCACCAGCTCGTTGAGCGCGGGCCGCACGCCGGGCACCTTGCCCAGCAGCGAGGCGCCGAGCGCGAACGCCCGGACCGCGTCGGTCGCGCCGCCGAACCAGCCGAGGTAGACGTCGACCTCGCGCAGCCCGGGAAACGCCGCCGGAAGCCCGAAGTGCTCCGTCGAGCCGACCGACAGCCCCTTGCGCGCCGAGCCGTCGAGGGCGAAGCTGCGCCCGCGCGCCCCGCCACGCTCGGTGACCAGCCGTCCGCCGCGCCACGCGAAGCTCGGCTCGAGCATCACGCCGGCGGCCGACGCGCGGGTCCCGCCGCTCATCGAGCCGGCGCCCCCGCCGCCGGTCAGGAAGTACCCGATCCGGACGCGCACCGCCTCGGGCCCGGCGTCACGCAGCGCCAGCGCGCCCGCGAGGTTGCCCGGCACCCAGTCGTAGCCCATCGCGGTCAGCAGCGCCGATCCCGCCGCGGCCGCCCGCGGGCCGTAGCGCTCGAACACGTCGCGGATGAACGGCGTCTCGCCCGTGGAGTCGACGTAATGGGCGCCCGCGTCGATCGCCGCCTCCACCGCCGGCGCGCCCCAGCGGGCAAACGGGCCGACGGTCGACAGCAGCACGTCGCCCCGCTCCACGAGCGCGCGCACGGATGCGGTCCCGCCCGCCCCGCCGACATCGGCGAGGGCCCACTCCAGGCCCCCGAGCTCGTCGGCCAGGGCACGCACGCGCGCCTCGTTGCGCGCCGCGAGCACGGGGCGCTCACCGCGCCCCGCCAGCTCGCGGGCCGTGAGCTCGCCGGTGTACCCGGTCGCTCCGAACAGGACGATGCGGCCAGCCATCCGGCGACCCTACCTTCAGGAGCGTTGTCAGGTGACGGGTTGCGCCAGCTTGCGCCGCCCCTGCGGTCAGTACCCTCCATCCGGATGGACGAACGCGTCCTGGCCGAGCGGCTGATCACGTACGACACCTCCTCGCTCGACGGGCTCCGCGCTGCGGCCGGCTTCGTCAAGGGCTGGCTGGAGTCGCGGGAGCTCGAGGTGCGAAGCCTCGATCACGACGGGTTGCCCGTCGTGATGGTCGACGTCGGCCCGCCGGCCGACGCCAAGCCGCCGACCGTGATCCTCCACAGCCACCTCGACGTCGTGCCCGCCTTCCCGGCCCAGTTCGAGCCCCGTGTCGAGGGCGACCGGCTGATCGGCCGCGGCGCCTACGACATGAAGGGCGCGCTGGCCGCCATGATGTGCGCCGTCAAGGACGTTTGCGAGCAGGACAAGGTCCGCGTGCGCTTCATCTGCGTGCCCGACGAGGAGTCCGACGACGTGTCGAGCCGCTCGACCGACGTCATCGTCGCGGGCGGCTATCGCGGCGACTTCGCCCTCACCGGCGAGCCGACCGACCTGCACATCGGCATCCAGGCCAAGGGCGTCCTGGCCGTCCGCGTCGCGATCCGCGGCGTCGCGGCGCACGGCTCGACGCCGTGGCTGGGCGACAACGCGATCCTCAAGGCCCACGACGCGTTCCGGCGCATCGAGACGCTGCCCTTCAGCCGCGAGTCCTCGGACCTCTTCGACCGCCCGTCGATCAACCTCGCCCGCATCGAGGGCGGCGACGCCTTCAACAAGGTGCCCGATCGCTGCACCATGGACGTCGACATCCGCTTCCTGCCGACACAGGACCCGGGGGAGATCCTCGCGCAGATCCGCGCGATCCCCGACCTCGAGGTCCTCAAGTGCTTCACGCGCGCGCCCGCCGTGGTGTCGCGCAGCAACCCGTACGTCCGCGCGCTGCGCGACGGCATCGGCCGCTCGATCGAGGGCGAGGCGCTGAGCATCGGGCGCGACGGCGCGTCCGACGCCATCTCGTTCCTGGAGGCCGGCATCCCGGCCGTCGAGTTCGGCCCCGTCGGCGCCGGCCACCACGGCCCCGAGGAGTGGGTGTCGATCGCGTCGCTGCGCCGCTTCCGCCAGGCGCTCGGCGACTTCGTGACGCTCCTGCCCGCCTGGCTGGAGCGCGAGCGCACCGACGGGCCGGACCTGCACGCGGTCGAGGGCGGGCTGGCATGAGGCTCCCCAAGGAGGACCGGGCCCCGCGCGAGGGGCTGCGCTTCCTGTTGCGTGCCGCCGGCAGCCTGACGCTGATCGTCCTGCTCTCGGCCGCGGCCACCGCCACGGCGGGCCTCCTGCAGATCAAGAAGGAGCTCGAGACGCCCAAGGGCGCGCCGCCGCCGCTGAAGTCCAAGGAGGTCACCGAGGCCCCGCCGGGCCAGCCCCAGACGATCCTCGTCCTCGGCTCGGACCGGCGCTGGAGCGACCTGAAGCGCAACAACCCGAAGCTGAGCAAGAGCGTCGCGGCGCGTTCGGACACGATCCTGCTGATCCGCATGGACCCGCGGCAGGAGGCGACGGCGGTGCTGTCGATCCCGCGCGACCTCAAGGTGCTGATCCCCGGCTACGGGATCAACAAGATCAACGCGGCCTACTCGCTGGGCGGACCGGACCTGACGGCCAAGACCATCAAGTCGCTGTTCGGCACCGACTTCAAGATCAACCACATCGTCAACGTCAACTTCCAGGGCTTCCGCCAGGTGGTGGACGCGCTGGGCTGCGTCTACGCCGACGTCGATCGCCGCTACTACCACTCCAACCTCGGCCTGCCGGTCTCGGCGCACTACGCCGAGATCGACGTGCAGCCCGGCTACCAGGAGCTCTGCGGTCAGCGCGCGCTGGACTACGTGCGCTTCCGCCACGCCGACTCCGACATCGTGCGGGCCGCGCGCCAGCAGGACTTCCTCCGCGCCGCCAAGGACCAGCTGAGCACCTCCTCGCTGATCGACGAGCGCGGCAAGCTCATCCAGATCCTCAAGAAGAACACGCAGACCGACGACAGCCTGCGGTCGGTCAAGGGCGCGCTGAAGCTCGCCAAGCTCGGCATCTTCTCGGCCGGGCACCCGGTCGCGCAGATCAAGTTCCCGCCCGTCTACTCCGGCGACGCCGCGACGGGCGAGTACGTCGAGGCCTCGGCCACGACGCTGCAGAAGCTGCGCGACCAGTTCTTCCACGCCTCGCCCGAGGTCAAGAAGCAGCCCAAGACCACCAAGAAGACGAAGGCCGCCAAGGGCACGTCGGGCACCGCGCGCGCGGCCAAGGCCAAGCTGACCCGCGCGCGCACGCAGGGCGAGAACCTCGTGGCGCGCACGGTCGCCAGCCACCGCCTCGGCTTCCGCATGTACTTCCCGCTGCGCCTCACGCCCAACGGGCGCTACGCGAGCACCGTCAAGGACGGGACGACCACCGACCCGAGCCCGCGCGTCTACACGCTGCGCGACCGGGCCGGCCACCCGCACCGCGCCTACCGCCTCGTCGTCCTGGAGAACCTCCAGGAGGGCAGCTACTACGGCGTGCAGGGCACGGACTGGCTGACGCCGCCGCTGCTGGCCAACCCGACGTCGACGACGACGGTCAACGGTCGCAGGCTGCTGCTCTTCAAGGCGGGCAGCCGGCTGCGGTACGTGGCCTGGAAGCGCAAGGATGCCGTGTACTGGGTGTCCAACAGCCTCACGCTGACGCTGTCCAACGCCCAGATGCTGGGCATCGCAGGGTCCATGACGCACATCGGCTCGTGAGCACGAACCCCACCGACGACCGCCCGCCCCGCCTCGCCTTCGGGATGTACAAGCGCTTCCTGCTGGGCGTGCTGGTCGTCATGCTCTCCAGCGCCGCGACCGTCGCCTCCGCGGTCCTGCTGGAGCTCAAGGACGACACGACGCTCTTCTTCAAGAACTCCCAGAAGCTCGAGGGCGTGCAGGGCGCGCTGGACGGGGTGGACGCCGGCGGCCCGCAGACCATCCTGATCCTCGGCTCCGACCGGCGCTTCGTCGACATCAAGGCCAAGACGCCGGTGCGCTCGGACACGATCATCCTGCTGCGGCTGGACCCGGACAAGGGCGCGACCTCGGTCATGTCCCTGCCGCGCGACCTCAAGGTCCGGATCCCCGGCCACGGCACCGACAAGATCAACGCGGCGTACGCGATCGGCGGTCCGTCGCTGGCGGTCAAGACGATCCGCAACCTCCTGCACATCCCGATCAACCACGTGGTCAACGTGAACTTCGGCGGGTTCCGCCGTGCCGTCGACCGTCTCGGATGCGTCTACAGCGACGTCGATCGGCGCTACTTCAACGACAACAGCCCGCCGTTCGGCGGCGGGCCGAACTACGCCACGATCGACATCAAGGCCGGCTACCAGAAGCTCTGCGGCCAGGATGCCCTGGACTTCGTCCGCTACCGCCACTTCGACACGGACCTCGTGCGCGCCGCGCGCCAGCAGCAGTTCCTCTCCGACGCCAAGGACCAGATCGGCGTCGGCAAGGTCTTCAGCGACCGCAAGGCGCTGCTGAAGATCTTCGGGCGCTACACGCAGACCGACATCAGCTCCGACCAGGCGATCCTGCGGCTGCTGAAGCTCGCCGTGACCTCGGCGCAGAAGCCCGTCCAGGAGGTGCGCTTCCCGGGGGACATCACCGGCGACTTCGTGACGGTCACGCCCGACCACCTGCGCGCGGTCACCACGCGCTTCATGAACGCCACGGCCAGCAGCGGCTCCCGCGGGTCGTCGGGCAAGACGACGACCCAGCCGAAGGCCAAGGGCCGGCGCACGAGCGCGACGCTGCCGCCCGGCCTGCAGCTCGCGCCGCGCCAGGGCGAGGACGAGGCCGTCCAGCTGGCCACCAAGCTGCCGTTCTCGGTCTACTACCCCAAGGCGGTCACGACCGACGGCCAGTACCTGCCCGATCACAGCCGCGCCTACGACCTCTTCGACCGCGGCGGCCACAAGTTCCGGGCCTACCGGATCGTGGTCAAGACCGACGACCTCGGCCAGTACTACGGCGTCCAGGGCACGAACTGGACCGGGCCGCCGATCCTCGACAACCCGACCGAGCGACGCCGCATGGGGGGCCGCAACTACGAGCTGTTCTACGACGGCGACCGCCTGCGGCTCGTCTCCTGGCGCTCGGGCAAGGCCGTGTACTGGGTCTCCAACACGCTGCTGCACACCCTGAGCAACAAGCAGATGCTGGCCCTCGCGCGATCGGTCGGGCGGGTCCGCTAGACGGTGGCCGGCCGCGCGAGCGCGGCCCTCGCACGGTCGGTCGGGCGAGTGCGCTGACCGGCCAGCGCGTCGGCTGACACCTCCGCTAGCCTCTCGCGCTTCATGGCAGCGCGCGAACCCATCGGCGTCATCGGAACCGGCTACGTAGGACTCGTCACCGCGGCGGGTTTCGCAGAGCTCGGCAGCGACGTCTACTGCGTCGACATCGACGCCGACAAGGTCCAGCGGCTCGAGCAGGGCGAGATCCCGATCTACGAGCCCGGGCTCGAGGAGCTGATCGCTCGCAACCGCGAGCGGCTGCACTTCAGCACCGACATCAGCGAGGCGCTGAACCACGCGCGCCTGCTGTTCGTCGCCGTCGGCACGCCGCCCACCTACTCAGGCGACGCCGACCTCAGCGCCGTGCACGCCGTCGTCAACTCGATGCCGGTCTCCGACCATCACGCGCTCGTGATGAAGTCGACCGTCCCGGCCGGCACCGGCCAGTCGATCAAGCGCCTCTTCCAGCAGACGGGCAAGGACCAGTTCCGCTACGTCTCCTGCCCCGAGTTCCTCAAGGAGGGCTCGGCGGTCAAGGACTTCCTGCATCCCGACCGCGTCGTCATCGGCGACGACGGCGACTGGGCCGGCGACGCCGTAGCGGAGCTCTACTCGCCGCTGGACGCGCCGCAGGTGCGCACCGACATCAACAGCGCCGAGATGGTCAAGCTGGCCTCCAACGCCTTCCTGGCCACGAAGATCTCCTTCATCAACGAGATCGCCAACGTGTGCGAGGAGACCGGCGCCGACGTCGTCGAGGTCGCCAAGGGCATGGGCCTGGACGACCGCATCGGCCCGAAGTTCCTGCAGGCCGGCCTCGGCTTCGGCGGCTCGTGCTTCCCCAAGGACGTCACCGCGCTCAAGCAGCTGGCCGGCAACTCGGGCTACCACTTCCAGCTGCTGAACTCGGTCATCGAGGTCAACGAGCTGCAGAAGCGCCGGGTCATGGGCAAGCTGCAGAAGCACCTCGGCTCGCTCGTGGGCAAGCGCGTCGGCCTGCTCGGCCTCGCCTTCAAGCCGAACACCGACGACATGCGCGAGGCGACGTCGCTCGTGCTCAGCGCGCGCCTGCAGGCCGCCGGCGCGACGGTCGTCGCCTACGACCCGATCGCCGAGACCGAGGCGCGCAAGCTCATCACCGGCGTCGAGTTCGCCCCGGGCGCGCTCGAGGTGGTCAAGGACGCCGACGCCGTCGTGCTCGTCACCGAGTGGGACGAGTTCAAGTCCTTGGACTTCACCGCGGTCGCCGCCGCGATGAACGGCGACCTGCTCATCGACGGGCGCAACGCGCTCGACCCCGAAGCGGTCCGCGCCGCCGGGCTCACCTACGAGGGCGTCGGCCGAGGTCACTAGTGGCGCAGGCCGTCATCCTCGTCGGCGGGGAGGGAACGCGCCTGCGGCCGCTGACGTCGCGGCAGCCCAAGCCGGTCATCACGCTCGTCGACCGGCCGTTCATGACCTACATGCTGCAGTGGCTTCGCGGCCACGGCGTCGACGACGTCATCTTCAGCTGCGGCTTCGAGCCGGTCAAGGTCGAGGAGGCGCTCGGCGACGGCTCGTCGATGGGCATGCGCCTGCGCTACGTCCGCGAGCCCACGCCCCGCGGCACCGCCGGCGCGCTCAAGTACGTCGACGAGCAGATCCCCCTCGACGCGCGCTTCCTGATGCTCAACGGCGACGTGCTGACCGACGTCGACGTCGGCGCCCAGATCGCCCAGCACGAGCGCACCGGCGCCGTGGGCACCCTCGGCCTCGTGGCCGTCGAGGACCCGTCGGCCTACGGGCTCGTGCTCTGCGACGCCGACCACGCGGTCACCGGCTTCCTGGAGAAGCCCGCGCCCAACCAGCTGGTCGGCATCGACCGCTACCTGATCTCCGCCGGCATCTACGTGCTGCAGCGCGCGGTGCTGGACCTGATCCCCGCCGGCCAGAACGTCTCGATCGAGCGCGAGGTCTGGCCCCGCCTCGTCGGCCAGGGCCTGGCCGGAGCGGTCGCCGACGGCGCCTACTGGATGGACATCGGGACGCCGGAGCGCTACCTCCAGGGGACGTTCGACATCCTCGAGGGCAACGTGCGCACCGAGGTGCTCGACGCGCTGGGCGCCGGGTTCATGGCCGTCGCCGGCGACGTCCAGGCGCACGGGCGCATCGTGCCGCCGGCCCACGTCGGCGCGGGCTGCACCATCGCCGAGGGCGCCCATGTGGGCAGCCTCGTGGTGCTCGGCGCGGGCGTCACCGTCGGTCCCGGGGCGCGCGTGGAACGCGCCGTGGTGCTCGATGGTGCGACCATCGGTGCCGGATGCGAGGTCACCGACTGCATCGTCGGCCCGCGAACACGCATCGAGAAGGGTGCGATCGTGCGGGGCGGCGCGGTGATCGGCGAGGACGTCCTCGTCGGTGAAGGGAACGTGCTGACGGCAGGGATCAAGGTGTTTCCCGGGACGGAGCTTCCGCCCGGGGCGATCAAGTTCTAAGGAGTCCAGAGATGACGACGACCAACTCGGAGCTCGATCGCGACAGCATCGGTCGCATCGACTCGACCGACCAGCTGACCGACGTGCTCGCGATTCCCGAGCACCTGCGCGACGCGCTGTGGAAGGCCGAGTCGGCGCAGCTGAGCGAGTGGGACAGCCCTGCGGGCCTCGTCGTCGCGGGCATGGGCGGATCGGCGATCGGCGGCGCGCTGGCGCGTGCCGCGCTGGGCGACACGGCCTCGCGGCCGATCCTCGCGGCGCGCGCCTACGGCCTGCCGCCGTGGACGACGCCCGACACGACCGTGCTGTGCTCCAGCTACTCGGGCGACACCGAGGAGACCCTCGCCTGCTACGAGGCCGCGGGGGCGCTCGGCGCCACGCGCGTTGTGGCGACCAGCGGCGGCAAGCTCGCCGAGCTGGCCCGCGCCGACGGCGTGCCGGTCATCCCCGTCGCCGGCGGCCTGCAGCCGCGCGCCGCGGTCGCCTACATGACGGTTGCGGCCCTGGAGGTCGCGTTTCGCTGCGGCGCCGGCCCGCGCTGCGCGTCGGACATCGACGTCGCCGCCGAGCACCTCGAGGAGCTCGTCGTCGAGTGGGGCCCCGAGGCGCCCGACGAGTCCGAGGCCAAGAACCTCGCGCGAGGGATCGTCGGCACCGTCCCGGTCGTCTACGGCGCCGGGCTGACGACCACGATCGGCTACCGCTGGAAGACCCAGCTCAACGAGAACGCGAAGCTCCCGGCGTTCTGGCACGAGCTGCCCGAGGCCGACCACAACGAGCTCGTCGGCTGGACCGGCGCGGCCGAGCTGGCGCGCTTCTCCGCGATCTTCCTCGAGGACAGCGACACGCATCCGCGGATCGCCGACCGCGTGGACCTGACCGAGAACCTGATCCGCTCCGAGGCCAGCGGCGGCACCTTCCGCGTGCAGACGCGCGGCACGACGTCGTTCGAGCGCGTGTTCTCGATGGTGCTGCTCGGCGACCTCGTCTCGGTCTACCTCGCCGCGCTGCGCGGCGTCGATCCCGGGCCGGTCGGCCTGATCGACCAGCTCAAGGAGCGGCTGGCCCAGCGCTAGGGGTGCCGTAGGCGGCCAGCGAGGCCGAGGCCCACGACGGCCAGCCGTCGCCGCCGGAGGTGGGTCCCCCGTCGCGATAGCGACACAGTCTCCTACGGGAACACTGGCCCAGAGGGCCAGGTTCCCTTGCGGGTCTTCGCCCAGGGGGCGAAACCCGCGGCGGGTGAGGGACCCACGCTCCTCGCGGGCAACGCCCGCGGTTGGGCGGGCGACCGGCCGGGAATCGGGAGGAGCATGGTGCTCCTCTTCCGCCTGCCCTTCCTCCTGCTCGAGATGCTGCTGCGCCGCCTGCTGCGCCGCGAGGACGACGACGACGACGCGACCTGGGTCCCCGCGCCGGAGCGCGCCCCGGCCGCGTCGCCGGTCCCCGCCGCGGGCGACGGACCGCCCCCGCCGCCCCCGCCGACCGCCGAGGAGGCGATCGCCCGCCGCGTGGAGCGCGAGGCCGCCCAGGCCCCGCCGCCGCCCGCGCCCCTGTCCGCCCGCCCGCCGCGCACGCCCGTCGCGGGCCGCCCCGACCTCCGCCCGGTCGCCGACAACGGGCACGTGGACACCGAGGCGACCGTCGTGGAGTCCTTCGGCCCGGCCGCCGACGTCGGCAGCGCGATCACCGTCGACGAGCCGTGGGACGGCTACGACGGCATGGCGGCGACCGTCGTCGTCCAGCGCGTGCGCGGCTCCGACGCGGCGACGAAGGCCGTCGTGCGCCTGTACGAGCAGCAGCACAAGGCGCGGGCGACCGTGCTGCGCGCCACCGGCTGACCGCGCCCGTCCAAACCTTGACACGATCGTGGTAAGGTTGGGGACGTTGACGGACGCCCTCACCATCCACGAGGCCGCGGAGACGACGGGGTGGTCACCCCGCATGCTCCGCTACATCGAGCGCAACGGGCTGATCGAGCCCCAGCGTTCGGCGGCCGGCTATCGCCTCTACGGCGCGGCCGAGCTGCAGCGCCTGCGCACGCTCAAGGAGCTGCTCGGCGACTACGACCTCGGTCTGGGCGACATCGGCTTCGCGCTACGACTGCGCCGCGACGCGGGACTCCGCGACGCCGTGGAGTCGTGGTTCGAGGCCAGGCCCGAGCGTCCGGCTGACGTCCCGGCGGACGACTGGCTCAGCTTCGAGCAGCAGAAGCACTCGAAGCTCCTGGAGACCGTCCGCGCCCGACAGCACACCACCACGGAGACCGCATGAGCACAACTGCCCCCACGCACACCGACTTCAAAGTCGCTGATCTGTCCTTGGCCGAGTTCGGCCGCAAGGAGATCCGCCTCGCCGAGCACGAGATGCCCGGCCTGATGAAGACCCGTGAGGAGTTCGCCGCTTCTCAGCCGCTGAAGGGCGCCCGCATCATGGGCTCCCTCCACATGACGATCCAGACCGCCGTCCTGATCGAGACGCTCACCGCGCTCGGCGCCGAGGTCCGCTGGGTGTCCTGCAACATCTTCTCCACGCAGGACCACGCCGCCGCCGCCGTGGCCGTCGGCCCCAACGGCACGCCCGAGGATCCGCAGGGCGTCCCCGTCTTCGCCTGGAAGGGCGAGACGCTGGAGGAGTACTGGTGGTGCACCGAGCAGGCGCTGACGTGGCCGGGCGACGGCCCCAACATGATCCTCGACGACGGCGGCGACGCCACGATGCTCGTGCACAAGGGCACCGAGTTCGAGCAGGCCGGCGCCGTGCCGGATCCGGCCGCCGCGGAGTCCGAGGAGTTCCGGATCTTCCTGACGCTGCTGCAGCGCACGGTCGCCGAGGAGCCCGGCAAGTGGACCGCCATCGGCGAGGGCATCAAGGGCGTCACCGAGGAGACGACCACGGGCGTGCATCGCCTGTACGAGCTGGCCCAGCAGGGCGAGCTGCTCTTCCCGGCGATCAACGTCAACGACTCCGTCACGAAGTCGAAGTTCGACAACCTCTACGGCTGCCGCCACTCGCTGGTCGACGGCATCAACCGCGCGACCGACGTGATGCTCGCCGGCAAGACGGCCGTCGTCTGCGGCTTCGGCGACGTCGGCAAGGGCTCGGCCGAGTCGCTGCGCGCCCAGGGCGCTCGCGTCATCGTCACCGAGATCGACCCGATCTGCGCGCTGCAGGCCTCGATGCAGGGCTATCAGGTCGCCCGCCTGGATGACGTCATCTCGACGGCCGACGTGTTCATCACGACGACCGGCAACAAGGACATCATCCTGGTCGACGACATGGCCAAGATGAAGCACCAGGCCATCGTCGGCAACATCGGCCACTTCGACAACGAGATCGACGTCGCCGGCCTCGAGAAGGCCGCCACGCGGATCAACATCAAGCCGCAGGTCGACGAGTGGAAGTTCCCCGACGGCCACACGATCATCCTGCTCTCGGAGGGTCGCCTGCTGAACCTCGGCAACGCGACGGGCCACCCGTCGTTCGTGATGTCCAACTCGTTCACGAACCAGACGATCGCCCAGATCGAGCTGTTCACCAAGAACGACGACTACGAGAAGCAGGTCTACGTGCTGCCCAAGCACCTGGACGAGAAGGTCGCGCGCCTGCACCTCGACGCGGTCGGCGTCCGGCTCACCGAGCTGCGTCCCGACCAGGCCGCCTACATCGGCGTGCCCGTGGCCGGCCCCTACAAGCCCGACCACTACCGCTACTAGCCAGGCCGACGTCTCGACGCCGCTGGACGCCACGCACCGGGCCGGGGAAGTGCTGTCGCACGTCACCCGGCCGGCGCGCGGCGCCAGCGACGACGATCCGTGGCCCTGGAAGCGTCCATGAGTGACATCGCAGATCCTGCGCTTGCCGAGTCGGGCGGGGCGCGCATCGAATGGGCCGAGGCCCAGATGCCCGTCCTGCGCTCGATCCGCGAGCGCTTCGGCGTCCAGCGTCCGCTGGACGGCCTCGTCGTCGCGGCGTGCCTGCACGTCACCGCGGAGACGGCCGTCCTGACGCGGACGCTGGTGGCCGGCGGCGCGCAGGTCGCCCTGTGCGCCGCCAACCCGCTGGCCACGCAGGACGAGGTGGCCGCCGCGCTCGCGCAGGACGACGGCGTCGAGGTCTTCGCCCGGCACGGGGAGGACCTGGACACGTTCGCCGGCCACGTCGCCGACGTGCTGGACCGCGTGCCGCAGATCACGATCGACGACGGCGCCGACCTGCTCGTCACGCTGCACGCGGCGCGGCCGGACCTGCTCGACGGCCTCCTCGGCGGGACCGAGGAGACGACGAGCGGCCTCGTGCGCCTGCGCGCCATGCAGGCCGACGGGCGCCTGGCCCGGCCCGTGCTGGCGGTCAACGAGGCCCGCGCCGAGCGCGTCTTCAACGACCACTACGGCACCGCGCAGTCGACGCTCGACGGCATCCTGCGCGCCACGAACCTGCTGCTGGCCGGCCGCACCGTCGTTGTCCTCGGCTACGGCCCGACCGGCCGCGGCATCGCACTGCGCGCCCGCGGCGCCGGCGCGCAGGTCGTCGTCTGCGAGGTCGACCCCATCGCGGGCCTCGACGCGCGGATGGAGGGCTTCGAGGTCATGCCGTCGCTGGCCGCCGCCGAGCGGGGCGACGTGTTCATCACGGTCACCGGCGCCCCGGCCGTGCTGGGCCGCGACCACTTCGAGCGCATGAAGGACGGCGCGGTGCTGGCCAACGCGGGCCACTTCGACGTCGAGATCGACCTCGAGGCGCTGCGCGCGATCGGCGGCCCGGGCCGCGCGGTGCGCCCGCTCGTCGAGCAGCACGCGCTGGCCGACGGCCGGCGCCTCAACCTCCTGGCCTCGGGCCGCGTCGTGAACCTGGCGGCCGGCGAGGGCCACCCGGCGTCGGTCATGGACCTCTCGTTCGCGCTGCAGGCGCTGTCGGTCGAGCACCTCGCGGCCGTCGGGGGCGGCCTGGCGCCCGGCGTGCACCCCGTGCCCGACGACATCGACCGCGAGGTCGCGCGCCTCAAGCTGTCCTCGCTGGGCGTCGAGCTCGACGAGCTCACCGCCGAGCAGCGCCGGTACCGCCGCAGCTGGGAGTAGTCGGCGCGTGCTGGTCGGACGGCCAGGACCGGCGCGTCAGGCCGTAGTAGCGTGCCCGGTCCAGCGACCTGGAGAGATCGCCCTGTCCCGTCCGTCCTGCGCGGCACTCCTCGTCGCGCTGAGCATCGTCATCGTGTGTGCCGCCCCGGCGCTCGCCGCCGCGCCCGTGGTCACGGTGGCCGCGCCCGGCACGGCCGTCACCGGCGGGGCCGTGGCCTTCGACGGCTCGGGCACGACCGATCCCGACGGCGACCTCATGGAGTACACGTGGTCGATCGACGGGCAGGTGCTGGACGTCGAGAGCAGCTGGCTCTCGGTGGCCTTCGCGCATCCCGGGCGCCACGTCGTCGCGCTCACCGCGACGGACTCCGGCGGCGCCTCGACGATCCTGGGGCACCCGATCGTCGTGACCGGCATCGATCGCACGGCCTCCTCGCTGAAGCCGCTCGGCACGACGCTGGTGCCGGGCGTGACCGCCGCGCCCGAGGTGGTCGTCCGTGCGGCGGCGGTTCGCCTGCGTCACAGCCGCCTGCGGGTCGAGCTTCGCTGCCGCGGAGCGAAGCGCTGCCGCGGGACGGTGCGGATCGTCGCGCTCAAGGGCAGCCACCGCACGCCGTTCCTGCTGGCCCAGCGGTCGTTCAGCGTCGCCGGCGGCGGCCCGCGCATCGTGCACGTCAAGCTCGGCCCCCGCGCGCGCTCGCGCCTCGGGCGCCGCACGCAGGTCCGCGCCACCGCGTTCCGCGGCCCGGTCCGCGTGGCCTCGATCTGGGGCACTGCCACCTACCGCGTGCCGGTCGCGCGGTAGGTTCCGGCCGTGGACGGCCTGCAGTCAGCGATCGAGAAGATGCGCGCCGAGGGGCTCGGCGACGCGGCGGTGGAGAGCTTCGCGCGCCAGTACGAGCGCCTCCGGGCCGGGGAGACCGGCACGCTCGCCGAGTCCGAGATCGAGCCGGTCGCCGGCCTCCCCGACGCCGAGGACCTGCAGGAGACGGCGAGCCCGGAGCTGCTGGACCAGGCCGTCGTGATCAAGCTCAACGGCGGCCTGGGCACGAGCATGGGCATGACGAAGGCCAAGTCGCTGCTCGAGGTCAAGGGCGGAAGGACGTTTCTCGACCTCATCGCCGAGCAGATCCTCGACCGGCGCCGGCGCAGCGGTGCGCGCCTGCCGCTAATCCTCATGAACTCCTTCGCGACGCGCGACGACTCGCTCGCCGCGCTGGCGCGCTACGACGACCTGTCGGCCGGGCTGCCCGCCGACTTCGTCCAGAACAAGGTGCCGAAGATCCGCGAGGACGACCTCGCGCCCGCCGAGTGGCCCGACGACCCGGCGCTGGAGTGGGCGCCGCCCGGGCACGGCGACCTGTACACCGCGCTCGTGACCTCGGGGATGTTGGAGGCGTTGATCGCGGACGGCTACCGCTACGCGTTCGTGTCCAACTCCGACAACCTCGGCGCCGTGCTCGACCCGCGGATCCTGGCGTGGCTCGCGCAGTCCCGCGCGCCCTTCCTGATGGAGGTCGCCGACCGCACCTCCTCGGACCGCAAGGGCGGGCACCTCGCCCGCCGCCGGTCCGACGGCGGGCTCGTGCTGCGCGAGATCGCCCAGACGCCCGGCGAGGACGTCGAGGCGTTCCAGGACACCGCGCGCCACCGGTACTTCAACACCAACACGCTCTGGGTCGACCTGCACGCGCTGCGCGACGTCCTGTCCGGCGCCGGCGTCATCGACCTGCCGATGATCGTCAACCGCAAGACGGTCGACCCCGGCGACACCTCCTCCACGCCGGTCATCCAGCTGGAGACCGCGATGGGCGCGGCGATCGGCGTCTTCGAGGGCGCGGCCGCGCTGCGCGTCCCGCGCTCGCGCTTCGTGCCGGTCAAGACGACCAACGACCTGCTGTCGCTGCGCTCCGACGCCTACGTGATCGGCGAGGGCCGCGCGGTGCACCTCGCGCCGCAGCGGCAGGGCGTGCCGCCGTTCGTCGACCTCGACAGCCACCACTACAAGCTGGTCGCCGACTTCGACGCGCGCTTCCCGCGGGGCGCGCCGTCGCTGGTCGGCTGCGACGCGCTGCACGTCCACGGCGACGTGACGTTCGGCGCTGGCGTGACCGTCCGCGGCGAGATCACCGTCGAGGGGCCGGCGGAGATCGCGGACGGCACGGTGCTGGAGGGCGAGCGCGGGTAGGGGCGGCGGGCGCCTGGCGTTGTCGGCGCCCAGCGCGGGCGGCGGTCGCCGGGCGGGGCGTGGTTCGGGGGCGATGACGACCGGATGTTCGGGTGTGGTGCGAGCGCCCGGGTCTGCCGACGGCGCGTGGGAGACGAACGGCACCTGGACGTTGCATCTCAACGTCTAAGTGCCGTTCGCCGAGATCGATGGCACTTGGGGGTCGCGAGAAGACCCGAACGCCTCGAGCGGAACGCCAACCCCGCCCGCGCCGCCCCCGCGCCTACGGCGCCGTGCTCGTCGCCGCGTCGTGCGCGTCTTCGAGGCGCTCGGCGCGCTGCTGCTCGCGTTCGGACTCGTCGAGCGCGCGGACGAAGAGGAAGGCGAGCGCGATGCCCATGACGACGGACTGCTCGATGGCCATGATCGCGCCGGCGAGCGCCTGGTCGTCGCCGGGGTTCAGGCCCCAGACGCGCGGCGCGTGCTCGTAGAAGCTGTAGATCGAGTCCGGCGCGAAGGTCAGGAAGATGCCCAGCAGGCCGACGAGCACCTTCGTCGAGGCCATGTAGGCCACCGGCGTCAGGCCGGTCATGCTGCGGCTGCGCACGGGGGAGAGCAGGTGCCACCAATAGAGGAACCCGGCCGTCAGGAAGCACGTGTGCTCCAGGACGTGGACGGCGGAGTGGCTGAGGGCCGCGTCGTACATGGCGGGGACGTGCCAGAGCCACATGAAGCCGACGTACAGCGCGACCGCGAACGCCGGATGCGCGATGGGCCCCAGCGCCCGCTCGACGTCGAGCACCTGCCGGGCGATCGGGCGCAGCAGGACCTTGCTGAGCCCGAGGATCATCAGGATCGGCGCGAAGTCCAGCAGCAGCACGTGCTGGATCATGTGCATCGCGAAGACCTGGTCGGCCAGCGTGTCGAGCGGCGAGATCAGCGCGACGGCGAGGCACAGCACGCCGCCCAGCCACGCCAGCAGCCGGCCCCAGGTCGCGCCGCGCGTGCTGCCCGCCGCGCGGACACGCCGCCAGCGCACGACGTAGCCGACCGTGAGCACGAGGACGATGACGATCGGCCCGGGGGCGAGGGAGAACGAGGTGTCGGCCGCGGCGGCGAGCACGCGTGCGATTGTGTCACCGCGGAGTCGTGGCAGACGGGTGTGGATCCGTCACACGTCGGCCGGCAACGTCCGCGGGATGCTCGGCTCGCTCCTCGGACTCCTCGCGCCACCCGCCTGCCTGGCCTGCCGGCGCGGCGGCGACATCGCGCCGCGCGACGTCCTGTGCCGCGACTGCCGCCTCGCGCTGCCGTGGCTCGGACCGGACCTCTGCCGGCGCTGCGCGCTGCCCGCGCCGTGCGGGACGCGGTGTCCGGCGCGCGACCTCGCCTTCGCCGGCGCGTGGGCGGTGGTGGCCTACGCCGGCCCCGTGCCGGCGCTGGTCGCCGGGCTCAAGGAGCGCGGCGCGCTCGCGGTCGCCCGGCTGATGGCCGCCCAGCTCGCGGCGCTCGCGGCGCCCGGGCAGTGGGCGGGCGAGGGCGCGGCGCTCGTCCCGGTGCCGGCCGATCCGCTGCGCCGCCGGCGCCGCGGTGTCGACCACGCGGCGCGGCTGGCCGGCGAGCTGGCGCCGCGGTGCGGGCTGGCGGTCGCGCCGGTGCTCGGCCGAGCCGTGTCCCGCGCCGGGCGTCAGGCGGGCGCCGGGCGGGCGGCGCGGCTGGCCGACGGACGCCTGCCCGTGGCAGTGCGCAGCGGGGCGGCGGTGCCGCCCGTGGCCATCCTTGTCGACGACGTGCACACCACCGGCGCGACGCTCCACGCCTGCGCGCAGGCGCTGCGCGCGGCCGGCGCGCGCGACGTCCGCACCGTCGCCTATGCACGTACATCGACCTGAAAGCTGTGCGTGGGTTGACAAGGTGTCGAGAGGTATTGCCGGATCGGCCGTGCAGGGCTACCGTGGTGGAGGCCAAGAGATCCCAGCCCCAGGAGGGCCGCATGCAGATCGAGGTCAAGGGCCGCCACATGACCGTCTCGGACGACATCCGGGAACACGTGGAGAAGCGCTTCGCCAAGGTGGGCAAGCAGGTGTCGGAGCTCGCATCCCTGGAGGTGGAGATCTGGGAGCACCAGAACCCCTCCAACCCGGACTCCTACGTGGCCGAGGCGACGTTGCGCGTCAAGGGGACGACCCTGCGCGCCAGCGACTCCTCGCGGGACATGGTCCACTCGATCAACCTCTGCGCCGACGAGCTCGCGGTCCAGGTCAAGCGCCACCGCGACAAGCGGCGGAAGCGAAGGGAGTCGCGTGCCGCGGCCACCCAGCCGCCCGGAATGGCGCCCTCGGAGGGCATCTCCGCCGCGATGTGAGCCTGGTCGCGCACCGCGACCGGACGGCTTCGGCGCGAGGGGCGAACGTCACAGGTTCGCCCCGACCGCTGAGCTTCCGCCGACTACACTGAAGCCATGGGTCTCCTTGACCGTGCGCTGAACATGGGTGAGTCGAAGCAGTTCCGCCAGCACGAGAAGCGTGTGGCGCGAATTGGCGATTTCGAGCCGGAGCTCGAGCTCGAGTCCGAGGACGAGCTCCGAGAGCGGATGGACGCGCTGCGCGAGCAGGTGCGCAGCCAGCCGACCGACGACAAGGTCGATGCCGCGCTCGAGGAGGTGCTGCCGGAGTGCTTCGCCATCGTCCGCGAGGTCGGCAAGCGCACGATGAGCATGCGGCACTTCGACGTGCAGCTCATCGGAGGCATGGTGCTCCACGGCGGCTCGATCGCCGAGATGCGCACCGGCGAGGGCAAGACGCTGACCGGCACGCTCGCCGTGGTCCTGAACTCGCTCGCCGGCAAGGGCGTCCACGTCGTCACCGTCAACGACTACCTGGCCAAGCGCGACGCCGAGTGGATGCTGCCCATCTACGAGGCGTGCGGCGTGACGGTCGGCATCCTCCAGAACAACATGGAGTACGAGGAGAAGGTCGAGGCCTACGCCTGCGACGTCACCTACGGCACCAACTCCGAGTTCGGCTTCGACTACCTGCGCGACAACATGGCGCAGACGATCGAGGAGAAGGTCCAGCACGGCGGGCGCATCGGCGAGGACGGCCGCCCCACGGCGATGCATTTCTTCGGCATCGTCGACGAGGTCGACAACATCCTGATCGACGAGGCGCGCACGCCGCTGATCATTTCCGGCGCCCCCGAGGCCGCCGCCGACTACTACCTCAAGTTCGCCAAGCTGGCCAAGGTCATGACGTCCGGCAAGACGCCGGAGGGCATGGACCCGCGCGCCCGCAAGGACTTCACCGCGGACTTCGACTTCGAGTTCGACGAGAAGCACAAGACCGTCGCGGTCACCGAGCAGGGCGTCGCGAAGGCCGAGAAGTTCCTCGGCATCGGCCACCTGTACCGCGCCGAGAACGGCCCGCTGGTCAACCACCTCATCCAGTCGCTGAAGGCCGAGTCGCTGTACAAGCGCGACGTCGACTACGCGGTCGTGGACGGCGAGGTCAAGATCATCGACGAGTTCACCGGCCGCATCCTCGACGGCCGCCGCTGGTCGGAGGGCCTGCACCAGGCCGTCGAGGCCAAGGAGGGCGTGACCGTCCAGGAGGAGAACCAGACGCTCGCAACCGTCACCCTCCAGAACTACTTCCGCATGTACGGGAAGCTCGCCGGGATGACGGGCACCGCCCTCACCGAGGCGACCGAGTTCATGAAGATCTACAAGCTTCCGGTCATCCAGATCCCGACGAACCGGGCGATGATCCGCAAGGACCGCAACGACCAGGTCTACAAGACGCGCGACGGCAAGTGGTCGGCCCTGCTGCGGGCCATCAAGGAGCGCAACGCGGCGGGCCAGCCGATCCTCGTCGGCACGATCTCGGTCGAGGTCTCCGAGATGCTCTCGTCCAAGCTGGACAAGCTGGGCATCCCGCACGCCGTCCTCAACGCCAAGCCCGAGCACGCCGCCCGCGAGGCCGACGTCGTCGCCGAGGCGGGCCGTCCCGGCGCGGTCACGATCGCCACGAACATGGCTGGTCGCGGCGTCGACATCAAGCTCGGCGGCAACGCCGAGCACCAGACCGAGGTCGAGCTGCGCAACCTCGGCCTCAAGCAGGGCGACCCGGACTACGACGAGCGCTTCGCCGAGGTCCTGCCGAGCATCGAGACCCGCACGGAGGCCGACCGCGAGAGGGTCCTGGAGGCCGGCGGCCTCTTCATCTGCGGCACCGAGCGCCACGAGTCGCGCCGGATCGACAACCAGCTGCGCGGCCGCGCCGGCCGCCAGGGCGACCCGGGCGAGTCGCGCTTCTTCCTGAGCGCCGAGGACGACCTCGTGCGCCTGTTCGCCGGCGACCGGATCTACAAGATCCTCGACAAGCTCGGCACGGTCGACGACGAGGGCAACGAGGAGCCGATCGAGGCCTCGATGCTGTCCAAGCAGATCGAGAAGGCCCAGAAGAAGGTCGAGGAGCAGAACTTCCTCATCCGCAAGCGCGTCCTCGAGTACGACGACGTCATGAACGAGCAGCGCCGCGTGGTCTACCAGTACCGCGACGAGGTGCTGGAGGGCCGCGACATGGGCCCGGTGGCGCGCGAGAACCTCGCCGACGTCATCCGCCGCGTCGTCGACGAGTACACGGCGAGCGAGTTCGTCGAGGACTGGGACGTCGACGGCCTGTTCACCGCCCTGGCCGACATCTTCCCCGTCGGGTTCGGACCCGACCGGCTCGACACGGTCAACGAGCGCGAGGAGCTCGTCGAGCTGCTGCAGACCGACGCGCTGGCGCTCTACGACCGCCGCGAGCAGGAGCTCGGCGACGAGCTGATGCGCGCGCTCGAGCGCTACCTGCTGCTGCAGATCATCGACAACAAGTGGCGCGAGCACCTGTACGACATGGACTACCTGCGCGAGGGCATCCACCTCCGCGGGTTCGCCCAGATCGATCCGCTGGTCGCCTACAAGAACGAGGCGTTCGACCTCTTCACCGACCTGATGAACACCATCTGGGCGGACTTCGCGCGGATGATCTTCCACGTCGAGGTCGAGGTGGAGGCCCAGGGCGCCGCGGCCGTGCCGCAGCTCGGCGCGGCCGGCGGCAGCGCGGGCACGATGACCTACACAGGCGGTGTGGGCACCCAGCAGCCCAGCGCGCTGAACGCAGCGGCCCAGGGCGGTGGCGTCGCCTCCGACGAGGAGTACGTCGAGGACGCCGCGCCCACGGTGCAGCAGCGCCGGGTCGACGAGCACGAGCTCATCGGGCGCAACGACCCCTGCTGGTGCGGGTCGGGGCGCAAGTACAAGAAGTGCCACGGCGCCTAGCGCTGCATGAATCGGCCAGTAGCGCGAACGCTTGTTCGCATTCCGTCCGGAGGCGGCGGTACCTTCTATAGTCAGGGAGGACGGTCGCGGAGATACCCGCCTGCCACCTTCACGGGTGGCACCCGCCTTACGCGGCAGTAGGCGACTCCGGTCCGTCCTCTCTTGATGTCCTGAATGCTGTGGCGTGTCTACATCGACGAGGCTGGCGATCGGGGCATCTCCGAGAAGTCGACCGCCCACTTCGTGGTGTCTGCAACCGTCGTGCGCGACGAGCGACACGCCGCCGTGCGCGCCGAGCTTGGTGCGCTTCGCGCGACGCTCGGTCGGAAGTCCGGGCAGGTACTGCATTTCCAGAAGTTCAGCCACTCGCAGCGCGTGTGAAGGCCGTGCAGGACATCGCAGCCTCATCCGTCGATGTGATCACCAGCGCGATCCTGTGCAAGCGAGGCTTTGATCAGCCCGATCCCGCTGGCGACCTGGCGTACATCACGAACCCAGATCCGATGTACCTCTGGGCGGTTCGCCTCGTGCTCGAGCGTGTCTCGTGGTACATCCGGGAAAACGGCGGAGGTTCCGCGATCGTGACCTTCGCCCACGTCCGTCACTTCCCCGCGCAGAAGCTCCACGATTATCGCCGGGCGTTGGAGCTGTCGGATACCGAGATCTTCCGTGCGGCCTTTGACGGCCACCCGTTCAAGATCGGATCGCCGGATCGGATCGAGCTCCTTCAGATTGCGGACACGGCGGCCTCGTCCCTCTTCCGTGCTGTGGAACCCGACGAGTTCGGCAACGTCGAGCGCCGGTACCTGCAGGAGCTGGTACCGAAGCTGTATCGGCGTGGATCCGGTCCACTCACGTCGTACGGCCTGAAGGTCTTTCCCGCTTCCCACTGCGCGCCTGGCACGACCCTGCACTGGCTGAAGGCGTTGTAGGCCCGGTCGGTCTTGCAGCAGATACCCTCGGGACCTGCATGGCCACCGCTGCCGACACCCCCACGCCCCAGCGCCTCGCCGCGATCCGGTAGAGCTTCGACCTGCTGCGCGGCAGCACCGATCCCGACGCTCTCGCGGCCACCGCCGCGCAGCTGGAGGAGCAGATGCAGGCGCCGGGCTTCTGGGACGACTCCGACGCTGCCGCCAAGGTCTCCGCACAGCACGCGCGGACCTCGCGCAAGCTCAAGGCGTTCCAGGAGCTGGAGTCCGACGTCGACGACCTCGACGGGCTCGCCGAGCTCGCCGAGGAGGACGAGGAGATGGCCACCGAGCTGGTGCAGCAGCTCGGCTCGATCGAGGACCGGCTCGCCGCCCTGGAGGAGGAGCGGCTGTTCTCGGGACCCTACGACGCGGGCGACGCGCTGGTGACGGTCAACGCCGGCGCCGGCGGGACCGACGCCCAGGACTGGGCCGAGATGGTCCTGCGCATGATGATGCGCTGGGCCGAGTCGCGCGGCTTCAAGGTCGAGCTGCTGGAGGCCAGCGCGGGGGAGGAGGCCGGCATCAAGTCGGCCACGTTCCGCGCGCAGGGCGAGAACGCCTACGGCCTGTTCAACGCCGAGCAGGGCGTTCACCGGCTCGTGCGCATCTCGCCGTTCGACGCGCAGTCGCGCCGCCAGACGGCCTTCGCCGGCGTCGAGGTCGCCCCGGTCATCGAGGACACCGGCGACGTCGAGATCGACTCCGACGACCTGCAGATCGACACCTATCGCGCGTCCGGCGCAGGCGGCCAGCACGTCAACAAGACCGACTCGGCAGTGCGCATCACGCACCGTCCGAGCGGGATCGTCGTGCAATGCCAGAACGAGCGCTCGCAGTCCGCCAACAAGGACACGGCGATGAAGATGCTGCGCGCCAAGCTGCTGGAGCGCCAGGAGCGCCAGCGCCAGGAGGAGATCGCCAAGGAGCGCGGCGAGACCCTCGACGTCAACTTCGGATCCCAGATCCGCTCCTACGTCCTGCACCCGTACACGATGGTCAAGGACCACCGCACGGATCGCGAGATGGGCGACGCCCAGCGCGTGCTCGACGGCGACCTCGACGGCTTCGTCCGCGAGTACCTGCTCAAGGCCGCGGGCTAGCGGCGTGAGCGCCGCGGAGACCCCGGCGTCGGGGCGCAGCGAGCAGCCGACCGCGCCGTACCTCGACGCCGTCGTCGGTTACGGCTTCCGCGGCCCGGGGCGCTTCCACGTGCCCGGCCACAAGGGCGGCCCGGGCGCCGATCCCGGCCTGCGCCACGCCCTGGGCGACAGCGCGCTGGCGATCGACATCCCGCAGGACATCCACGGCATCGACATCGGCGTCTCGCCGTCGCCGTTCGAGCGGGCCGAGGCGCTGGCCGCCGAGGCCTACGGCGCCGCGCGCACGTGGTTCTTGACCAATGGGGCCACGCAGGGCAACCACGCGCTGTGCCTCGCGCTGGCGCCGCTGGGCACCCACGTCGTCGCGCAGCGCAACTCCCACGCGTCGGTCGTCGACGGCCTCGTGCTCAGCGGCGGCCTGCCGTCGTTCGTCGCGCCGGCCTACGACGAGGAGCTCGGGATGGCGCACGGCGTCACGCCCGACGCCCTGGACGCGGCGCTGGCGGCCGATCGGGACGCCGGGGTCGCCTTCCTCGTCTCCCCGACCTACTACGGCATGGTGGCCGACGTGGCGGCGCTGGCCGAGGTCGCCCACCGCCGCGGCGTCGCGCTGGTCGTCGACCAGTCGTGGGGCCCGCACTTCGGCTTCCACCCCGACCTGCCCGAGAGCGCGCTGCGCCTCGGCGCCGACGCGGTGCTCACCAGCACCCACAAGATCGTCGGCTCGCTGACGCAGAGCGCGATGCTCCACGTCGCGAAGGGAACCGGCTCCCACCCACCCCGCATCGACCCGGCCGACGTCGGCCGCGCGCTGCGCCTGCTGCGCTCCACGAGCCCGTCGTCGTTGTTGATGGCCTCGCTCGACGCCGCCCGCCGCCAGCTCGCCGTGCACGGCGAGGCGCTGCTGCATGAGACGCTGGCCGCCGCGAAGGCCACGCGCGAGAAGCTGGCGACCACGCCGGGCATCGCCACGATCGCCGACGACTTCGTGGGGCGCCCGGGCGTCGCGGCCTACGACCCGCTGCGGCTCGTGCTCGACACGCGCGGCACCGGCTGCACGGGCTACGAGGTGGCCGACGCACTGCGCACCGCCTACGACGTGCAGCCCGAGCTGGCGACCGTCGCGACGATCGTCTGCGTGCTCGGCATGGGCCAGCCGGCCGACGCGCTCGTGCGCTTTGCCGGCGACGTGGACGAGATCGTCAAGCGCATCAGCCGGCCCGGGACCGTCGAGGCGCTGGTGCGCACGCCGGCGGCGCTCACCAACGCCATGGTCGTCGCGCCGCGCGACGCCTTCCTCGGTCGCTCGGAGATCGTGCCGCTCGAGGAGGCCGTCGGGCGGATCTCGTGCGAGTCGATCGCCGGCTACCCGCCGGGCATCCCGGCGCTGCTGCCCGGCGAGCGCATCACCGCCGACACGGCCGCGTACCTGCGCGAGCTTGTGACGTCGGGCGCCCGCCTCCACGGCGCGGCGGACCCGACGATCGCGACGATCCACGTGCTGGCGGAGTGAGAGAGGCGGCGAGGGTCGCCCCGGCCGCCCGACCGAGCCGCTAGGCGAGTTCGCGCAGCGGAACGAGCCCTCTGGGCGAGCCTCCGCCTAGAAGCGCAGCAGCGCCGCGATCGAGCCCTTCTGCTCCAGCCAGAGGTCGGTGGCCGGCCGGTAGCGCACGCGGGCGTCCTGTGCGAAGGCGCGGGCGACGGCGATCTCGACGACGTCGTCGACGGCCTCGGTCATCGTGCCGTCGGCAGGGCACTGGCCGCCGGCCGACACGCCGAGCCAGCCGCACTGCGGGCAGCGCGTGCCCTTGGCCGTGAAGCCGTCCTGCACGACGAGCGTGTCGACGCGGCGCTCGTGCACGGCGGTCAGCACCTCGTTGAGGCCCGCGGCGGCACGGCCGCCGGTGCCGAGGCCCTCGTCGATGCGCTGCTGCAGCTCGCGGTCGCGGCGGGCCGTCAGCTCGTCGAGCACCGCGCGCGCGGCGTTGAGGACCTCGTCGGTCGAGCTGTTCCACACGTCCACGTCGAAGCGGCCCTTGAGGCACTTGGCGACGTCGGCGTGGAGCATCTGCTCGAGGTGCGCCACCGTCTCCTTGGGGCCGCCGAGCAGGATGCCGGCGACCCGGTTGGCCTTGATGCGGCGCTGCAGCTCGGCGTTGACCGCGCGCAGGTGGTCGTCGACCTCCTTCTCGACGCTGCGCTGGTAGCGCGCCTGCGACAGGCCGCCCTGGTCGTGCTTGCCCGGGACGTCGTCGTCCTGGCGCCAGACCTCCACGAGCCCGTCGATCGTGCCGGCCAGCAGCCGCACCCGGCGCCGGTCGACGAGGACGAGCCACCACAGCTCGCCGGCGCCGATCCGCGCCAGCGGCTCGACGCAGGGATGGTCGGAGATCGCGACCTTGTGCGGGACGGGCCGGGGCAGCTTGAGGATCTCGAACAGGCCCGCGAGCTCGGAGGCGAAGACGGCCAGCCCGCGCGCGCCCTCGGTGTCCAGCCCGTTGCGCAGCTGCGCGCGCACGCGCTCGACGTCATGCTCCAGCGCGGTGCGCTCGGCGTGCGTGAGCGTCCCGTGATCGCGGATGGCGCGTCCGGCCTCGTCCATCACGGAGCTGATCTCGGTCGCCCGGGCGGGCGGCGTCGCGAACTCTCGCGGATCGAGGTTGATGAAGACGCTGAGGACCTTGCCCTGCGCGGTGCGGGTCTCCGCAAGCTCGCGCAGGCGGTCCGTCGTGATGTCTGTCGCCATGCTGACCGCCTACCCATCGTCGTGCCGGGGGAACCCGCACCCGAGAACGACGAAGGGCCGGTGCATCTCGGCGCCGGCCCTTCGCTCTTCGGTTGGGTTCTTGCTGTGGGTGCTACGCCACGAGGGCCAGCGGCCGGGCGGCCTCGGCGACCTCGAGAGTCACCGCTCCGCCCTCGTCCACGGACGCCTTCACGCTCGCGCCGTCGGCCAGCGTGCCGGCCAGGATCGCGCGGGTGAGCTCCCGCTCCAGCGTGCGGCGCACGTGGCGCTGCAGGGGCCGGGCGCCGAACTCCTCGTCGAAGCCGTCGGCGGCCAGGCGGGCGACGAGCGCGTCGTCGACCTCCAGCTCGATCCGGCGCTCCGCGCGCAGCCGGTCGGCCACGCGTCCCACGATCATCCGGCCGATCTCGGCCACCTGCTCCTCGCCCAGCGACGTGAACGTCACCACGTCGTCGATGCGGTTGAGGAACTCGGGCAGGAACGCGGACTTCGCCGCGGCCATCATCCGGTCGTCGTCAGCGGGCGCCGCCGCCGAGGTGAACCCGATCGCGCGCTTGGCGCGGCCGGCCCCCAGGTTGGACGTCATGACGATCACCGCGTTGGTGAAGTCGACCGTGCGGCCCTCGCCGTCGGTCAGGCGACCGTCGTCGAGCAGCTGCAGCAGCACGTTCCACACCTCGGGGTGCGCCTTCTCGATCTCGTCGAGCAGGATCACGCTGTACGGACGGCGCCGGACCGGCTCGGTGAGCTGGCCGCCGTCGCCGTAGCCGACGTAGCCCGGAGGCGAGCCGATCAGGCGCGCGACCGTGTGCGGCTCGCGGTACTCCGACATGTCGATCCGGACCAGGGCGTCCTCGGTGGCGAACAGCCGCTCGCTGAGCGCCTTGACCAGCTCGGTCTTGCCGACGCCGGTGGGGCCGAGGAACAGAAACGAGCCCAGGGGCCGGTCCGGCTCCGACAGCCCGACGCGGGCACGGCGGATGGTGTCGGCGACCTTCTCGACCGCCTCGTCCTGGCCGACGACGCGCAGGTGCAGGTCGTCCTCCAGGTCCACCAGCCGCTGCAGCTCGCCGGCGACCAGCTCGCCCACCGGGATCCCGGTGCGCGCGGCGACCACCGCGGCGACCGCGGTCTCGTCGACCGTGGGACGCTCGGGGATCTCCGGGCCGGCCTCGGCCGCGACGGCCAGGCGGCGCTTGATCGTCGCGGCCCGCTCGTACTCCTCGGCCTCCACGGCGATGCGCAGCTCGTCGCGCAGCGCCTCGACGTCGGCGGGGGCCGGCGTCTGCAGACGCAGCTTGGCGGCGGCCTGGTCGACCAGGTCGATGGCCTTGTCGGGCAGGTGCTGCTCGGTCATGTAGCGGTCGCTCAGCCGGGCCGCCGCGTTCAGCGCGTCGTCGGTGATGTCGGCGCCGTGGTGCTCCTCGTAGGCCGAGCGCAGGCCGCGGAGGATCTCCACGGTCTCGTCGACCGACGGGGCCTCGACCATCACGGGCGAGAAGCGGCGCGCCAGCGCAGCGTCACGCTCGATCCGGCGGAACTCCGACAGCGTCGTCGCGCCGATCATCTGCAGCTCGCCACGGGCGAGCATCGGCTTGAGCAGGTTCGCGGCGTCCATCGCGCCCTCGGCGCCGCCGGCGCCCAGGACGGTGTGCAGCTCGTCGATGAACAGCACGATGCGGCCCTCGGAGGCGACGACCTCGGAGAGGACGGCCTTGAGGCGCTGCTCGAACTGGCCACGGTACTGGCTCCCGGCCACCAGGCTGCCGAGATCCAGCGCCACGACGCGGGCGTCGCGGAGCGTGTCGGGGACGTCGTCCTGCGTGATGCGCAGGGCGAGACCCTCGACGATGGCGGTCTTGCCGACGCCGGCCTCGCCGATGAGGACGGCGTTGTTCTTGCGACGGCGGGCGAGGATCTCGACGGTCTGCTCGATCTCCTCACGGCGGCCGATGACCGGGTCGATCCGGCCTTCACGCGCATCGCCGGTCAGGTCGCGTCCGAACTCGTCGAGCGCCGGCGTGGCCGACTGCTGCTGCTCGGTCTGGACACGGGTCTGGGAGGGGTCGGGGATACCGGCGCCGTCGATCGGCGTGGCGCCGACGTCGGCGGGGTTGACGCCGGCCTGGCCGAAGCCCTGCATGAGCCCGCGGGCGCAGACGTCGCACATCGCGGCCGCGTGGCGGCCGGTCTCGGTGGCGACGACCATGTGCATCGTCCCGGGGCGCTCGCCACAGACGGCGCAGGGGACGGCGTTGAAGTTGGGCTGTTCAGGCAACTTTGTTCTCGTCTCTCAGAAAGAAAATCTCAGTCGAACACACTTAAGTCTAGCGTCGTGAGAGGATGCCGCCTCATGCTGTCCGCCTACCGACGTTCCGGTGCCGACCCCCCGTTCGGCGATCCGCGCCGACCCCATGGGGTGGCGATGGAAGGCTGGTTCTGGCGCATCACGGAGCCCCGGAGCGGGGCGGTCGTGGTGGCGCTGGCGGGGGTCAACCGGGCCGCCGACGGCCGTGCGTGGGGGACCGTCGGCCTGGCGGCCCATCCGGGCGGGTTCTCACGGTCGGCGCTGGTCGACAGCGCCGAGGTCGGTGTCGATTCGTCCATCGCGATCGGCCAGGCGTTACACGCCGACCCTCGATCGGTGCGGCTCGACCTCGGGCCGGACGCCCAGCTCTCGGTCGAGCTCGACGCGGCCGTGCCGTGGCCGCGGCGCGCGTTCGGCGGGCTGGGCGCCGCGCAGGCGATCCCGGGGCTCAGCCAGTACTGGCACCCGTGGCTGCTGCAGGCGCGCGTGCGGGGCCACGCGGTCGCCGGCGGGGTGCGGATCGACCTCGACGGCGCGATCGCCTACGCGGAGAAGAACTGGTCCAACGGCGGCTTCCCGGAGGCGTGGTGGTGGGGGCAGGCGCACGCGTTCGACACCGACGAGCACGCCTGCGTGGCGTTCGCCGGCGGCCGCGCCGGGGTCGGGCCGCTGCGGATGCTCGCGACCTCGCTGGTGGTGCGGGCCGGCGGCGAGCTCGTCCGGCTCGTGCGGCCGCTTCAGCCGCTGCGCGTCGGCGTGGACGCGCGCGGGTGGCGGTTCTCCGGCCGCACCGCCGGCGGCGTGTCGGTCGAGGTCGAGGGCCACGCCAACGGCACGGCGCCCCACCGGCTGCCGATCCCGCTTCCGGCACAGCGGCGCCACCGCGAGGACGCCGCGTCCCAGCACCTGGCGGGCGAGCTGCGGGTGGTCCTGCGCCGCCGTGGGCGCACGCTCTACGAGGGCACGTCGCGGCTGGCGGGGCTGGAGCGGGGGGCGGGGTGATCGGCGGGGTGAGGGGCGCCGGGAGGGCCGGGACGGGCGACGCAGGCGTCGAGGGACGACTGAACCGCGCTATACGCGGTTGAGTCGTCCCTCGACGCCCGGGGCCCCCTCGCCGCGGTTACGCCGTCAGCCGCGCCCGCAGCGCAGCGAGCGCCTCGTCCTCGAAGCCCTGCTCGCGCAGCCAGGCCGCTGGGCTGCCGTGGCGCTCGTCGAGGAGCTCGAGGATGCGGCGCATGCTCCCGGGGCGCGGCGCGTGGCGGTCGGCCGCGTGGCCCTCGACGTCCCTGGCGTAGGTGGGCGACGACGCCAGGCGGGCGACGATCGCCTCGATCCGCTCGGCCGTCAGCGCGTAGTCGGCGACGATCGCGTCGCGGTCCGCGCCGGCCGCGTCGAGCGCCAGCGCGACGACGATCCCGGTCCGGTCCTTGCCCGCGGCGCAGTGCACGAGGGCGGCACCGCCCTCGGGCGGGTCGGCGATCGTGCGCAGCGCGGCGATCACGGAGTCGGGCCGGTGCTCGAGGTAGCCCATGTAGGTCTGCACCGTCGGCGACTCGCCGGGAATCGGAGCGCCGCCGATGCCCATCTGCCAGGGCACGATCGTGTCGGCGTCGACGACGTCGGTGTGCTCGCCGGCCTCGGGGTAGAGCGACCGGTGCTCGACGACCACGCGGTCGTGGGCCAGCAGCGGACCGGGGCCCTCGAGCCGGACCTCGACGCCCGTGCGCAGGTCGACGACCGCGCGGACGCCGTGGTCGTCGACCAGATGGGCGACGTCGGCGGCCGAGAGGTCCTGCAGGTTGTCGGACCGCAGGAGGCGTCCGGGCGCGATCGCCCCGCCCTGACACAGCGGCACGCCGCCGAGGTCACGGGCGTTGACGGCGCCCTCCAGGTCGATCCAGCGGGGAGCGGCGTCGGTCAGCGTCATCCCCCTCGACGGTAGCGAGGCGACGCTGGTGGGCGCGTGAAGGACCGGTGCTCAGCCGTCGCGCTCGGCCCGCCGCACGGCGCGCGCCAGCGCCTCGCCGCCGATCAGGCGCTCCCACGGGCCGACGACCGCCCACAGCGCGCGCAGGCGCAGGGCCGCGGAGCGGTCCACCGGCGCGATGCGGGCCTCGGAGATCAGCGCGCTGCGGCCGGGCCCGTCGTCCACGACGCCGTGGGCGAAGAGCACGCGGACCGTCCCGGGCCGGTGCCACGCGCGGAACGCCTCGGCGCCGTCGAGCCGCGGGTAGTCGCGCCGGATCGTCCAGATCCGCCCGACCAGCCCGGAGACCGACCAGCGCTCGTCCTCGGCCAGCACGGCGAACGGCGGCGCGGCGAACATCGCCCGGAACGTCACGCCCGGCGGCAGGTCGGGGATCCGCCAGCGCACCAGGCGCCCGAGCCGGCCGGTCTCGTCGAGGCGGAGCGCCGCCGCGGCGTCCCACAGGGCGTCGGGCCTCGCGTGCGAGACGCGCCGATGCCGGGTGCGAACGGCGGGCTGCGGGAGCCAGGCGTCGAGGTCGAAGGGGAGGTCGTGGTCGGGCACCCGACACCTATCCTCGTGGACCCATGGCCCTGGATCCCCGCTTCGTCGCCGATGTCGTCGCCCGCGCGCTCGCCGAGGACGTCGGCGCCGGCGACGTGACCACGCAGGCCACCGTCCCCGACGGCGCCCGGGCGGTCGCGACCATCACGCAGAAGGCCCCGGGCGTGGTCTTCGGCCTCGACGTCGCCGAGGAGGCGTTCCGGCAGGCTGACGGCGAGCTGCTGATCGAACGCCTGTGCCCGGAAGGGGCGTGGCAGGAACCCGGCACGCCGGTCCTGCGCATCACCGGATCGGCCGCCGGCATCCTCGTCGCGGAACGCACGGCCCTCAACTTCCTGCAGCGCCTGAGCGGCGTGGCGACGCTGACGGCCCGCTACGTCCGCGCGATCGAGGGCACCGGCGCCAAGATCCTCGACACGCGCAAGACCACGCCGACGCTGCGCCCGCTGGAGAAGGCGGCCGTCGTCGCCGGCGGCGGGACGAGCCATCGCTTCGGCCTGTTCGACATGGTGCTGATCAAGGAGAACCACGTCGCCGCGGCCGGTGGCGTGGGTCCGGCGGTGCGCGCGGCGCGCGAGCGGTTCGCCGGCCTCCCGATCGAGGTCGAGGCGCAGACCGGCGAGGACGTCGCCGAGGCGCTGGAGGCGGGCGCGCCCCGGATCCTGCTCGACAACATGACCCCGGACCAGATGCGCGCGATCGCCGCCGACGTCGCCGGCCGAGCCGAGCTGGAGGCCAGCGGCAACATCAACCTCGACACCGTCCGGAACGCCGCCGGCACGGGGGTAGACTTCGTGTCGGTCGGAGCGCTGACGCACTCCGCACCAGCCCTCGACCTCTCCCTCATCCTGGAGCGTCTGCCATGAACCTCCCCATGGCCCCCAGCCCCACTGCCCCGCAGGCCCTGACGGCCGACGAGATCAGCGTGCTGACCGCCGAGGTTCGCGCGCTCGCCGCCGAGCGCAACGCCGTCATCCTGGCCCACAACTACCAGGTGCCCGAGGTGCAGGACGCCGCCGACTACGTCGGCGACAGCCTCGGCCTGAGCCGCAAGGCGGCCGCCGTCGACGCCGAGGTCATCGCGTTCTGCGGCGTGCACTTCATGGCCGAGACGGCGTCGATCCTGTCGCCCGAGAAGACCGTCCTGATCCCGGACCTCGACGCCGGCTGCTCGCTGGCCGACTCGATCACCCCCGAGCAGCTCACGGCCTGGCAGGCCAAGCACCCCGACGCGGTGACCGTCATGTACGTCAACACGACGGCCGAGATCAAGGCGCTGACCGACTACTGCGTCACGTCGTCCAACGCCGTCAAGGTCGTCCAGCACATCCTCGCCGAGCGCGGTGCCGATGCGGAGATCCTGTTCGGCCCCGACATGTGGCTGGGCGCCTACGTCGAGAAGCAGGTCGGCCGCTCGCTGCACGTCTGGGACGGCGAGTGCCACGTGCACGCCGGCATCCGCCCCAAGGACATCACGACGATGCGCGCCGAGCACCCCGACGCGGACTTCCTGATCCACCCGGAGTGCGGCTGCTCGACCCAGGTCATGGAGTACGTGGCCGCGGGCGACATCGCGACCGAGGGCGTCCACATGCTGTCGACGGGCGGGATGCTCGACTACGCCAAGGAGCACGCCGGCCAGGGCGGCACCGCGATCATGGCGACCGAGACCGGCATGCTGCACCAGCTGCGCATGGCCGCGCCCGACGTCGACTTCGTCGCCGCCAACGAGCGCGCCTCCTGCCGCTACATGAAGATGATCACGCTGCCGAAGCTGCGCGACTGCCTGCGCGACCTCAGCGGCCGCGTGCAGGTCGACCCGGCCCTCGCCGAGCGCGCGCGCCTGCCGATCGAGCGCATGGTCGCGATCGGCTAGGCCGATCGGCTAGGTCGCTCCGTCGAGGTAGGCCTTCGACAGCCGCTTCGGCGCGCGCGCCAGCCAGGCCTCGACGATCAGCTCGTCGAGGTCGGCGAGGGTGATCGCGTCGAGGCGCACGCCGGTCAGCGTACGGCGGGGGCGTGGCGTGCGCCACGATGCTCGGGTGCTCTTCGCCGACCTCGCCGCCACGTCCGCCGCCGTCCGCGACACCCGCTCGCGCAAGCGCAAGGCCGAGCTGCTCGGGGCCGCGCTGCGGCAGCTCGACCTCGCCGAGGTCGAGCCCGGCGTGGCGTACCTCAGCGGCGAGCTGCGCCAGCGGCGCACCGGCGTCGGCTGGGCGGCGCTGCGCGAGCTGCCGGCGCCGGCCGTGGAGCCGAGCCTGGAGGTCGGCGACGTCGATGGCGCGCTGGAGCGGATCGCCGCGCTCTCGGGCGCGGGGTCGCAGGCGGCGCGGCGCGAGGCGATCACCGCGCTGTTCGCGCGCGCGACCGCTGCCGAGCAGGCGTTGCTGCGCGCGCTGATCTCGGGCGAGGTCCGCCAGGGCGCGCTGGCCGGCGTGATGGCCGATGCCGTCGCCGCCGCCACCGGGCTCCCGCGGGCGGCGGTTGACCGCGCGACGATGCTGCGCGGCGACGCCCGCGCGGTGGCCGAGGTCGCGCTGCGCGAGGGCGAGGCCGGGCTCGGCCAGTTCCGGCTGGAGGTGGGCCGGCCGCTGGGGCCGATGCTCGCGTCGCCGTCGGCGTCGCTGGAGGAGGCGATGGAGCGGGTGGGGGAGGGCGTCGTGGACTGGAAGCTCGACGGCGCCCGGATCCAGGTCCACCGCGACGGCGACGACGTGGCGGTCTACAGCCGCTCGCTGGACGACCTGACGGCGCGGCTGCCCGAGGTCGTCGCGGCGGCGCGCGCCCTTCCCGCGCGTCGCGTGGTGCTCGACGGCGAGGCGATCGCGCTCCGGGCCGACGGGCGGCCGGAGCCGTTCCAGGTGACCTCGTCGCGCATCGCGTCGGGCGCGCCGGGGATCGTGCCCGTGCTCTTCGACGTGCTGCACCTCGACGGCGAGGACCTCCTCGACGCGCCGTTGGCCCGCCGCGCCGAGGCGCTGGACGCCGCGGCGCCCGAGGCGCTGCGGGTACCCCGCGTGGTGACCGGCGATCCGGCCGCCGCCCAGGCGCACTTCGACGCCGCGCTGGCGGCCGGGCACGAGGGCGTCGTCGTCAAGGCGCTCGACGCGCCGTACGCCGCGGGCCGGCGCGGCGCCGGCTGGCTGAAGGTCAAGCCGCGCCACACCCTCGACCTCGTGATCCTCGCCGCCGAGTGGGGCCATGGCCGCCGCCAGGGCTGGCTGAGCAACCTGCACCTCGGCGCGCGGGCCGTCGACGGCGACGGGTTCGTGATGCTCGGCAAGACGTTCAAGGGCCTCACCGACGCGATGCTCGCCTGGCAGACCGAGCGGCTGCAGGAGCTCGCCGTGGAGCAGCGCGGGATCACCGTGCACGTCCGCCCCGAGCTCGTCGTGGAGATCGCCTTCGACGGCGTGCAGACCTCGCCGCGCTACCCGGGCGGCGTCGCGCTGCGCTTCGCCCGCGTGCTGCGCTATCGCGAGGACAAGACCGCGGCGGAGGCCGACGACCTCGCCGCGGTGCTGGCGCTCGCACCCTGAGGGCGGCTCAGCAGCCGTCGGGGCCGCACGTCGCGCCGTCGGCCACCACCGCCAGCGGCGGGCGGGCGTCCCAGCCCTGCTGCAGGAAGTCGGCCAGGACCTCCGGCGGCTGGGCGCCCGAGGCGCCCATGGCCCGGTCGATGACGAAGAACGGCACGCCGCGGATGCCGAGCGAGCTGCCGGTGCGCTCGTCGCCGCGGACCTCGTCGGCGAAGCGGTCGCTCGCGAGCACGCCGGCGACCTCGTCGGCCGGCAGGCCCACATCGGCGGCCAGGCGGCGCAGCGTGTCGTGGTCGCTGATCAGCTCGCCCTCGGTGAGGTAGGCGGCGAACAGCCGCTCCTTCATCGCGTCCTGCCGGCCGTGCGTCGCGGCGAGGTGCACCAGGCGGTGCGCGTCGAACGTGTTGCCCGAGCGCGCCCGGTCGAAGTGGAAGTCCAGGCCGTCGCGGGCGGCGGTGTCGGTCATGGACTGCTCCATCGCGCGGGCCTCGTCGACCGAGACGCCGTACTTCTCGGCCAGGCGCGCGGCGCGCTCGCCCTCGACCTCGGCCGGCGCGGCCGGATCGAGCTCGAAGCTGCGCCACGTGACCGTGACCTCGTCACGGTGCTCGAAGCTCTCCATTGCTGCCTCGAAGCGACGCTTGCCCACGTAGCACCACGGGCAGGCGATGTCCGACCAGATCTCGACGTTCACGACGACCGGTTCCTTCGTTGAGTGAGCAACTACCTCAGTGGATCGTAGCGCTCACGGCGGCAGGATCAGCCCTGGTCGTCGACCAGCGCGACCGCGTCGAACAGGCGGGCGCCGTCCTCGTCGGTGGAGAGCTCGGCCTCGTGGACCCACGCGCCGGCGCCGAGGACCTCGTCGAGGCACGGGTCGCCGGACGGGTCCGCCGAGCCGTCGTCGGTCGCGTCGTCGGCGAGCGGGTCGGAGCCGTCGTCGGCGGCGGGGACCAGGCCGTGGTAGCCGGAGAGCAGCTTGGCCGAGGCGGTGGACGCCGACGCGTCGCCGGTGGCGTCGTCGCCCTCGTCGGCGCTGGAGGAGTCGGCGCTCGCGTCGTCGGTCGCGGCGGGATCGTCGCCGGCGCTGCCGTGGTCGCCGGTCGCGTCGTCGGTCGCGGACGTGTCGCCGGCGGCCGAGTCGTCGTAGCCCGCCTCGAAGGCGCCGGTCGCGTTGCACTCGACGGTCGTCTGGACGTCGACCGCGGCGGTGACCGTCTTGCCCGTGGAGGCGAGGCGCACGGTCAGGTCGCCGTCGGCGAAGGACACGACCTGGCCGGCGTTCTCGCTGCCGTCCTTGGTGCCGTCGTCGTCGGAGTCGGGATCGCCGGGGTCGTTGGCGGTCCGCTGCTCGGAGAGGTTGCTCAGGCCGTCGCGGTCGGCGTCCTCACGGCCGTCGGCCCGGCCGTCGCGGTCGGAGTCGCGCTGGTCGGGGTTGGTCCCGGCGCGCTGCTCGGAGGCGTTGTCGAGCCGGTCGCCGTCGCGATCCTCGCCGGCGTCCCGGGTGCCGTCCTTGTCGGAGTCGGCCTGCTTCGGGTTGGTGTGGGCGCGGTACTCGGTGTAGTTGGTGAGGCCGTCCTTGTCGGGGTCGGCCACGGCGGACTTCACGTGGTAGCGCTGCTGGAACTTCGTGGGGAGCTTGGGCGCGGCGTTCTTCTTGGCGGAGGTGGTCGCAGGCAGCGCGAGAGCGGCGATTGCGACGACGGCCAGCGCAGGGACGCGCATCAGGGGGGCGGCAGGCATCGTGCCCCTCCCCTCGGCCGTCCGGCCCGAGGCATTGACGGAACGGCCCGCGATCTAGGCCGCGCGTCCGGCCCGGGGGTCCTCAGTTCTGGGGAGGGGCGGCGTCGATGAGCTCGATGCCGTGGTCGGCGACCTGGCGCACGACGGGCAACGTGTCGCGCTTGCGCTCGAACTCGCCGGGGGTGTAGCAGTGCACGTCCGCGGTGCCGCCCATCTCGGAGGCGTCCCAGAGGTTGCCCGCCTGGTAGACGCGCTCCAGCCACGGAACGCCCGCGAAGTACTCCGAGATGAGGATCGCGACGTACTCGCTGCCGCGCTCGCGCTGGGGCGGGGCGCCCTGCAGGTCGAGCACGCGCGCGCCGCCGAGGATGACCCGCTCCAGCGGCCAGCGGCCGTCCACGCGCTGGACGTACCGGTGCAGCTCGCGCTCGTTCAGCATCTCGGCCACGAATGGCGGGCTGGCAGTCATCGTTCTCTCGCCACGACCACGACGGATGACTGTCGCAGAACGCGCGAGCCGGCGCCACTCCTTGTGTGACGCCGGCTCGGAGCTCAGAACTCGCTCTCGTCGTGCGGCCCGACGACCGCCACGGCGGCGGTGGCCGGATCGACGTTGCGCGCGATGGCGGCGACGTCGTCGAACGTGACGGCGTCCAGCGCGTCGATCGCGCGGTCGGGATCGATGTCCTCGCCGAAGACGATCGCCTGTGACGCCGCGAAGCGGGCCACGGCGTTCGTGTTCTCGAAGGCGAGGACGCGGCGCCCGGCGGCGTACGCGCGGGCCCGCTCGACCTCCTCCTCGGTGGGGCCGTCGCGGTGCAGCTCGGCGACGATCTCCCGCATGCGGCCGTAGGCCTCGCCGGTCTTGGACGAGTCCAGGCCGGCGCCGAGCTGGAGGATCGACGCGTCGGCCAGCGAGTGGTCGACGGAGTAGACCGAGTAGCAGAGGCCACGCTGCTCGCGGATCTCGTCGAACAGGCGCGAGCCCATCGAACCGCCCAGCAGCGTCGAGTAGATCGTCATCGCCGCGCGCTGCGCCGGATCGGTGACGTCGACCTGCGGGGCGTACATGAGGCGCAGGTGCGACTGGTTGGAGTCGCGGCGCTCGACGAGCACCTCCTGCTGCAGGCTCGGCGCGGGGTCGAACGGCTCGGGCGCGACGAGCGTCGGGAAGCGCTCGAACAGCTCGGACACCTGTCCGTTGGCCGGCACGTGGTCGATGTTGCCGACGATGAACGCCCCGCCGCGCGACCCGGCCCAGCGGCGCTCGCGGAACGTGACGATCGCGTCGCGGCTGAACGTGCGCAGGTGCTCCTCGGGGCCGAGGACGGTCCGGCCGAGCGGGTGCTCGCCGAACGCGGCGCGGTCGATGAGCTCCTCGGCGACGGCCGACGGTTGGTCCTTGTAGCGCTGGATCTCCTGGATGACGACGCCGCGCTCGCGGTCGAGCTCCTCGGCGTCCAGCAGCGGCCGGCCGACGAAGTCGGTCAGGAGGTCGATGGCCTCCAGCGCGGCCTCGGCGCGGACGGTGATGTGGAAGGCCACGAGATCGTGCGAGGTGTACGCGTTGAGCGTCCCGCCCATGCGCTCGGCGGTCTCGTTGACCTTCTTGTAGTGGTCGTACTTCTCCCCGCCCTTGAAGACGAGGTGCTCCAGGAAGTGCGCCATGCCGTTCTCCTCGGGGCGCTCGGTGCGCGCCCCGGCGTCGAAGGCGGCGAGGATCGTGACCGCACGCGTCCCGGGGAGCTCTACGCGGTGCAGCGGAAGACCGTTGGCGAGGGTCTCGCTCGTGATGGAAGGCACACACGCAATCTAGCTTGCACGAACGCATGCTTCGGCAGGGATCGGCGCCACCGGGGCTAAGGTCAGTCGGACCATGGCGATCGTCGAACGCCACAAGCAGGAGCTCGAGCGCAGCGCGGCCCCCCGGGACCGCGCGCCGTCCGTCATCGAGTTCCGCGGCGTCTCCAAGAACTACGGGCCCACCAACGGTGGCCTCGAGACCGCGTCGTTCTCGATCCAGCGAGGCGAGTTCGTCTTCCTGGTCGGGTCCACCGGCTCGGGCAAGTCCACGCTGATGAAGCTCCTGATCAAGGAGATCGAGCCGACCGCCGGCACGATCCGCGTCGCCGGGCGCGACCTCTCGGAGATCACGCGCAAGAAGGTCCCGTACTACCGGCGCAACATCGGGATCGTGTTCCAGGACTTCAAGCTGCTTCTCGACCGCACGGTCTACGACAACGTCGCCTACGCGCTGCAGGTCACCGGCAGCTCGCGCAAGGAGATCCGGGCCAAGGTCCCCGACATCCTGCGCCTGACCGGGCTGGCGACCAAGCTGCACTCGTTCCCCGACCAGCTGTCGGGCGGCGAGCAGCAGCGCGTCGCGGTGGCGCGCGCGTTCGTCAACCACCCGCCGCTGCTGCTGGCCGACGAGCCCACGGGCAACCTCGACCCCGAGACGTCGGTCGGCATCATGCAGCTGCTGTACCGGATCAACCGCACCGGCACGACCGTGCTCGTCGCGACGCACGACGCGACGATGGTCGACCGCATGCGCCGCCGGGTGCTCGAGCTCCATCAGGGCCGCCTGGTCCGCGACGAGCTCGACGCGCAGTACGCGCGCAGCGACATGAACACCGCCGAGTTCGGCGCGCTGCTGCGCGAGCCGGCCCCGGAGCCCAAGCGCGGCCCCCAGGCCGACCGCCAGCGCAGCCGCGACGCGGCCCGTCGCGACCGCGATGAGTTCGACGACATCTTCCCCTCGGAGTCATGAAGCCCGCCTTCTTCGTCAAGGAGGCGATGCGCTCGATCTCGCGCAACGCCATCCCGTCGTTCGCCGCCATGGCGTCGGTGCTCGTCACCGTGCTCGTGCTCGGCGTCTTCATCCCCGTGGTCCAGGCGACCACCGGCGCCGCCAACGAGGTGCGCGGCCGCGTGCTCGTCGACGTGTACCTCAAGAAGCACGCGACCAAGGCGGACATCGCCCGCGTCCAGGGGCTGCTGCGCGACAAGGTCGACCACGTCGGCAAGGTCGAGTACGTCTCCAAGGCCCAGGCCTACGCGCAGGAGAAGAAGCGCAACCCCGAGGCCTACCAGCTGCTCGGGGCCAACCCGCTGCCCGACACGTTCCGCGTCACGCCCGACAAGCCCGACAACGTGCTGAAGCTGCGTGACGCGCTGATGCCCGCGGCGGTGTCCGGCCCGCCCACCCGGCGCGCGCCGGTCGACACGTCGATCGAGCAGGTCAAGAACCGCAAGGACGAGACCACCAAGATCCTCACCGCGACGCGCGTGGTGAAGCTCGCCATGGGCGGCCTCGCGATCCTGCTGATCGTCGCCTCGGTGCTGCTGATCTCCAACACGATCCGCCTGAGCCTGTTCTCGCGGCGCCGCGAGGTCGAGGTCATGAAGCTGGTCGGCGCGACCGACTCGTTCATCCGCTGGCCGTTCGTGATCGAGGGCATCGTGCTCGGCGCGCTGGGCGGGGTCGTGGCGGTGCTGCTGCTCGGCGTCGGCAAGGTGGCGCTGCTGGACCCGCTGTCGTCGGACTTCGCACTGATCGCCGCGCCGGAGACGATCGGCTTCGGCCTGCTGGCCGTGCTGCTGCTCGTCGCCAGCGTGGGCGTGTCGGCCGCCGGGTCGAGCATCTCGCTGCGCAAGTTCCTGCGGGTCTGAGCGGCGGACGGCGCCCGCGTGCCGGCTCGCCGGCGCGTCCGGGTCCATAGGCTGCCGGCCCATGAGGGTCGAGGAGCTCGAAGACCGGTTCGTCGTCGTCGACGGCGTGCGCCTGCATTACGTGGAGGCCGGCGAGGGGCCGCTGGTCGTGCTGCTGCACGGCTTCCCCGAGTTCTGGTGGAGCTGGCGGCGGCAGATCCCGGCGCTCGTCGCTGCGGGCTTCCGCGTCGTCGCCGTCGACCAGCGCGGCTACGCGCTATCGGACCGGCCGCGCAGCTGGCGGGACTACCGCGTCGAGCGCCTTGCCGCCGACGTGGATGGCCTGATCGCGGCGCTGGGCGAGGAGCGCGCGCACGTCGTCGGCCACGACTGGGGCGCCGCCGTGGCGTGGACGCTGGCCTCGCTGCATCCCGAGCGCGTGGAGCGCCTCGCGATCCTCAACGTGCCGCACCCCGAGCGCATGGAGCGCGCGCTGCGCACGTCGGCCAGGCAGCTGCGCCGCAGCTGGTACATGCTCTTCTTCCAGCTCCCGTGGCTGCCCGAGCGCCTCCTGCGCGCGGGCGGGCGCCGGTCCCTCGAGAAGATCTACGGCGACGCGCGCCCCGGCGCGTTCACCGAGGCCGACCTCGACCGCTACGAGCAGGCGCTGCTGGGCCCTGGCGGCATGAAGGGCCCGATCGACTGGTACCGGGCCGCGCTGCGCCGCAACCCGGCCACGCTCGCCCGGCTCCACCGGCCGATCCCGGCGCCCACGCTCGTCATCTGGGGCCGCCAGGACCGCCACCTCGGCGCCGAATGGGCCGAGCCCGCTGCCGCGCTCGTGCCCGATGCGCGGATGGCGTGGCTGCCCGACGCCAGCCACTGGGTGCAGCACGACGAGCCCGAGGCGGTCAACCGCCTGCTCGTCGACTTCCTCACGGCGGCGTAGCACCGCCGTCGGACCCCTAGCCTGTGCGGCGATCATGATCCGTCGCGTCCTCGCCTCGCTCGTCCTCGTCCTCGTCCTGCTCGGCGCGGGGATCTACCTCGGCGGCCACCCCAGCGGCCTGCCCGGCTTCGTGCGGGATCCGCTGGTCGGCGACCAGGACACGCGCGTGATCGGCGAGGCGCTCGACCAGGTCCACAACACCTACTACCGCGAGATCCCCGACAAGGACCTCGCCAACGCGTCGATCAGGGGCATGGTCGCGTCGCTGAAGGACCGCTTCTCCAACTACTTCGATCCGCAGCAGTATGCGAAGTTCCAGCAGCAGCAGAGCGGCGAGTTCGCCGGCATCGGCGTGCAGGTGACCGAGGTCGCCGACGGGCTGCGCGTCGCCGAGGTCTACGACAACTCGCCGGCCAGCCGCGCCAAGGTCGAGGTCGGCGACGTCCTCTTCCGCGTCGGCGGCACGTCGCTGAAGGGCCGCACGAGCAAGCAGTCCGTCGCGCTGATCCAGGGGCGAATCGGAACCGACGTCAGGCTCGGCGTCCGCCACAAGGGCACCGTTCGCGAGGTCACGCTGACGCGCGCCACGATCTCGGTCCCCGTCGTGGCGTCGAAGGACAAGACCGTGCGCGGCAAGGAGCTGGGCGTCGTCAAGCTCGCGCAGTTCTCCTCGGGCGCGCACGCCGAGGTCGCTCAGGCCGTCCGCAAGGAGCTGAAGGCCGGCGCCAAGGGCATCGTCTTCGACCTGCGCGACAACCCGGGCGGGCTGGTCACCGAGGCGCAGCTCGTCGCCTCCGCCTTCCTCCCGGACGGCAAGATCGTCACGACCAAGGGCCGCGCGGTGCCGTCGCGCACGCTGAGCGCGACCGGCGATCCCGTCGCCCCCAAGACGCCCATGGTCGTGCTGGTCAACCGCAACAGCGCCTCGGCCGCCGAGATCGTCGCCGGCGCACTGCAGGACCGCAAGCGGGCGACGCTCGTCGGCACCCGCACGTTCGGCAAGGGCGTCTTCCAGGAGGTCATCGACCTCTCCAACGGCGGGGCGCTGGACATCACCGCCGGCCAGTACTTCCTGCCGTCGGGCCGCAACCTCGGTGGCAAGGGGACCTCGACGGGCAGCGGGCTGACGCCCGACGTGGCCGCCACCGACGATCCCAAGACCCCGAAGGTCGACGAGGCGCTGGACAGGGCGCTCGATGTCCTAGCGGCCAGGTCATGAACGGCGACGGCTTCACCGTCGGGCTGCTGGCCAAGCGCGGCCGGTTCGTCGTCGCCGAGCCGTTCTTCGACGCGCGGAGGGGCAAGCGCACGGTCGTCGACGCGGGGCGCAACGCGCGCCCCGGGCAGCTCGTGCTCGTCCGGGCCGGCGGGCGTGGCAAGGCGCGGGCCAAGGTGGTCAAGGTCATCGGGCGCCCGGACGTGGCGCGCGACGTCGTCGAGGCGCTGATGCTCGACCGCGGCCTGCGCCGCCAGTTCCCGCCGGGCGTCGAGCGGGCGGCCAAGGAGGCCGTGGAGCGGATGGAGGACGCGACGGGCGATGACGTCGAGGTGGCTCGCCGCGACCTGCGCGACCTGCCGACCTTCACGATCGACCCGATCACGGCCAAGGACTTCGACGATGCGATCAGCGCCGAAGTGATCGATCCCGCCCACCCGGGCCGCCGGCGCGTGTGGGTCCACATCGCCGACGTGTCGGCCTACGTCAAGCCCGGGTCGCCGGTCGACCGCGAGGCCTACCGTCGCGGCACCTCGGTGTACGTCCCGGGCGCCGTCGAGCCGATGTTGCCCGAGGTGCTGTCGGCCGGCGCCTGCTCGCTGGTGCCCGGCCAGGAGCGCCTGGCGGTCACCGTGGAGCTGGAGCTCGAGGGCGCCGACGTCGTGCGCAGCGCCTTCTACCGGTCACGGATCCGCTCCGACGAGCGGCTGGACTACGACCGGGTGGACCAAATCTTCGCCGGCGAGGAGCCCGCGCGGGCTCCGTGGGCGCAGCCGCTGGCGGCCGCCCGCGCGGCGAGCGCTGCGCTGCGGGAGCGCCGCGAGGCCGCCGGCGCGCTGGCCGTGGAGTCCAGCGAGCCGGAGTTCAGCTTCGACCGCGGCGGCCACGTCGCCTCCGCGGCCGCCTCGGTCCAGACCGAGTCCCACCAGGTGATCGAGCACCTGATGATCGCCGCCAACGAGGCGGTCGCCCGGCTGCTCAGCGACCGCGGCGTCCCGTCGCTCTACCGCATCCACGAGCGCCCCGCGCCCGCGGCGGCGCAGCGACTGCTCGAGCAGCTCGAGTCGCTCGGGGTGCCGACTCCTCCGGCGTCGGAGAGCATCGGCCCGGGCGAGGCGGCCGACGTCATCGCCGCGGCGTCGCAGCTGGTGGCGCAGGAGATCCGCCGGCGCGGCGGGCGCGGGCGGCTGGGGCTGACGTCCCTGGTGCTGCGGGCCCTCAAGCAGGCGCGCTACGCGCCGGAGAACAAGGGTCACGCCGGGCTGCACTCCAGCGCCTACACGCACTTCACCTCACCGATCCGCCGCTACCCCGACCTCGTGGTGCACCGCGCGCTCATGTCCGCGGTCGGGGGCGGGGAGGACGCCCCGCGCGCCTCCACGCTCGACGAGGTCGCCGAGTGGACCTCGGGCCGCGAGCGCGACGCGATGTCGATCGAGCGCGGCGCCGACGACGTCGCGCGCGCGTTCCTGCTCGAGCGCGAGCTGTTCGAGAACAGCCACGAGCGCGAGTTCGACGGCGAGGTCGCCGGGCTCGTCGGCGCGGGCGCCTTCGTCGCCTTCGGCGACGGCTTCGAGGGCTTCCTGCCCGCCCGCCGCCTGCGCGGCGACTGGTGGGAGCTCAACGAGGTCGGAACCATCCTCACCGGCGAGGACTCCGGCCGCTCGATCCGCATCGGCGATGCCGTGCGCGTGGCGGTGCGGAAGGTCGAAGCGCCGCGGGGGCGGGTGGAGCTGGACGTGGCGGCGTGAGTGATCGGGTGCGCGCGTCGGTGGCGTTCCGCTCGTCGCGTGGCTGGAGGCGCGGGGCGTGGTCTGTCGGCAATGACGAGTGCGGTCTCCCGGGGTGCCGGCGTCCTCGGTCCTCCGCCGGCGCCGGGGGCGCGGGTCGTTCGGGCGTGAACGGAGACGGATGGCACCTGAGGGTCGTATATCGACCCCTACGGGCCATCCATCTCCCGGCCGATGATGGATGGCAGTTAGACCTCCATATGCGAGGTCTAGATGCCATCCATCCCACGGACGCCCAGCCCGAGGCACCGCGCGCGCCCGCGGAGGACAGACCAACGCCGGCTCGGCCACAGCGCGCACTCGTCATCGCCGACGAACCACGCCGCGCAGCCCCCGACATGTCCGCACTGCGCGCCAACGACGCCCGCGCCACCCCGCGCTACACCGCGGCAGCATCGACCACGAGCGTCGCCCACGCGCGACCACCGAGCCCTAGACTCGAAAGCCGTATGGCCAAGGGCAAGAAACGCAAGGTGGCGCCGGGTGACGTCGCGAGCAATCGCACGGCGTCGCACAAGTACGAGTTCCTCGACAAGTTCGAGGCCGGTCTCGTGCTGCAGGGGACCGAGGTCAAGGCCCTGCGCGAGTCCGGGGCCCAGCTCAAGGACGGCTTCGCCTCGATCCGCGAGGGCGAGGTGTGGCTCTACAACGTGCACATCCCGCCGTACGGCCCGGCGTCGCGCGACAACCACGAGCCCGAGCGCCCGCGCAAGCTCCTGCTCAACCGGCGCGAGATCGACCAGATCTCCGGCCGCACGACCGAGCGCGGGCTCACGCTCGTCCCCACGCGCCTGTACTTCAAGGACTCGCGGGCCAAGGTCGAGATCGCCCTGGCCAAGGGCAAGGATCGCTTCGACAAGCGCGAGTCGCTGAAGAAGCGCGAGCAGGAGCGCGACGTCCAGCGCGCCCTGCGCGAAGTCAATCGCTAGGGGTGCCGTAGGCGGCCAGCGAGGCCGAGGCCCACGACGGCCAGCCGTCGCCGCCGGAGGTGGGTCCCCAGTCGCGATAGCGACACAGCTCCTAAAGCGTGCGCTCCAAGTGCGTGGCCGACATCGCGCCGGCCAGCGCGACGATCAGCAGCAGGTACGTCGCGCCGATCATGATGCGGTCGCGCCGGGCGATCGCGTAGTAGGCGGCCACCGCCGGGTCGGCGGAGCGGAACTGCTTGAAGCGGTGGTAGGTCTGGTAGATCGAGACGAGCGCGATCAGGATGAGGATCGGGTTCGGGATCGTCAGGACGAGCAGGGCCATGCCGAAGACGCCGAGCAGCCAGACCCACGGGCTCAGCGCCGCGGCCGCGCGCCCGCCGTCGAGCGGGCTGACCGGCAGCAGGTTGAACAGGTTGAGGAAGAACCCCGTGAACGCCAGCGCGCGCCAGAAGTCCTCACCGGTGAAGGCGTAGACGACCAGGCAGGCGAGCGCGCCCACGGATCCCAGGATCGGCCCGGCGAGGCCCACGCGCGCCTCGGCGGCGGCGTTGCCGCCCAGCTCCTTGGCCCAGATGAGCGCGCCGAGGAAGGGGATGAACAGCGGCGCGCTGACGTCCTTGACGCCCTCGCGCTTGAGCTGGACGACGTGGCCGTACTCGTGGACGAGCAGCAGCAGGACGAAGCCGACGCCGAACGTCCAGCCCCAGATCGACGCGTAGGCGACGATCGAGACGGCCATCGAGCCCGCCGTGACCAGGAACTTCACCTTGGTCAGGGCGATGAGGACGATCTTGATCTTCCCGAAGAACGCGAAGATCGCCACCAGCGGGGCGACCAGGCGGCCGAGCAGGCCGCGGTGATCGCCGCCCTGCGGGCCGCGACGCGGACCCTCGGGCGCCGCGGACGCGGGCGGCATCGGCGGCTCGGAGGCGGGGGCGCTGGGCGGAAGCCAGCGGTCGTCGGTCACCGGTTGGAGTGTAGGCCTCAGCTGCGCTGGGCCAGGACCTCCTCGGCGGCCTGCTCGGCGAGCTCGAGCTGCTCGCGGACGAGGTCGAGGCCGGCGCGCCAGAAGCCGGGGTCGGTGAGGTCCAGGCCCGCGATCGCCGCCAGCTCCTCGGGGCTGCGCGAGCCTCCGGCGCTCAGCAGCTCGAGGTACTTGGGCATGAACCCCTCGCCCTCCTCGAGGTACTTGCCGTAGACCGACAGCGCCAGCAGCTGCCCGTAGGCGTAGGCGTACACGTACCCGGGCGTCGCGATGAAGTGGGGGACGTAGGACCACCAGCCGCGGTAGCCCTCGGTCACCTCGACGGCGTCGCCGAGCAGCTCCTCCTGCGACGCGGTCCACAGCTCGCCGATGCGGTCCAGGCTCAGCTCGCCCTCCTCGCGACGGGCGGTGTGCGCGAGGTTTTCGAAGCGGTTCATCGCGACCTGACGGAACACCGTCGCGATCGAGCCCTCGATGTTCTCGGCCAGCAGCGCGAGGCGCGACTCCGGCGTGTCGGCGGCGTCGAGCAGGCGCCGGAAGACGAGCGTCTCGCCGAACACCGAAGCGGTCTCGGCGAGCGTCAGCGGCGTGTTCTGCTCGAAGACGCCCCGGTCGCGCGCGAGGTAGGCGTGCAGGCCGTGGCCGAGCTCGTGGGCGAGCGTCAGCACGTCGCGGCGCTTGGCGGTGTAGTTGAGCAGCACGTAGGGGTGGACGCTCGGCACCGTGTACGCGCAGAACGCGCCGCCGCGCTTCGCCGGCCGGACGGGCGCGTCGATCCAGTTCTCCTCGAAGAACCGGCGGGCGCCGTCGGCGAGCGTCGGCGAGAAGTCGGCGAACGAGTCGAGGACGATCTGGCGCGCCTCGTCCCAGTCGTACTCCGGCTCGGGACCCTCGACGACCGAGGCCATGCGGTCGTAGTCGGCGAGCCGGTCGATCTCGAGCAGCCGTGCCTTCAGGCGGTACCAGCGGCGCGGGATCTCGTAGTTGTCGCGGACGGCCTCGACCAGCGCCGCGACCGACTCGTCGCTGGCCTCGTTGGCGAGGTTGCGCGAGGAGATCCACGTGTCGAAGCTGCGCAGGCGGTCCTCGGTGGACTTGTCGGCCAGCAGCGTGTTGAAGATGTAGCCGCGGATGCGCATCGTGGGCTGCAGCGCCTCGGTGACGCGCTCGGCGACGTGGGCGCGCACCTCGCGGTCCGAGGAGGCGAGGCGGGCCAGCGCGACGTCGAGCGCGACCGGCTCGTCCTCGCCGTCGAGCGTGACGGTGATCGCGCTCGTGACCTCGCTGAACAGGCGCGACCAGGCGTCGCGACCGGTGACCGACTTCTCGGCGGAGATCTTCTCCTCCGGCTCGGTGAGCAGGTGCGGGCGGTAGCGGCGCGCGGTGCGGAGGTGATGGCGGGCGTGGTCGAGGCCCTCGGCGCCGAGCAGCTCGTCGGCGCGCTCGTCGTCCAGGGCCGCCCACTCCAGCTCGAAGAAGAGCAGCTGGGTCTCGATCTGGGTGCCGCGCTCCTGCACGCGCTGCATCAGCGCGCCGTTGGCCGGATCGGCCGTGTCGGTGCTGAAGCGCAGCGCGGCGTAGGAGCCGACGCGCCCGACGAGCTCGGAGATGGTGCCCAGCTCGTCCATCGCGGCGACGAGGCCGGGGCCGTCGAGGGCCTCGACCTTTCCGGCGTACTGCTGCGCGAAGGCGGTGGCGCGCCGGTCGGCCTCGGCGAGCAGGCGGTCGGCGCCGGCTTCGCCTTCGCCGTCGACGAGCGGCTCCAGGTCCCAGGCGACGCTCTCGGGTGCGGTCGTGGTCATCCCCCAACGATATTCATCGCACGATGCATGACTTCCGGGGAGTCGCGGTTGACACCCGTTACGCACCCGGCGTAGCGTTGCGCTCAAGACGCGGGACCGGACCGCGAAAGAGCGAGGCCGTGAGGTGCGAGGCCCGCCACCAGCCGCCCAACGCAGGCCCTTCGGGGCGCGAGGGCGAGCGGGTCCTCCAGGCGGACCGGTCCTGCGTCTCCTTTGTCTCTGGCAGGGTTCAGGGGGTGGGAGCCGCCGCCGCCACCGCCGTCGAGACCGACCGCCTGGTGCTGCGCCGCTGGCGTCCGAGCGACGCCGCGCCGCTGGCCGCCATCAACGCCGATCCCGAGGTGATGCGCTTCATCGGCCGTGGCGCGGTGCTGGGGCGCGGGCTGAGCGACGACCTGCTGGGCCGCTTCGAGCGGGAGTGGGCCGACCGCGGGTTCGGCCTGTGGGCCGTCGAGGAGCGCGCGGCGCCGGGCGAGCTGCTCGGGTTCTGCGGGCTGACCGTGCCGATGTTCCTGCCCAACCTGCTGCCGGCGGTCGAGGTCGGCTGGCGGCTCGCACCCCGGGCCTGGGGCCGGGGCCTGGCGACCGAGGCGGCACGGGCGGCGCTGGCCTTCGGCTTCGGCCCGGCGCACGGGATGCGCGAGATCCTGGCGATCGTCAACCCCGACAACGTGCGGTCGCTGCGCGTGACCGAGAAGCTCGGGATGACCGCGCGGCCCGACCGGTTCCACACGGGCGCGAACATGCGCGTCAACGTGCTCGGAATCGCGTCGGATGCGGTCGCGACCGCGTGACACGAGCTACAATGGAACGTGCTTCATCCCCGGGGACGACAGGCTTCGACGTGGTCGGTTCCGTAGGGATGGTTGCGAGCCGAGGTCCCGGAGGCCTCGTAAAACACCGGGAAAACCATATGTGCGGACTCTCACGAGTACGCCCTCGCTGCCTAGTCTCAGACTAAGCGAGTGAGGTTTCGCCCTCCGCCTGCTGACCGCGGAGTGTGCGGAATCAAACAAGTCAGCTTCACCCGGGGCGGTACGCCTCTGCCAAGCCGGGGACATCTTCAGGAGGCTGGTCTCCCGAAACCCCGTCGGCAAGGCGATCGGGAGACGAGATCAGAGTGCCGACTACGCTCGTAGAAGCCGTTCATACGCGATTGCGGACGTGGGTTCAATTCCCACCGTCTCCACTCCAGCTCCAGAGCCAAATTCGGTGAGTAACAAGGAGCACAAGCACACTGGAATGGATCCCGAGGAATCGGGATCCATTCCGATGCTCTCCCAGCGGCGGCCCGTCAACACGTTGGACGCCGCGGAGCTACTCGTCTCCGCGCTCGCGTCCGGCGCGTCGCCGCGCGAGGCGCCTCGTCCTGATCACCGGCCTGCGCGGCGTCGGCAAGACCGTGCTGCTCAACGAATTCGAGACGATGTGCGCGGAGGCAGGGTGGTACGCCGACACCAAGGAGGTGGGGCGCACCACACCTCTGGTGACCCTGGTGAGCCGAGTTGCCCGAACTGCACTCCTCGACATGGACGCACGTAAGCGCGCCGGGGCGAAGTTGCGGCGCGCGCTTGGCGCCTTGAAGTCCTTTGAGATCTCGATCCTCGGCGCCGCGACGCTGAAGGTAGAGGTGGACGCGCTCGCCGGTGTCGCGGATTCCGGCGTGCTTGCAGAGGACATGCGCGACCTGCTCGTCGCGGTAGGACAGGCGGCCGAGGAGAGCGGCGTCGGGTTCGCCCTGATCCTCGACGAGTTGCAGAACGCCACCAAGGACGAGTACGAGGCCCTGATCATGGCCTTGCACCGCGCCAAGCAGAAGGCGCTGCCCGTGGTGTTCGTTGGCGGAGGCCTGCCGTTGCTTCCGGCGTTGACGACGGACGCGAAGTCCTACGCCGAGCGTATGTTTGTGTTTCCGAAGCTGGGAGCCCTTCCGCGGGCGGCCGCACGCGCAGCGTTGATGCTGCCGGCCGAGCGACTGGACGTCCGCTGGGACGACGCGGCCGTCGACCGAGTGCTCGAACTCACCGAGGGCTATCCGTTCTTCCTTCAGGAGTACGGTCGCCGCGTCTGGCGTCTTGACGATTCGCCCCGGATCACTCGCAGCGACGTCGATGGCGCCCAACCCGTCGTGGAGGCCGAGCTGGACGAGGAGTTTTACGAGAACCGCATCGGCAAGCTCACAGACGCCGAGCGCCTGTACGCATCGGCGCTCGCTCATCTCGGCGACGGCCCTCAACGTGTCCGCGACATCGCTGAGCTGATGGGGCGAACGACCACGTCGCTGTCGCCGGTGCGTGATGATCTGATGCGAACCGCTGTGATCTATGCACCGAACCGCGGGTTCGTCGACTTCACGGTTCCGCATTGCGCGCGCTTCGTCCGGCGGAACTACCCGTTCGACGGCTGATCACGTTATCGGCGTCTCTACCCATTTATAGCCGATCCCGGTATAAACGGGTAGAGACTGGGATACACACGGGCGCTTGAGGACATCCGCGGCGCCTCATGGTTGTGGGCCTCCCGCCCCGGCAGTCCCGTACGGCCCGCAACCCTCCGCATCACCGCACATCCACGCGTGCCTGTCCGACCAGGAGTCCCGGGTAGCCGAGGCTCGCGTAGGGGCCCGGGAGGGCGCTGACCGTGCGGTACCTCACGACGATGCGGTAGGGCCCGCGACGCTTGTTGTAGAGGTCGACCGTCGTGCGGACCATGTCGCCGGCCTCGACGTTGCGCGAGTAGGTCTGCGTCATGAAGCCGCGGGCGCCGACGGGACGGACCTCGATGTTGTAGCCGCTGCGACCGTCGACGACGGCTTGGCGCGCGCGGAACCGCACGCGGATCCCCCGGCCGGCGGGCGCCGCGAAGGCTCGGATCGGCGCCCGCACGTCGCCGACCTGCGGTTGCGGGATCGGGACGAAGCCTGCCATAGCGTTGCACGCGCCGTAGGGCCCGGCCGTCACGTGGACGACGCAGGTGCCGCGCGTGTACGTGATGCGCTTGATGACCTGCGAGCCCGGCGTCAGGCCGATGTACGGCTCGGCCGGCCCGCGCAGGTTGAGCTTGGGATCGCGATGGTGGAAGCCGAACTCGCGGATGACCGGCTGGAGGCGCTTCTGCACGACGAGGTAGGCGCCGACACCGCCGAGCGGGGTCGTCGTGTGGTCCTCGCCGCCGGCCCGGTAGGTCAGGCTCTTGGCGTTCGGGCCGAGCAGGCCGAAGTCCACGGTGCGGTCCGGCGTCTCGCACCGCGTGACGGCGCCATGCAGCCCACGAAGCTCCGTTCCGGGCCGGAAGCTGCCGGGGCAGGGCTGCGGCTGCGCGCCGCGCTCGGCGTGGGTGTGAATCGCGGTGAAGGCGTGACCGCCGCCGTCCAGCACGAAGCAGCCGCCGAGCCCGCCGCGGGTGACGCCGAGGCGCAGCGCGTGGAAGACCTTGCCGCCGCTGATCTGGCCGAGCTCGCCGGCGTGGACGCGGCCGACCTGCAGGCACCCGTACTTGCGGTCGGTCTCCCAGTAGCGCAGCCCCCACGGGGCCCCGCCGCCGGGATCGGCGACGTCGTCGGTCAGCAGCTTCACCGTGCCGGGGATGGGCGCACCCTGAGCGCGGCCCGCGATCGGCGCTCCGCGCTGGAACGGCACGGGCGAGCCGGACGACAGCAGCGAGGTCCCGGCCCAGGCCGCCGCGCCCGCGCCGGCACCCACGGCCAGGATCGTCACCGCGAGCCCCTGCCACCGCCACCGCCGGCGCCGGGGAACGGCGGGGGCCGCGCCGACCTGGCGCGCGGCCGCCGCCTCCAGCTCGCCGCCCAGCCGCTCCAACGGGGTCGGGCGCGACATCAGCGACCCTCCTCCAGCCGGGTCCTCAACGTGCGCAGCCCGCGGCTGACCCGTTGGCGCACGACGCTCTCCGAGCACGCGAGTCGCTGCGCGATCTCCGCATAGGACTCGCCGTCGACATGGTGGGCCATCACCGCGGCGCGCTGGTCGTCGGGCAGGCTCGTCATCGCCTCGACCGCCGGCGTCTCGGCCAGCAGCTCCAGCGTCGCCACGTCGGCCTCGTCGAGCACGATCGGCTGCATCGCCAGCGCCCGCCGTGCGCGATCCTGCACCCGCCCACGGCGAAGCGCGTCGGAGAGCGTGTTCCGAGCGATGCCGAACAGCCACGCCCGCGCCGGCTCGGGCCGTGGCTCGTAGCGCGGCACCGCCCGCAGCGCGGCGGCGAACGTCTCGGCGGTCAGGTCGAACGCGGTCTCGACGTCGAAGACCCGCCGGCGGAAGTAGCCCTGCACGGCGTGCACGTGACGGCGGTAGAACGCGCCGAACGCCCGCGGGGTGTCGCGGGCGGCCACCAACAGCTCCTCGTCGCTGAGTCGCTCCAGCTCCATCCACCCCGTTGTATGACGGATCGAGCGCGCGTGTGACAGCGCGCGAGGACACCCGCCGGCCCGCTGAGCCTTGCCGCGTGGACGCGGAGACCTACTGCTCAGCCCATCCTGGGCGCTTGACGCGCGAGGACGCCGTCGAGGTGCTCGTGCCGCCCCTGCGCGGCTGGCGCAAGAGCAGGGGCGTTCGCGCGGCCGTCTCAGCCGGCCACCGCCGCGGGACGCGCGCCGGTGCCGGCCGGGGTGGTCGTCTCCCACTTGCGCAGCTCGTGCTGGGCGATCGTGCGCTTGTGGACCTCGTCGGGGCCGTCGGCCAGGCGCAGCGTGCGCTGGTGGGCGTACATGCTGGCCAGCGGGAAGTCGTCGGAGACGCCGCCGCCGCCGTGCACCTGGATCGCACGGTCGATGACCTTCAGCGCCACCTGCGGCGCGGCGACCTTGATCGCCGCGATCTCCACGCGGGCGTGCCGGTTGCCGACCGTGTCCATCAGCCACGCGGTCTTCATCGTCAGCAGCCGGATCATCTCCAGCTCGATGCGCGACTCGGCGATCCAGTCCTGGATGTTGGCGTTCTCGGCGACGCTCTTGCCGAACGTGACGCGCTGCTGGGCGCGCTGGCACATGAGCTCCAGCGCCCGCTCGGCCATGCCGATCGAGCGCATGCAGTGGTGGATGCGGCCGGGCCCGAGGCGGGCCTGGCTGATCATGAAGCCCTCGCCCTCGCCGGCGAGCAGCGCGGTGACCGGGACGCGGACGTCCTCGAACACGACCTCGGCGTGGCCCTCGCGGTCCTGGTAGCCGAAGACCGGCAGGCCGCGGACGATCGTCACGCCGGGCGCGTCGATCGGGACGACGAGCATCGACTGCTGCTGGTGCTTCGGCCCGCCGGAATTCGTCTTGCCCATGACGATCAGCACCTTGCAGTTCTTGTGCAGGGCGTTGGACGTCCACCACTTGCGACCGTTGATGACGTACTCGTCGCCGTCGCGCTCGATGCGGGTCTCGATGTTGGTGGCGTCGGAGGAGGCGACGGCCGGCTCGGTCATCGCGAAGGCCGAGCGGATCTCCCCGTCGAGCAGCGGGCGCAGGTACTTGTCCTTGTGCTCCTCGGTGCCGAAGAGCGTCAAGACCTCCATGTTGCCCGTGTCGGGCGCGCTGCAGTTCATCGCCTCGGGCGCGAGATGGGCGCTGCGGCCCATGATCTCGGCCAGCGGCGCGTACTCCGCGTTGGTGAGGCCGGGGCCCCACGCTTCATGCGGGTGGAACAGGTTCCACAGGTCGCGGCGTCGGGCCTCGTCCTTGAGCTCTTCGAGGATCGCGGGCTGGTGGTGCGGATCGCCGGAGTCGTGCATCTGCTGGTGGTACACGGCCTCGGCCGGGTAGATGCGCTCGTCCATGAAGGCCTGCACGCGTGCCTGGTAGTCCTTGCAGCGATCGGTCAGCTCGAAGTTCATGCTCGTCTACCTCTCGAAGTTGAGTTCGGATTCAAGTCTACCGGGACGCATGCCGAAGCGCGTGTCCAGCTCCGCCAGCGTCTCGGCGGCCGAGCGGTGCAGCACGCCGGCGATGTCCAGCCGCGCCGCGCCGGCGAGGTTGTGCTCGATGTCGTCGACCATCACCGCCGCCTCGGGGGCCACGCCGAGCCGCTCGCACGCGATGGCGTAGATCCTGCGCGACGGCTTGCGCACGCCGATGTCGGAGGAGACGACCACCACGTCGGCCAGCGCGGCGAGGTCGAAGCCCTCGTAGCAGTCGCGCCCGAACGCGTTGGTGACCAGCGCCGCCGGCACGCCGGCGGCGCGCAGGCCCGCCAGCGCGCCGACCATCGCCTGGTCGGCGCGGAAGCCCGCCTGCATGCGCCGCAGGAGGCCGGCGGCCTCCACCGGCGCGCCGTGCGCCGCCAGCCGCAGCGCGAAGCCGCGCTCGAACGCCTCGTCGTCGATGCGGCCCGACTCGTTGTCGACCAGCAGCTTCGAGGACTCCGGGTCGGTGCCCAGCAACCGCAGGACCAGCTCCGGGTCGTCGGAGATCTCGGCCGCGAACGCCCGGAACGCGGCGTGGACGCTGGTGGTCAGCACGCCGCCGAAGTCGACCAGCAGCGCGGTGCGCCCGGCGTCGCTCATGCGATCGTCGCCGTGCCCTGCAGGCGGCGCATGCCGCGCAGCCAGCGGTCGTAGTCGGCGCCCTTGCGCCGGTAGAACTCGAGCACCTCGCGGTGGGGGAGCACGAGGAACCGCTCGTCGGCGATCGCCTCCAGCACGCGATCGGCGACCTCGCCGGGCGGGAGGACCTCGCCGGCGTGGGCGACCACCTTGGCGGCGAGCTGCGTGGCCTCGTCGCCGGCGTCGAGCCCGTCGTTGAGCATGTTGGTGTCCACGCCCATCGGGCACAGGCAGCTGACGCCGATGCCCCGGTCGCCGTAGGTGACCGACAGCCACTCGGCGAAGCCGACCGCCGCGTGCTTGGTCACCGAGTACTCGGCGGCGCCGATCTGCGTCAGCAGGCCCGCCGCCGACGCCGTCGAGACGAAGTAGCCCGAGCCGCGCTCCAGCCACTGCCCGACGAGCAGCCGCGCGGCGCGCACGTGGGCGAGCAGGTTGACGTCGATGGTGTGCGCCCACGACGCGTCGCCGTCGCCGAGGCCGTTGGTGCCCGGGACGCCGGCGTTGGCGCAGAACACGTCCACCGGGCCGAAGCGGTCTTCGGCCAGGTCGAGCACGCGGCGCAGGTCGTCGGTGGACGAGACGTCGCAGCCGATCGCGACCGCGGCGTCGCCGAGCCCGGACGCCACCGCCGCGGCACGGTCGCCGTCGAGGTCGGCGACGACCACCGACGCGCCGGCGCCGGCGAGCCGCTGCGAGAGCGCCCCGCCGATCCCGCCGCCGCCGCCCGTGACGACGGCGACCTTGCCGTCGAGCTTCACGGCGCGACCCCGGTGGCGCCGGCCGCCGCGTCCCGGGCAGCGCCCGCCGAGGCCGCGCGGACCTCCTCGGGGTCGATGGCCCGCTTGAGGATCTTGCCCGTCGGGCCCTTGGGCAGGGCGTCGAGCGTCTGGAACAGGCGCGGGACCTTGTAGGCCGACAGCCGCTCCTTGGCCCACGCGCGGAGGGCCGGCGGGTCGAGCTCGGCGCCCGGGCGCAGCGCGATGACGGCCGCGACCTCCTCGCCGAAGTGCGCGTCGGGCACGCCGATGACGGCCACCTCGACGATGTCGGGATGCTCGTAGAGCACCTCCTCGACCTCGCGCGGGTACACGTTGTAGCCGCCGCGGATGATGAGGTCCTTCTTGCGGTCGACGATGCGGATGTCGCCGTCGGCGTCCTTCGTGCCGAGGTCGCCGGTGCGCAGCCAGCCGTCCTGCAGCACCTCGCCGGTCGCCTCCGGGCGGTTCCAGTAGCCCTTCATGACGACCGGGCCCTTGATGTACACCTCGCCGACGTCGCCCTCGCCGACGTCCGCGCCGTCGTCGCCGCGGACGGCGACCTCGCAGCGCGGGAGCGCGATGCCGACGCACGAGGGCTTGCGCTCGCGGCCGAGGCCGTTGAAGGTCGCGGCGCCTGCCGTCTCCGAGAGGCCGTAGCCCTCGAGGATGACGCAGCCGAAGCGCTCCTCGAAGGCGCGCATGACCTCGGCCGGCATCGCCGCGCCGCCCGACGCGGCCAGGCGCAGGCTGGCGAAGTCGGCCGCGTCGGTCTCGCCGACGGGCGCGTGCAGCAGCGCGTTCCACATCGTCGGCACGCCGGCCATCACGGTGAGTCGGTCGCGTCGCAGGAGGTCCAGCAGGTCCTCGGCGCCGAAGCGCTCCAGCAGCGAGAGCGTCGCGCCCGCGTGCATCGTCGTGCCCATGACGACGGCCTGGCCGAAGACGTGGAACAGCGGCAGGGCGGTGCCGAAGCGATCCTCCGGCGCGAAGGCCAGGACCTCGCCGAAGATCTCGGCGCACGCGATCAGGTTGCCGTGCGTCAGCTGCGCGCCCTTGGGCCGGCCGGTGGTGCCCGAGGTGTAGAGGATGACCGCGTTGTCGTCGTCGGCGGTGGCGTGTGGCGCGTCGCGCGGCGCGCCGGCGGGGAAGTCGCCCAGGTCGTCGGTCAGCGGCCAGTAGTGGACGCCGAGGGCGGCGGCGGCGTCGGCCGGCGCGGGCACGACGTCGTGCCAGCCGAGCACGAGCTTGACGCCCGCGTCGGTGCCGGCGTACTCGAGCTCGGGGCGCGTCGACATCGTGTTGGCCGTCACCGCCACGGCCCCTGCGGCGAGGATGCCGTAGTAGGCGCCGGCGAACTCAGGGACGCTGGGGGCGATCAGCAGCACGCGGTCGCCCGGCGCGATCCCGGCCTCGGCCAGCCGCGCGGCGACGGCGGCCACGCGCTCGCGCAGCTTGGCGTAGGACCAGGGGTGATCGGCGCCGCGCAGGGCGATGCGGTCGGGCGTGGCTGACGCGTGGTCCCAGGCGGCCTGGGCGGCGTTCGACATGGGTCTCCTCCTGTTGGGTACGGCGGCGCGGGATCCATTCGTACTAGGACTTGAGTCTGCATTCAAGTTCAGCTACGTTCGCGGCCGGTCACCGTCCCAAGCCAGGAGGAGAGTCCCATGACGCGGATCCCGATCGTCGGTGGGGAGATCGACGTCTCGCAGCTCGGCAACACGCTGATGCACGAGCACGTCTTCGTGCGCACGCCGGAGCTGCAGGAGGCATGGCCGGGGTTCATGGGCTGGGACGAGGAGGCCGCGATCGCCGGCGCCCGCGAGAAGCTGAAGGGGCTGAAGGCCGCCGGCATCGACACCATCGTCGACATGACGGTGCCGGGCCTCGGGCGCCAGGTCCAGCGCGTCGCCCGCGCGGCCGAGGGGACGGGCCTGCAGATCATCGTGGTGACCGGCTACTACACCTACACCGACCTGCCGTTCCCCATGAAGTACAACGGCCCGGGCAAGCTGTTCAACAACGACCCCGACGACGCGTTCCTCGTCGACCTCTTCGTCCGCGACGTCGAGGAGGGGATCGAGGGCACCGACATCCGCGCCGGCGTCGTGAAGTGCTGCACCGACCTCCCGGGCGTCACCGAGGACATCGAACGGCTGATCCGCGCGGTCGCCAAGACCCAGCTGCGCACCGACGTGCCGATCATGACCCACACGCACGCCAAGTCCAAGCGCGGCCTGGACCAGCAGCGGATCCTGCGCGAGGAGGGCGTCGATCTCTCGCGCGTGCTCATCGGCCACTCCAACGAGACCGCCGACCTCGACTACCTCATGGAGGTGCTCGACGCCGGCTCCTATCTCGGCTTCGACCGCTGCGGCCTGAAGATCGACCAGCCGCTGGCCGACCAGCAGGAGACGCTCGCCGAGCTGTGCCGCCGCGGCTACGCCGGCCAGATCGTGCTGTCCCACGACCGCCACTGCACGTCGGACTGGTTCCCCGAGGAGGGCGTCCGCGCGGCGCTCCCGGAGTGGAGCTACGGCTTCATCCAGGGCAGCCTGATCCCGGGACTGCTGGAGAACGGCGTGACCGAGGACCAGATCGACCAGATGATGCACCGCAACCCGCAGGCGTTCTTCGCCGCCCGCCGCGACGCGCCGGCGCCGGCCGACTCCGCCACGGCGACCGCGGGGTCCTGAGCCCGGGCGCCGGGGGACCCTGGAGTGGTGGCGCCGGCGCCGTGGGGGAATCGTTCGGGCGTGCATCGCCACTCTTCGAGGTCCGGGTCGCCTCGTGGGGACCTATTCATCACGAATCGACCCGGACCCTCGACGGACCTCGCCGGACGCCTACGCCTTGGCCGCCGCGCCCCGCCGCGCGCGCGGCTTCTTCGCCGCACGCGCCGGCGGCACTTCGAGCTGCAGCGCGTTGGCCCACAGGCGCGTGAGGGTGGCGACGAGCGCCTCGAACGGGATGTCGTCGCCGAGCACGTAGACGGCGTTGGCCGTGCGGCCGACCATGGCAGAGAGGGCCTGCGCGGCGATGGCGGCGTCGAGCCCGGGGTCGGCGAGGCCGCGGGCCTGCAGGTCGCGGATCGACGCCGCGTTGCGCTCGGCGAACGCGGCGCCGCGGCGGCGGCGCAGCTCGCGCACGTCGGCGTCGATCGTCGACACCTGCTCGAGCAACCGCATCAACTTGGCGTTGCGCTGGTAGGCCGTGAGGTAGGCGCGGTTGCTGGCCTCGATGACCGCGACCGGGTCCTCGGCCCCGGCGACCTCGCGCACGTGCGGGTGGAGCATCTCCTCCTGCGCCTCTTCGAGGACGGCGGCGAAGACCTCCTTCTTGTTCGTGAAGTACGTGTAGAACGAGCCCGTCGAGCACTGCGCCTCGGCCGTGATGTCGGTGAGCCGGGCGTCGAGGTAGCCGTCGCGCTCGAAGACCGTCCGCGCAGCGGTCACCAAGGCTGCGCGAGTTCGGGCGCCGCGCGCGGTGCGCGGCGGCTCGCGGCCGGCGGCCAGGTCGTTCTCGACGGCGTTCACCGGGTCGTTCTACCTGAACCTGGGATCAGGTTCAAGTGCGGCGTGCACGGGCGCGCCGAGCACCGCCATCGCCGCGTTGCGGCCCGGGATGCCCGACACGCCGCCGCCACGCCGCGCGCCCGCGCCACAGAGCAGGACGCAGCGGTCGGCGGTCTCGACGCCCCAGGTCCCGACCTCGCCCCCGTCCTCGGCGAACGGCCACGCGAGGTCGCGGTGGAAGATGTTGCCGCCCGGCAGGCGCAGCTCGTCCTCGAGGTCGACGGGCGTGCGGACCTCCACGCAGGGCTCGCCGTCGGGGCGGCGCAGCACGCAGTCCGCGATCGGCTCGGCCAGCACGGCGTCGATCGACCGCAGCGTCGCGGCCAGCGCCTGCGCGCGGGCGGCGTCGTGCGCGGCCGCGCCGCCGCGGAACAGGCGCGCCGGCATGTGCAGACCGAAGAGGGTCATCGTCTGCGCGCCCGCGGCGCGCAGCTGCGGTCCGAGGATCGACGGGTCGCTCAGCGAGTGGCAGTAGGTCTCGCACGGCGGGAGGGTCGGGATGCGACCGGCGGCCGCCTCCGCGTAGGCGCGCTGCAGCTGCGCGGCGGTCTCGTTGACGTGGAACGTCCCCGCGAAGGCCTGCTCGGCCGTGACATCCGGATCACGCAGGCGCGGCAGGCGCGAGAGCAGCAGGTTGACCTTCAGCTGCGCGCCCTCGGGCGGTTCGGACGCCGGCACGCGGCCGCGCAGGCGGTCGAGCTCGGCGGGCGCCGCGTTGACCAGGACGTGGCGCGCGCGCACGGTGCGCTGCGCACCGCCGCCCTCGACGAACCGCACCTCGGCCCCGCCCTCGTCGTCGGCGTCGATCGCGAGCACCTCGGCACCGGTGCGCAGCTGGGCGCCGGCACCGAGAGCGGCGCGCGCCAGCGCTCCCGACACCGCGCCCATGCCGCCGACCGGCACGTCCCAGTCGCCGGTCCCGCCGCCGATCACGTGATACAGGAAGCACCGGTTCTGCCGCAGGTCGCCGTCGCGGGCGGCGGCGAACGTGCCGATCAGCGCGTCGGTCAGCACGACGCCGGCGACGAGGTCGTCGCCGAAGGTGCGCGCCAGCGTGTCGCCGAGCGGCGTCTCGAACATCATGGTCCAGGCCTCGTCGTCGCCGACGATCGCGCGCAGCTCCTCGCGCGAGCGCAGCGGCTCGGTCAGCGTCGGGAACACGCGCTCCGCGACCCGGGCGGTCTGCGCGTACAGCGCCTCCCACGCCGCCTGGTCCGCGCCGTCGCCGGTGACCCGCTCAAACGACGCGCGGGTCGCCGCGGCGTCGCCGTGGTCGACCAGCAGGCCGTGCCGGCCGCCGGCGCGCGGGTCGGGCGTGTAGGACGCGATGCGCCGGCGGACGAGCCGCAGGTCCAGCCCCAGCTCGTCGACGATCAGACGCGGCAGCAGGCTGACCAGGTACGCGTAGCGCGAGACGCGCGCGTCCACGCCCGGGAAGGCGATCTCCGACACCGCGGCGCCGCCCAGCTCGGCGCGCCGTTCGAGCAGCAGCACGCTGCGGCCCGCCTGCGCCAGGTAGGCGGCCGCGACCAGGCCGTTGTGGCCGCCGCCGACGACGACGGCGTCGTGGTTGCTGTGCGTGGGGGTCATCGAGGCGACGCATCATCGCCGAGACGCGTGGTCGGCGATGGTCCGCGAGCGGTCATTTCGCGGGCGCTAACTTGGAATGGGCCATGCCCGAGGATCGACGCTCGCAGGACCACCGGGCGCAGGAGCCGCCCACCCTGTCGCCCGTCGAGCGCCGCGTCATGCGCAGCCTCGACGGCGAGGATCGCCGCGGCCGGCGGATCCCCAACGAGGAGCTGCTGCGCGAGCGGACCGTCGAGAGCTACCTGCGTGGCGCCGTCATGCCGCGCTGGATGGAGCGCCTGAAGGAGATCCACCGCGGCATGGACGAGCACCGGCGCGCGCTGGCCGAGGCCTACGCCCAGGAGCGCGAGGACCATGCGGAGGATCCCGAAGGGTTCGCCGATGCGTGGCGCCGGCGCGTCGCCCGCCACTCGTTCGAGGACGTCAACGACCTCATCCGCGACCACAACCAGTGGTACCCGGTCGAGCGGCAGCTGCCGATGGACCCGCGGACGGGCGAGTACGTGCTCATCGCCGGCCGGCCCTACATGCGCGAGGAGCTGACCGACGAGTGGGCGCTCGCGCGGTTCCCGCCCGTGCTGGGCGACGACGCGGCGCCCGAGTCCTAGGGGAACACTGGCCCAGAGGGCCAGGTTGCCTTGCGGGTGTTCGCCCAGGGGGCGAAACCCGCGGCGGGTTAGGGACCCCCGCCGCTCCTAGTCCTGCTCGCCCGTCGCCGGCACCGCGTCGCAGGCCGCCGCGGCGCGCGGGGCGAAGCGGCGGAACACCGTCGCCAGCGCGGCGAGCTCCTCCTCGCTGAGCTGGTCGAGGAACCGCTCGCGGACCGCGCCGGCGTGGGCCGCCTCGGCCTCCCGCTGCAGCGCGGCCCCCGCGCCGGTCAGGTGCGCCTCGACGGCGCGCGAGTCCGTCTCGCACCGGCGGCGCTGCACGAGGCCGCGGCGCTCCAGCGCGTCCATGTGGCGCGAGACCCGGCTGAGGCTCAGCCCCGTCTCGGCGGCCAGCTCCGACAGGCGCGGCCAGCGGTCGCCCGCGGCGGCGAGGCGCCCGAGCATCTCGAGCGTGCTCAGCCCGAGGCCGTGCGCCGCGTCCAGCTCGGCGTCGAGCGCGCGCGTCAGCTGCTTGTGGGCCTCCAGCAGGCCGATCCACGCGTCGGCCTCGTCGGGGCTCCAGCCGGCTACACCGTCGCGGACAGCCATTGCACCGCCGCCGGCACGTGGTCGGGATCGATGTGATGGGCCGCGTCGGACTCGTGGTACTCGACGGGGACGGCGCCGGCCTCGAGCAGGTCGCGGGCGCGGCGGGCGAACGCGACGTCCATCACCGGGTCGTTGCGCCCGTGCGCGACGAACGCGCGCAGGCCGCTCGCCGCAGCCCCGGCGACGTCGGGCTGCCAGCCGTCGACCGTCGGCACGAAGCCGGAGAAGGCCAGGACGCCGGCGGGCGCCGGGCGCGACCCGTCGAGGCCGAGCGCGTAGCTCATGACCGACCCCATCGAGAACCCGCCGAAGACGGTGTTCTCCGGGGCGGTGCCGGTCCGCTCCCACTGCTCGTCGTGGAACGTGGCGAGGCGCCGGTGCGCGGCGCGGAACGAGTCGGCGTCCGGGTAGCCGACGCGCGGGACCAGGTACCAGTGGTTGCCGGGCCAGCCCGGGACGGTCAGCGGCGCGCGCGGCGTGACGACGTGCAGGCGCTGCTCGGGGTCCAGCACGTCGGCCAGGCTCAGCAGGTCGTGCTCGTCGGCGCCGCGGCCGTGGTGGAGGACCAGCAGCCCGGCCGCCTCACCCGCGGCCGGACGCTCCTCGAAGGCCAGCGCGCTCATGCCGACTGCTCCTGGCGCCGTGCGGCGCGCGGGTTGACCACCGGGATCAGCGACTGCTCCAGCTCGGCGCGGAGGTGCTCGTGCTGGGGCGGGAGCCGCAGGGCCTCGCCGAGGTGCTCGGGCGCCTCGTCGACCGCGAAGCCGGGGGAGAGCGTGGCGATCTCGAAGAGGACGCCGCGCGGCTCGCGGAAGTAGATCGCGTGGAAGTAGTCGCGGTCCTTGACGTCGGTCACGTAGCCGCCGGCCTCGGCGATGCGCGACTGCCACACGAGGTGGTCCTCGTCCCGCGACGCCCACGCGATGTGGTGCACGGTGCCGGACCCGGGCGCGGGGTTGACGTCGGGCGCCTGGTCGTAGGCCCAGTGGAAGTGGCGCTGCTCGCCGTCGAGGCGGTACTCGCCCTCGCCGAGGTGCGTGAAGCCCAGGACCTCGGTGAGGACGCCCTCGGTCACCGAGGCGTAGGCCGCGTAGGCGCGGGCGCCCTCCAGGCCGGTGACGGCGTGCTCGGCCGGCACGTCGGGGTGCTCGGCGCGCAGCGGCGGGTTGCCGCCGTCGGCGACGACGAGCTCGAGCGCGAGGCCGTCGGGATCGTCGACGTGCAGCGAGGTCTCACCGCGGCGGGGGTTGGCGCCCTTGGCCTTCAGGCGCGACTCCCAGAAGTCGAGCGCGGCGGCGGAGGGGACGCCGAGCTGCAGCGTGTGGATCATGCCCAGGCCCGCGCGGCCGCGCTGGGCGCCGGCGAACTCGAACCACGTGAGGATCGAGCCGGGGGCGCCGGTCTCGTCGCCGAAATACAGGTGGTAGGCGCTCGGCTGGTCGAAGTTGACGGTCTTCTTGACCAGGCGGAGACCGAGGACGTCGGCGTAGAACGCCACGTTGGACTGCGCGTCGCCGGTGATCATGGTGATGTGGTGTAGACCTTCGAGCCGCATGTGGCCGTCCGTTCAAGTTGCTTGCTAGCGCAACTATAACAGAGGTGGTTGCGGACGCAACCACCCGCCGCGCGCGGGTGTCGACGTCTGTCGCCTTCGCCGTCCACGGCGCCGTGGCCGGCAGCTTCGCCACCCGCATCCCGTGGATCCGCGACCGCCTCGGGCTGAGCGCCGGCGCGCTCGGCCTCGCGCTGCTCGTCCCGGCGCTGGGGGCGCTGCTCGCCATGCCGGCCACGGGCGCGCTCGTGCACCGCTTCCCCGGCCGGACGATCACCCGCATCCTGGTGGGCGCGTTCTGCCTCGCGCTCGCGCTGCCCGCGCTGGCGCCGAGCCTCGGCTGGCTGTGCCTGGCGCTGCTGGTCTTCGGGGCGCTGGGCGGGATGGCCGACATCGCGATGAACACGCAGGGCGTGCTCGTCGAGGAGTGCGTCGGGCGCTCGATCATGTCCGGGCTGCACGGGGCGTGGTCGATCGGCGGCATCGCCGGCGGGGCGATCGGCGCGCTCGCCGCGCACGCCGGCCTCGACGCGCGCGTGCACCTCGGCGCGATGGCCGTCGCGCTGCTGGCCGTCGCGCTGGTGGCGTGCCGGGGCCTGCTCGAGGCGCCGCCCGCGCCCGCCGGTGCCGGCCACGAGCCGCTGGCGCTGGCGTGGCCGTCGCGGCCCGTGCTGCTCATCGGCGCCGTCGGCTTCGGCGCGGTGTTCGCCGAGGGCGCCAGCGCCGACTGGTGTGCGGTGTACCTGCGCGACGTGATGGGCAGCGCGCCGGGGACCGCGGCCGTCGCCTACACGGGCTTCGCGGCCGCGATGGCCGCCGGGCGGCTGCGCGGCGACGCGGTCGTGCGGCGCATCGGCGCCGTGCGCGCGGTGCGGATCGGCGGGCTGCTCGCGTCTGCCGGCGCGCTGCTGGTGGTCGCGGCCCGCACGCCGGTGCTCGGCATCGCGGGCTTCGCCCTGATCGGCCTGGGCATCGCGGTGGTCGTGCCGCTGGCGTTCGCCGCCGGCGGGCGAGCCGTGCCGCACGCGGGGCAGGGCATCGCGGCGGTGGCGACCGTCTCCTACGGCGCCGGCCTGGCCGCGCCCGGGGCGATCGGCGGGATCGCCGCCGTCGTCTCGCTGCCCGGCGCCTTCGTCGTCGTCGCCGCGCTGACCGCGCTGGTCAGCGCGGGCGCGGCGGCGCTGCGCCCGGCAGCCGTCGGCGAGGGCTGAATCCTCTGGCGCCCCGCGCCGGCGATCGACCGGCGCGGCGCGGGGCGGGGACTCGGGTGGAGCTACTGGATGCCGGCCGCCATGCAGGCGGAGGCGTACTTGCCGGTGCAGATCTCCGACGCCTTGAGGAAGTCGTCGGCGATGATCGTGTCCTTGATGTTGTCCTTGGTCACCGCGGTCGGGGCCAGCAGCACCGACGGGACCTGCCCCGACTGGTTGTCGGTCTTCGCGTTGACCAGGCCTGAGGGGACCGGCTTGCCCTGCGCGAGGGCGACGGCGATCTCGGCCGAGGTCTCGGCCTGCTTCTTGATCGCCAGGTAGATGGTCATGAACTGCTCGCCGGCGAGGATGCGCTGGATGGCCGCGAGCTCGGAGTCCTGACCCGTGACGGGCAGCGTCTTGGGGTCGACGCCGTTGCCCTTCATCGCGGCGATCGCGCCGCCGGCCATGCCGTCGTTGGCGGAGTACACGCCGACGATCTGGCTCTTGCCGAGCGCGGTGATCGCCTGCTCCATCTCGCGCTGGGCCTTGTCCGGCGACCAGTCGGGCGTGTCGTACTCCTTGCCGATCTTGACGTCGGCGGTGTCGAGCACGGAGTGCGCGCCCTTCTTGTAGTCGCCGGCGCTCGGGTCGGTCGGGGAGCCGTTGATCATGACCACCGACTTGCCCTTGCCCGCGGCGCCGATCTTGTCGACGAGCGTCTGGGCCTGCAGCTTGCCGACCTTCACGTTGTCGAACGACACGTAGTAGCTGATCGGCGCGCCGGTGATCAGGCGGTCGTAGGCGATGACCGGGATGTTCGCCGCCTTGGCGCGGTTGACCGTTGCCACGGCGGTCTTGGCGTCGACGGCGTCGAGCACGAGGACCTTGGCGCCCTTGGTGATCGCGGCCTCCGCCTGCTGCTGCTGGCGGACCGGGTCCTGGTTGGCGTTGGCGTAGTCGATCGTGCAGTCCGGGCAGAGGGCCTGGACCTTGGCCACGAAGCTCGGACGATCGTGCAGCTCGTAGCGCGTCGTCTTGGTCTCGGGGAGCAGCAGCGCGATGGAGCCGCCCTTCCCGCTGCTGGACGCCGCCGTCGCGGTGCTCGTCGTGCCGGAGCCCTTGCTGCTGTCGTCGCTTCCGCAGGCCGCCAGGCCCGCCGTCGCCGCCACGCACGCCAGCGCGGTCAACGCACTTCTGGGGGTGAGTCTCATGGGTGCTGCTCCTCCTCGTGCATCAGTGGGTCTCGGTGGCCGCTCATGCGGTCGCCTCCGGTGCGATGGCGGCCGGCGCGGGGACGCCGGCATGCCGGCTGGCGTCGATCGCCAGCGCGATCGCGCCGCGCAGGGGCGCGTCGTGGACGAACTGCGCCGCGACGACCTCGGGTGGGAAGGGGACGGCCTGGCGGACGCGGCGGCGCAGCGCGGCGAGGATCAGCGTGGAGCTGTTCATCAGCCCGCCGCCGACCGCGATGCGCGCGGGATCGACCAGCACGGCGAGGTTGGCGACGTGGACGGCCAGCTCGGCCAGCGTCTCGTCGACGAGCATCCGCGCGTCGAGGTCGGTCTCGGCGCGCGTGAACAGGTCCGCGGCGCTCACCGGCCGCCCGAGCAGGCGGCTGCCGCGCTCGCCGATCGCGCGTCCGCCGGCGTACTCCTCCAGCGGCGCCCGGCCGTTCGCGGCGCCCGCGTCGTCGTGCACGCCGCGCAGCGCGTAGCCGATCTCGCCGGCGGCCCCGTTGGCGCCGTGGAGCACGCGGCCGCCGACGACGATGCCCGCCGCGATGCCGGTGCCGAGGCTGAGGAAGACGCCGGGATCGGCGCCCCGCAGCGCGCCCCAGCGCGACTCGGCCAGCGCGGCGGCCTTGACGTCGGTCTCGGTGACGACGGTCGCGAGGTCGAGGCCCTCGCGCAGGCGGGCGGCCAGCGGGAGCTCGGTCCACCCGGGGACGTTGGGGGCCAGCAGGATGCGGTCGTCGAGCACGATGCCGGGGCTCGACGCGGCGGCCGCGACGAGCCGGCCGCCGGTGGCCGCGGTGGCGGCGTCGCCGAGCGAGCGGGCGCACTCCAGCGCGCGCTCGACGGCCTGGTGGGCGCCGCCGTCCGCGTCGGTCTGCAGGCGCTCGGACGCGATGAGACGGCCGTCCAGCGTCGCGGTGGCGACGTCGAGCTTGGTGCCGCCGAAGTCAAGGGCGACGACGAAGTCGGGGGAGGAGGAGTTGGGCGTCATCCGGAGATAGGAAACCTACTTTCCGAATGCGCGCGACGTCAAGCGGGTTCGTCAGGTTCCTTGCGAAATGGCGTGTACGCTCTGCGCGGTGTCGGCCGACGAGCACCTGCGACCGGGGCGCCCGCGCCTGCTCCGGGCGATCAACGAGCGCGCCGTGCTCGAACGGCTGCGCGCCGAGGGGCCGCGGTCGCGGACCGAGCTGGCGCACGGCACCGGGCTCTCCAAGCCGACCGTCGGCCAGGCACTGTCCAACCTCGAGCGCGCCGGGCTCGTGCGGGCCGCCGGGCAGCGGCTCGGCGAGCGCGGCCGGTCGGCCCTGCTCTACGAGCTGGACACCACCGCGGCGTACGTCGCGGGCGTCGACATCGGGCGCACCTGGGTCCGCGTGGCGGTCGCCGATCTCGGCGGCGAGGTGGTCGGGCGGCGCGACGAGCGCAGCCGCGCCCGCAGCGCCTCCGCGCTGGTGGGCCGCGTGCACGACCTCGCGCACGAGGTCGTGGCGGGCGCCGGCGTCGCGTGGGACGACGTCGTCCACACGGTCGTCGGCAGCCCGGGCGTGCTCGATCCCGGCACCGAGCGGCTGCGCTACGCGGCCAACCTGCCGGGCTGGAGCCGCCCGGGCCTGGTCGGCGAGCTGCGCGCCGCGCTGACCCCGAGCCTGGCGATCGACAACGACACCAACCTGGCCGCGCTGGGCGAGCGCGCCTACGGCCGCGGGCGGGACGTCGACGACTTCGTCTACCTGTCGATCGGCACGGGCATCGGCATGGGGATCGTCGTCGGCGGCGAGCTGTACCGCGGGGCCCGCGGCGCCGCCGGCGAGGTCGGGTTCCTGCCGCTGGCCGGCGGCGGCCTGGGCGCCGACGCCCCCGGGCCGAGCCGCGCGCGCGGCGGCGCGCTCGAGGAGGCCGCGGCGGCCGGCGGCGTCGTGCGGACCGGCCGCGCGATGGGCCTGCGCGGCACGCTGACCGCCGAGCGGATCTTCAACGCGGCCACGGCCGGGGACCCGACGGCGCTGGCGACCGTCGCGGCCGAGGCGCAGCGCCTCGCGGTCGTCGTCGCGGCCGTCGCGGCGATCGTCGATCCCGCGCTCGTCGTCCTCGGCGGCGGGATCGGCGCCAACGCCGCCGTCCTGCTGCCGCTGCTGGAGACCGCGGTGCAGCGCCTCACGCCGCTGCGCCCGCCGGTCGTGCTGTCCGAGCTGGGCTCCGAGGCGATCGTCCTCGGCGCGATCGCCACGGCCCTGGACGCCGCCCGCGACGTGGTCTTCCAGGAGCGCGCGGGCGACGGCCGGGCCGGCTGAGCCCGCCCAACGAGCGTCGAGGGACGACTGAATCTCGTACAGCGAGATTCAGTCGTCCCTCGACGCTCGCCCCTGGCGCTGGTGGTCAAGCTGTAGGGATGCCCAAGCCGACCGACATCCGCCCCCCGTTCACGGCCGAGACCGCGGCCGCGAAGGTCCAGGCGGCCGAGGACGCGTGGAACACCCGCGACCCCGACCGCGTGGCGCTCGCCTACACGGAGGACTCCGAGTGGCGCAACCGCGACCAGTTCCTGCGCGGTCGCGACGAGATCCGCGTGTTCCTGGCCGGCAAGTGGGAGCGCGAGCGCGACTATCGCCTCCGCAAGCAGCTCTGGGCGTTCACCGGCGACCACATCGCCGTGCGCTTCGAGTACGAGAGCCGCGACGCCGACGGCCAGTGGTGGCGCTCCCACGGCAACGAGCTGTGGGAGTTCGACGCCGGCGGCCTGATGGCCCGCCGCTTCGCGAGCATCAACGACGAGCGGATCGAGGAGGCGGATCTGCGCGTGACGCCGGGCGAGGGCGGGCTGTAGCTGCCGCTAGGGGTGCCGTAGGCGGCCAGCGAGGCCGAGGCCGCGACGGCCAGCCGTCGCCGCCGGAGGTGGGTCCCCAGTCGCGATAGCGACACAGTCTCCTAGGAGGGCGTGGTCGCGGCGCGCGCGTTGGTGCGCGGCGGCTCGGCCAGCTCGGCCGACAGGCGCTCCAGCAGCGGGTCGAGCTCCGGGTGCCGGTAGGGCTCCCAGTCCTCGATGAGCGCTCGCAGGCAGTCGGTGCGCGCGGCGACGAGCTGGTCGCGCACCGCGTGGCCGGCCGGCGTCAGCACGCCGCCGGCGACGAGGCGCCGCTCGAGCAGCTCGGTGAGCGCGCGGTCGAACGCCACCGTGTCGACGTTCGGCAGCGTGCGGAGCTCCGGCAGCGGCGGGGCGTGCGACGCGCCGCCGCGCAGCAGCAGCCACGAGGCGCTGGGGGAGAGGTCGACGCCGGCGTGCGCCGTGGCGCGCGTCAGGAAGTCCAGCGTGCGGTCGCGCCCGACCGCGCGGGCCAGGGCGCGCGTGATCTCGCGCAGCGAGTCGGTGTCGACGGGCGCGCCGAAGGACTCGCCGATGTTGGTGGTCTCGACCGTCGCGCGCAGCGGGCGCTCCTCGATCAGCCACGAGAGCAGGAACGCGACCACCACGACGGCCGTGGCGACGAGGAAGACCACGTGCAGCGCGTCGGTGAACGCAGAGATGTAGGCGTCGTGGATCGGCTGGGGCAGCCGGCCGATCTGCGCGGGGTTCACGCCGCCCTCCACGGCGCCGCCGCTGGACGGCAGCTTGGCGGAGAGCTCGTGCGTCAGGCGGCCCGTGAAGATCGCGCCGAGCACCGCGGTGCCGAGCGAGCCGCCGATCGAGCGAAACAGCGTCGCGCCCGACGTGGCGACGCCGAGCTGTTCGTAGGACACCGAGTTCTGGACCGCCAGGACGAGCACCTGCATGACCATCCCGAGGCCGAGGCCCAGCACGAGCATGTGCAGCGCCGCGGCGCCCGTCGAGGTCGTCTGGTCCAACGACGACAACATCCACAGGCCCAGCGCGGCGATCGCCGTGCCCGCGATCGGCCAGGCCTTGTAGCGGCCGGTGCGCGAGATGATCTGGCCCGAGATGATCGAGGAGGTCAGCAGGCCGCCCATCACCGGGATCAGCTGCAGCCCGGACGCGGTCGGGCTCAGCCCGCGCACGACCTGCTGGAAGAGCGGCAGGTAGGTGAGCGCGCCGAACAGCGCGAAGCCGACGACGAGGCTCACGGCCGCGCACACGACGAAGACGCGGTTGCGAAACAGCGACGGCGGAAGGATCGGCTCGGCGGCGCGCTGCTCGACGAAGCCGAGCGCGACGAGCGACACCACGCACGCGATCCCCAGCCCGACGATCTCGGGCGACGCCCAGGCGTAGGTGTTGCCGCCGAGGCTCGTGGCGAGGATGAGCGCGCTCAGCCCGAGCGCGAGCAGCGCGGTCCCGGCGTAGTCGACCTGGTGCCGGCGCCGCTCTGCGACGGAGGGCAGCGTGACCGCCAGCACGGCGAAGGCGAGGGCTCCGAGGGGCAGGTTGACGTAGAAGATCGCGCGCCACGAGACGTGCGTCGTCAGGAAGCCGCCGATGAGCGGGCCGGCCACGCTGGAGACGCCGAACACCGCGCCGAACAGCCCGGAGTAGCGGCCGCGCTCGCTGGGGGCGACGACGTCGCCGATCGCCGCCTGGGCGCTCACCATCAGCCCGCCGCCGCCGAGGCCCTGGATCGCGCGGAAGACGATCAGCTCGGTCATGCCCTGCGCGAGGCCGCAGAGCGCCGAGCCGATCAGGAAGAGGACCAGTGCACCCTGCAGGACGACCTTGCGGCCGTAGAGGTCGCCGAGCTTGCCGTACAGCGGCGTCACCGCGGTGATCGCCAGCAGGTAGGCGGTGACCACCCACGAGATGTGCGCCAGCCCGCCGAGGTCGCCGACGATCGTCGGCAGCGCCGTGGAGACGATCGTCTGGTCCAGCGACGCCAGCAGCATGACGAGCATCAGGCCGCTGGCGACGACCAGCACGCGGCGGTGATCGGGGACGGGGGAGATGGCGGGGTCGGCGGCGCTGGCGGCCATGGGACGGCTCCTCCTTCTACCCGTCAACGGAGCCGGTCAGCCCCCGGACCGGGCCCGTACCTTGCGGGTACGGTCCCGTACCTCTAAGGTACGGGACCTCGTGGCAGACCCGTCCCTCGTTGCCGCCCATCCCGATGTCGGGCATCAGCTGGACGCCCGCGGCTCGCAGCGGGCGCGGCTGGTCGAGGGGATGATCCAGGCGGTCGCCGAGAAGGGCTACGCCGCCGCGACGGTCGCCGACGTCGTGCGCGCCGGCCGCGTCTCGCGTGGCACGTTCTACGCGCAGTTCGCCTCCAAGGAGGAGTGCTTCCTGGAGGCCTACAAGTACGGCATCGACGTCATCGTCGAGCGCATCCGCGCCGCGATCCGCGCCGAGCAGGGCGACTGGGTCGCCCGGTTGCGCACCGGCCTGCGCTCCTACCTCGAGACGCTCGCCGGCGAGCCGCGCTTCGCCCGCACCCACCTCTTCGAGGTACACCTCGCGGGCCCGCGCGCGGGCGCCGAGCGCGACGCCGCGCTGCGCGCCTTCGCCGATCGCTACCGCTCCTCGTTCCGCGCCGCCCTGCGCGAACGGGAGGAAGAGAACGCGAAAGCCGGTGGGCGGAGGGCCTCCCTGCGCGAGCGCCCCGAGCTGCGGATGCCCTCCGACGACGCCCTCTTCATCCTGTCGGCCGGCGTCGACCAGCTCGTGTGCGCCAGGGTGCGCGCCGGCGCGCTGGCGCAGCTGCCCGACCTCACCGACGAGCTGACGCTCACGGCCGTCGCCTTCCTCGAAGGCGCGGCACAAGTGCCGTTTCCCGCATCGCGGGGGTTCGCCGCGGCCATCGACCCGACCACTCCCGAGGGAGCCTCCTGACCCCATGGACCTGACCTTCTCCGACTCCGAGGCCGCGTTCCGCGACGAGCTGCGCGCCTGGTTCGCGACCAACGACCCCGGCGTCGAGCCGTCCGGCGACGACGCCGCCTACGCCTGGCGCCGCGACTGGCAGCGCCGCCTGGCCGAGGGCGGCTGGGCCGGCGTCCACTGGCCGCGCGAGTACGGCGGGCGCGGCGCGACGATGACCGAGTCGGCCATCTTCTTCGAGGAGCTGGGCCGGGCCCGCGCACCGCTGCCGGCCAACGTCCTGGGCCTGTTGCTGGCCGGCCCGACGATCATGACCTACGGGACCGACGAGCAGAAGGAGCGCTACCTCTCGCCAATCCTGACCGCCGACGAGGTCTGGTGCCAGGGCTTCAGCGAGCCCGACGCCGGCTCCGACCTCGCCGCGCTGAAGACCAAGGCGGTAAAGGACGGCGATGAGTGGGTCGTCACCGGCCAGAAGGTCTGGACCTCCGGCGCGCAGCACTCCAAGTGGTGCATGTTGGTCGCCCGCACCGACTTCGACGCGCCGAAGCACAAGGGCCTGACCTACTTCCTGATGGACATGGAGCAGGAGGGCGTGGAGATCCGCCCGCTCGTGCAGATCACCGGCGAGCCCGAGTTCAACGAGCTGTTCATCGACGGCGCGCGGATCCCCGACGAGAACGTCCTGGGCGGAATCGGCAACGGCTGGAAGGTGGCGCTGACGACGCTGATGAACGAGCGCTCCGGACTGGCGTTCTTCCTCCAGGTGCGCCTGCGCCAGCTGCTCGACGAGCTGATCGAGGAGGCGGCGCAGCGTGGGCTGCTGGACGATGCGGTCGTCGCCGACAGGCTCGGGTACCTGCACATGAAGGCCGAGATCCTGCGCCTGACGGCCTACCGCGGCCTGACCACGATCGAGAAGTACGGCACGCCGGGCCCGGAGGGCTCGCTGACCAAGTGGATGTGGTCGGAGACCAACCAGGAGCTCGCGCAGTTCGCCGCCGACCTCCTCGGCGCCGACGCGCTGACGGCGGGCAACCGCTGGGCCTACGAGCTGATGCGCTCGCGCGGCAACACCATCGAGGGCGGGACGACCGAGATCCTCAAGAACATCGTCGCCGAGCGCGTGCTCGGCCTGCCGCGACTGAAGGGGGCAGCATGAACTTCGACTTCACCGAGGACCAGCACGAGATCAAGAAGACGGCGCGCGAGCTGCTGGGCAGCCGCTCGTCGCTCGCGAAGGTCCGCGCGGCGGCCGAGGCCAAGTCCTACGACGACGGCCTGTGGAAGGAGCTCGTCGAGCTCGGCTGGCCGGGCATCGCGATCGCCGAGGAGCACGGCGGCCAGGGGCTCGGCGCCGTCGAGCTGGCGATCCTGAGCGAGGAGCTGGGCTACGCCGTGGCGGCGTCGCCGTTCCTGGCGACCGTCGCGGCCGCGGAGGCCATCGGCGTCGCCGGGACGCCCGAGCAGCAGGCGCGGTGGCTGCCGCTGCTGGCCTCCGGCGAGGCGACCGGCACGCTGGGCTCGGTCGACGGGCTCGTGCCCGACGCCGATGCGGCGGCCGTGATCGTCCTGATCGGCGAGGACGGCGTGGCGCGCGTGCTGTCCCGGGCCGAGGCCGACGTCACGCCGGTCGACTCGATCGACCCCACGCGGCGCGCCGCGCGGGTCTACGCACCACCAACCAACGGCGAGCCGCTGGGCGGCGACTCCGCGGCGGCCGTCGACCGCGCGACCGTGGTCGTGGCCGCCGAGCTGGTCGGCGTCGCGCAGCGGGCGCTCGAGATGACGCTGGCCTACGTCAAGGACCGCAAGCAGTTCGACACGCCGGTCGGCGCCTACCAGGCGGTCTCGCACAAGTGCGCGCAGATGCTCAAGGACACCGAGGGGGCGCGGTCGGCCACGTACTTCGCCGCCTGGGCGGCCGACGCGGGGGTGGGTGGGGCCGATTTCCTCGCCGAGGCGTCCTCGCTGGCCAAGGCGGCGGCCTCCGACGGCGGCCGCGACGTGACGGCGTCGGCGATCCAGGCCCACGGCGGCATCGGCTTCACCTGGGAGGCCGACGTGCACTGGCTCTACAAGCGGGCCCAGGTCGACGCGGCCTGGCTGGGCGGCTCGGGCGTGCATCGCGCGCGCCTGGCCAGGTTGCTGGCGGCGCGCCTGCAGCCGGCTGCCGCATAGGCGGGTTTCGCTGGCCGACCGGCCAGTTGGGTGGGATCCGGCGCTCAGGCGGGGTACAATGAGTGTCGGATCCCGTGTTCCCGCGCGGTTTCCACCCTCTCGGCGCGATGAGGTTCGACCGGCCGCGGCCTTCGCGGCGCTTCTTCGCGCGTGCGCAATCTCGAACGTTGAAGGAGGCCGCATGGCCGTAGAAGACAAGGTCGCCCTCGAAGGCGAAGTCGTGGAGTCCCTGCCGAACCTGCTGTTCCGCATCCAGCTCGACATGGATGACCACGAGGTGCTGGCGCACCTCGCCGGCAAGATGCGCCGCAACCGCATCCGCGTGCTCCCGGGCGACCGCGTGCGCGTCGAGGTCAGCCCGTACGACCTCACCCGCGGGCGGATCGTCTACCGGATGAAGTAGCCGCCGGGCGATCCCTCGCGATCGCGCAGCGGCTACGCCGTCACGAGCTCCAGGAGCTTCGTGACGGTGTTCCAGTTCCGGGCGGTGACGGTCGTCTGCAGCCGCTTGTCGGTGAGCAGCTTGGCCGTCGGGGACGACTGGATCCCGTCCGGATGCCAGGTGTAGATCTCGCGGCCGCGGACGACGAGTCGTTCGGGCGCGAGGTCGGGCGCCGCGGCCTCCAGCTCCTTCGCGATCGCGGAGTCGAGCTCGTCGCCGAGGAAGCTGACCTGCTTGAGCGACGGCTTGTCGGCGACCTCGGCCAGCGGGTCGGCGTCGACGATCTCGGCCAGCTGCGTCGCGTTGCGGACGACGACGCGGATCGGGCTCGCGAGCTGATCGCGGAGCAGGAGCTCCAGCGCGCGCTCGAGGTCGGCGCCCGTCGCGTCGGCGGTGAGGACGACGTTGCCGCTCTGCAGGTGCGTCTTGACGTCCTCGTAGCCGGCGTCCTGCAGGAGCGCGCGGAGATCGGCCATGCCGAGCCGCGCGCTCTTGCCGACGTTGATCCCGCGCAGCAGCGCGACCTGGCGTTCCATCGGATGGACCTTAACCGGCGGCGGCGCCCGGAGCGGGGCGCGATGCCCTACACCGCCAACCACATCAAGAAGTGCGGCCCGATCTCCGGCAGCGTGAACTCCTCGCCGTCGGCGACGAACCCCTCGCGCTCGTAGAAACCCCGGACGCCCGAGCGTGCGTTGCACCAGACGCGGGTCGCACCCTCGTCGGCGCGGGCGACCTCGAGGCAGGCGGCCAGCAGCAGGGCGCCGATCCCTCGTCTGCGGGCGGCCGGCTCGGTCGCCATGCCGCGGATGCGCCGGTCGCCCGGGCCGGGCGACCCGCCGGCTCGTGGATACGGCTCGGGCGAGATCGACGCCACGCCCAGCACCGCATCGTCCTTCCCGTACGCCGCGAAGTGCCGGGCGCCGGGCGGCGAGTCGCCGGGGTAGACCTGGTCCGCGAGCGTCTGGTGCGGGCGCAGCACCTTCTGGCGCAGCGGACGCACGACCGCGGCCCGAACCTCCTCGATGCGGACGCCCGCCGCCTCCTCCACGCCCGCCTTCTTCGGTGCGACCCTCCGGTACCCTGCCGCGACCATGCCACGGACGACGCTGTCCCATCCCGTCGCCGTCGTCGTCTTGGCGCTCCTGCTGCTCGCGGCGCCCGCCGGAGGGGCCGAGCCCCGGTGGCAGGCGGCCGACCACGTGCCCCACGCGCTTCCCGCGCCGGGCGCGCACGCCGCCGCCGCCGGCCCGGCGCGCTGGATCGTCGGCGCCCGCCCGGGCGCCGCGGCGGACCGGATCGCCGGCGCCCACGGCGCACGCCCGCTGCGGCTGGCCGGGGCCTACAGCGTGCCGGCGGCCCGGGCCCGCGCGCTCGCCGCCGCGCTGCGCGCCCGCGGCCTGCTGCGCTACAGCCAGGCCGACACGGCCGTCGCGCGCAGCTCGGCCTACGAGGGCAACGGCCTGGAGACGGGCTGGGCGCGCGGCCCGGTCGTCGCGCCGGACCTCGTGCCGCCGGCCACGCCCGGGACGATCGGCATCGTGGACGACGTCGTCGACGCCAGCCTGCCCGACGTCTCCCAGGCCAGGCTCCTGAAGGGCAGCGCGACCACGCAGGTGCTCGACGGGCACGGCACCGAGGTCGCCTCGGCGGCGGCCGCGCAGCTCAACGGCACGGGGGTCGTCGGCATCATGCCCGGCGCGCCGCTGCTGTCGTTCGGCCTCAAGGACCTGTCGTGCGCCGAGGCGGTCAACGGCATCCTGGCCGCCGCCGAGGGCGGCGCGCGCGTGCTGAACCTCAGCTTCGGGGCCACCGAGGACTGCTTCGCGCTCCAGCTGGCGGTCGCCGACGCGTTCGCCACCAACACGCTCGTGGTCGCCGCCGCGGGCAACGAGTTCGGCGCGGGCAACCCGATCGTCTACCCGGCCGCCTACCCGCACGTCCTGAGCGTCGCCGCGCTGGACATGACGCTGGCCGCCGCCTCGTTCTCCACCGCCAACGCGGCGGTCGACCTCGCCGCGCCGGGCGAGTCCGTGCCCGTCGCGGTCCCTCTCGCGTTCGACCTCGACGGCACCGCCGACGGGATCACCCGCGCCGACGGCACGAGCTTCGCGGCGCCGATCGTCTCAGGCGTCGCCTCGTGGCTCATCGGCGCCCGGCCGGGCCTGGAGCCGGGGCAGTACTCCGACATGCTGCGCCGCAGCGCCCGGGACCTGGGCGCGCCGGGCTGGGACAAGGACACGGGCTTCGGGCTCGTCAACCTCGCCGCCGCGCTGCAGGCGCCGACCCCGCCCGTCGACCCGCTGGAGCCCAACGACGGCATCTCGTTCGTCGACGGCGCGGTGTTCTCCAAGCCCGACAAGCACCTGTGGGACGGCGGCGCGGCCAAGACGGTGACGGCCGCGGTGGATCCCGTCGAGGATCCGGTCGACGTCTACCGCGTCCGGATCAAGGCGCATCGGCAGGCGAAGTTCACGCTGACGCCGAGCGCCGGCAACGCCGACCTCCGCGTGTACCCGGGCAAGGCGAAGTCCCTGGCCGCCACGCCGCTGGCCAAGTCGCAGCGCGGCACCGGCCACGCCGACGTCGTGCGCGTCGGCAACCACGCCGGCAGGGCCGCGACCTACTACGTCGCGATCGTCGCGCCGAGCCTGGCCGCGCGCTCGTTCGACGCGCCGTACACGCTGAAGCTCGCCCGCGGGTAGGGGTCAGCGGCCCGATCGCACGGTGCGGTGCTGGACGCCTCCGCTCCCGCCGACGAACACGTCGGAGACCATCGCCGCGGCGAACAGGCCGTGGCCCACGACGCCCGGCACGCCGTCGAGCCGCGCCGCCAGCGGGGCGGCATCGCCCACCGGCCCCGTGTAGTCGGCGATGACGTTGCCGTCCGGGCTCAGCGCCGCGCCGTCGCGCACGGCGGCCGGAGCGATCTGCGCGAGCGTCGCGCGCAGCCCGAAGGCGAGCAGCTCCAGCGGCACAGGGGCGACCAGCGCCTCGACCGCCTTGGTCGCGTCGACGATCACCACGAACCGGTCGGCCGCCCCGGCCACGACCTTCTCGCGCACGTGCGCGCCGCCGCCGCCCTTGACCAGCGCGCCGTCGGCGGCGACCTGGTCGGCTCCGTCGATGGCCAGGTCCAGCCGGTCGAGCGTGTCGAACGGCTCGATCGCCAGGCCCAGCGCCATCGCCTGCTCGGCGGTCGCGGGCGACGTCGCGACGTAGCGCACCGCCCGCAGCTGTCGCGCGGCGATCGCCGGCAGCAGGTGGCGCACGGTCGAGCCGGTGCCCAGGCCGACCGCCATGCCGTCCTGCACGAGCTGTGCGGCGGCCTCGGCGGCCGCGCGCTTGAGCGCCTCGAGGTCCTCGGTCACGCCGGGACGGCGTCGACGACGAGCAGGGCGCCGCCCAGCGCGCCCCCGAGGTCGCCCAGCTCGGCGACCCGCATCGCCGGCGGCGCGTCGTCGTGGAACAGGTGGGGCATCATCGCGTCCATGATCCGGCGGGCGTAGGGCTCGCCGAAGCGCACGCCCATCCCGCCGCCGATGATGACGGCGTCGACGTCGAGGACGTTGCACGTCGACGCGACGCCGACGCCCATCGCTGCGACCGCCTCGTCGACCAGGCGCGTCGCGAGCTCGTCGCCGCGCTCGATCGCCCGCGACCAGACGCCGCTGGTCAGCCGGTCGCGGCCGCGCTCCTCCATCAGCTTGAAGAGGATCGTCTTCTCACCCTCGTCGTGCGCCTTGCGAGCGCGGCTCTCCATCGCGCGCCGGCCCGCGTAGGCCTCCATGCAGCCGCGCCGCCCGCACGGGCAGTGCGCGCCGTGCGGCTTGACGACGACGTGCCCGATCTCGCCCGCCGCGCCGCGCCCGAGCCAGGGGCGGCGGTCCAGGACGATCCCGCCGCCGACGCCCGTGCCCCAGAAGACGCCGAGCACCGAATCGAACTCGCGACCGGCGCCGAGCGTGAACTCCGCGTCGGTGGCGACCTGGACGTCGTTGCCGAGCAGCACCCTCGTGCCGAGGCGAGCGCCCAGCTCGGAGGCCAGCGGGTACGCCTCGCGCCATCCCGGCAGGTTGCCGGCGCGGGCGAGGGAGCCCGACTCCTCGTCGATGGCCCCGGGCGCGCCGATCCCGACGCCGTTCAGGTTGCCGGGCGGCACGCCCGCCTGATCGGTCGCCTCGCGCATGGCCTCCTCGATGGCGCCCATCACGTCGGGCGGGCCGCCGTCGGTCGGCGTCGACCGGCGGGCCTGGCCCAGCACCTGGTGCTCGGCGTCGACCACCACCGTCTGGATCTTGGTCCCGCCGAGGTCGACTCCGCCGCGTAGCGCGTGCTGTGCCATATCCCTGCACCCTTGCCCACCGGGGGTGCTTTGGCAACGTCAGTTCGGCGTCGGCGCCCGGTACGACGCACGGGGACGGCTCCCGGGGCCGCGGACCGGCAGACTTCCGCGCCGATGGACGCCGCCGATGCCGCCCTGCTCGCCGCCTCCGGTCTGACGACCGGCGCGATCAACGCGGTCGCGGGCGGTGGGTCGCTGGTCTCGTTCCCGGCCCTGCTGGCCACGGGGTTGTCGCCCCTGTCGGCCAACGTGACCAACCTGGTCGCGACGCTGCCGGGCTACGTCAGCGCGGCGGCCACCTCGCGGGACGAGCTGGTCGGACAGCGGACCCGCCTGCGGACGCTGGCCGCCGCCGCGGCGGCCGGGGCGGTCGTCGGCACGACGCTGCTGCTGGTCGGGCCGCAGGATCTCTTCGCGTCCCTGGCGCCGTGGCTCGTCCTGCTGGCCTGCGCGCTGCTGGCGCTCCAGCCGTTCGTCGCGCGCTGGGTCTCGACCGCGCACGCGCACCCGGCGCCGCGCAAGCTGGTCATCTCGGTCGGGGTCGCGTCGATCTACGGCGGCTACTTCGGCGCCGGTCTGGGCATCGTGCTGCTCGCCGCGCTGGGGCTCACGCTGGAGGAGACGCTGCAACGCCTCAACGCGGTCAAGCAGGTGCTCTCGCTGACGGTGGCCATCGTCAGCGCCGTGGCCGTGGCGCTCTTCGGGCCGGTGGCGTGGCTCTCGGCGCTCATCGTCGGCGCGGGGACGCTGGTCGGCGGGCGCGTCGGCGTCGGCGTCGCGCGGCGCCTCCCCGACCCGGTGCTGCGCGCCGCGGTCATCACGCTGGGCGTGGTCGTGGCGATCGCGCTGCTGCTCTGACTCAGCAGCTCGAGCCCTGCGACACCGCGCTGGTGCGCAGCCGGCCGCGCACGCCCGTGCCGGTGACGCGTCGCGGCCGGCTGCAGTGACGTCAGGGCGACGCGATCACGTTGCCGCTGTAGACAGGCCCGCCGTTGGCAACGACCACCGACGTGCCACCGTTGAGGACATTTGCGATGGAATAGCCGCCGAAGACGAGCCGGCCACCGAGTGGCACGGCCGGCACGGGCACAGTCGCCAGCCCGCCCTCCAGGGCCCAGTCTGCGGCGGCGGTCGCCGGCGGCGGAAGCGCCGGTGTCGCAGGGAATCCCGCCATCGGCGAGTCGGCGGCCGGTTGCGCGTTTGCCGTACTCCCGGGCGCCGCGATGGCCAATGCGGCGAGCAGGCCCGCCCCGCCGCCAGCGCACTTCGTCGTCCACTTCGTACGTCTCGTCGTGCGCAAGGAGTCCTCCGGAGGTGAGGCGGGCGGGTACGGGCCGTTGACGATGCCGGCCAAGAATCCCCCGAAGACCACGGCGCCTCGCCTGTCCCGTGGGTCGGTGTCACCGGGCTCTTCGGACCGCAGGCGCGCACCGCCCGCCCGGCGCAGCGCGTCACCGTAACGTCTGATACCAGCCCGCGCGGGCATCCTGGGCGTCGCTCTGCGGGGTCGCGGCGCTACAGGCCCCAGCTGCGGTACAGCGCGTCGGCCTGCTGCGCCGTGGCGTACCGGTGGTCGGCCCGCAGCGGGCCGTCGGTGCGCACGAACGCGATGTCGACCTGGGCCAGCGCGCCGTCGAGCGGACGCGTGTGGCCCGCGTAGATGTCGTAGGCGCTGAACCCCGCCTCGGCCATCCAGGCGATCACGTCGGCGAACTGCGCGCCGCCCGGCACGAGCGCGAAGAACGACACCTCCAGCAGCACGACGTCGGCGCGCGCGAGCGTCCCCCGGGCGCCGTCGAGGACGTGCAGCTCGGCGCCCTCGACGTCGACCTTGACCACGAACGGCGCGGCGAGCGCGTGCTCGGCGACGAGGTCGTCGACGCGGACGACCGGGACGGTCCGCCGCTGCCCGGGCTCGCCGTCGGGGTCGCGGTCGCCGAGGACCGACGAGCACGCGGTGACGCGGTGCACCGAGATCTCCAGCTCGCCGGGCTCGGCCCCGCCGGCGGCGAGGGCGTAGCGCGAGCCGGGGCGGCCGGCGACGATGCGCTGCAGGTCGCCCTCGTGCTCGGCCAGCGGCTCGACGAGCAGCAGCGGCACGCCGGGGAACGCGGCGTACAGCTCGGGCGTGCCGCGGGCGACGCCGACGTCGACGATCGTCTGCGGCGCGACGCCGCGGCGCTTGAGGTGCTCGAGCACCTCGGGCAGCGTCCGCCGCGGGCCGCCGCCGCCGGTGCGCCGGACCTCGACGCCGCGAGCGCGCAATGCATCGCGCGCCGCCGCGATCAGCCGCGCCTTCACGCGTCGCGCTCGGCCGACGCCAGGACCCAGCGGGCGAAGACCAGCTGGAACGGGAGCCGGGCGTAGAGCGCGAGCCGGGGGATCTGCGCGTACCGCTCCGGGTTCAGCGCCATGTGCAGGTTGGCGGGGAAGACGCCGGCCAGCGTCGAGACGAGCCACCGGCCCGCCCAGCGGCGCACCTTCGGCGACGGGTGCAGCAGCCCCAGACCCCCGGCCGCCTCGGCGAGGCCGCTCGCGTAGACCAGCCCGCGCCGCGCCGGCAGGTAGTCGGGCATGATCGACTCGTAGATCCGGGGCTTGACGAAGTGCAGGGCGCCGGCGACGACGAACAGCGGGCCGGCGAGGAGCTTCAGGACGCGGGTCACGCCCGGCAAGTTACCCGTCGCCGGGCCGTCGCCGACCCGACCGCCTGCGGCAGACGAGCCGTGGATAGGCTGCCCCGATGCCGCTGGTCTATCGCGAGACGGTCCCGGTCCAGGAGCCGTTCGGAACGGTGCTGTGCCTGCACGGCTACCCCGAGTCGTCCTACATGTGGCGCCACCTCCTGGAGGCGGTCGCCGACGCGGGCTGGCAGGCGGTCGCCCCGGACCTGCCGGGCTACGGCGACTCGCCCTACGGGGGCTCGGGCACGTGGCAGGCGCACGTCGACGCGGTCGACGCGTTCCACCGCGAGCAGGAGCTGGGGCACGTCGTGCTGGTCGTCCACGACTGGGGCGGGCTGATCGGCCTGCGCTGGGCGTGCGAGCACCCCGAGGCCGTCCGGGCGCTGGTGATCAGCGACACGGGCTTCTTTCCCGACGGCAAATGGCACGGCATGGCCCAGGCGCTGCGCACACCCGGTCAGGGTGAACAGCTCGTCGACGGACTTGACCGCGACGGGTTCGCGGGCATGCTGCGAACCGTGAGCCCGAACCTGGACGACCGCAGCATCGACGAGTACTTCAAGGCCTACGCCTCCGAGGAGGCCCGGCGCGGCCAGCTGGAGCTGTACCGCTCGGGCGAGTTCTCCGAGCTCGCGCGGTACGACCTCTCCCAGCTGGCGGTCCCATCCCTGCTCCTGTGGGGCGAGGACGATCCCTTCGCGCCCGTCGCCGGCGCGCACCGCTTCGCCCGCGAGCTGCCCGACGCGGAGCTGCACGTCGTGCCGGGAACCGGCCACTTCGTCTACGACGACGAGCCGGGCGCCTGCTCGGAGGCCGTCGTCGCGTTCCTGGAGCGCGTCTGATGCATCGCCGCGAGATCAGGTCCTGGCTGATGGACATGGACGGCGTGCTCGTCCACGAGGAGCAGGCGATCCCCGGCGCCGACCGCTTCCTCGACGGGCTGAAGGCGCGCGGCATCCCGTTCCTGGTGCTGACCAACAACTCCATCTACACGCGGCGCGACCTGTCGGCGCGGCTGCGCGCGTCCGGCCTCGAGGTGCCCGAGACCGCGATCTGGACCTCGGCCAACGCGACGTCCCGCTTCCTGGAGGAGCAGCGCCCCGGCGGCTCGGCGTTCACGATCGGCGAGGCGGGCTTGACCACCGCGCTGCATCAGGCCGGCTACACGCTGACCGAGCGCTCACCCGACTACGTGGTCCTGGGCGAGACGCGCACGTACTCGTTCGAGCGCATCACGCAGGCGATCCGCCTCATCGCGGCCGGCGCGCGCTTCATCGCCACCAACCCTGATCCGACCGGTCCGACGCCCGACGGCCCGCTGCCGGCCACCGGCTCGGTCGCGGCGCTGATCAGCCGCGCCACGGGCGTCGAGCCCTACTACGTCGGCAAGCCCAACCCGTTGATGATGCGCTCGGCGCTGAACGCGATCGACGCCCACTCCGAGACGACCGCCATGATCGGCGACCGGATGGACACCGACATCGTCTCGGGCCTCGAAGCCGGCTTGGAGACCGTCCTCGTCCTCTCCGGCGTCGCCACCCGCGAGAGCGCCGAGCGCTTCCCCTTCCGCCCCTCCCGCATCGTCGACTCCGTGGCGAACCTGGCCGAGGAGATCGAAGCCGGCGCGGTCATTCCCGGATAGCCGCGCGCACCTGCTCGCGGAAGGCCACGAACGACGGGTCGCCGCGCAGCCCGTCGGTGCGGTCCTCGGGCGTGAAGGGCGGGCGCTCGTCGAAGACGATGCGGCCCGGGCGGGGCGACATGACCAGCACGCGGGTGCCGAGGAAGACGGCTTCCTCGACGCTGTGGGTGATGAACAGCGCGGTCTTGCCCGACCCGAGCCAGACGCGCAGGAGCTCAGCCTGCAGGCGCTCGCGCGTGAGCGCGTCGAGCGCGCCGAACGGCTCGTCGAGCAGCATGATCGCCGGGTCATTGGCCAGGACGCGGGCGATCTGGCAGCGCTGCTGCATGCCGCCCGAGAGCTCGTAGGGCGCGGCGGCGGCGAACTCGGCCAGGCCCACCCGCGCCAGCTGCTCGTCGGCGATCGCGTGGCGCTGCGCCCGGCGCGCGCCCCGCAGCCGCGGGCCGAGCGCGACGTTCTCGCGCACGCTCAGCCACGGGTACAGGTTGGGCTGCTGGAAGACGACGCCGCGCTCGGGCCCCGGCGCGGCGACCCGCGCGCCGCCGACGAGCACCTCGCCCGTCGACGGCGTCAGGAAGCCGGCCAGCAGCTGCAGCAGCGTCGTCTTGCCGCAGCCCGACGGGCCCACCAGCGCGACGAGCTCGCCCGCCTCGATCTCGAGGTCGAGCGGGCCGAGGGCGTGCACCTCGGCACCGCGCCCGTCGTAGGTGTGGGCGACGCCCCGGAGCGCGACGGGCTCAGCCGCCGACGGCACTGGCGAATGTGGCGTCGACGGCCGACGCGTATGACGCCTCGGGCTGCACCTTCGGGATCTGGGCCAAGGACTTGTTGAACTCCGCCGCGGCGAGGAGGTTCTTGGCCAGCCCGCCGCCGAGGTAGTCGGCACCGGTCTGCTCGGCCGCGGTGAGGAAGATGAGGTCCTTCATCTGCGGCAGCACCTCCTCCGCCCCGACGTTGAGCTCGGCGCCGACGGCCGTCGCGGCCGCGTTGGGATCTGACCGGAACAGCTTGACCGCGCGGTCCTGCTGGGCGACCCAGGTCTTGACGGCGTCGGGGTACTTGGAGGCGAAGTCCTTGGTCACGACCGCGAGGTCGTAGGTGGTCTTGCCCTGCTGGGCGAGGTCGGCGCTGCTGATCAGCACGTGCCCGCCGTCCTTGATGAGCTTGGCGAGGTTCGGGTTCCAGACGTAGGCGCCATCGATGTCGCCGCGGCTCCAGGCGGCCGCGATGTCGTCGGGCTCGGCGTCGATGACCTTGACGTCCTTGGCCGACAGCCCGGCGCCCTGCAGCGCGGCGAGCAGCGAGTAGTGCGAGGTTGACGCCAGCGGCGTGGCCACCTTCTTGCCCTTGAGCTGGTCGATCGAGGTGATGTCCTTCTTGACGACCAGCGCTTCGGCCTTGCCGATCACGTCGTGGATCCACGGCACCTCGTAGGGCAGCGGCTGCGAGAGGCCGCGCGCGACGGGGCTCGACCCGGCCAGGCCGATGTCGACGCTGCCGCCGGCGACGGCCTCGTTGACCGATCCGCCGGAGTCGAAGAGCTTCCAGTCGATCTCGGTGCCGGGCAGCGCCTTCTCCAGCCACTGCTCGTGCTTGACGACGAGGTCGCCGTTGGGGATCGCCTGGTAGGCGATGGTGATCTTCTTCGGGGCGCTGGTCGCGGGCTTGGCGTCGGCCTGCGCGCCGCCGGCGCTGCCGCCGTCGTCGGAGCCGCAGGCGGCCAGGGCGAGCGTGCCGGCAAGCAGCAGGGCGAGGAGGAAGGGTCTCGGGGTCATGGGGTGGGTCTCCTTGGTCAGGACTTGCCGCGCCAGGGGACGACGCGCTGCTCGAGCGCTCGGACCAGCTGGTCGAGGACGATGGCCGACAGCCCGATCAGCACGATGCAGAGCACCGCGACGTCGGTCTGCTGGAACTTCTTGGTCTCCCAGGCGAGGCCGCCGATGCCGGGGATGCCGTCCACGGTCTCGGCGGCGACGATCGTCGTCCAGGCGAAGCCGATCGCCAGGCGGACGCCGGTGAACAGCTCGGGCAGGACGGACGGCAGGACGACGAAGCGGGTGACCTGCCAGCGGTTGGCGCCGAGCGCCAGGGCGCCGTCGATCTGCCGGCGCGGGATGCCGCGCACGCCGTGCAGGACCGAGAGCGTGATCGGCGGGAAGGCGGCGAGGAAGAGGAGCCAGACCTTCGACGCGTCCTCGATGCCGAACCAGATGATCAGCAGGCTGAAGTACGCCAGCGGCGGCAGCGCGCGCACGAACGTGACGTACGGCTCGAAGATGACGCGAAACGGCGTGACGGTCGCCAGCAGCAGGCCGAGCGGGACACCGACCACGATCGCCCAGCCGACGCCGCGGATGATGCGCCAGAGGCTGTGCCACAGGTGCTCGTGGAGGTAGTAGCCGCTGAGGCCGCGGGCGCCGTCGTGCGTGGTCTCGCCGTCGATCAGCCGCTCGAAGACGGCGCTCGGATCCGGGACGAACAGGTCGGACCAGACGTTCAGCTCGGCGATGAGCCACCAGGCGCCGAGGAACACGCCCAGCGACAGCGTTCGCAGCGCGACGCGGCGCGTCCGCGGCGCGGTCAGGAGCCGCCGGGCGGACCGGCGCGGCCGGTCGTCCGTGGCAGTGCGGGGGAGGGTGGCGGTGGTGTCCGACATGCGACGCCGCGCAACCTACCTAATTTCGACCAACAATGTAGGGAAAGCCCCGGAAGGCACGTCGGACGCGGGCGCCCTAAGGTCCCGCCGCATGTCGCTGACCCGCACATTGTTCGACGACGACCATCGCTTGTTCCGCGAGTCCGCCGCGGCGTTCGTGGACCGCGAGATCCTGCCCCGCGCCGAGGAGATCCGCGAGGCCCGGCGCATCCCGGCGGAGCTCTGGCTGACCGCCGGCGAGATGGGGTTCCTCGGCGTCGCCGTCCCCGAGGAGCACGGCGGCAGCGATGTCGACTTCCGCTACAACGCGATCTTCAACGAGGAGCTCTCGCGCGCGGGGATGGCGTACTCCTCGTCCTTCACGATCCACTCCGACGTCTGCGCGCCGTACCTCACGCGCCTGACGACCGACGAGCAGAAGGCGCGCTGGCTGCCGAAGTTCTGCTCCGGCGAGATGATCACCGCGATCGGCATGACCGAGCCCGAGGCCGGCTCGGACCTGCAGGGCCTCAAGACCACCGCGCGGCGCGATCCCGCGCACCCCGGCGAGTGGGTCATCAACGGCTCCAAGACGTTCATCACCAACGGCGCCCACGCGGGCATGGTCATCGTCGCCGCGCGGACGGCGACCGACCCGAAGGGCCGCGGCATCTCGCTCTTCGCCGTCGAGGAGGGGATGGAGGGGTTCACCCGCGGGCGCAAGCTCCACAAGGTCGGCCAGCACGAGGCCGACACCGCGGAGCTCTTCTTCGAGAACGTGCGCGTCACCGACGACGCGCTGATCGGCGAGGTCGACCGCGGGTTCCACCACATGATGGAGCACCTCGCGCAGGAGCGGCTGGGGTCGTCGATCTCCAACCTCGCCAACGCGGCGCACATCCTCGGCGTGACGTTGGAGTACATCAAGTCACGCAAGGCGTTCGGCCGGCCCGTCGGCACGTTCCAGAACAGCCGCTTCCTGGTCGCCGACCTGCAGACGCGCGTCGACGTGACGCAGGCGTTCGTCGACCGCTGCATCGAGGCGCACGTCGCGCATCAGCTGTCGGCGGTCGACGCCGCCAAGGCCAAGTGGTGGAGCGCCGAGGTCCAGAACGTCGTGATCGACGCCTGCGTGCAGCTCCACGGCGGCTACGGCTACATGGAGGAGTACGAGGTCGCCCACGCGTGGATGGACGCGCGCGTGACGAAGATCTGGGCCGGGTCCAACGAGATCATGAAGGAGATCATCGGGCGCGACCTGGGGCTGGGGGAGGTCCGGCCATAGCCGGCTCGGCGTGGATGAGCCGGTAGCCGCCGTCGCTGGTCCGGATGCCGAGGAACTCGGGCGTGGCGCACTCGACGACGCCGTCGATGCGCGGCAGGGCCGTGGGGATCAGCGCGTCGGCGTCACGCAGGAGGGCACCGGCGGGGAGGAGGTGATGGCACATCGGGCGAAGGTAATCGACGCTCCGCGCCGTGTCTTCTCCGAAAGTGCTCGGTTCTACGCCTTGGCCTTGGACCACTCGGCCTTGTGCACGCGCTTGGCCGCCTGGTAGTCGGCCAGCGCCTGTGCGGAGTCCACGTCGCCGAGCGTCGGGTGCCACGGCACCAGGTCCTGGGCGACCTCGACGCCGAAGCGCTTGGCCAGGACCGCGCCCAGCGCCTTGATCTTCATCTCGCCGAACCCGGGCAGCGCCTGGAGGTTGGCGCGCAGCGCGTCGGCGTCGGCGGCGTCGGTCCAGACGCGGGCGGCGTCGCCGTCGTAGTGGTCGCGGACGTACACGGCGAGGTCGTGCACGCGCTGGGCCATCGATCCCGGGAAGCGGTGGATCGCCGGCTTCTGGCGGAAGACGGGCTCGAGGTCGGCGCCGGCGAGCGTGGCGGCGTCGATCGCGCCGAGGCGCTCCTGGAGCGCGAGCGGTCCGGCGAACGCCTTCTGGACCGTGATCTGCTGGTCGAGGACGAAGCCGACCAGCAGCGCCATCGGGTCGCTGGCGATCAGCGCGTTGGCCTCGTCTGAGTCGGTGAAATGCAGGGCGTCGGGCACGACGCGATCCTACCCCGCGATACTGCTGGCGTGAGCGACCTCAACGTGTTGGGCGGACCGCTGGAGTCCTGCGGCATCGACCCCGTCACCGGCTTCTACCGGGACGGCTACTGCACCACCGGCCCCGAGGACCGGGGCAGCCACACGATCTGCGCCGTCGTGACGGCGGAGTTCCTCGCCCATCAGCGCTCGATCGGCAACGACCTGACGACGCCGATGGAGGCCTACAACTTCCCCGGGCTCGTGCCCGGCGACCGCTGGTGCGTGACCGCCGCGAACTGGCTGCAGGCCCACGAGGACGGCGCTGCCGCCTACGTCATCCTGGCGTCCACCCACGAGCGCGCGCTCGAGGTCGTGCCGATCGAGGCGCTCAAGGAGCACGCGGTCGACGTGCCGTCGGACCCGGGCTCGCTGCGGGACTGACCGCGGCCCCGCTCAGCCCTCGAGCGACTCCGCGGTCTCCAGCCACGCCGACTCGAGCTCCTCGCGCTCGGCCAGGACGGCGGTGAGCTCGGACTGGAGCTCGCGCAGGCGGGTGTGGTCGGTCGCGCTGGCGGCCATGTCCTCGTGCAGCTGCGCCTCGCGGGCCGTGAGCTTGTCGAGCGCGCGCTCCAGCCGCGCGACCTCCTTGCGCGCCGCGCGCACGACCGCGCCGGAGGGCGGGGGCTTCGCCGCGCCGGACCCGGACCCGGACCCGGACCCGGGCGCCGGCGCGGCCGCGGCCTCCGCCGCCGACCGGCGCAGCTCGACGTACTGCTCGATGCCGCCCGGCAGGTGCTGGAGGCCGCCGTCGCCGGCCAGGGCGTAGACGTCGTCGGTCACCCGCTCGACGAAGTACCGGTCGTGGCTGACGACCACGAGCGTGCCGGGCCAGCCGTCGAGCAGGTCCTCCAGGGCGGTGAGCGTGTCGATGTCCAGGTCGTTGGTCGGCTCGTCGAGCAGCAGGACGTTGGGCTCGTCCATGAGCAGGCGCATGAGCTGCAGCCGCCGCCGCTCGCCGCCGGAGAGGTCGCGCACCAGCGTGCGCGCGCGGTCGCCGCGGAAGCCGAAGCGGTCGCACAGCATCCCGGCGGTGATCTCCTCGCCGCCACTGAGCGTCGCCCGTCCGCGCACGGCCTCCAGCGACTCGAGCACGCGCTGGTGACCGGGGATCTCCACCGTGTCCTGCGACAGGTGGGCGATCCGGACGGTCGCGCCGCGGTCGACCTCGCCGGTGCTCGGCGCCAGCTCGCCGCTGAGCAGGTTGATCAGCGTGGTCTTGCCGGAGCCGTTGACGCCGACGAGCGCGACCCGGTCGCCGGGGCCGAGGCGCCAGGTGACCTTGCGCAGGACGCGCTGCTCGCCGTAGGCGACCGAGACGTCGACGGCGTCGAGGACCTTGTCGCCCAGGCGCGACGTGGCGAAGCGCAGCAGCTCGGCGCGGTCGCGGACCTCGGGCTCGTCGGCGATCAGCGCGTTGGCGGCCTCGATCCGGAACTTCGGCTTGGCGGTGCGGGCGGGAGGCCCGCGGCGCAGCCACGCCAGCTCCTTGCGCATGAGCTGCTGGCGGCGGTCCTCGCGCGCCGACGCCTGCCGGTCGCGCTCGGCCCGCGCCAGCACGTAGGCCGCGTAGCCGCCCTCGTACTGGTGGACGGCCTCGTCGGAGACCTCCCAGGTCGCGGTGCAGACGGCGTCCAGGAACCAGCGATCGTGGGTGACGACGAGCATGGACCCGCGGCGGGCCGCCAGGTGCCGCGCCAGCCAGTCGACGCCCTCGACGTCGAGGTGGTTGGTCGGCTCGTCGAGCAGCAGCAGCTCCGGGCCGTCGAGCAGGAGCTTTGCGAGCGCGATCCGGCGCCGCTCCCCGCCCGACAGCGGCGCGATGGGCGTGTCGAGCCCCTGCGGGAAGCGCGCCATCGCGACGCCGCCGAGCAGGCCGTCGAGCACCGAGCGGAACGTCGCGTCGCCCGCCCATTCGTGGTCGGCGCGCCCGCCGATGAGCTCCTCGCGGATCGTGCGCCGGTCGTCGAGCTCGTCGCCCTGGCCCAGCAGCGCGAGCCCGACGTCGCCGGCCCGCGTGATCGCCCCTGCGTCGGGCTCCTCCAGCCCCGCGATCAGCTGCAGCAGCGTCGACTTGCCGTCGCCGTTGCGCCCGACGATCCCGATCCGGTCTCCCGCCGCGACCCCGAGCGTGACGTCGCGCAGCACCGACCGGCTCCCGTACCCCTTGTCGACGTCCTTGAGATTGACGAGATTGCGCGAGGCGGCCATCTCGCTCCCATCCTGCCGTGAACGCGGCGCGGGCGTCCGCCGCCTGCACCGTCGCGCGTCGACCGACGGGTCGCTTACTGCTGTGCCTTCGGCGGGTGCTCACGACGGCGGTGTATCTACCTGCATACCGCCGCGCGTCGATCCTCGGCCATGTCCCGCCTACTCCCGACCTTCACGATGCGGCCGTTGCCGCAGTCGCGGTAGAACCCTCGCTCGGGCTCGTACGGCATGACTGCGAGGTGGCGCGTCTCGGATCCGACGGTGATCGAGAGCACGCCGGCAGCCTTGACCTCGAACGCTGCGACGCCGTCGCGATGTGCTCTGGGGAGGTCGAGAGCCAGAAGCAGGAGTCCCGCGATGCAGGCCGCGGCCGCTGCGATGCGCGAGCGTCCGTGCGCAAAGATCAGGGTTCGGGAACTAATTGCTCTGATGTTCAGCGGGAAAAGTACGGCCACACTCGGGGCGCCCGCGCACCCGCGACTCACAGCCGGCGGTGCATCACGTGCAGCCCGACGTAGCCCAGGGCCGGATGGTCGAACGCCTCGGGCACGGTGCCGATGATCTCGAAGCCCAGGGAGCGCCAGAGCGCCACGGCAGGGGCGTTGGTCTGCACCACCGCGTTGAACTGGATCGCGCGGTAGCCGGACGCGCGGGCCCACGCGATCATGTGCTCACCGAGGGCGCGGCCGATGCCCTGGCGCCCGTGGGCCGGGTCGACCATGAAGCTCGCGCTCGCGACGTGCGCGCCCGGCCCCATCCGGTTGGCGTACATGCTCGCCGAGCCGAGGACGGTGCCGTCGTCGCGGTCGACCGCCACGACGGTGCGCCCCGGCGGGGCGACCATCCATATCGCGCGTGCGCCCTGCTCGCCGACGTCGCGCGGGTAGGCGTACGTCTCGCCCGCGGCGACGATCTCGTGGAAGAACGGCCAGATCGCCGGCCAGTCGGCGCCGGTCGCGTCGCGGATCGTGAACGCGGGCGCGCCGCTCATGCCTCGTGTCCCGGGTGGATGTGGCGAGCGCGGTGGAAGGTGAACTCCGGGCCGGTCGCGCCGTGCCGGCACGCCTCTGGCTCCAGCAGGTGGCCGATGTGGTCGCCCAGGTCCAGGCGCACGAGGATCCGGCCGGCGAACCAGTTCTCGCACGCGTCGAGCAGCGGCACGTCGCCGGGCCCGGGATGCCACGCCGTCCGGGCGAACTTGTCGGCGTCGTCGCCGGTCGTGCCGCCGAACAGCTCGGCGAGCTCGACGGCGGAGTCGGGCACGAAGTGCACCGCGAGGCGCTCCGCCTGCGCCGCCACGCGCGTCGTGTGGTTGCGGCGCGAGAGGCACACCAGGAACCGTGAGGGATGGATGCTCGTCTGGGTCGCGAACCCGACGAGGCATCCGGCCGGCTCGCCGCCGGCGGCCGCCGTCACGATGAACATGGGGTAGTCGAGCTCACCCATGAGCTCGTCGAACACCGAGGGGCCGGTCACCCCTCCAAGCTACCGCCACGGCGACCGGTACTGGTTGGTGAACATCTTGCACCGGCCGCCCGCCGTCGGATACGGTCGTGCCGGATTCCAGACCGAGGAGCGCTGATGGCACCCGAACGCGGCACGCTGGCCCCGATCAAGCACATCGTCGTCTTGATGATGGAGAACCGGTCGTTCGACCAGATGTTGGGGTACTTGAACCTCGATCCCTGGAAGCTCGAGGGCGTCAACGGGCTGGTCGAGGGGATGTCCAACCCCGACGCCGAGGGCGTCGCCGTCCCCATCCATCCGTTCGGCGCCGGCGAGACCGCGTTCACCGTTGCGGGCAAGCCGTACGACCACTCCTACGACCCCGACCACGGGCCCGACGGCGTCGCGCTGCAGCTGGCCGACGGGAACCAGGGCTTCGTCACGCAGTTCATCGCCAGCCGCAGCGACGAGGCGTTCGCCCGGCGCGACCTCGTGATGGGCTACTACACCGCCGACCACCTGCCGGTCTACGACCACCTGGCCCGGCACTTCTGCGTCTGCGACGCCTGGCACAGCTCGGTCCCGGGCGACACATGGCCCAACCGCCAGTACGCGCTGGCGGGCCAGGAGAGCGAGCGCGTCGCCGAGGCGTTCGGGCGTGCGCACGGCCTCGAGAACAGCAAGCTGTGGGACAGGCTGCAGGGCGCGCCGATCTTCGACGTGCCGGCGTTCACGCGCCGGTTGCGCGACGAGCAGTGGCGCTGGTACTCCCACGATCCCGGCACGCTGCGCGCGGCCGACGGCCGCTACCGCGACCCCACCAAGCTGTACCGCGACAACTTCACCTACTTCGACCGCAAGCGCGTGAGCTTCGCGACCGAGCTGCTGGAGTCGATCATCACGACGCGCGACAGCTTCCTCGACGACGCCGCCAAGGGCGAGCTGCGCCAGGTGTCGTGGATCGACCCCAACTTCATCGACCTGCACGTGCTCGACCCCAACTCCAACGACGACCATCCGCCGTCCGACGTCAAGGCCGGCCAGGCGCTCGTGCTCGACGTCTACGAGGCGCTGGTCAACAGCCGCGACTGGAACGACACGCTGCTGGTGCTGGTCTACGACGAGCACGGCGGCTTCTTCGACCACCAGGTGCCGCCGCCGGTCGACGACGGTGACGGTGGCAAGTACTCCACCTACGGCGTCCGGGTTCCCGCGATCGTCGTGGGTCCGCGGGTCAAGCGGCACGTCAACCACAGGCTGTTCGACCACGCCACCCTCGTCAAGACGATCCTCACGGCGTTCGCCGACGACCCCAACGCGGCGCTGGCCGCGATGCCGCAGCGCGTCCAGCGCGCCAACGACCTCGGCGAGGTCCTCCAGGAAACGGTGCGCACCGACCTGCCGGACCGCGGCGACCTGCACGACGCCATGGACCGCTGGCGCGCGGAGGCGCGCCGCGCCCGCCAGTCGGCCGCGCCGGCGGCGGTCTCGGAGGCCTCCGACGGCGCCGGTCAGGACTTCGTCCCGCACGCCTTCCAGGAGGAGTTCGCGACGTTCGTCGCCGCGCTGCGCGAGGCCAAGGCGGCGCCGCCCGGGCAGCCGTAGGAGACTGTGTCGCTATCGCGACTGGGGACCCACCTCCGGCGGCGACGGTTGGCCATCGTGGGCCTCGGCCTCGCTGGCCGCCTACGGCACCCCTAGCCGGCAAAGCGCCAAGATGACGGCGTGACGTCCGCGAACATCGAGCTCGTGATCCTCTCCGCCGACGCGCTGCAGGCGCTCGTCGCGGCCGACCTGGCCGGCGCCAGTGCCGAGGCGGGCGTCGCGCTGCCGGCGGAGTTCCTCGACGACACCTGGCTCTGGTCGCTGCGCCTGGGCCAGTTGATCGGCGAGCCCGCGTGCGCGCCGTGGCTCGTGCGCGCGGTCGTGCCGCGGCCGGGGCACGCCGCGGTCGGGCATGCCGGCTTCCATGGCGAGCCGGACGCCGACGGGATGGTCGAGGTCGGGTACCGCATCGTGCCCGCACACCGGCGCCGCGGCTACGCCCGCGCGTCGCTGGCGGCGCTGCTGGACTTCGCCCGCGAGCACGGCGCCCGGACCGCGCGGGCATCGATCTCGCCCCGCAACGCGCCCTCGCTGGCGCTCGCGGCGTCGTTCGGCTTCGAGCGGACCGGTGAGCAATGGGACGAGCGGGACGGAAGAGAGCTGGTGTTCGAGCGCCCTTTGACATAGTGTCAACGCTGTCCGCCGGTCCCGAGCACGAGGTCAGACATGTCCGCCGATCCCGTTCCCCTCGAAGAGACGCTCGTCACCGAGCGCGAGCTGTGGCAGGACGGTCCGCCACACGCCGTGTTCGAGCGGATGCGCGGCGAGTGCCCGGTGCACTGGACCTCGGAGATCACCGAGTACCCCGAGGAGGACGGCTTCTGGTCGGTCACGACGGCCGACGACGTCCACGCGGTCAGCCGCGACTGGGAGACCTACTCGTCGGCGACGGGCTTCACCGCCCTGACCAACGCGATCCTCCCGCTCGAGCTCGGCCAGGCGATGTTCATCGGGATGGACCCGCCCAAGCACGACCGCCTCAAAGCCCTGTTCCAGCGCGGCTTCACGCCCAAGCGCATCGCCGAGCACGAGCCCGCCATCCGGGAGATCGCGCGCGGCGTGCTGGACCGCCTCGACGGCCGCGACGCGTGCGACCTCGTGACCGACGTCGCGCAGCCCGTGGTCGCGCGCGTCATCGGCAGCTTCATGGGCACCGCGCCCGAGGACGACGAGATCTGGGCGCGCCTGATGAACACGACGCTCGGCGCCGGCGATCCCGACCTCAACCCCGAGGGCGTGCAGACCGTCATGGAGCGCGACGTCCCCGAGATCTTCGCCCGCTGTGCGGCGCTCATCGCGGAGCGGCGCGAGCGCCCGACCGAGGACCTGATGAGCGTGCTCGTGCACGCCGACATCGACGGCGAGAAGCTCGAGGAGCACGAGATCGTCATGGGGTTCTTCCTCCTCGTGGCGGCCGGCAACGACAGCACGAAGGCGACGTTCTGCAGCGGCATGCGCGCGCTGCTGGAGGCGCCCGACCAGCGGCAGCTGCTGCTCGACGACCCGTCGCTGATCCCGTCGGCGGTCGAGGAGTCGCTGCGGATGTTCCCTGCCTTCGCGCACTTCCGCCGGACCGCGACGCGCGACGTCGAGCTCAACGGCGCCCAGATCCGGGAGGGCGACAAGGTGGTCATGTGGTACGTGTCGTCCAACCGCGACGCGACCCGCTACGAGGACCCTGACCGCTTCGATGTGCGGCGCAACCCCGAGCACCAGGCCTTCGGCGCCGGCGGCCGGCACTTCTGCCTCGGCACGGCGCTGGCGCGGCTCGAGCTGCAGATCCTCCTGGAGGAGACCCTCGCGCGCTACCCGGCGATGGAGCTGGCGGGCCAGCCCGAGTTCGCCGAGTCGCCGTTCATCAACCAGCTGAAGACCCTGCCGGTGCGGCTGGGGGCCGAGACGGCGGTGTAGATGCCTCAAGGCGTCCGCCCGAGCCTGTCGCTGTTGGCTCGGGGTGGGCCTGTCGAGCGCGGTCTCACCGCGCCGAACAGGCCCACCCCACCCGAGGCGCCCGCGGAGACACCACCCGCCGGCGCCCAGCCCGGCGCGCGTTCTCGTCGCTGATCCCCGACCCCGCCGAACGGGATTTCCCGGCGAACGTCCCCGCGCGACCCACTAGCCCGATCGGGTCATCCGAACGCCGGCGGCCAATTGACAAGACGTCGGCGTTCAGTTTACGGTCGGCCGCCATGCCGGCAGCAGACCACCATGCCCCTGAAGCCACCCCGGAGGGGTCGCAGACCCGATGAGCGTCGCCGAGCGCTCGATGGGCCTCGGGCTGCGGGCCCTGACCCGCCTGGCGGGCTCGGACGTGGTCGATCGCCTCGGCGTGCGCCGGCCCGCCGAGCGTGCGGTCTACCGCGCCACGCGCGACGGCTTCCGCGTCGTCGATCGCGCCGGCCGGACCTTCGCCGCCGCCCGGCGCGGCTCGGCCCCCGCGCGCCTGCCCACGACGGGCGGCAGCGGCGGCCTCTTCGACCTCGCGCCGACCGACGAGCAGGAGATGCTCGTCGCGGCGTGGCGCGACTTCGCCGCCGAGCAGCTGCGGCCGCGCGCCGACGAGGCCGAGCGCGCGACGCTGCATGACACCTTTCGCGAGGCCGACGCGCTGGGCCTGACGATGCTCGGCGTGCCCGAGGAGCTCGGCGGCGCCGTGAGCGAGCGCTCCGCCGTGACCGCGATCCTCGCCGCCGAGGCGCTGGCCCACGGCGACGCCGGGCTCGCCGTCGGCGCGCTGGCGCCCGCCGCGGTGGCGACCGCGCTCGCGCTGTGGGGCGACGCCGACCAGCAGGCCACCTACCTGCCCGCGCTGGTGGGCGACGACGTGCCCGCCGCCGCGCTGGCGATCGCCGAGCCGCGCGCGCTCTTCGATCCGCAGCATCTGGAGACGGTGGCCCGCCCGGCCGCGGGCGGCTACGTGCTGTCGGGCACCAAGGCGCTCGTGCCGCGCGCCGAGGACGCGGAGCTGCTCGTCGTCGCGGCGCGCGTCGACGACGCGCGCCCCGCGCTGTTCGTCGTCGAACCCGCCGACGGTGGCGTGCTGGTCCGGCCCGACCCCGCGATGGGCCTGCGCGGCGCCGCGCCCGGGCGCCTGGTCCTCGAGGACGTGCGCGTGCACCGCGGCGCGCTGCTCGGCGAGGCCGACCCGGCGGTCTACGCCGAGTGTCTCGCGCGCAGCCGCGTCGCGTGGGCCGGGATCGCGGTCGGGGTGGCGCGGGCGGTGCTGGACCACGTCATCCCCTACGTCAACGAGCGCGTCGCGTTCGGCGAGCCGATCAGCCACCGCCAGGCCGTCGCGTTCTCGGTCAGCGACATCGCGATCGAGCTGGAGGGGCTGCGGCTCGTCACGCTGCGGGCCGCCGCCCGTGCCGACGCCGGCCTCGACTTCGCCCGCGAGGCCGCCCTGGCACGCATGCTGTGCGACCAGCGCGCCGCGACCATCGGCTCCGACGGCGTGCAGCTGCTCGGCGGCCACGGCTACGTCTGCGAGCACCCGGTGCAGCGCTGGTACCGGGACCTGCGAGCGGTCGGACTCATGGAAGGCGTCCTGCTCGCATGATCAACCTCGAAGTGCCCCGCAAGTTCGGACCGCTGGTCGCGCAGGCGCGGCAGGTCGCCGACGAGGTGTTCCGGCCGATCTCGCGCAAGTACGACCGCGAGGAGCACGCGCGGCCCAAGGAGCTCGACATGCTCGCCGCGGTCATCGACGGGATGACCGACGGCAGCGAGACGGGGGGCGCGGGCGCGACCGGCGTGCGGCGCTCCGCCAACGGCGACGGCCCGCAGGGCAACCGCAACGGGTCGAACCTGTCGACGGCGTTGAGCGTCATGGAGCTGTGTCGCGGTGACGTCGGGCTGCTGCTGTCGGTCCCGCGCCAGGGCCTGGGGAACTCGGCGATCGCCTCGGTCGCCGACGACGCTCAGCTGCAGCGCTACGCCGGCCGCTGGGCGGCGATGGCGATCACGGAGCCCGACGCCGGCTCGGACTCCGCCGCGATCCGCACGACCGCGGTGCTCGACGGCGACGAGTACGTCCTCAACGGCGAGAAGATCTACGTCACCGCCGGAGAGCGCGCCGAGCTCGTCGTGGTCTGGGCGACGCTCGATCGCTCGGTGGGCCGCGCGGCGATCAAGTCGTTCGTGGTGGAGCGCAGCAACCCGGGACTGGTGCTCGACCGGCTCGAGCACAAGCTCGGGATCCGCGCGTCCGACACCGCGGCGTTCCGGCTGGAGGACTGCCGCGTGCCGCGCGAGGACCTGCTCGGGCCGCCCGGCATCGAGGTCACCAACGGCTTCGCCGGCGCGATGCAGACCTTCGACAACACGCGGCCGCTGGTCGCCGCGATGGCGGTCGGGCTCACCCGCGCGTGCCTGGAGGAGACGCGGGCGCTGCTGCGCGAGGCGGGCGTCGAGGTCGACTGGGATCGCCCAGCGGCGCGGCAGACCGCCGCGGCCGCGGAGTACCTGGCGATGGACGCCGACTACGAGGCCGCGCGCCTGCTGACGCTGCAGGCGGCGTGGATGGCCGACAACGGCACGCCGAACTCGCTGCAGGCCTCGATGGCCAAGGCCAAGGCGGGGAGGACCTGCGTGGACGTGGCGCTGCGCTGCGTCCGCCTCGCGGGCACGCTCGGCTACAGCGAGGACCTGCTGCTGGAGAAGTGGGCGCGCGACGCGAAGATCCTCGACATCTTCGAGGGCACCCAGCAGATCCAGCTGCTCATCATCGCGCGGCAGTTGTTGGGGTTGTCGTCGGCGCAGCTGCGCTGAGCGTCACCGAGCGGCGGCGGCGTCCCAGTCGATCGCGTCGAACACCCGGAGCAGGCGCGCGCCGCGCGCCGGGTTCAGCGCCGCGACCCACGCGATCCGGCCCAGCAGGTGGGCGCGGAAGTCGGCCACGCCCGCGCGGTTCTGCGAGGCCGGCCCGTGCCGCGCGGCGTTGTGGAGGATCGCCTTCAGGCGGTCGAACTCCTCGCGCGGCACGTTGGTGCGCTGGTTGACGACGATGCCGCCGACCACCTGGCGGCCACCCGCGGTCATGACCCGCGTCTTGCGCTCGTTGAGGCGCAGGCCCTCGTCGGCGACGATCGCCCGCACGGTGGCGGTGACCTTCTCGGCCCGGCGAGCGAGCCCGGGGCCACCGGACAGCACGAGGTCGTCGGCATACCGCGTGTAGGTCGCGCCCAGGCGCGCGGCGAGCCCGGCGAGGCGCCGGTCCAGGGAGAAGGCGCAGAGGTTCGCGAGCATCGGCGACGTGGGCGCGCCCTGGGGCAGGTGGGGCGCGGCCAGCCGCCGGCCGAGCAGCGCGTGGGCCCGTCGCAGGTGCGGCGCGCTCGGCGCCGGGATCTCCGCCCACGCGCCGGCCGCGACGCTGTTGGTCATCAGGCCCGTGAGAGCGTGCGCGACCGCCTCGGGGTAGCCGGCGGTGCGCAGCACGCCCCAGACGCGGCCGGCGGCGAGCGAGACGAAGAAGTCCTCCACGTCGAAGCGCAGGACCGCGGGCGCGCCGCAGTGCGCGGCGGCGTGGCCGGCGACCGAGCGGCCGGCGACGAACCCGTGCGCCGCGGGATGGGCCGGGATCCACGCGAGCACCTCGTGCAGGAGCCGGCGCTGGATCGCCTTCAACCGGGGCTTGGGCTGCTCGAGCAGGCGCACCGGTGCGTCGGGCCGAGCGATCCAGGCGTAGGTGTAGTGGCGCAGCCGCCGGTCGGGCGCCGCGCGTTCCCAGGAGCGGACGTCCGCGAGCCACGCGAGCCGGCCGGCGTCGAGATCGAGGAAGGCGCCGAGGTCGGCGACGGTCGCGAGGTCCGGCACGGCGGGCCACCGGCGCGGGCCCATCGCGCCGGTGTCCAGGAGCCATCGGCGCACGTGCGCCGGCGGCGGAGGCGGTCCCGCGCGACCGCGCACGGCGTCCAGCACGACCTCGACGAAGGCGGCCAGCTCGCGTGGCGCGTCGCGGGGCGGCCGGGGGTAGGCCGCCAGCACGCGGTCGACCACGTGCCGCAGCCGCCGCGGCGGCGGGATCACCGTCGCGCGTGCCCGCTCGGTCAAACCGGCCCGGTCCCACTCGCCCGCGAGGAACGCGGCGGCGAGCGCCCTGGCGAGGAAGCGGCGGGTGCGGTGGTCGGGCATCGGCGGGGTTCGGGCGCGCGACGCCGGCCCCGACGCTCCCTCGTCGTGCGTGCCCAGACCTGCAGCGATGCGCAGCCACGGGCACGCGTTGCCGTGCGGTGGTTCCACTGGATCCCCGGGGTGGCCCCGGAGAGACGCGTCGCCGCCCGAAGGCGGTCCGCGTCGGCTCGGGATCCGGCGCCGCGCAGGGCGAGCATACGGCTACCGGTCGGGCAGCTCCCACTCGGCGTCGCCGAGCGTCACGAGCACCGGCTCGCCGAACCGCGCGGTCACAGTCAGCGACACGTCGGGCGTGACGGTCTGGTACTGCGCCATCGCGACCGAGCGGCCGCCGAGCAGCTCCGAGAGGTCGCGCATCGCGTCGGCGAGCATGTCCAGCCCGCCGATCGTGCCGACGACCTGACCGCTGGCCGCATCGACCTCGAACGGCGGCAGCTGGCGCAGCTCGATGGCCCCGCCGAGCGACTCGGCCTCGAGCTCGATGGCGTGGGGGAGGTGGAGGATGCGGTCGCCCAGGCGCACCTCGACGGGCGTCAGGCGCCCCACGTCGATGAGTGCGGGCGCGCGGTCGGGCAGGTCGACGACCACCGCGACGCGCAGTGCGCCCGAGCGGTGGAGCACGTCTCGCAGCGTCTCGACGACCGCGTCGAGGGGTCCGACCGAGGCGACGAGGTCGATCGGTTCGTCGGCGTCGTCCATGCCCGCAGGATGCCACGCGCTCGACGGAGATCGGCGCTTGACCCAGCCACCGGACCCTGTGAGAGGATGGCGCCGGAGGAGCCGAGGGCATGGAACGCCTGCACACAGCCGCAGCACCGTCGAGCGTCGCCCCGGAGGCGGCCGGTCATCTGGCGCGACTCTTCGCGATGTCGCCCGATCTCCTGGCCGCCGCGGGCTTCGACGGGCTGCTGAAGGAGTTCAACGACGCGTGGGAGCAGCAGCTCGGCTGGACGCGCGCGCAGCTGGGGACCCGGCCCTATCTGGAGATCGTCCATCCCGACGACCGCCAGGCGACCGAGCGCGAGATCGCGCGGCTGGCCGCCGGCGAGACGGTCACCGAGTACGTCTGCCGGCTGCTGTGCGCCGACGGGTCGATCCGCTGGATGGCGTGGAGCGGCGCGCCAGGCGACGAGGCGTTCTACATCGTCGGGCGCGACGTCAGCGACCGGCTGGCGATGGAGCACGAGCTGGCCCAGCGCGCCGAGCGGCTGCAGGGCACCAACGCCGAGCTGCAGGACTTCGCCTACACGGCGTCGCACGACCTGTCCGAGCCGCTGCGGATGGTCGCGAGCTTCCTGTCGCTGCTGGAGCGCCGCAGCGCCGGCGGGCTCGACGAGTCCGGGCGTGAGTACCTGCGCCAGGCGCTCGACGGCGCCGGGCGCATGCGCCACCTCATCGACGACCTGCTGCTCTACTCGCGCGTCGCCAACGAGGAGCCGCGCCGCCAGCAGGTCGACCTCGGCGAGCTGGTCGCCGACGTCCTCCAGATCCTGGGACCGGCGATCGAGCAGGAGGACGCGACCATCGAGGTCGGCCACCTGCCGACGCTCGAGGCCGAGCCCGGGCAGATCGCCCAGCTGCTGCAGAACCTGATCGGCAACGCGGTGAAGTTCCACGCGCCGGATCGCCCCGCGGTCGTGCGCGTGACGGCGCGGCGCACGATCGGCGGCACCGTGGTGACGGTCGCCGACGAGGGGATCGGGATCCCCGACGCCGACCAGGAGCGGATCTTCGCGATGTTCACGCGGCTGCACGGCCGCGACACCTACGCGGGCACGGGCATCGGCCTGGCGATCTGCCGCCGGATCGCCGAGCGCCACGGCGGCCGCATCTACGTCGAGTCCTCGGTGGACTCCGGCAGCGCCTTCCACACCCTGCTGCCCGACGCGCCGACCGTGCCGGGCACGCCGCGCGCGGCCACGGCGGGCTGAACGCTTCTCGCCTATTCCACGGCGAACCGCGCCCGCTCCAGCCGCGCGCGCGTCCGCACCGTCCACGGCTCGCCGATCTTCTCCAGCGCGGCGGACGCGGCCTCGATGTCGTACTCGACGCGGTGCAGCTCGATCGTGCCGTCGTCGTCGAGGGTTGCGTAGGCCGGCCGGACGTCGCCGTCCCAGGGCAGGCCGACGCTCCCCGGGTTGACCAGCTCGATGCCGGAGGCCGAGCGGCGCCGGAACTGCACGTGCGTGTGGCCGAACACCACGCGGCGCTGCGTCACGCCGGCCAGGAGCTGGTCGTCGCCCTCGGGATCGGGCTCACGCGGGAAGGGATCGATGTCGGAGGCCGGCGACGCGTGGCAGAACAGCGTGTCGCCGACGACGGCCGTCGGCGGCAGCGCGGCGAGCTCGGCCACGAGCTCGTCGCCGAGGTGGCTGCGCACCCACGCCTCCGCGCCCTGGAGGACGGCGTCGTCGGGGACGGCGCCGGGCTCGGCCTGCCAGCGCTCCCAGTTGCCGCGGATCCACGTCGTGTAGGCCAGCCCGCGAAGGATCGTCACGCACGCGACGGGCCACGCACCGAACGCCGAGTAGTCGCCGCCGAGGACGAAGCGCTCGGCGCCCTGCTCCCGCGCGTGACCGAGCACGGCCTCCAGCGCGGGGCGGTTGCCGTGGATGTCGTACAGGATCGCGAGCATGATTCGCCATGATGCCCGCGATGGAGCTTCGCGGACCAGAGATCACGCTGCGCCTGCCCGTGCCCGAGGACGCGCCGGCGCTCTTCGCGCTGGCCCGGGATCCGGAGGTCACGCGCTGGTTCTCCTGGGGTCCGTACGGCAGCGTCGACGAGCCCCTGCGCTGGATCGCCGAGCAGGAGGCCAGGCGCGAGTCCGGCGAGCAGCTCGACTTCGTCGTCCACCATCGCGAGCACGGGCCGATCGGCATCACCGGCCTGGCCGAGCTGAGCCGCCGCGACCGCCGCGCGATGGTCGGGACCTGGCTCGGTCGCGCGCACTGGGGCACCGGCGCCAACGCCGAGTCCAAGGCGCTGCTCGCGCACCTCGCGTTCGGCGTCTGCGCCCTCGAGCGCCTCGGGGCCTACTCCAACCCAGAGAACGCGCGGAGCGCACGTGCGCTGGAGAAGATCGGCTTCCTCGGCGAGGGCACGCTGCGCGGCTGGCACCGGCACGGCGATCGCCAGCTCGACGTCCAGGTCTTCGGCCTCCTGCGCACCGACTGGCCCGCCACGCCGCTGCACGACGTCCGCGTCGCGGCGATCGGCGCGCCGCCCGCCGCCTGGCTGATGGACGAGCCCGTGCCGGCGACCTAGGCGCGTGGGTCCCTGACCCGCCGCGGGTTTCGCCCCCTGGGCGAAGACCCGCAAGGGAACCTGGCCCTCTGGGCCATTCCCCTAGTCGCTGCGGCGCGACTCCCAGCGGAAGCCGCGGATCGCGAAGAAGATCCCGACGGCGGCCCAGATCGCGATGACGACCAGGCCCGACCAGTTGTCCTGCAGCGAGCGGCCGCTCACCAGCGCGCCCGAGAGGCCGTCGATGATGTGGGTGAGCGGCAGCGCCTGGGCGATGTCGCGCAGGAACTGCGGCGCGTTGCCGACGTCGTAGAAGACGCCGGAGATGAAGATCACCGGCAGGAAGATGATGTTGGTGTAGGCCGGGGCGGCGTCGAAGTTCGGGATCACGTGCGACCACGCGACGCCGAGCGCCGCGAGGCACGTCACGCCGGCGCCGAGGTAGACCATCAACTCGATCCAGTCCTTCGGCCAGTCGATGTTGAAGAGCACCTTGCCGGCCAGGACGACGATCGTCAGCTGGATGCACGCGTTGGTCACCGCGTTGGCGAAGACGCCGAGCAGGTAGGAGCCCTCCGGCAGCGGCGTGCCGCGCATGCGCTTCAGCACGCCCTGCTCGCGCAGGAAGGTCAGGTTCATCGCCAGCGCGCTGAACGTGGTCGACATGATGGACATGCCGGCGATGCCGGGCACGATCACGTTCAGGTCCTTCTGGCTGCCGCTGAAGATCGCGCCGAAGAGCGCGAGGAAGAGCAGCGGCAGGAGGAAGTTGAAGAACGCGGCGCTCGGGTTGCGCCAGAACATCCGGCGCTCGAGCCGGAACTGGTACCACGCGAGCGTCAGGGAGTCAGGCATTGGCGGGCTCCTCCTCGGCGGCGGCGGGCTCGGCGGTCAGCTCGAGATAGACGTCCTCGAGCGATGGCCGCGTGACCGACAGGTCGCGCAGCCCCTCGCCGCGGGCCAGCGCCGCGGAGGTCAGCTGGTGCAGCAGCGCCGTCGGGTCCTCGGTCTCGCGCGTCTCGATCGCGCCGGTCTCGAACGAACGCCACGCCACCCGGTAGCGCGACGACGACGCGCCCAGCTCGGCGGGCGGGCCCTCCGCGACGATCCGGCCCTCCTTGATGATCGCCACGCGGTCGCAGAGCGCCTGGGCCTCGTCGAGGTAGTGCGTGGTCAGCAGGACCGTCTTGCCGAGGTCCTGCAGCGACCGGACGACGTCCCAGGCCGCGCGGCGCGCCGCGGGGTCGAAGCCGGTGGTCGGCTCGTCGAGGAAGATCAGCTCGGGATCGCCGATCAGCGCCAGCCCGAAGTCCAGGCGGCGCATCTGCCCGCCCGACAGCGTGCGCGCGATCGCGTCGGCCTTCTCCTGCAGTCCGGCGAGCTTGAGGACCTCGTCCACGTCGCGCGAATGTGGGTAGAAGCGGGCCCAATGCGTCAGCGCCTCACGCACCGTGATGTGGCGGTACATGCCGGTGGACTGCAGGACGACGCCGATGCGCCGGCGCAGGTCGCGCGGCCGCTGCTCGGGGTCGTGGCCGAGCACGGACACGATGCCGCCGTCGCGCTGGCGATAGCCCTCGAGGATCTCGACGGTGCTGGTCTTGCCGGCGCCGTTGGGGCCCAGCAGGCCGAAGACCTCGCCCTGCGCGACCTCGAAGTCGATGCCCTGGACCGCCGCGAAGCTTCCGTAGGACTTGCGCAGATCGCGCACGAGGATCGCGGGGGCGGCGGCAGACACTCCTTCATTCAAGCAGTGGCGCGCTGCGCGCGAGGCGACCTTGGCGGAGGGCGCCGGCGTCCCCGCGCGGTGCGCCGCGCTGCGCGCGAGGCGACCTTGGCGGAGAAGGTCGGCGTCGCACGCGCGGTGCGCCTACCTGCAAGGATCGGTCTCCCTGACGTGAGAGCGGCCTGCATCGACATCGGCTCGAACACCACGCGGCTGCTCGTCGCCGAGCCGGACCCGGACCGTCCGGGCGCCCTGATCGAGGTGGCGGCCCATCGCGCGTTCGTCCGGCTGACCGCTTCGGAGCGGCGCGACGGCCTCCCGCCGATCAAGGTCCAGGCCATCGCCGAGGCCGTGGCCGAGCAGGCGCTGGCGGCGCGGGCCAGCGACATCGACGCGCTGCGCGTGGTCGCCACCGCGGCGCTGCGCGAGGCGCCGGGGCGTGCGGCGCTCCTGGCGCACCTGTCGGCCGCGGCGGGCGTGGAGGTCGAGGTGCTCAGCGGGGAGGAGGAGGCGCGGCTCGCCTTCGCAGGCGCCACCGCGCCGCTGGACGGCGGCGCGGAGCGCGTGGTCGTCGCCGACGTCGGCGGCGGCTCGACCGAGCTGGCCGCCGGCGCCCCGGGAGGGCGGCCGGACTGGTGGGCGTCGCTGGCGATCGGCTCCGGCGTGCTCGCCGACGCCTACCTGCACGCCGACCCGCCCGGACCGGCCGCGATCGCCGCGGCGCGCGCCGCGGCCGCCGCGGCGATCGCCGAGGCCGGGTGCCCGAAGGCCGACGTGGCCTGGGCGGTGGGCGGCAGCGCGACGTCGCTGCGGCGGCTCTGCGGCGCCGAGCTGACCGCGGCCGCGCTGGACAACGCGCTCGCGCAGCTCGTCGCGCTGCCGGCGATCGACGCCGCGCTGCTGTACGACCTGCACGTCGAGCGCGTGCGCCTGCTCCCGGCCGGCCTGGTCCTGCTCGCCGAGGTCGCTCGCGCCGCGGCATGCCCGCTGCACGTCGGCTCGGGCGGCCTCCGGGAAGGCGTCATCCTCGACCTCCTCGCCCAGGTCGGGTACACCTAGCTACGCGACATGGCCAAGGCACGAGACATCCCGGGAATCGACGGCCGGATGACCTTCCGCGAGGCGGGGCGCGAGGCCGTGGCGGTGCGCGCTCGGGAGGTCTTCGAGCACGCCGGCGGCGTCCTGGACACCGACGACATCGAGCGCGTGCACGACATGCGCGTCGCGACGCGCCGGCTGCGCGCGGTCCTCGAGGTCTTCGAGGCCGCGTTCGACCGCGCCGAGCACCGTGCGGTGCTTCGGGACGTCAAGCGGCTCGCCGACGCGCTCGGCGCCCGGCGCGACCCCGACGTCCAGCTCGCCGCGCTCGAGGCGCTCGCGCGGTCGATGCCCGAAGAGGACCAGCCGGGCCTGGACGTCTTCGCCCAGCGCATCCGCGTCGACCAGGCACAGGGCAACCTGACGCTCGCCGCCGCGCTGCAGGCGACGAAGGAGCACGACCTGGCGGGTCGCGTCCGCGCGCTCGTCGCCGCACCCGCCGACGCGGATCCCGAGCGCGCCGCATGAAGCCGCGCAAGGTCAAGCACCTCGACCCCGACGGCCTGCTGGCCGACAACGTCGCGCGCATCGTCTCGGTCCGGCTCGACGAGTTGTGCGGGTTCATGCCGCAGGCCGCCGATCCGCAGGAGGTCACCGCGCTGCACGACCTGCGCATCGCCGCCAAGCGGCTGCGCTACGTGCTCGAGCTGTTCGCGCCCTCGTTCGGCCCGTACGCCGCCACCGCGGCCAAGAAGGCCAGGAAGCTGCAGGACCTGGTCGGCGAGATCCACGACTGCGACGTGACCCTGCCACGCGTCGAGGCGCTGCTCGCCGAGCTGCGCGAGCGCGACGCGGCCGAGGTGCGTCAGCTCGCCGGCGACGCCACCGACCTCGACGCCGCGCTGGCCGCCGGGGCACCGCACGCCGCCTCGTTCCGCGGCCTCGAGTCGCTGGACATCTATCTGCGCGCGCGCCGCGACCTGCTCTTCGAGCGCTTCCTGGAGCAGTGGCACGAGCTCGAGCGCCAGGGCTTCCGGACCCGCCTGGAGTTCGCCCTCGCCGAACGCTCCAGCGACCCCGAGGACTTCACATCGCGTTCACACGACGGTAACGGGGCAGTCCCCACCGACGACCTAGCGTCCGACGCTCCAGCATGAACCCACCGGATCCCGCCCTGACCCAAGAGTCCATTCGCGCCGTGGAGGCGGTGGAACGGGCGGCGCCCCCGCCGTCCGACCTGGACGCACCCGAGCTGTACCTCAACCGCGAGCTGTCCTGGCTGGACTTCGACGACCGGGTCCTGCAGCTCGCCGAGGACCCCAACCAGACGCTGCTGGAGCGCTGCAAGTTCGCCGCGATCTTCGGGTCCAATCTCGACGAGTTCTTCATGATCCGCGTCGCCGGACTGCACGACCAGGTCGACGCCGGCATCACGACGCCGAAGGCCGACGGGCGCACGCCGTCGGAGGTCATCGACGCGATCCGCGAGAAGGTCCTCGCGCTCGGCGACCGCCAGTGCCGCGTGCTCGCCAACGACCTGCGGCCCGCGCTGTCGGAGCACGGCATCCGGCTGCTGTCGATCGACGAGGTCACCTCCGAGGAGCGCCGTTCGCTGGACCAGCGCTTCCGTCGCCAGATCTTCCCGGTGCTCACGCCGCTGGCCGTCGGGCTCGGCCGGCCGTTCCCCTACATCTCGAACCTGTCGCTGAGCCTCGCCGTGCTCGTGCGCGACCCGGTGTCGGGCCACACGACGTTCGCGCGCGTCAAGGTGCCGAAGGAGATGCTGCCGCGGTTCGTGGCGCTCGACGGCCAGCCGGCCACCTTCGTGGCGCTCGAGCAGCTCATCGCCGCCAACCTCCACACGCTCTTCCCGGGCATGGAGGTCATCGACCAGGGGACCTTCCGCGTCACCCGCGACGCCGACTTCGAGATCAGCGACGAGGCCGACGACCTGCTGCTCGCCGTCGAGGACGAGCTGCGCCGCCGGCGCTTCGGCGAGGTCGTGCGCGTCGAGGTCGACGCGCAGATGTCGCCACAGCTGCGCGAGGCGCTGACCGACGCGCTCGAGGTCGAGGACCGGCAGGTCTACGAGGTGTACGACCTGCTGGACCTCACCGACCTGTGGCAGATCGTCAAGCTGCCGGGCTTCGCCGAGCTGCGCGACCCGCCGTGGTCGTCGGTGACCCAGCCGCGGCTGCGCGGGGAGGACGGCGAGAAGGCCGACATCTTCGCGGCGATGCGCCAGGGCGACATCCTCGTCCACCATCCCTACGACTCGTTCACGACGTCGGTCGGGCGCTTCGTCGACCAGGCCGCCAACGATCCCGACGTGCTCGCGATCAAGCTCACGATCTACCGCACGTCCGACGACACGCCCCTGATCCCGGCCCTCATCCGCGCGACCGAGCGGGGCAAGCAGGCAGTTTGCCTGGTGGAGCTCAAGGCGCGCTTCGACGAGCGCGCGAACATCGAGTGGGCGCGCAAGCTGGAGGAGACGGGCGTCCACGTCGTCTACGGCCATCCGGCGCTCAAGACGCACGCCAAATGCATCCTGGTGGTGCGCCGCGAGGGTGACGGCGTGCGCCACTACCTCCACGTCGGCACCGGCAACTACAACCCGACGACCGCGCGGCTGTACACGGACTTCGGCCTGTTCACGACCGACGAGCGCCTGGGCTCCGATGTGGCGGACATGTTCAACTTCCTCACCGGCTACGCGCGCCCGCGGCGCTACCGCAAGGCCCTCGTCGCGCCCGACCACCTGCGCGACGGGATCATCGAGCAGATCGAGAAGACCGTCGAGGCGCACCGCAACGGCGAGCCGGCGCGCATCCAGATGAAGATGAACTCGCTCGTGGACCGCGCCTGCATCAAGGCGCTGTACCGCGCGTCGCAGCAGGGCGTGCCGGTCGACCTCAACCTGCGCGGGATCTGCTGCCTCGTGCCGGGCGTCGAGGGCGTGAGCGAGAACATCCGCGTGGTATCGGTCGTCGGGCGCTTCCTGGAGCACTCGCGCGTGTTCACGTTCCAGCGCGGCGACGAGCACCTCGTCTTCATCGGCTCGGCCGACCTCATGCCGCGCAACCTCGACACGCGCGTCGAGCTGGTCGCGCCGGTGGAGGACCCGGTGCTGCGCGACGACCTGCTGGACACGCTCGAGCGCGCGTTCGCTGACGACACGCACTCGTGGGAGCTGAAGTCCGACGGCACGTGGGAGCGCCGCCATCCCGACCCGGACGAGCCCGAGCCGCGCGATCTCCAGCGCGAGCTGATGCTCGGGCACCAGGCCCGCGCCGCCGAGCGCGATCCGGCGTCCGGCGGGGACTGACCGCGGCCGCGGTAGGGTCCGCGACGTGAGCGAGATCGAACCGCCGCCCGAGCCGGCCGCGGAGCCGCCGCAGAGCCTTCAGGAGCGGATCGACGCAGCGCACATCCGGCTGCCGTCGCGCGGCAACCGCAAGCTCCAGCAGCTCGTCGACGCGGTCAACGCCGACGAGCAGGTCAAGGCGTGGTGGCACGTCGCCGGCGTCAACGCCCAGCGCCTCGGCATGTCGGACCACTCATGGGTTCACATCCAGATCGTCACGAACATCGCGCTGCGCCTGTCGCGCCTGCTGTTCAAGCGCGGGATCGTTCCCTCGGTCGTCACCGACCACGGCCTGACCGAGCGCGACGCGGAGGTCGTCATCGCCGCCGCGTCGCTCTTCCACTGCGTCGGGATGTCCATCCAGCGCGAGGACCACGAGCGCTTCTCGCTCTTCCTCACCGCCGACAAGCTCCCCACGCTGCTGAGGGGCATCTACGACGACCCGGTGCGGTCGGTCGTGGTGGCCGAGGCGTCGCACGGGATCATCAGCCACCGGACCAAGGGCCAGCCGTTCACGATCGAGGGTGCGATCGTCCGCGTCGCCGACGCGCTCGACATGGCCAAGGGCCGGTCCCGCGTCCCGTTCGAGCAGCTGCTGCCCAACATCCACTCGCTCTCGTCCTACGCGATCGAGTCGGTGAAGATCCTGCCCGGGCGCGAGAAGGCCGTGCGCGTCGAGATCGAGATGAACAACAGCGCGGGGATCTACCAGGTCGACGAGGGGCTCGGCACCAAGCTGCGCGGCACGCCGCTGGCCGAGCACCTCGAGGTCGTCGCGCGGATCGACGCCGAGCACGAACAGCGACTGGTGCCGGTCTTCCGCCTATGACGACCACGCCACGTGAGCTCTTCGACCGCCAGCGTCGGCTCATCGAGGCCGGCGACGTCGATGCGCTCGTCGGGCTCTACCACGAGGACGCCGTGCTGGTGCGCTTCGACCGCACGGTGCGCGGCAAGGCCGCCCTGCGCGAGCACTTCACCGCCTACGTCGCAGGGCGGCCACGGTTCGGCGAGGTGCTGAACGTCGCCGAGACCGAGGATCTCGTCAGCTTCCAGGTGGTCGTCGAGCAGGCGGGCGAGGAGATCAAGGCCTACGGCGCGATCTTCGTGCGGGGCGAGCGGATCGCGCGGCAGGTCAACGGGCTGTTCCCCGCCGCCGGCGGGGGCGCGGCGCGCAAGGGCGCCGTGCAGCTCGATCTCGAGCCGTACACCGCGTGGGCGCCGCACGCCGTGCCCGACCCGCGCCGCGCCGGCCGGGAGGCGATCGGGCCGGTGCTGCTGGAGATCGTGCACGCCGAGGGACCCGTCCTCGCCGATCGCGCCTACCGCCTGTACCTGAAGGCCAGCGGCGGCAAGGCGCTGACGTCGATCGCGCGGGCGCCGCTGTCGGGCGCGGCGTTCCGGCTGCGGCAGGCCGGCGCGATCGACTTCGACGACGGTGCCGAGGTGCTGCGCCCGGCCGGGACGGCCGAGGTCCGCGTGCGCGAGCTCGGCCCGCGGACGCTGGACGAGGTGCCGCCCGAGGAGGTCGCCGAGCTGATGCGCCGGCTGCGCGCCGCCGGCGCGACCGAGCTGCCGCGGGCGGTGCTCGACACCTACGGGCTGGTGCGGATGACTGCCAAGGCGGAGGAGTACCTGGCCTACGCCGAGGAGCTGTCGGCCGAGGGGTGAGCCGGGTCGGTGACGGGCGGCCCCCAGACTGAAGCCTCGCGGCGCCGGGTGACGGGCATGGCCCGGACCAGGAGGAGTTCCTGGGGTTCTACGCGGAGGAGGTCGTGCGAAGGTTCTCCTGAGCCAGGGCGGCGACCGCGATCGTCTGCGCGTGGATGTCGACGGTGTCGCGGACGTCGGGCGCGTAGCCGCCGGCGAGCGTGACGGCGGTCGGCAGGCCCGCGCCGGCGAGGCGGCCGAGGACGAGCTCGTCGCGGGCGCGCAGGCCGTCCTTGGTGAGGGCGAGGCGGCCGAGCGCGTCGCCCTCCCACGGGTCGGCGCCGGCGACGTAGAACACCATGTCGGGGGCGGGGAAGCGGGCGAGGGCCTCGTCGAGCGCGCGGTCGAGGGCCTGGAGGTAGTCGTCGTCGGCGGTGCCGGCGGGCAGCTCGACGTCGAGGTCGCTCGGGATGCGGGTGAACGGATAGTTGCGCTCGCACTGCAGGCTGACCGTGAACGCCTCGGGGTCGGGGCCGAGGAGCTCGGCGGTGCCGTCGCCCTGGTGGACGTCGCAGTCCACGACCAGCACGCGGCGCGCGACGCCGGCGCGCCGCAGCTCGCCGGTGGCGATCGCGACGTCGTTGAACATGCAGTACCCCCGCGCCGTCGCATGGCCCGCGTGGTGCGTCCCGCCGCCCAGCATCGCGCCGACGCCATGGGCCAGCGCGTCGTGCGCCGCGCCGATCGTCCCCTGGAGGCCGGCGAGCGTACGCGCCACCAGCCGTGCCGACCACGGAAGGCCGAGCACCCGCTGCTCACGCGCCGTGAGCGCGCCGCTGCGCATCCGCGCGACGAACGCGGGGTCGTGCGTCCGCTGCACCGCCGACCACGGGAGCGCGACCGGCTCACCGATCTCTCCGACCGTGCCCTCGGCCACCAACCGCGCCCGCAGCAGCGCGTACTTCGACAGCGGATACCGCGTCCGGGCGCCGAGCGGGAACGTCAGGCGACTGTGTGACCACGCGCGCATGTGTGGAGGACGGTACGCGGGGGCGGGGACATCGAGGGACGACTGAACCGCGCATAGCGCGGTTGAGTCGTCCCTCGATGGTGGGGGTGGGGTGTTCAGCGCGGATCGTGGTCGAGCTGTGAGGCGTGGTCTGTTGGCGATGACGAGAGCGAGAGTGGGGGAGGGCCGGGCGGCGTCGGGCGTCCGTGGGCGTCGGTGGCCGGGGGTGGGCCTGTTGGGCGCGGTGGGGCCGCGGTGTTCGGGCCCACCCTGGCGTGGGGCCGGGGGTGGGCCTGTTGCGCGCGGTGGGGCCGCGGCGTTCGGGCCCACCCTGGGCGTGCGAGCGTCGAGGGACGACTGAACCGGGATATAGGCGGTTCAGTCGTCCCTCGACGCGCCGAGGCGCCGGCGGACGCCCGCCGGCGGTGGCGCCGCCCCAGGGCGCTCGCTCTCGTCGCTGCCGCAGACCAGCGTCGGCGCGGCCCCGGATGCGCTGCGCGGAACGCCACCGGCGCCGGCGCCACCCGGATGCGCTGCGCACAACGCCGCCGGCCCCTACCCCGATTTCGTGAGTCCGCCGCCGCGCGAGCCTCAGGCTCAACTGGAGGCTGAGCTTCGCCGAGTTCTGGAAACCCACCCCGCCCAGGTGGCGTCGGAGCTGCACCGCGCTTATCCAGGCGGCCTCCCGCCCGCGGCGCAGCTGCTCCTCGACGATCCCGGGCGCGGTCTGGGGCGCCTCGTCGCCCAGATGCGCGCCTGGTGGGACGCGGTCCTCGCCCCGCGCTGGGAGGCGATCCTCGCGATGGTCGAATCCGAGGTCGCCCACCGCGGCCGGCGGCTGGCCGCCGAGGGTCCGTCGGCGGCCTTCGCCGACCTCCACGACACGGTCGTCTGGCACGACGGCGCGGTCGAGGTCCACTCGCGCACCGACAACGACGTCGACCTCGGCGGCCGCGGGCTGCTGCTCGTCCCGGCGGCGTTCGCCTGGCCGGACGTCTGGCCCATGAACGATCCGCCGTGGCAGCCGGCGATCGTCTACGCGCCCCGTGGCCTCGCCGACCTCTGGGCGCCGCGGCGCGACGACGCCGGCGCGCTGGACGACCTCCTCGGCGCCCGGCGGGCGACGATCCTGGCGGCGCTGGGCCGCCCGAGCTCCACCCAAGAGCTCGCCCAGCGCCTGCGCGCCAGTCCCGCCGGCGTCTCCGCGCACCTCGGCGTCCTGCGGCGCGCCGGCCTGGTCGCCGGCCGGCGCGAGGGGCGCCATGTGCTCTACGGGCGCACCCGCGCCGGCGACGCGCTGCTGCGGGCGGCCGGCGCTACGCCGCGCTGAAGTACTGGCCGTGGAACCCGAACGGGATGTGGTGCGGCGCCTCGGCGCGTGCGATCTCCTGGAAGGTCTGCGCGTCGAGCACCAGGAGGAACGACCGGCCGGCCGCGGCGTCGAGCACGACCGACAGCACCACGCCGTCGTCCTCTCCGTCGGGCCCATCCCCACCCACCCGCGGCACGAAGACCGGCTCGCCCGCCCACGCGTTCGGCTCGTCCCAGACGACGTGGGTGCCGTCGGTGACGTCGAGCTTGACGAGGCTCTTGAGGAACGGCGAGCCGCCCGAGCTGACGCCGTAGGCGTAGCGGTAGTCGCGCCCGTTGCGGCGGCGGTAGTCGATGCGCGGCAGCTCGAGGTCGACGTCGGCCAGCCGGCGCGACCCGACCGCGCCGCCGGCCAGCGGCAGCGTCAGGCGCAGCGGCTGTGCCTCCTGCGGCGCGTTGGTCCCGGCGCGCAGGCCGTCGAGGTTCAGCAGGTCGATGATCGAGGCGTCGGCGTGGGCGCAGAGGTCCACGACGAGGTCGCCGCCGTCCTCGAACGCGTTGATGGTGTGGAACACGAAGAACGGATCGGCGGTCCACGAGCGGTGCAGCGCGCCGGTCGCGCGACTGAACGCGTGGATGCGCACGCCCAGCTCGGGCTTCCACCGGTAGTTGTGGATGAACGAGCGGCCGCCGAACGCGAGCCGCAGCGGGTTGACCGTGAACGGGTTCTCCAGCAGCACGGCGAAGCGCGGCGTGAGCGCGAAGGAGTGCATGTACGCCGGCTCGCGCACCGGCATCGTCGCGAGCGTGCGGCTCTCGGTCGACGAGCGTCGCGCGTAGACGCGGTACTCGCTCTTGCGCCCGAGGTGCGCCGCGAAGTTCACGAGCTCGCCGCGCTCGGGATCGTGGTGGGGGTGGGCGGTCGTCAGCTGGCCGAACGCCGCGGCGCCCTGGTCGTGGCCGAGGGTCTCGAGCGTCTCGGGATCGAAGCGCACCGGGATCGGCGTCTCGGTCATCGCGAGGTACTCGTCGCCCAGGCGCGTGAGGTTGACGTTGGCGTTGTCGGTCAGGTCCGGGCGGAACGTCGACTGCACGCGCTGGAACAGCGTGCGGCACGGATCGGTGGCGAAGCCGTTGATCGCCGCGCCGCCGGAGGCCAGCGCCGCGCGGCGGGCGTCGGTGTCGAGGAAGCGGCTGGCGTAGGAGACGGCGCCGCCGTCGAACCCGAAGCGGTTGAGCATCGCCATGCCGTCGAACCAGTGCGTGACGCTGCGGCGCTCGAAGTCCATCTGCGCCGGCGTGACGCGCACCAGGCCGCCGGTGAGCCAGGCGGGAACCTCGCCGGAGACCGCGAGCGCCGCCACGCGGACCTCCTCGGTCTGGTCGGCGAAGCCGAGCCGTTGATCGGTCCTCGTGCCGGATACGATGCTCATGGTGCCAACCGTACCGTCCGAAAGAGACCGTTGCAAGACCTGAAGCTGTCGCCGACCTCCTACATCGTCCTCGGGCTGCTCGACGGCTCCCCCGAGGACGAGATGACGCCCTACGACATCAAGCAGCGACTGGCCGTCAGCGTGGACAACTTCTGGCCGACGCCGCACGCGCAGGTCTATCGCGAGCCCGAGCGCCTCGCGGCGGGCGGCTACGTGACCGAGCGGCGCGAGGCGGCCGGCCGCCGCCGGCGCTTCTACGCGATCACCGACCGCGGGCGCGCCGCCGTGCAGGCGTGGCGCCACGAGGCGCCCGACGACCTGCCGGAGCTGCGCGACGCCGGGGTCCTGAAGCTGTTCTTCGACGCCGACCCCGGCACCGTGGCCGACCATCAGCTCACCGTGCACCGCGCCAAGCTCGCCGAGTACGAGGCGCTGCGCGCCGAGGTGCTCGCGCTGCTGACGCCCGGGCAGCTGCGGGCGCTGGACTTCGGCATCGCCTTCGAGCGGGCGATGGTCGGCCTGTGGGAGGGCCTCGAGGACCGGCCGGCGCCCGCGCGCTAACGCGCCAGCGTCGCCGCCGTCACCCGGGCCGGCGCGCGGCGCCGCGACCGCTCGCTGTAGGCGAGCGCGAGCGCGGCGGCGGCCAGGCAGCCGACGGCGCCCGCGCCCAGCGCGGCGCGCGGGCCGGCGAGCTGGCCGATCAGCCCGACGAGCGGCCCGCCGATCGGCGTGGAGCCCATGAACGCGACGATGTAGAGGGCGACGACGCGGCCGCGCATCGCCGGATCGGCGCGCAGCTGGAGCGTGGCGTTGGTGGTCGAGGAGAAGACGACGCTCGCGGCGCCGGCCAGCGCCAGGCAGATCGCGGCCGTGATCGGCCCCGGGCTCACGGCCGCGGCGCCGAGGGTCACGGCGAACGCCAGCGACGCGATGGCGATCGTGCGCACCCGCGGCGCCACGCGGCCGGCGAGCGTCAGTCCTGCGGCCACCGCGCCGGCGCCCATCGCCGCGTACAGCAGCCCGAAGCCCCGCGCGCCGAGGCCGAACGCCTCATGGGCCATGAGCGGGATCGTCACCTGGAACTCGTAGGCCAGCGTGCCCACCAGCACCATCATCAACAGCGGGATCAGCAGGTCCCGGCGGCCCTGGACGTAGGAGAGCCCCGCCCGGACGGCGCGCGGCGTCCGCGCCGGCGGCGTGTCCGGGCGGTGCAGCGTCCGCGGGTCCATGAGCATCAGGCCGAGCAGTGGCGCGGCGAACGACGCGCCGTTGATGACGAAGCAGGCGCCGACGCCGAACGCGGCGATGATCGTGCCGCCCGCCGCCGGGCCGACCATGCGCGCGGCGGCCGCGACCGTCGAGTTGATGCTGATCGCCCGCGGCAGCGCCGCGTCGTCGACCAGCTCGGAGACGAACGCCTGGCGGGTCGGGACGTCGATCGCGCGCGCCACGCCCAGGCCGAGCGCCAGCACCCACACCATCCACAGCTCCACGACGTTCGCGATCGTCAGAACGCCGAGCACGAGGGCCAGCGCGCCCTGGAAGGCTTGGGTGAACAGCAGGAGCCGCCGCTTGTCGATCGCGTCGGCGACCGATCCGGCCCACGGCCCGAGCACCAGCACCGGCAGGGCCTGCAGCGCCACCGTGATGCCCAGCGCGCTGCCGCTGGAGGTCAGCTGGAGCACGAGCCACGCCTGCGCCACCGTCTGCAGCCACGTCCCCGGCACCGAGATGAGCTGGCCGGAGAAGTACAGGCGGTAGTTGCGGGTGCGCAGTGGCGTCACCCCTATAGGTGTAGCGGGTTTCTACAGCGAGGCTGGCTACCAGTGGACGCCGCGCATGATGTTGGCCATCGCGATCTGCTCGACCGAGGCCTTCTCGTCGGGGTCCTTCTCGCCCTTGGCCGCCGCGGAGTCCGGGAACACCTTGTAGGCCATGTGCAGGATCTGGTCGACGGCCTTCGGCGCGACGGCGTACAGCACCTCGCCGAACGTCCCCAGGCGCGTGTTGATCTGCTTCGGCTTGGACCGGATCGCCTCGCAGATGATGTCGCCGGCCTCGTCGGGCGAGATCGTCGGGAACGAGTCATAGATCTTGGTCGGCGCGATCATCGGCGTGCGCACCAAGGGCATGTGGATCGTCGTGAAGGTGATGTTGTCGCCGATGAGCTCCGACGACGCGACACGTGTCCACGCGTCCAGCGCGGCCTTGCTGGCCACGTAGGCGCTGAACCGGGGCGGGCTGGTCTGCACGCCGATCGACGACACGTTGACGATGTGGCCGAACCGGCGCTCGCGCATGTGCGGGAGCAGGCCCATCGTCAGCTTGATCGTGCCGAGGTAGTTGAGCTGGACGGTGCGCTCGAAGTCGTGGAAGCGGTCCTGGCTCAGCGCGATCGAGCGGCGGATCGAGCGGCCCGCGTTGTTGACCAGCATGTCGATCGACGCGTGGTCGGCCAGCAGGCGCGCGCAGAGGTCGTCGATCGAGTCCAGCGCCGAGAGGTCGGCGCTGTAGGCGTAGGCGGTGCCGCCGGCGCGCTCGATCTCCGCCTTGGCGGCCTCGAGCTTGTCCATCGAGCGCGCGACGAGGATCGGGATGCCGCCGGCCTTGGCGATCTTCATCGCGGCCGACAGGCCGATGCCCGACGACGCGCCGGTGATGACCACGGTCTTGCCGTTGACGGAGTACTCGAACGACCGGTCCTTGTAGAGGTCCGGGTCCAGCGTGCGCTCCCAGTAGTCCCAGAGCTTCTCGGAGTAGGTCTCCAGCTCGGGGACCGTGATGTCGGCGTCGGCCAGCGCGCGCTCGGTGTCGCGCGTGTCGAACTGGCACGTGAAGCCGACGTGCCCGACGACCTCGGGCGGGATCCCGAAGTCCTTGAGGATCGAGTCGCGGACGCCCTTGAGCGCCGGCAGCTTCATCACCATCGACAGCGTGCCCTTGGGCAGCATGTCGAGCAGCTTCTTGTCGATCCGCATCGCCATGTGCGGCGCGTGGCCGGCGCGGGCGAACGCGTTGAGCACGTCGCCGGAGCGCTGGCCCTTGGGGTGGGCGAGGTGGAACGCCTGGCCGTCGAGGCCGTCGGCGTGGGCGATGTGGTCCATCGCCTTGGCGACGTAGTCGACCGGGACGACGTTCGTGTAGCCGAGCTCCGGACCGATCAGCGGCGCCCACTCCGGCAGCCAGCCGCGGATCTTCTGGATGGCCTTGAAGAAGTAGTACGGGCCGTCGACCTTGTCCATCACGCCGGTCTCGGAGTGGCCGACGACGACGGCGGGGCGGTAGATCCGGAAGGGGACGGTCGCGTCCTCGCGGGCGATCTTCTCCGACTCGAACTTCGTGCGGTGGTAGGCGGTCGGGAGCTTCTGGCCCTCGTCGAACATGTCCTCGCGGAACAGGCCCTTGTGCGAGCCGGCGGCGGCGACCGACGACGTGTGGTGCAGGATGCCGGCCTGCAGCGCGTTGGCGAGGTCGACCGCGTGGCGCGTGCCCTCGACGTTGAGGCGCTCGTTGCGCTCCTCGTCGGCGGTCATGTCGTAGATCGCCGCGAGGTGGAAGAAGTGGTCGATCTGGCCGCGGTGCTCGTCGATCCACGCCTGGTCGACGCCGAGGTCGGGCTGCGTGAGGTCGCCGACGACGGGGTGGACCCGATCGGCGCCGGGCCAGCGGGCGATCAGCTCGTCGAGGCGCTCACGCGAGCTGTCGCGGACCAACACGTACACGTCGCCGGTGCGGTTGCGCAGCAGCTCCTCCACGAGGTGGCGGCCGATGAAGCCCGTCGCTCCGGTCACGAAATACGCCATGCAGCTCTCTCCTCAGCTCCTCCAGCGGGACCGGGCGATCCTATCCGCACGGCGAGGGGGCGACGCCACGGTCCGTGGTCAGACGCCGGCGCCGGCGCCGCCGCGGCCCTCGCCGCCGGCGAAGCGGGCGGCGCCGGCCTGGGCGTCGGCGAAGACGGCCGGGCCGGCCTGCGCCTCGAGGGCGAGCCCCTCGGCGAGCGGCAGGCCGACGCCCTCGATCGCCGCTCGGCGGTCGGCGAGCATCGTCTCCTGGGGGAACGAGGCGAGGCCCTCGGCCATCTCCAGCGCGCGGGCGAGCGCCTGGCCGGCGGGCACCACCTCGGTCAGAAGGCCCATCTCGCGCGCCTCGTCAGTGTCCACGAGGCGCCCGGTGAGGATCAGGTCCAGCGCGCGGCCGAGGCCGACGATGCGCGGCAGCCGCTGCGTGCCGCCGTCGATCAGCGGCACGCCCCAGCGGCGCTCAGGGCAGCCGAACATCGACGGCGCCGTCGCGATCCGCAGGTCGCACCACAGCGCGAGCTCGAAGCCGCCGGCCAGGCACCAGCCGTCGATGGCGGCGATCGTCGGCTTGCTGGGCGTCAGGCGCGTGAAGCCCATCGGGCCGCCGGCGAGGCCGAGGCGCCCGGCGTAGGTGTCGACGGCCTTCAGGTCGGCTCCGGCGCAGAACGCGACGCCACCCGCGCCGGTGAGCACCATGACCCGCGCCGCGTCGTCGGCCTCGAAGCGCACGTAGGCGGCGTGCAGGGCCTCCGCCGTGGGGCCGTCGACGGCGTTGCGCCGCTCGGGCCGGTCGATCGTGACGACGGCGGCGGCGCCGACGCGCTCGTAGCGCACAGGGTCGGACATGGGCCGACCCTACGAGATCACGACGACGCCCGACGGCGCTCGTGGCTCGCGGGAATCGCCCCCTGGGCGATCTCCCGCAAGGCCATCGCCCTCTGGGCGATGGCCCTACCAGCCACCCTGCCAGCGACGGTCGCCGCCGGCGGCCTTGATGGCCTTCTTCTTGCGCTCCTTGCGCTTGTCCAGGGAGTACTGGAGCAGCGACATGACGAGGATGAAGGCCGGGAACGCGGCGATCAGGATGAAGCCGGCGTTCGTGACGTCCTTGTCGGTCGTCTCGCCGAAGGTGCCCTCGCCGGAGTTCTGGGCCAGCGCGACCGGCACCATGAGGGCCAGGAGCCAGATCGTCAGCAACAGGGTCGTGGTCAGGCGGCGCATCGCCAGGGCATCGTATTGAATGCGGCGCATGGGAGCACTCACGCGCGAGCGGCTGGACGACGGGATCGAGGTGCTGCGCCTCGACCGCCCGGAGGTGCGCAACGCCATGGACACCGCGCTTCTGGAGGAGCTGGACGGTGCGCTGCGGGAGCTGGCCGGCGACGCCGGTCTCCGCGCGCTGGTCGTCTCGACGACCAGCGAGCGCGCGCTGTGCGCCGGCGCCGACGTCTCCGAGGAGCTCGACCGCGCGGGCGGCGTCGCGCGGATGGAGCGGTTCACGGCGCTGTACGCGGCCGTCGAGGCGTTCCCGGCTCCGACGATCGCGGTGTGCGTCGGCAACGTGGTCGGCGCGGGCGCGGAGCTGGCGGTGGGCTGCGACCTGCGCGTCGGCGGCGACAACCTCAAGCTCGTGTTCCCGGGCGCCCGGCTCGGCGTGCCGGTCGGCCCGGCGCGGCTCGTCCCGCTGATCGGGCTCTCCAAGGCGCGCGAGCTCATCTTCACGGGCCGGGTCGTCGGCCCCGACGAGGCCGACGCGCTCGGCCTGCTGGCGCGCCGCGCGCCCGCCGCCGGCGCCGAGGCCGCCGCGATCGCGCTGGCCCGGGAGCTCGCCGTCCACCCGCCCGAGGGCCTGCGCCACCTCAAGCAGCTGTTCCGCGAGTACGAGGACACGAAGGAGCGCGTGTCGCGCGAGAACGCCGAGATCGTCGAGTTCCAGCGCGTGGGCGGCGGCCTGCCCTACGGCGGCGTCCGCCGGGGTTAGGAGACCGTGTCGCTAAGGCACCCCTGGGAGCGATCGCCGATGCGCCTGCCCCACACCGTCCTGCTGACCGCTGCCGCGCTCGCCACCGCGATCGCCGCGGCGCCCGCGTCGGCGGCCACGAGCCCCGACCGCACGCTGACCTCCGACCTCACCCGCCTCGCCGGCGGGGCGGGCGGGCGCGGTGGCTTCGTCGTGCTCGACGGCGCCGGTGGCAAGACGCTGGCCGCCTCGAAGCCCGACCGTGTCGCGCCGCTGGGCTCCACGGCCAAGCTGCTGACGACGGGTGCCGCCCTCGACGCGCTCGGCCCGAGCACCGCGCTGGCGACCGAGGTCGTCACCGCCGCGGGCGTCACCGCGGGAACGCTCAACGGCGACCTCGTGCTGCGCGGCGGCGGCGATCCGACGCTGGACGAACCGCAGCTCGCCCGCCTCGCCGACGCCGTCCAGGCGCTCGGCGTCACCGCGATCTCCGGCTCGGTGGTCGGCGACGAGACGCGGTTCGACGCGCTGCGCGGCGGCCCGGCCACCAGCGGTGCGTTCGACCTCGAGCTGCAGGGCTCGCTTGGCGCGCTGACCTACGCCCGCGGCCGCCAGGCGCCCAACGGCCCGCTGCAGCCCGATCCCGCGCGCGCCGCCGCCTTCCGGTTCGACGACGTGCTCGAGGCCCGCGGCATCGTCGTCCGGGGGACGCCGCGCGCCGGCGCCACGCCGCCCGGCGCGGTGGTCGTCGGCCGCGTGTCGACGCCCATCACCGCCGTGGTCAAGGCCACCAACAAGGTCTCCGACGACTTCTACGCCGAGACGCTCGCCAAGGACCTGTCCGCTGCCGCGGGCACCGGTCCGGGCTCGACCGCCGCGGGCGCCGCGCTCGCCGCCGCGCACGCCAAGCACCTGGGCGCGACGCTCTCGCCGGTCGACGGCTCGGGGGTCGACACCCGCACGCGCGGCTCGGCCCGGCAGCTGGCCCGCTACGTCCGGCGGATGCGCACCAACGCGGCGTTCGCCGCATCGCTGCCGGTCGCCGGCGTCGACGGCACGCTGGCGACGCGCATGACCCGCGGCAAGGCGCACCGCGTCTGCCGCGCGAAGACCGGGTCGCTGCCCCAGACGCGCGTGAGCGCGCTGGCCGGCTGGTGCCGCGTCGGCGGTCGCACGCTGGTCTTCGCGATCCTGCGCGACCACGTCGGCAGCCAGGCGGCCGCCAAGGCGGCCGAGGACGCGATGGTGCAGCGGCTCGCCGGTGGCCCCGCCGGCCGCTGAGCCGCGCCGTCCGAGGGAGAGGCGGCGGCACCTCCCGCAGACCTACCATGTGCGGACGTGGCCGTCGTCATCGCATCAGACCTCTCCAAGGACATGGCAGGCGAGCCCCTCATGCAGGGGGTCTCGTTCAAGCTCGAGCGTCGTGACCGGCTGACCATCGCCGGGCGCAACGGGTCGGGCAAGACGACGCTGCTGCGGATGCTGTCGGGCGAGACGGGGATCGACGGCGGCGAGATCGTCTTCCAGAAGGGCGTCCGCGTCGCGCTGCACGACCAGCGCCCGCCGCGCGACCGCGACATCACGCTGCGCGACTACGTGCTCTCGGCCTGCCGGGAGCAGCTCGAGCTCGAGGCCGAGCTCGGCGTCCTGGAGCAGAAGATGGCCGACGGCGACGAGGCCGCCATGGTCCGCTACTCCGACGTCTACGCGCGCTTCGAGGCCGCCGGCGGCTACGGCTGGCGCGAGCGGGCCAACAACTACCTCCACGGCCTGGCCTTCACCGACGACGCGCTGGACCGCAAGCTCGACACGTTCTCCGGCGGCCAGCTGACGCGCGCCTCGCTGGCACGCGCGCTCGCCGTCGAGGCCGACCTCCTGCTCCTCGACGAGCCGACCAACCACCTCGACATCGAATCGCTGGAGTGGCTGGAGCAGACGCTGACGTCGCTGGACTGCGCCATCGTCCTCGTGGCCCACGACCGCTGGTTCCTGGAGGCCGTCGGCACCGCGGTCCTCGAGCTGGAGGCCGGTCGCTCGCGGTACTTCAAGGGCACCTGGCACGCGTGGCGCCGCGAGCAGGCGGCGCGCGAGCTGGCACTCGGCCGGGCGATCGAGAAGCAGCAGGCCGAGATCGCGCGGATGGAGGGCTTCATCGAGCGCTTCCGGGCCAAGGCGAGCAAGGCCAAGCAGGCGCAGTCGCGCGTCAAGGCCCTCGACAAGGTCGAGCGCATCACCCGCGACCCGCGCGACACGCGCGAGATGGGCTTCCAGTTCGCCAAGCCCGAGCGCACCGGCCGCGTCATCTTCGAGCTCGAGGACGGGCGGCTGGAGGTCGGCGACGCGCCCAAGCGCAAGCTGCTGCTCGAGGGTGCCGAGATCTGGCTGGAGCGCGGCGAGCACGTCTCGCTCGTCGGACCGAACGGGACCGGCAAGACCACGCTCATCGAGGCGCTGGCCGGGCGCCGCCCGCTCGACGACGGCAAGCTGCGCACCGGCCACAACCTCAAGGTGGGGTACTTGAGCCAGCACGACTCCGAGCTGGAGGGCCTGGGCACCGCGCGCACCGTCGCCGAGGCGGCGGGCAAGCGCACGGGCCTGAACCCCAACCAGACGCGGTCGCTGCTGGGCAAGTTCCTGTTCAGCGGCGAGGAGGCCGACAAGCCACTGGACGGCCTGAGCGGCGGCGAGCGCAAGCGCCTGGCGCTGGCGATCCTGCTCAGCCAGGGCGCCAACGTCCTGATCCTCGACGAGCCGACCAACCACCTCGACCTGGAATCGCGCGAGGCGCTCGAGGACGCCCTGAAGTCCTTCGAGGGCGCGCTGCTGCTGGTGACCCACGATCGGGCGCTGCTGGACGCGGTGGGCCACCGCACCGTCGCGCTGGAGCACCGGACGCTGCGCTCCTACCTCGGCGGCTGGGCCGAGTACGCGCGGATCCGCGACGACCGCAAGGCCGCGGGGGAGGACCCGATGGGTCCGCCACCCAAGAAGGCCGCGGCCCCGCCCAAGGCGAAGGCGGCGGCCAACGGCAACGGCGCCAAGGCCAAGGCCAACGGGTTGCCGAAGGCCGCCCCCGCGGCGCCGGCGGCCGCGCAGTCCAAGAACGCCGTGCGCGAGACGGGCAGGCTGGAGAAGGCGGTCGAGGCCGCCGAGGAGGCGCTGTCGGCGCTCGAGGTCGAGCTGGCCGCGCCCGAGGCCTGGGCCACGCAGTACGAGTCGGCGAAGTCGACGGCGCGCCACACCGCCGCCAAGCGCGCGGTCGACGATGCCTACGCCGCGCTCGAGGAGCACCTCGAGAAGACCGAGGCGTAGGGGAACGCTGGCCCAGAGGGCCAGGTTCCCTTGCGGGTGTTCGCCCAGGGGGCGAAACCCGCGGCGGGTTAGGGACCTACGCTCCCAGGCGGGGGCCTTCACGGCCTGTTCACCGCCGCATCACCGACCGGTCACATCCCCGGATCGGTCGACCGCCAACCTGCGGCGGGTGATGACCGAGCTCGGCGCCCGCCTCGGCCTCAACGTCCATCGAGACCAATGGCCCACCACCCCGCTGCTGCAGTCCTACGAGGCAGCGGGCTTCGCGTGGGTCCAGGTCCACACACCGCCGCGCCCGATGCTGGCCGACCGGGAGCGCTGCCGCCGCCACGCACGTGCGCTGCGCGCCGCCCTCTCGCCGTGCGGCCTGCGGCTCCTTCTCCACGGTCCCGACGACCTCTCCGCCGGGACGCTCGAGCACGACCGGGCCTTCGACGGGTTGATGGGCTACGCGGCCGAAGCGGGCGCAGAGCTGGTCGTCTACCACGGGCGCAACTTCCCGATGGCGGAGGGCTCCAGCGCGGCGGCGCGCCTGGACGAGCGCCTGGCCGCCGAGGAGCGCTCGCTGCAGCGCTTCGCCGCCCGCGCCGAGGCGCTCGGCGTCGTGTTCGCCATCGAGAACCTCGCGCCGATGTACCCGGTGCCGCCGATCCCGCCGCGGGTGTGCCACGACCCGCTCGCCGTCCGCGACCTGGTCCGCCGGCTGGACTCGCCGGCGATGGGCATGCTGCTGGACCTCGGCCACGCGCACATCACGGCGAGCCTGCGCGGCGAGAGCGCCGAGCGGGCGGTGCGCGCCGTCCTGGACGACGTGGTGCTCTTCCACGTGCACGACAACCTCGGCGCGCGGCGCCACGACCTCAGCGCCCCCGGGGTCGATCCGCTCAAGCTGGACCTTCACCTCCCGCCCGGCGCCGGATGCCTGCCGTGGGACCGCCTGGCCCCGATGATCGCCGCGCACCGCGCGCCGCTCATGCTCGAGGTCGAGCGCTCCCACGGTGCGGTGCCGGGGACGCTCGCGTCCGGCACCACCGCGCTGCTGCAGCGTGCGCCGGCGTTGCCGGCAGCGGCGTGACGCAGCCGGCTGCGTAACGTGGAGGGCCATGAAGGTGGCCACCCATCCCGGCAACTTCCACGCCGACGACGTCTTCGCGATCGCCGTGATCGGCCTCGTGGCCGACGGTCCGCTGGAGATCCTCCGCACGCGCGACGAGGCGCTGCACGCGGCGGCCGACGTCCGCGTCGACGTCGGCGGCCGCTCGGATCCGGCGACCGGCGACTTCGACCACCATCAGAAGGGCGGCGCGGGCGAGCGCCCCAACGGCATCCGCTACGCGAGCTTCGGCCTGGCCTGGCGAGCCTACGGCGAGCGGCTGGCCGGCAGCGCCGACGCCGCCGCGGCGATCGATGAGCGCCTCGTCCAGGGCGTCGACGCCAACGACACGGGCCAGACGATCACCGAGTCGCTCGTCGCCGGCGTGCGGCCGATGACCGTCAGCGGCGTGATCGCGGCGATGAACCCGGCGTGGGACGAGTCGCTCACGAGCGCCGAGGAGGACGCGCGCTTCGGCGCGGCCGTCGCGCTCGCCACGCGCATCCTCGAGGGCGAGCTCGCCGGCTCGGCGGCGTTCCGCCGGGCCCACGACCTCGTCCACGCCGCGATCGGCCGCGCCGACGACCCGCGCATCATCGAGCTGGACCGCAACATGCCGTGGCGCGAGGCGGTCGTGACCACCGCGCCCGACGCGCTCTTCGTCGTCTATCCCAAGACCGACGGCTGGGGGATGCAGGCGGTCCCGAAGGCGCTCGGCGCGTTCGACAACCGCAAGGACCTGCCCGCGCAGTGGGCGGGACTCACGGGCGACGAGCTCGCCGCGGTCACCGGCGTCGAGGGCGCGATCTTCTGCCACACCGCGCGCTTCTACGCCTCGGCGCAGACCCGCGAGGGCATCACCGCGCTCGCGACGCTGGCGATCGACGCGCGGGATTAGGGGAACACTGGCCCGGAGGGCCAGTGTTCCCCTGCGGGTGTTCGCCCAGGGGGCGAAACCCGCGGCGGGTTAGGGACCCACGCTCCGGGGCACCGCCGGGGCGCCGACGCCGCGGGCGACCCACGCCAGCACGGTGGAGCCGGCGGCGATCGCGGCCAGCGGGATCCACAGGTCGGCCTCCAGCAGCAGCGCGCCGGCGAGCGCACCCGTGAGCATCGTCCGCGATGCCGAAGCCGAGGAGCACCACGTTGCCGGTCATGTTCGCCGTGAACACGTGGCCCAGCCCGAGGTAGCTGACGGCGTCGATCAGGCCGGTCGTGAACGTGAGCCCGAGCAGGACCCAGATCAGCGGGCGCGGCGGCGGGCTGGCCGTCACGGGCGCGGCGGCGACTCGCCGTCGCTGGCCGCCGGCTCGGGCTCCGGCTCCGGCGGTGCCTCGGCCGCCGGCTCCGGCGCCGGCTCCTCCCGCGTCGCGGGCGGCTCGTCGAAGATCGCGGCGACCGCGTCGAGCGCCTTCTGCTCCTGCTCACTGATCTCGGTGCCGCCGATGCCGAGGAAGCCGCCCTCGCGGTGGGCGCGCGCGACGGTCTCGGCCAAGGCGTACACGAATCGCTTGTACTCCACGACCTCGTCGTCGGAGGCGAGGCGATCGAGCGCGCGGACGGCCTGGCGGAGCTTCGCGGACGCCAGGGTCAGCAGGCCCTCGGCGTCCTTCGGGACGGTGGCGCGGTCCAGCGTCGGCGGTGTGACGAGGATCTCCTTCAGCAGGTCGCCGGGCGACCCGGCGCGGGCGGTGGCGTACGCGCGGGAGATCCCCACGGACTCGCGCACGGAGCCGCCGCGGTCGGCGGCCATCACGAGCATCCCCGTGAGGACTGGCGCGGTCGTGACGGCGGTCCATTCCTCGGCGTTGAACGCGGCCTTGGTCGTCATGGCCAGATGGTACGACGGGTCCCTGCGGGGCCAGGCGCCGTCGCGGGCACCAGTGTGCGACCGTGCCGCCATGCTCGTCATCTTCCATCCGGACGCGTCGGCTCCGGAGATCGACGCCGTCGTCAACCGCATCCTCGCCACCGGCGCCGGCGCCCAGCGCGTCGTGGGCGCCGAGCAGACGGTCATCGGCGTCATCGACGGCGACCGCGACCACCTGGCGAGCCTCGAGCTCGACGCCGATCCCGGAGTCGACCGCGTCGTGCCGGTGTCCTCGCCCTACAAGCTGGCGCATCGCCACCGCCACGGCGACCTGCCGCACGCGGTGCAGGTCGGCGGCGTCGCCTTCGGCGGCCCGGATGCCGAGTTCCGGATGATCCTCGGTCCGTGCGCGGTCGAGTCGCCCGAGCAGATGCTGGCGGCCGCCGACGCCTGCCTCGCGGCCGGGGCCGACCTGCTGCGCGGCGGCGCGTTCAAGCCGCGGACCAGCCCCTACGCCTTCCAGGGACTGGGGGTCGACGGCCTGAAGATCCTGGCCGAGGCTCGCGAGCGCACCGGCCTGCCCGTGGTGACCGAGCTGACCGACCTGCGCGACATCGACGCGGTCGTCGAGTACGCCGACTGCGTGCAGGTCGGCGCCCGCAACATGCAGCACTTCCCGCTGCTGACCGAGCTCGGCCGCGCCGGCCTCCCGGTCCTGCTCAAGCGCGGGATGGGCGCCTCGATCGACGACTTCCTGCTCGCGGCCGAGTACATCCTCACCGAGGGCAACCCGCGCGTCGTGCTGTGCGAGCGGGGCATCCACGCCAAGGCCACGCCGGCCCGGTCGTGCCTGGACCTCGCCGCGGTCACCGTGCTCAAGGAGCACACGCACCTGCCGGTGATCGTCGATCCGTCGCACGCGGCGGGGCGGCGGGCGCTGGTCGAGCCGCTCGCGCTGGCCGCGGCGGCGTGCGGCGCCGACGGGCTCATCGTCGAGTGCCACCCCAACCCGTCGCAGGCGCGCTGCGACGGGCCGCAGGCGATCACGCTCGACACGCTGGGGGACTTCACCACGCGCATCCGGCGCGTGGCGCAGGCCGCGGCGGCCTGACCGGCGCCCGCGCCGTCCGGACGGCGCTCCTTGACTTCAAGTGCACTTGAAGGTGCACGATGGGCCGGACCCCTTCCTCCCCGGACCCAAGGAGCGCCCGATGACCACCCAGACCCGACCCAGCGAGCGGATCACGACCGAGGTCACGTCGTGGCCCGGCGTGGAGGCCGGACCCGGCCGGCGCGGCGAGTTCGCCTTCCGCGTCGGCCGGCGCGAGCTCGGCCACCTGCACGGCGACCACGCGGCGCACTTCGGCTTCCCGAAGGACGTGTGGGACGAGCTGTTCGCCGAGGGCCGGATCGTCCACCACCCCGTGTTCCCCGGGCGGCGCGGCCCGGCCGCCCGGCGCATCGAGAGCGACGAGGACGTCGAGGACGTCATCCGCCTGATGCGCGACAACTACGACCGGATCGTCGCGCAGCACGGTCCGCCGGCGCCGGTGTAGCACCTCAGCCGGGCGTCGAGGGACGACTCGACCTCGCATGCGGTGGTTCAGTCGTCCCTCGACGCAGCGAGGTGACTACGGCGTGGCGAGCTGCTGCTGCGCGTCCTCGAGGGCCTTCTTGGTCTCGTCGTCGACGGCGCTGTTGCCCTTCACGGCGTCGATCGCGTCGGAGGCCGTGCTCTTGGCGCTCTTCTCGAGCTCCTTGGTCTGCGCCTCGATCTGCTTCTGGGCCTCCTCGGCGGTGATCTTGCCGGCCTTCAGATCGGCCGCCGTCTTCTCGGCCGAGGCCTTGACGGCCTGACCCTGCTTCTGCAGGTCGGCGCCCTGCTTCTGGACGTCCTTGATCTTGGCGTCGTCGGTCCCGCAGGCCGCGACGACGAGGGCGGAGCCGACCGCGAAGGCGGCGAGGAGGGCACGGATGGACGAGCGGTTGATGCGCATTCTGGGGAGCTCCTGGTCGAGTAGGTGTCGCGAGGAGAACCCGGCGCAGCAGCCTGGCTTACGGCGATCCGCGAAACCCGCCGATCACCGCGCGGTCACATCATGTTGGCCGCCCGTTCACAGAAGTGGCCTGCGTGCAGGCGAAAGTCCGTGTCGACGAACTCATCAGCAAGGGGGAGACGATGATGACTCCGAGTTGGGCCAGCCGGGCCGACCTGCACTGCCACTCCACCGCCTCGCAGCGCTCCAAGCTCGGGGTGCAGCGTGCCCTCGGACTGCCGGAGTGCGCCACCCCGCCGCAGGAGGTCCTGGAGCTCGCGCTGCAGCGAGGCATGGACTTCGTGACGATCACCGACCACGACACGATCGAGGGCGTCCTGCAGATCGCGGACGACCCGCGCGTCTTCGTCTCGGTGGAGCTGACCTGCCGGTTCCGCGAGAAGCCCCAGGCGGTGCACGTGCTGTGCTTCGACCTCACGCCCGACCAGTTCGCCGAGCTGGAGATCCGCAGCGACTGCGTGGAGTCGGTCGCCGAGTACCTCCACGAGCACGAGATCGCCTGCGCGCTGGCGCACCCGTTCTACGCCGTCGAGGCGCCGCTCGCGCCGCGCCACCGCCGCCGGCTCGCACAGCTCTTCGGCGCCTGGGAGGTCCGCAACGGCGCGCGCGCCAAGGAGCTCAACCTCCCGGCGTTCGTGTACGTCGAGACCCACGGCGGCACCGGCGTCGGCGGCTCGGACGACCACGCGGGCGTCGACGTCGGCCGGACGTTCACCGAGACGCCCCGCGCCGGCACGCCGCAGGAGTTCCTGGAGCACGTGCGGGCCGGCCGCGCCCGCGCCGCCGGCGACCAGGGCAGCGCCGCGAAGTGGACGCACGCCGCGATGGCGCTGGCCGTCCGCACGCTGGACCGTGACGGCGCCCCCGAGACGCTGGAGCCGGCGACGGTGCTGCGGATGGTGCGGCGCGTCCTGCGCGAGGGCGACGCGCGCGGCGGCGCGATGGGCTCCGACCTGCTGCCGGCCGACGCCACCGCGCTGCTGCGCGCGTGGCTGGACGCCGTGGAGCTCGACGGGCTCAGCTCGGCCGACCTGCTGGCCTGGATGCAGGCCGACGACTTCCGCCACGCCGATCTCTTCCGCCGCGCGCGCCACACCCACGAGCGCAAGCTCGCCCGCGCGGTGGAGGAGGTCGTCACCGGGCTGCGCACCAGCGGCGGCGCCGGGCTGGCGGCCGGCGCGGCGCACCTCTTCGACGCGTGCGTCGCCGCGATCCCCTACGCGCCGGCCGCCGCGTTCCTGGGCCAGGAGAAGTCCAAGCTGCACGCCCGCGACGGCGAGCCGCTGCGGGTCGCGCTGGTCGCCGACGGGGTCGGCGCGATGCATGGTGTGACGCACACGCTGGAGGAGCTGCGCCGGCGCGGCGTGCCGGGCTTCGAGGTCGAGGTGGTCTCCACCGACCTGATCGCCGACCGCCGGCTCGGTGCGGTCGCCGAGGTCGAGGTCCCGTTCTACGCGGGGCTGCAGGTGGGCGTCCCGAGCCTGCCCGCGATCGTCGATGCGCTGGCCGAGGGCCGCTACGACCTCGTGCACGTGTGCTCGCCGGGGCCGGCCGGCGTCGCCGCGCTGCTGATCGCCCGGACCATGGACATCCCGGTGCTCGGGAGCTACCACACCGAGCTGGCCGCCTACGCCGGGCTGCGCACCGCCGATCCCATGTTGGAGGCCTTCGCGGGCATGGCGATGGCCATGTTCTACGGCCAGTGCTCGGTCGTGCTCTCGCCCAGCGAGGCCAGCGACGCGGTGCTCGGCACGCTCGGGATCGGCGCCGAGCGCATCGGGCGCTGGGATCGCGGGGTGGACGTCGAGCGCTTCTCTCCGGACCGGCGGCGCCCGCGCTCGGGCGCCGGCGGCGACCGGATCACGGTCCTCTACGCCGGGCGCCTGACGCAGGAGAAGGGCGCCGACCTGCTGGCCGAGGCGTTCCTCGCCGCCCGCGCGCAGGACCCGCGGCTGCACCTCGCGCTGGCCGGCGGCGGGCCCGAGGAGCACGCGCTGCGCGAGCGCCTCGGCGACCACGCGACGTTCTTGGGGTGGTTGGACGGCGACGCGCTGGCCGACGCCTACGCCAACGCCGACGTCTTCCTCTTCGCCAGCCGCACCGACACCTTCGGGCAGGTGCTGCTCGAGGCGCAGTCCAGCGGCCTGCCGGTCGTCGCGGTCGCCGAGGGCGGCCCGTGCTCGATCGTCGCCGACGGTGTCACGGGCCTGCTGCGGCCCGCCGACGCCACCGCGCTGGCCGCGGCGGTCGTCGCGCTGGCGGCCGACCCCGCCGCCCGCGAGCGCCTCGCCACCGCGGCACGCCGCTCGGTGATGGAGCGCACGTGGGACCGCGCCCTCGGCCGCCTGGCCGACGGCTATGGCCGCGCGCTGGCGGGCGCGTCCGCGCGGCACGGCGAGGAGGTGCGCGATGTCGCCTGAGCTCGCGGTCGTCGCCGGCGGCACAGGCCGCGCGCGGCTCTCGGTCGTCCCCGACCGTCCCCTGCGCATCGCCGACGTCGCCCTGTTCTACGGCGGGCGCAGCGGCGGGATCCGCACCTACCTCGACGCCAAGGCCGAGCACGCGGCGCGCACGGGCGAGATCGAGCACCACGTGCTCGTCCCCGGCGCGCGCGAGCGCCACGCGGACGGCCGCCACGAGCTGCCGTCGGTGCGTGTCGTCGCCGCCAACGGCTATCGCCTGCCGCTCGGCGCCGGCGCGCTGACGCGCACGCTGCGCGAGCTGCGGCCCGACGTCGTGCTGCTGCACGACCCGTTCTGGTGGCCGGCCGACGTCGCGGCCTGCGCCCGCGAGATCGGCGCGCGCACCGTCGCGGTCCACCACGGCACGAGCAGCCTGGAGGCGGCCGCGCTGCCCGGCCCGTCGCGCCTCTACGCGCCGCTGCTGCGCACGTGGCTGCGCCGCGCCGCGCGCCACGTCGACGCGGTGATGTCGAACGTCGACACGATGGCCGACTGCGGCCGGCTGGCCACCATGCCGCTGCGTCTCGGCGTCCACGACGCGTTCCGGCCACGGTCCGACGTGCGCCGTGGCGACCATGTGCTGTACGTCGGGAGACTGTCGCGCGAGAAGGGCGTCCTCGAGCTGCTGGACGCCGCCGCGCGCAGTGCCGATCCCTGGCCGTTGCGCCTGGTCGGCAGCGGGCCGCTGGAGGAGACGCTGCGCACGCGGGCGGAGCGTCTCGGTCTCGGCGCCCGCATCAGCTTCCGCCCGCACACGCGGGATCCCGAGCGCCTCGCGCGCCGCTACGCCGCGGCGCGCTGCGTCGTCATGCCCGGCGAGCACGAGACGTTCGGACTCGTGGCGCTGGAGGCGGCCGCGTGCGGCGCGCCCGTCGCGGCGTGCTCCACGGCGCCGGCGCTGCACGCCATCGGGGACCTCGGCCACGGCTTCGTCCCGGGCGATCCCGACGACCTGGACCGCGCGATCGTCGCGGCCCGCGCCGCCCCCGCCGATCCGGCCGCCGCGGCCACGCTGGCCTGGCGCCACCGCTGGGACCGCGTCTTCCGCGCCGAGCTGGCGTCGCTGCGGGACCTGCTCGGATGACCCGCTGCGGCGGCGCCATCGCCGTGTCGCTGCACGACGTGGAGCCCGCGACGTTCGAGCGCTGCGCGCTGATCCGCGACTGGCTCAACGACCACGGCGTCGACCGCGTGACGCTGCTCGTCATCCCGGCGCCCGACCTCCATCCGTTCCACGACCGCCGGCCCGACATGGCCGAGTGGCTCGACGAGTGCGCCCGCGGCGGCGACGCCGTGGCGCAGCACGGCTTCCAGCACCGCCAGGTGCGCCGCGGCTCCGCGCATCGGCAGCTCCTGGCCCGCGTGCAGGGGCGCGAGGCCGCGGAGTTCGTCGGGCTCGACGGCGACGAGACGCGCCGCGCCGTCCTCGCCGGCCGGCGCGTGCTGCGCCTGGCCGGGATCCAGCCGCGCGGCTTCGTCGCTCCCGCGTACGCCTACACCGCCGCGCTGCGCGAAACGCTCGCCTCGACCTTCGACTGGTGGGCGGGCGCGGGCCGGCTGCACCGCGCCGACCGCCCGTCGACCACCGCGCCCGCCCTTGGCCTCGGCACCTCGACCGCGCTGAAGCGCTGGACCTCACCGCCGATCGTCCGCGCCGGCGCGCTGCTCTCCGGCGATCTGCTGCGCCTCGAGCTGCACCCGGCCGACCTGGACCACCCACGCTGCATCGGCGCGCTGGAGCACGTCCTCCGCGGCGCCCGCAGGCGCGCCGCGGTGACGTACGACGAGCTCGCGGCGGCGCTCTGAGGTGGGGCGGTCGTCCGTGGCGCTCCGCTGCGGCGTGGTCGGTGCGCGGGGCGTGGTCTGGGGGGCGATGACGGGTGAGTGGGAGGGAGCGCTCGGCGCTGGGGGTCTGCCGCGACGGCCGGCGTGGGTCGGGGGCGCTCCGCTCCGGCGTGGTCGGTGCGTGGGGCGTGGTCTGGGGGCGATGACGGGTGAGTGGGAGGGAGCGTTCCGCGCCGGGGGTCTGCCGCGACGGCCTGGAGGCGGGGCTGGGGGCGCTGCGCTGGGGCGTGG
>Ga0193699_10000017_pt1 | contig 158422 bp, 155 predicted proteins | sample L3c2metaG_FD_160095 | JGI IMG/M metagenome (GOLD analysis project Ga0193699, IMG submission 160095) | Soil microbial communities from a riparian zone of the East river system, Colorado, United States - L3c2 | ecosystem: Environmental > Terrestrial > Soil > Riparian zone | place: USA: East...
CGACATCGGACTCGCGCAGGATCAGAACCTCGTCGGCGCCGACCTTGATCTCGGTGCCGCCGTACTTGCTGAAGATGACCTCGTCGCCCTCTTCGACGTCCATGGCGATGTGCTCGCCATCCTCGTCACGGGGGCCGGGGCCCACTGCCAGGACCGTGCCGCGCTGCGGCTTCTCCTTGGCGGTGTCCGGCAGGACGATGCCGCTGACCGTGGTCTCTTCCTCTTCGAGGACGGAGACGATCAGGCGATCGCCGAGCGGTTGTAGATTCATCGATAGACCTCCACCTTGTAACAGGCTTGTGCTTGGGTTTGGCACTCTACCGATCGGAGTGCCAGAGGCGCAAGTGTAGCGGATGATCTAAGTCGGCCCCTATAAGATCGTCCTAGGAATGCGGCGTGAATTCTCGGCTGGAGGGGTACTCGTCCGGCGGCTCGGAGGGCGCTGGATGGTGGCCGCGATCCGGCCCGCGGGCAAGCCGGCCGGGCTCTGGGCGCTCCCGAAGGGGCAGATCGACGACGGAGAGCCCGCCGAGGAGACAGCCCTCCGCGAGGTGGCCGAGGAGACGGGCGCCCACGGCCGCTCGCTCGGAAAGCTCGGCGACGTCAAGTACACGTTCACCTGGCCGCCGAAGCCTGCGGAGGGCGAGCGGATCTTCAAGATCGTCTCCTTCTTCCTCATCCGGTACCAGGGCGGAAAGCTCGGCGACGTGCCCGAGGAGTTCCGCCACGAGGTGGCAGAGGTGAAATGGCTGCCGCTCGAGGAGGCGCCGCGACTCCTCGCCTACGGTGGGGAGAAAGAGATGGCGAAGAAGGCTCTGGAGCACCTGAGCGAGGACGTATGATCGGCGGCCGGTGCCGTCTTACGCCCTGAACTTCTACTCGCCGATCGTCGAGGCGCAGCTCAAGTCGAATCGCAAGACCGCGACGATCCGCCTCGGCGACAAATCCCGCAAGTACCAGAAGGGGATGATCGTCTCGGTGCTCGCCGGCGCGCGGTTCAGCGCGCGGCAGCACATCTTCGATGCCGTGATCGACAAGGTCGAGGTGAAGACGATCGCCGAGCTCTCACCCAACGAAATCGAGCACGACAACCCGGAGATCCGCCACACCGAGGAGCTCTGCCGCTTCCTCGGCCAGCTCTACAACCGGGACGTCACCGAGGGCGACACGATCACGCTGATCCGCTTCTCGGCAATCAAGCCGAGCTATGGCTTCTGATCGCGCCCGAACCTGGTTCGCTGTTCAACCAGGTTCGTGAGCTTCTCGTAGCGCGGCCCACTTCGCGCAGTGCGGGACCTCATGCCTAGCGGCCGTGGAGCGCTTCGAGGAGCGAGCCGATGGCCGTCGCGTAGTTCTGCTCCGGATCGCCCTGCAGATGCGCGACGAGGGGGCCACCCCACCGCCTGTGCATCAGCTCGATGCTGACCAGGCCGTGCATCGTCGCCCAGACGAGGTGCGCGTCGGCCGCCGGGTCGGTGAAATCGGGCCGCCAATCGGCGACGCGGGTCGCGAGCATCTCGAAGGTCGAGAGTCCTGCCAGGCGGCTGGCGTCGGACGGAACGAAGTCAGGGGTCGCCCGCTCGAACATGAGTCCGTAGAGCGCCTCGTTGTCGAGCGCGAACGCGCGGTAGGCCAGGGCGAACGCCAGCAGCTCGTGCCGGCCTTGACCATCGGAGGGGACGCTGTTGAGCCGGTCCTCTAGGCGTCGGAAGCCGTGCAGGTAGAGCTGCTCCAGCAGCCCCTGCTTTGACCCGAAGTGCGTGTACACGCCCATCGTCGACTGCTCGGCAGCCGCCGCCACGTCGCGTATGCGCAGGGCGCCGGGTCCGCGCTCCTCCAGTAGGCGCAGCGCAGCGTCGAGAAGGGTCTCCCGCGTGGTCGATGGGCTGGGCACGCACGCATCGTACGACTTGACGCGGATCAATAACAAAGTTATGTTGCACTCATGTCAACCCGCATCAACCGGCCCTCTGGGCCCCCGGCCCGGCTTCTGCTCGGCCTGACGAGCGCCCTGTTGGCGCTCCTGACCCTCAACCTCGCGGTCTTCGACGACCTGCGCATCGACTCGTCGGCCGGAGTCCTCGAAACGTTCACCAAGCCGCAGCACCTCTCCAGCCTCCTCGCGGTTCTCATCGCCGCCGCCCTGGTCGCGTTCAAGCACCGATCTGCGGCCCGAGTGGCCCTGGCCGTCGCGTGGATCGAGATCGTCGCGTTCGCGTTCTTTCACCTCATCCCGGTGGAGGTCGGACCCTCGAAGCCGTACTGGGGTGACGGCATGGGCGACGCGCTGCAGTGGGTGGGCCTCCTGTCGATCCTCGCCGTCAGCGCAGCCATCGTCCGCACTGTTCGGCGCTCACCGAAGGGGGCCGTCACACCGATCGTCGCGAGCCTGCGGTCATGATCCAAGCCGAAGAACTCACCAAGCGACGCGGCGGACGCGCCGTCGTTTCCGACGTCACCTTCCGCTGCGAGCCGGGCACCGTCACGGGCTTCCTCGGCCCCAACGGCGCCGGCAAGACCACCACGATGCGGATGCTCGTCGGCCTGTCCGCGCCCGACAGCGGGCAGGCCCTGCTGTTCGGCGGGCGCTACCGCGACCTGCCGAACCCCGGACGGCGCGTCGGGATCCTGCTCGACGCGTCGGCGCAGCATGCCGGGCGCCGCGGCCGCGAGGCGCTCGCGATCTCCGCGAAGACGATGGGCGTGCCGGCGCAGCGCATCGACACGCTGCTGGAGCTCGTCGGCCTCGACGAGACGGCGGCTCGGCGACGGGTCGGCCAGTACTCGCTCGGCATGCGCCAGCGCCTGGGCTTCGCGCACGCGTTGCTCGGCGAGCCCGAGGTCCTGATCCTCGACGAGCCCGCCAACGGCCTCGACCCGGAGGGCATGCGCTGGATGCGCGGGCTGCTGCGCGACTTCGCCGACCGCGGCGGCACCGTGCTGCTCTCATCGCACCTGCTGGCCGAGGTCGAGGCCGTCGCCGACCGGATGATGATCATCGGCGATGGGCGGATCCAGGCGCAGGGCACCCGCGCCGAGCTGCTGACCGAGTCCGGGAGCATCGTCGAGGCCGATGACCTCGACGGCCTCGACGCCGCGCTTCGCCGCGCCGGCCTGGCGCTGCACCCCGCCGACGGTGATCGCCGGCTGGTCGAGGCCGAGCCCGAGGTCGTCGCCCGCGTGGCGATGGCCGAGGGCATCGTGCTGCGCCGGCTCGCCCCGGCCGAGGACACGGGCCTCGAACGCCTCTTCTTCGAGCTGACCGCGTCGGGCGCAGGCGCTCCGTCACCGAGCACCGATCCGATCCAATCCGAGCTGGCAGGAGCAACCGCATGAGCACCACCACCCTCACCGCACCGATCCCGCTGAACACCGCGGGCGTCCACGCCCGCCCCGGGCTCGGCCGCCTCGTCGCCGTCGAGCTGCGCAAGATGGTCGACACCCGCGCCGGCTTCTGGATGCAGGTCGCCACCGTCGCACTCACCGTCCTTGTGGTCATCGTCGGCTCCGTCGTCGGCGACACGGCGGACCACACCTTCGCGTCCCTCCTCGACGTCGGGGTGTTCCCGGCGGCCGTGCTGCTGCCGGTGGCCGGCATCCTGCTCGTCACGTCGGAGTGGTCGCAGCGGACCGGGATGATCACCTTCGCCCTGGTCCCCGTGCGCTCGCGCGTCCTCGGCGCCAAGCTCGTCGCGAGCTTGGTCCTCGCCGTCGCGATGCTCGCCATGGCCGTCGCCGTCGTCGCCGCGGGTGTGCTCGTCGCGTCGCCGGGCGCCGACGGGGCCTGGTCCGACGTCGCGCCGCTGATCGGCCAGTCGGCGGTCTACCTGACGGCCGGGATGATCACCGGCGTCGCGTTCGGGATGGTGCTGCTCGCCTCGGCGCCCGCCATCGTCGCGCTCTTCGCGCTTCCGATCGCCTGGACGGCGGTGGCCTCGCTGTCTTTCTTCGCCGACGCCGCCCCGTGGCTGGACACGCGCCTCGCCCTCGGCCCGATGCCCCAGGAGGTCATGAGCGCCACCCAGTGGGCGCACGCCGGCACCGCGCTCGCACTCTGGATGCTGCTTCCCCTCCTGATCGGCACCTGGCGGATCACGCGGCGGGAGGTGGCCTCGTGAAGGCCCTCAGCCCAGCAGCAGTGATCGGCCTGCGGGACAGCACTGACGGGTGAGGCGCGCGCCACGCGCGTCCGGCATTTGGCGACGCCGTCGTGGCTCTCAACCCGCGCCAAGCCGGTCGTCGAACGGCGCGCCAAGGGCATTTGTGCGGCGGCCTCGACGAATACCGGCAACGCAGGTTCGCGTGTCGTGCTCGTTTCGCCGCTGCTGCTTCGAGGCAAATGCAGAAGCGACGGCTCTTGCTGCTCCCGTCCGCGCAACTCGGCAGCGATCTCCCGACCCTGGCCATCTCCACTCAAATCGAGCCCACTCTCCCTTCAGTGGGCGGAAATCCGTCCCGGGAAGGGCGTGACGGCGGGGGCGGAGATGCACCGCCAGCGACACGCCTGGAGCGGATCAGGCCGGGCTTCAAGGCCCAACGGTCAAGCAGCTCAAGACGTGGCCCTACCGCTCGCCGCGGTGCCGCTCAGGTGAGCGCGCCGAGCAGGGCCGAGGCCAGCGCCACGAGCGCGACGGCCATCGCGGCCAGGACCGCGAGCACCGCCACGACGACGACCACGGCGGCCTGCCGCGCGCGGCGGGCCACGTGCCGGCCGGCCTGGCGGGTGGGCTCGGGCAGGCGCAGCTCGGAGACCATCAGCAACAGTGCGCCCCGCAGGCCGCGCCCGTAGGCGGCCCGTTCGGCCTCGGTCACCCTGGCGCGCCAGCGCAGCGCCATCTCGCGCGCCTCGCGGCGGTCGCGGACCGCGAGCCGCGGCAGGGCGGCCGCGCGGGTCTCCCAGTAGTCGAGGGCCTCGCGCGCGTCATCGAGTTCGGCGACGTCAGCGCCGGCGCCGTGCGGGGCGAGGGCAGCGATGGCGGGCATGCACCAAGCCTAGTGTCAGCCACCGGGCTAGCGGCGCGCGTCCGGCGCGGCGTGCGGCGCACGGTCGCCGAAGCGCCGGCGAGGGGTCAGGCGGGCCGGCCGGGCCGGAGGCGTGTCGCGCACGGCGCGCTGCAGGATGGCGAGCACGAGCGCGCGCTGACGCATGAGCGTGCTGTGTCTCGGCGACCACTGATCACGGGGCTCCATGAGGGGACCTTGGCGGCGGCGGCGGGCCGGGGTCAAGCCCCAGAACTGACGACCTGCGTCCGGAAAATCGGGGCTTGCTGGAGGTTCCGGGTCGGCGCGCAGAGTGCAAGGGCGATGACCTGACGCAAGCGCATCGCCCATCCGGATCGGCCGTGTCCCGCATCGGCGGCCAAGCGGTACACGAGCGCCCAGGCTAGGCCCGCCCCCCACCCGCTTCTCAATGGGCTGGATCCGGTAGGTGAGCATCGGCGCGCTCACCACCGCGATCCTACGTGCGCACCCCCTTGCCCGCGGGCGGCGGCGCGCCGGATGATCGCCTCATCATGTTGAGACGACTGGACGAGATGCCCGCGGGCACGATCGGCTTCGAGGCGGTCGGCGACGTCGAGGACGACGACTGGGAGCGCAGCGTCGCGCCGCACTTGCGCGAGGCGATCGCGGGTGGTGACCAGTTGCGGCTGCTCTACCTCCTCGGCCCCCGCTCCGGCGAGGTCGACGACGACGCCGTGCAGAAGGAGGCCGGCTTCCACGCGCGCCACCTCAAGGCGTACGAGCGCCTGGCCGTGGTGACCGACGAGGAGTGGGTCCGACCGGCCCTGCGCGGACTCTCGTTCCTCCTGCCCGGCCAGGCGCGCGCCTTCCCCGTCAGCGATCTCGAGGCCGCCAAGCGCTGGCTCGCCGAGGGCCGCTCCCAAGCGGCCTGAGCGCCCGCGGCAGGAGTGGACGACGCCGTCGTTCGAGCTCGACGCCCGGCAGCCGGTGGCCGCCGGCATCGACGGCGAGGCCGTACGTCTGGAGGCGCCTCTGCGCTTCAGCGCGCACCCGCGCGCACCCTGGTTGCCGAGCACGTCTCATCCCATCCGGGCGATGTGCCGACCATCCGTGCGCGCCACCGTTGGTGCATCACCGATCAAGGAGGCGGATCCATGGCCATCGGGCCGGTTCAACTCATTGTGCTCGGGTTCGAGCACCCGGACTTCCACGGCGAGATCATTGCCGAGCTGGAGCGCTTGAAGCAGAGCGACACCGTGCGCGTCATCGATGCGCTCGCGGTTCACAAGGACGCGGACGGAGACATCGAGGTCGCGCACCTCAGCAACCTCTCCAAGGACGAGGCGATCGAGCTCGGCAGCAAGGTCGGGGCGCTCATCGGGCTCGGCATCGAGGGCGACGAGGGCATCCAGGCCGGTGCCGAAGCGGGCGCCGAGGCGGCGGCCGACGGCATCAGCGCCTTCTCCGACGAGGACGCCTGGGATGTCATCGAGGAGATCCCGAACGACTCCGCGGCAGCGCTGATCCTGCTCGAGCATCACTGGGCGGTGCCGCTGCGCGATGCGATCGGGCGCGCCGGCGGCTACCGCATCAGCGACGGCTTCATCAGTCCGCTGGACCTCGTCGGCATCGGGCTGGTCTCGGCCGAGGAGGCGCGCGAGCTGCACAGCGTCGAATCCCGCCCGCAGAAGGCCTAGCTCAGACCACCACGACGATAGGAGCAGCACATGTTCGCCTCGCGGAGAGTCGCGCGTCGCACCAGCAGGCGCGTAGCCCGACGCCGCTGATGACGCGACCTCGGAGCGGACACGGGCGACGCCCGGGCCCGCTTCGAGGAGTTCACTGCACCGCAATGCAACGTGAGTGGGTTGGCCGGCGCCTTCGCGATCCTGATCGCTCCCTGATTGCCGACCGAGTCACGGACGGGCGGAACGCCCGCAGGGAGACGCACGAGCCAGCGACGTGCCCGGCGTCGCGCGCCGCTCTTCGGTGCATGTGAGCGAGCTACCGGCGCTGCGTCGCGCGGCGGTCGAGCGCATGCGTCGTGAGCTGGGCGAGCACGGTTCCCGTCAGCGCGCCGGCGACGACGTCGCCGGGGTAATGGACCCCGGTGTGGACCCGCGAGTAGGCGACCAGGGCGGCGAGTCCGCGCAGCGGGATCGCGACCGGCGGGAGCACCTGGCCGACGCCCGTCGCGAAGGCGAACGCGGCGGCGGAGTGGCCGGAGGGAAAGGACGTGGAGGCCGGCATCCGCACCTGACGGGCGACCGGGACCTGCGCCGTCGCGCGATCCGGTCGCCGGCGCCGGCCGAACGGTTTCAAGTCGAGGTTGACGACGGTCGCCGTCACCGCGACCGACGCCAGGCCGGATGCGGCAGCGCGCCGCCCGCGGCGACCCGCCCCCGCGGAGAGGACGGCGGCCGAGATCAGCGACAGCCGGGAGTAGTCGGCCGCCCGGGAGAGCCGCGCCATGGCGCGGTCGAGCGCGGGCGTCGGCGTCTGCGCGATCGCCGCATAGATGGCGACGTCGACCCGCTCGGCGTCATCCAACCAGCGGGCGATCCGCGGCTGCGGCGCGGCGGGATCGCCAGAGGGGAAGTCCACGGATGAAGGATCCACCATGGGGTAGGGACACCACAGGAAGTCAGGTGCACGCCCCATTGCTCCCGGTGACGACCTGGCGGACGCTGGCGACATGAAGGCAACGGCCTGCAACGTCTCCGCGCCCGCTTGCGACAGGCAGGCCACGTCGTGACTCCCGGTTCGACATTCGCCCGCCCCCGACCCCGCACCGGAGGCCTGTGCGACGTGGGTCCTCTCTGGGCGCGATGGAACCGTGGGCTGCAGCGGCGATACACGCTCGGCATCGAGGAGGAGCTGATGCTGCTGCGGCCGGAGAGCTGCTCGCTGGCGCAGGCCAGCGACCAGGTTGTCGCGCAGCTCTCCAGCGAGCTCTCGTTCCACGCGCTGCCAGAGACCCACGCAGCCGTGATCGAGCTGAGGACCGGGATCCACACCCACGTCGACGGGGGGCTCGCGGAGCTCGCCATCCTCCGGCGCCGGCTGAAGGACGAGCTGAGCGCGCTGGGACTGTCCGTCGCCGCGGCGGGCACGCACCCGCTCGCCGTCGGCGAGGAGACCTCCGTCTCGAGCGCCCCGCGCTACCGGCTGCTCGGCGACTCGCTGCGCTCACTGGCGCGGCGCGAGCCGACCATGGCGCTGCACGTCCACGTGGGGGTGCCGGACCCCGAGGACGCCATCCGGGTGCTCAACGGACTGCGCAGCAGCGTGCCGATCCTGATCGCGCTGTCGGCCAACTCGCCGTACCTGCGCGGAAGCGACGGCGGCTTCGACTCGATGCGCACGGTCCTCTTCCAGGCATTCCCGCGCACCGGCGCGCCGCGCGCCTTCGACAGCTATGCCGACTACGTCGGCGCGATCGACCCGGTGATCCGCGCGAGAGCCGTCGACGACTCGAGCTTCTTCTGGTGGGACGTGCGACCCCAGCCAGCGCTCGGCACGGTCGAGGTGCGCGTGATGGACGCACAGTCGACGATCTCCGACGTCGCGCCGCTCGTCGCGCTGATCCAATCGCTCTCGCGGCTCCGGCTGGAGGGCGATGACGATGCCGCTTGGCACGCGCCGCCGAGCGCCGAGGTTCTCGCCGAAAACCGCTTCCTGGCAGCTCGGGACGGCATGGCGGCCCGGCTGATCGAGCCCGTCAGCGGCCGCCTGGTCCCCGTCGCAGAAATGGTCGAGACGCTGCTCGACGCCTGCCGACCGCACGCGGTGAAGCTCGGGTGCGCGGCAGACCTGGAGCGCGTGCGCGTGCTCGCGGCGGCCAACGGCGCCGCGCGCCAGCGCGCCTTCACGGCCGCCGGCCGGGGCCTCGACGGCCTCGTGCCGGATCTCGTGACCCGCTTCCTGGCGCCGGACCGCCATCCGCTCCGCGAGCCCGCCCCGCGCCCCGCCACCGACCACCACACGACAGAAAGGAGCGGCTGATGTGCCGCTGGCTCGCCTACTCGGGCTCCCCGATCCTGCTCACCGAAGCCCTCTACACGCCGGCTCATTCGCTGATCGACCAGAGCCTGCACTCCCGGCTCGGCGCCGAGACGACCAACGGTGACGGATTCGGCGTCGGCTGGTACGACGACACCCCGACCCCCGGCGTCTTCTACAGCACCGAGCCGGCGTGGAACGACCACAACCTGCACGAGCTCGCCGGCCACGTCCGCTCGGGTCGTTTCTTCACCCACATCCGGGCGGCGATCGGCAGCGCCGTCCAGCAGACCAACTGCCACCCGTTCCGCCACGACAAGTGGCTGTTCATGCACAACGGCTACATCAACGAGTTCTCGACGCTCAAGCGCGACCTCGCCCTCGCCGTCGATCCATCGCTGTTCCCCGAGATCCAGGGTCAGACCGACACCGAGATGCTGTTCCACCTCGCGTTGACGTTCGGCCTGGAGGACGACCCGCAATCGGCGATCGAGCAGGCGATCGGGCTCGTCGAAGCCACCGGTACCCGGCTGGGGGTGCCGAATCCGTTCCAGGGCACCGTCGCGACGACCGACGGCGACCGCACCTGGGCGGTCAGGTACTCCAGCGAGGGCAAGTCGCGCTCGCTGTACTTCACGACGGCAGTGCCGAAGCTCCGCGCGCTCTACCCGGACGACCCACGAGCGCACGAGTTCTCTGACGACATGCGCGTGATCGTGTCCGAGCCGCTCGGCGACCTCCCCGGTGTCTGGAACGAAGTGCCCGAGTCGACGTGCGGCGTCGTCGCCGGCGACGACGACGAGCTGCGCCCCTTCCGCCCGAAGGCACCGGCGCCGGCGGTGGCGGTGGCGGGGTGACACCGCGGCGGGACCTGTTCAGGCGCGCCTGGGACGAAAGTCTGCAGCGTCGATCAGATCTCGATCCAGCGCCGTCCTGAGCGTCGTGATCTCCAGGGCCATCCTCCGGCGTTCGAGACCGCGAAGCGTTTGGCTGATGGAGCTCCGCGCGAGTTCGGCGTCGGCGCTGAGCCGCGCTGCCACTGCACTGGGGACCGTGACCTCCCGCCAGGTCTGGCACTGCCCGCATCGCAGGAGGAGCCAGACCTCGTCTCCGCGGGGCAAGGACGCGTGCGCGTGTCACGAAGCGCCTGCCCCCCTCCGCGCTTGGTGGTGCGCGCACGACCCGCACCCTCGCCAAGTGTGGTGTGTGCGCAATTGCCGAGATGCACCGCCGACGGCGACTCTGTCGGCCTCAGCAAACGACAGGAGGACGGCATGGTGCTTGCGGCAGCGGACTACCCATTCTTGAACATCTTCTTCACGATGATCCTCTTCTTCTCATGGGTCGTCTGGATCTGGATGATGATCGTCATCCTCAGCGATGTCTTTCGTCGGCACGACATCTCCGGCTGGGGCAAGGCGGCGTGGACCGTGTTCCTCATCGTGCTGCCGTTCGTCGGCGCACTCATCTACCTCATCGCTCAGGGCGCCGGGATGAGCGCGCGGCGCAACGACGAAGCCCAGGCCGCCAAGGCGCAGTTCGACGGCTACGTGAGGACCGTCGCCGCCGAGGACGCCCCCGCGGCCCAGATCCAGACGGCCAAGGGGCTCCTCGACAGCGGCACGATCACCGCGGCCGAGTTCGACTCCATCAAGGCAAAGGCGCTCGCGTAGCCGAGCGGCCGGCGTCGGGCCGAGCTCCCAGATCGCCCCGGGGCTCGCAACATCATCCGGAACGGGCGGCGCCGCGGTCGGTCACCGCGATCGAGAACGCCGCCCGGTAGGCCGCTCCCGGGGCCACGACGGGCAGGTCCGGCCCGCCGGCGACGAGGGCGTCGGTCGGCGCGGTCATGGGCTCGAAGGCAATCACCGCGTCGGCGGCCGGAGCGAAGACTTGGGCGTAGCCATAGCCCTCGTGCAGCGTCACCTCGATGCGCCGTCCGCCGCCCGCGACCACGAACGGCGCCGCGCCCTCGGGCGCGACGTAGGCATCGTCGAACGTCCGCGCCCCCAGAGCGCCGCCGCGCACGCGGACGGCCACCCGCTCGCCGGTCGGCAGCATCCGGGCGTCGAGCGGCAGGGCCTCGGCGACCGGGACGTCCACCTGCCAGTCGGCGCGCGCGACGCCGGGCAGCTGGAGGTACGGGTGGTAGCCGAACGCGACCGGCACCTGCGCGTCGTATGCCGCGCGGACGGTCGTCACGATCGTGAGCGTCGTCGCGGTCAGCGTGGCGGCGAAGCGCAGCCGGTGTGGGAAGGGGAACGCGGCCAGGAGGTCGTCGTGTGCCCCGAAGTCGAAGCCTGCCTCCAGGGTCGCGCCGTCGCCTTCCGGGTCGTGACGCGTCACCGTCCAGCCGCGCGCGGCGGCCAGCAGCCCGTGGATCGGCAGCCCGCGCTCGTCGAAGCTCACCGGTGTGGAGGGCCGATCCAGCACGACCTGGCGCCCCGCGACGGGGAAGCGGCGCCGGCGCAGCCGGTTCGCCCACGGGTAGAGCAACGGGATGCCCATCGTGGAGCGCTGCGCGACGTAGGCCCGCAGGCCACCCCGGAGGCCGAGCAGCTCGGCGCCGCGGTGGCGCAGCGAGCAGCCGACCATCCCGGCGGTCGGGACGAAGGTGGCCTGCAGCGCGCCACCGTCGCCGGTGAGGGTGAGCGCGGGCACGCCCTCCACGGTCTGCCCGCCGATCGTCGCGGGGCTGGTGCCTGGGGATCGCACGCCGCGCAGCGTGACGTCCGCCCGGCCCGCCGTCGTCATCCGTTTCGCATGACGCCAGGCCTCATCCGGTTCGGAGGATGCCCCGCCGCCGGCGCGTTCGTACCGTCGCGTCCAGGGCGTCGCTCGGCGTCCACCACCCCAGAGGAGGAACACCATGCCGCGCAACGTGCTCACCACCGACCAACTCCCGCCGGTGCCCGCCCGCGTGGCCGACGACCGCACCTACACCGCCGACGACCAGGGGGCCGGCTGGCTCGTCTTCGCCGGCACGATGCTGGCGATCGTCGGCGCCCTCAACGTGGTCTACGGCATCGCTGCGACGTCGAACTCCAAGTTCTTCGTGCGCGACGTCGAGTATGTGCTCGGCAGCCTCAACACGTGGGGCTGGGTCATGATCGCGATCGGCGCCATCCAGCTCGTGGCGGCGTTCTCGGTCTGGGCGGGACGCGGGTTCGGCCGGTGGGTCGGCGTGTTCAGCGCCGGCGGCAACGCCGTCATCCAGATGCTGGCGATCCCGTCCTATCCGTTGCTGGCGCTATCGCTCTTCGCCATCGACATCCTGATCATCTACGGCCTCGTGTCCTTCGGCGGCCGGGGCGCCCAGGTCGCCTGACCCCGGCGGCGCCGAGACCGTGGCCCGCCCGCGGTCTCAGACGCCGGTGCGCGTAGAGACCGCGCGATAGCCGTCCAACGTGGCGGCCTGCACGAGGCCGACGGGGAGGCACGCCCCCTTGCCGCCGCGAGCCCGCCCCGCGACGCTCGTGCAATGCCGATCCGAGTGGCGCTCGCAGAGGACTGCTTCCTCGTGCGTGAGGCCCTCATCGGCCTGCTGGAGGACGAGGAGGACCTCGACCTGGTCGCGATCTGCCGCGACGGCGACGAGCTGCGCGCCGTGCTGGAACACGAGGACCTGGACGTCGTCCTCACCGACATCCGCATGCCGCCGACCATGGGCGACGAGGGCATACGCATCGCCGCCGACCTGCGCGTCACCCATCCGGCGCTCGGCGTGGTCGTGCTGAGCGCCTACTGCGACGCCGGGTTCGCGGTGGCCCTGCTCGAAGCGGGCTCGGAGCGCCGCGGCTACCTGCTCAAGGACCGCGTGCACAGCAGCCAGCAGCTGACCGCCACGATCAAGGCCGTGGCCAGCGGCGGGTCGGTCATCGATCCCAAGGTGGTCGAGCTGCTCGTCGCGACCCAGGACCGCCACGCCCACTCGCCGCTGGCACCGCTCAGTCCCCGCGAGCGCGACATCCTGGTGGAGATGGCCGGCGGCGCGAGCAATGCCGCCATCGGGGCGTCGCTGGGCATGACCAAGCGCGGCGTCGAGAAGCACATCAACTCGATCTTCGCCAAGCTGGGGCTGCCGGCCGCGGCCGACGTCAGCCGCCGCGTCCGGGCGGTCCTGCTGTTCCTCTCGGAGGGTGAGGCTCCGGTGGCCGACCGGCTCTTACAGCATGGACGCTGAGGGCATCGACGGCTGGTCGACCTCGGCGAGGAAGAGCAGCGTCGCCTTGACGCGCTTGCTGACGTCCTCGGCGCCGGAGAGGTTGAGCTTGAGGAAGATCGAGTTGATGTGCTTCTCCACCGCGCGCTTGGTCAGCACGAGCGATCCGGCGATCGCGGCGTTGCTCATCCCCTGCGCGATCTGCGCCAGCACCTCACGCTCACGCGACGTCAGGTCCGCCAGCGGCGAGCGCTCGGCGCGCGAACGCGAATGCATCAGCGGCTCGACGATCTTCGGGTCCATGACCGAGCCGCCGGCGGCGACCGTATGGATCGCCGATACCAGTTGCGAGCGATCGTGCACGCGCTCCTTGAGCAGATACGCCCGGCTTTCGGAGCCGGACTCCAGCAGCGCCAGCGCATAGGCGGGGTCGGCGTAGTTGCTCAGCACGACCACCCCCATCTGCGGGTGCGTCTGGCGCAGCGTGGCGGCCAGCCGGATGCCCTCGTCGGTGTTGGTCGGCGGCATGCGGATGTCGGTGACCACCACGTCCGGCCGGTCGACCTCGACGGCGCGCAACAGCGAGTCCACGTCGCCGCAGAGCGCCACGACCTCGATGGCTCCGTCGTGGTCAGACAGGACCTGGGCGATGCCTTCACGCACGATAAAGCTGTCCTCGGCGAGCGCCACCTTGGTCATCGGCCCACTCTAGACCCGCGGCCCGGCAACGAGAAGGGCCCGAGGGCGCCAGCATGCCCTGCCCGTTGGTGCCCGCCTCCCCCTGCACGCAGGCGCGCCCCGTTGCGCCTGCTGCCCGCGACTGCGAGCGTGATCGCCCGAGGAGACCCATGACCACGACCGGCAGCCATCCGACCCCGCCCGACGCCGCCACCGGCGCCCAGGCCCCCGCCCCCACCGGTCGCGTGGTGCTCCCCCGCGGGCGGCGCTACGCGGTCCGGGCGCTGCTCTGCGGCGCGACGGTCCTGGCCGCCGTCGCGATCTTCGCGGTGTGGGCCAACCGGCAGGTGCTCGACGCCGACAACTGGGCCGACACCAGCTCGGCGATGCTCGACAACAGCGAGATCCGCACCCAGGTCTCGGGCTACCTCGTCGACGAGGTGTACGCCAACGTCGACGTGGGCGGCGAGATCGCGCGCGCGCTGCCGCGGCGGCTCAAGCCGATTGCCGGGCCGGCGACCTCCGGGCTGCGCGACCTCGCGCAGCGCACCACCGAGACCGCGCTCGGCCGGCCGCGCATCCAGGAGGCCTGGAAGCAGGCCAACCGGATCACCGCCCAGCAGTTCATCAACATCGCCGAGGGCAACTCGAGGCTCGTCACGAGCCAGGGCGACGCGATCGTCCTCGATCTGCGCTCGCTCGTCGTCGACCTCGTCGCCCGGCTCGGGCTGCCGCGCTCCCTCGCCGACAAGATCCCGCCGCAGGCCGGTCACATCACGATCATGTCGAGCAGCGAGGTCAGCACCGCCAAGAACGCCGTCTCGTGGGTGAAGGGCCTCGCGGCCGTGCTGCCGGCACTCGCCATCGCGATGCTCGCCCTCGCCGTCTACCTGGCGCGCGGGCGGCGCCGGGAGACGCTGCTCATCGCGGGGCTGGACCTGATCGCGGCCGGCCTGCTCGTCCTGGTCGTGCGCAGCATCGCGGGTGGCTACGTGGTCGACCAGCTGAGCTCCACCGACGCGGTCCGCCCCGCCGCCGAGGCCGCCTGGTCGATCGGGACCCGGATCCTGCACGACGTCGCGCAGGCCACGGTCGTGATCGGCATCCCGGTCGTCGCGGCCGCCTGGGTGGCCGGCCCCTACCGGCCCGCCGTCGCGCTGCGCCGCGCCGCCGCCCCGAGCCTGCGCGACCGTCCCGCCCTCGCCTACTCGCTCGTCGCCGTCGCGCTGCTGCTCGTGATCGCCTGGGCGCCGATCCCTGCGACGCGCATGCCCCTCCCGGTCCTGCTGATGATCGTCCTCGCGTTCGCCGCGCTGGCGGCCCTGCGCCGCCAGGTCGCCGCCGAGTTCCCGGAGGCGGAGCCGGGCGCGGCCCGCGCCGCCGCCACCCGCGCCGCGCACGCCGTGCAGTCCGCCCGCCGCCGTCCCGAGCCGGCGCCGGAGCCGCTCGACCAGCTCGAGCGACTCGCGAGCCTGCATGACCACGGGGTCCTGAGCGACGAGGAGTTCGCCGCGCAGAAGACCGTCGTGCTGGCCAACGGCAGCGGCGCGCGCTAGGAGACTGTGTCGCTATCGCGACTGGGGACCCACCTACGGCGGCGACGGCTGGCCGTCGTGGGCCTCGGCCTCGCTGGCCGCCTACGGCACCCCTAGGGCGCGGCCCGAAGCTTTCGGGCGGCATCACCGGATTCGGACGATGTGGCGGGCGCCCCACGCGGCGTAGCCTGACCGGACCGCCCACGCCGACGCAGCAAGGAGCCATGCCGAGCGGCCACAGCACCATGGACGTGATGGAGCTCCTCCAGCGGCTGGCGCTCAACGACGAGCCCACCGTGCGGCTCGTCGTCGGCGCGGGCCGCGCCGGGACGGTCGCCGCGCTGGATGCCAAGTCCGCGGCGCTCGTGCGTCTCGGCGCGCTGCTGTCGGTCGGCGCCGCGACCGCGTCGTGCCGGGTCACGGTCGAGGTCGCGCGCGCGGCAGGGGCCACCGACCAGGAGATCGTGGCGGTCCTGGTGGCCGTCGCGCCGGTCGTCGGCGGCGCACGGGTCGTGGAGGCCGCGCCCCGGCTGGCGCTGGCGATCGACCTCGACGTCGAGGCGCTCGACGAGCCGTTCGAGTCCCACTGAGCGGCGTGCGTGCACGCCACCCGGTCGCGCGGGTGCACGCAGACGAAGCCGGCCGGGCGCGTCGTCGGCCCCTAGTCGCGTGTGCCGGAGTCTGGGAACGTGGCGTAAGGATGTCTCGCGCCCGCTATGTCCTCGGCGTGTTCGTCTTGGCCATGGCCTACTACGGCGCGGCCAAGTCGGGGTACGTGCTCGACTTCGCCGGGCCGGTCGCGGCGATCCTCTGGCTGCCGGTCGGGGTGGCGATCGCGTTCCTGTACCTCGCGGGGCTGCGCTTCTGGCCGGGCGTGCTGATCGGCGACCTCCTCGCCAACGACTACCACGCGCTCCCGCTGGGGACCGCGCTCGGGCAGACCGCCGGGAACATGTTGGAGGCGTTGACGGCGACGGTGCTCATGCGCCGTCTGATCCGCGACGGATCACCGCTCGACACCGTCGGCAACCTCGGGCGCATGCTCGCCGCGATCGCCGCCGGCGTGGCGGTCAGCGCGACGGTCGGCGCGGTGTCCCTGCGCCTGGGCAACGTCGTCGCCTTCGACGGGCTCCCCACGGTCTGGCGCACCTGGTGGCTCGGCGACTTCACCGGCGCGCTGGTCGTCGTGCCGCTCGCCGTGGCCTGGCGGCACCCGCCGCCGCGAGCGTGGTGGCGGGAGCACGGGCTCGAGCTCGGGCTCATGGTCGCGGCGGTCGCCGCGCTGAGCGGCCTCGCGCTGCGCAGCGACGGCCCGGTGACCTACGTCGTGTTCCCGGCGCTGACGTGGGCCGCGCTGCGCTTCGGCCCCCGCGGCGCGGCATTGGCCATCGCGGTGACCGCGGGCTTCACCGCGTGGAGCACCACGAACTTCCTCGGGCCGTTCGTCTTCGACTCGGTCACGCGCAGCGTCCTCGACACCCAGCTCTACATCGGCGTGTCGGCGATCGCGACCGTCTGCCTGGCCGCCGTGGTCGCCGAGCGGGAGGAGTTCGCGCAGAAGCTTCGCGCCTCGCGTGCCCGGCTCGTCGAAGCGGCCGACACCGACCGGCGGCGGCTGGAGCGCGACCTCCACGACGGCGCTCAGCAGCGCCTCGTCGCGCTCGCGGCCTACCTCGGGATCGCGGCCCGCAAGGCGCGCGAGACGCCCGCGGAGGCGCCGGCGCTGTTCGAGGAGGCCGACGCCGTGTTGTCGGTGGCCATCGACGAGCTGCGCGCCATCGCCCACGGGATCCACCCGGCGGTGCTCTCCGACCTCGGCCTGGCGCGCGCGATCCGCAGCGTCGCCTCACGCTCCACGGTCCCCGTCACGCTGCTCGACCTGCCGTCGGTGCGCTTCGACGAGACCGCCGAGGCGACCGCGTACTACGTCGTGGCCGAAGCGATGATCAACGCGCAGAAGTACTCGCGCGCGTCGTTGATCTCCGTGCGCGCCTTCGCGACGCCCCCGGACCTGCGCATCGAAGTCCTCGACGACGGCGTCGGCGGCGCGCGCGAGAGCGTCGGCTCGGGCCTGCAGAGCCTGCGCGACCGCGTGGAGGCCGTCGGCGGCACGCTGCGGATCGACAGCGCCGCCGGGCGCGGGACGCGCATCGCCGCCGCGATCCCCGCCGTCATCCCGAACGGATGATGCCGGTGCCCGAGCCGCCGTGTCTGATGGGCATGTGCAGACCACCGGCCACGGACCCGCCACCACGCAGCTCGCCTCCTCGCTCGTCCAGGACGCCGAGGCGGCGCCGCTCCCGCGCCACCGGCTGCCCGACAGCGGCACCGGCGGCGAGGTCGCGCACGACCTCATCACCAACGAGCTGTTCCTCGACGGGAGCGCGCGGCTGAACCTGGCCACGTTCGTGACCACGTGGATGCCGCCGCACGGGGCCGCGCTCATGGCCGAGACGGCCGACAAGAACATGATCGACAAGGACGAGTATCCGCAGACCGCCGAGATGGAGCGGCGGTGCGTGAACATCCTCGGCGATCTCTGGCACGCGCCGGGCGGCGCCGACGCGACGGGCACGTCGACCACCGGATCCAGCGAGGCCGCCATGCTCGGCGGGATGGCCCTGAAGTGGCGCTGGCGCGAGCGCCGGCGCGCCGCGGGGCTGTCGACCGACCAGCCGAACCTCGTGATGGGCGTGAACGTCCAGGTGTGCTGGGACAAGTTCTGCCGCTACTGGGACGTGGAGCCGCGGCTGGTCCCCATGGAGGGCGACCGCTTCCACCTCGACGCCGAGCAGGCCGCCGCGCACTGCGACGAGAACACGATCGGCGTCGTGGCGATCCTCGGATCCACCTTCGACGGCAGCTACGAGCCGGTCGCCGAGATCGCCGACGCGCTGGACGCCCTGGCCGCCGGCGGCGGGCCCGACGTGCCGATGCACGTGGACGCCGCCTCGGGCGGGTTCGTCGCGCCGTTCGTCCAGCCCGAGCTCGTGTGGGACTTCCAGCTGCCGCGCGTGCAGTCGATCAACGCGTCGGGCCACAAGTACGGGCTCGTCTACCCCGGCGTCGGCTGGGCGCTGTGGCGCGACGCCGCGGCGCTGCCCGACGACCTGGTGTTCAAGGTCAACTACCTCGGCGGCAGCATGCCGACGTTCGCGCTGAACTTCTCCCGGCCCGGCAGCGAGGTGGTCGCCCAGTACTTCATGTTCCTCAGCCTCGGCCGCGACGGGTTCACGGCGGTGCAGCAGAGCTCCAGCGCCGTCGCGCGGCACATCGCCTCCGACGTGGCCGCGATGGGCCCCTATCGCGCGATCACGGACGGCAGCGAGCTGCCCGTGCTCGCGTTCGCGCTGAAGCCGGAGGTCACCGGCTACACGGTCTTCGACGTGTCGGACCGCCTGCGCGAGCGCGGCTGGCTCGTGCCGGCCTACACGTTCCCCGAGAACCGGACGGACCTCTCGGTCCTGCGCGTCGTCGTGCGCGCCGGGATGACGCGGGACATGGCCGACCTGTTCCTCGCCGACCTGCGCAAGCAGACCGAGGTGCTCGAGCAGTGCGGCGCCGGCCCGCGCCCGGCCGGGGAGGGTCAGGCATTCCGGCACTAGGAGACTGTGTCGCCATCGCGACCGGGGACCAACCTCCGGGCGTACCACCGGCCCGCGGCATGGCGTGGATCCCGGGCGGCACGTTCGCGATGGGCTCCACGGACTTCTACCCGGAGGAGCGCCCGGTCCGCGACGTCTCGATCGACGGCTTCTGGATGGACGTCGAGCCCGTCACCGTCTCGGCGTTCCGCCGCTTCGTCCGGGACACGGGGTACCAGACGGTGGCCGAGCGCGCCCTCGATCCCGCCCTCTACCCCGAGGTCGCGGCGTCCGCGCTCGTGCCCGGCTCGCTGGTCTTCCAGGGCACGCCGGGACCGGTCGACCTGCGAGACGTCCTCGCATGGTGGTCCTACGTCCCGGGCGCCCGCTGGGACCGGCCGGAGGGTCCGGGCAGCCACGTCTACACCCGCGGGCGGCATCCGGTCACGCACATCGCCTACGAGGACGCCGCGGCGTACGCCGGGTGGGCCGGCAAGGCGCTGCCCGGCGAGGCCGAGTGGGAGCGCGCGGCCCGCGGTGGCCTGGACGGCGCGCGCTTCGCGTGGGGCGACGAGCTCCTGCCCGGCGGACGCCATCTGGCCAACTGGTGGCAGGGCGAGTTCCCGTGGCAGAACCTGGAGCTCGACGGCTGGGCGCGCACCTCACCGGTCGGCAGCTTCCCGCCCAACGGCTTCGGCCTCCACGACACGTGCGGCAACACGTGGGAGTGGACGGTCGACGCCATCGCGGAGCCGCCGCCCGCCGAGCGGCCCGCCTGCTGCGGCCCACCGGCGCCGGAGCGCATCCCGCGCCGGGTGATCAAGGGCGGCTCGCATCTGTGCGCGCCGAGCTACTGCCTGCGCTTCCGCCCGGCCGCCCGGCAGTTCGAGGCCGTCGACACGTCCACGAGCCACCTGGGCTTCCGGTGCGTGGTGCGGTCCGCGCCTTTCATCCGGAACGGGTGACGTCAGCGGCGGCGGGCGCATCGATACTCGGCCTCGACCAACCCGACCGAACAGGAGCACCCCGTGAGCAGCCTCGTCGCCATCGCCTACCCCGACCTCGCCACGGCCCAGCAGGTGGCCGCCAACCTCGGCGAGGCGCGCAAGGCCCACCTCGTCGAGCTCGAGGATCTCGTCCTCGTCGAGCACCAGCCCGGCGGGAAGGTCAAGCTGCACCAGCCCTCGCTCGCCGGCACCGGCGCGGCGGGCGGCGCGATCTGGGGCGGCCTGATCGGCCTGCTCTTCCTCGCTCCGGTGCTCGGCATGGCGGTCGGCGCCGCCGCCGGCGGCGCAACCGGAGCGATGATGGACAGCGGCATCGACGACAAGTTCATGAAGGAGCTGGGTAGCAAGCTGCCGGCCGGGGGCGCCGCGCTCGTCGCGCTGGTCGGCGAGATGGTCACCGACCGGCTGCTCAGCGAGGTGCGCATCCCCGGCGAGGTCATCCAGACCTCCCTGGACGCCGAGTCCGAGGCCGCCCTGCGCGACGCGCTCGCCCGTCCGCGCCAGCCGGCGTGAGCGACATGCAGCACAACGGGCAGGAGCCCGCGTCCGAGTACCAGCCGGGGACCGAGTTCTCCGGCGTGGTCGGACGGACGACGGACGAGTCGACTCCCGCGTGGCCGGAGGTGCTCCGCGCGCGGGAGCGCACGCCGAACGTCCTGACCATCGTGCTCGACGACACCGGCTTCGGCCAGCTCGGCTGCTACGGCAGCCCGATCGCGACGCCGAACATCGACGCGGTGGCGGCGCAGGGTCTGCGCTACACGCGGATGCACACGACCGCGCTGTGCTCGCCGTCGCGGTCGTGCGTCCTGACCGGACGCAACCACCACTCCAACGCGACGGCGGCCATCAACGAGCTCGCCACCGGCTATCCCGGCTACAACGGGCAGATCCCGTTCGAGAACGGGTTCCTGCCCGAGATGCTCCAGCAGCACGGGTACAACACCTACATGGTCGGCAAGTACCACTTGTTGCCGTCGGAGTTCGAGTCAGCCGCCGGTCCGTTCGACCGCTGGCCGCTGGGGCGGGGGTTCGAGCGCTTCTACGGGTTCCTCGGCGGTGACACCAGCCAGTGGGCCCCGGATCTCGTGTACGACAACCACCAGATCGAGCCGCCGCGCACGCCCGAGGAGGGCTATCACCTGACCGAGGACCTCGTCGACCAGGCGATCGGGTTCATCGCCGACGCCAAGCAGGTCGCGCCGCACAAGCCCTTCTACCTGCACTTCTGCCCGGGCGCCACGCACGCACCCCATCACGTGGCCCAAGAGTGGGCCGACCGGTACCGGGGGCAGTTCGACGACGGCTGGGACGCCTACCGCGAGCGCGTGTTCGCCCGGCAGCAGGAGCTCGGGATCATGCCCGCCGGCACCGAGCTGTCGCGGCACGACCCCGACGTCCCGGATTGGCGCTCGCTTTCACCGGACGCCCGGCGGCTCGCGTCCCGCCTGATGGAGGTCTTCGCCGGCTTCCTCTCGCACACCGATCACCACATCGGCCGGCTGCTCGACTTCCTCCGGGAGGCCGGCGAGCTGGACAATACGATCGTGATGCTCGTGTCCGACAACGGTGCCAGCCCCGAGGGCGGCCCGACCGGCACCACGAACGAGCTGCAGTTCTTCAACAACGCGCCCGAGCCGCTGGAGGAGAGCGTCGAGGCGATCGACGAGCTCGGCGGCCCGACGACCTTCAACCACTACCCGTGGGGCTGGACGTGGGCGGGCAACACGCCGTTTCGCCGCTGGAAGCGCGAGACCTACCGCGGGGGGACGACCGACCCGTTCATCGTGCACTGGCCGGCCGGCATGACGAGCCGCGGCGAGATCCGCGACCACTACGCCCACATCATCGACATGGTCCCGACCATCCTCGACGCGCTCGGGATCGCGCCGCCGGCCACGATCAGAGGCGTGACGCAGTCGCCGATCCACGGTGTCAGCTTCGCCCACACCTTCGACGACGCGGCCGCGCCGACGCACCACCGGACGCAGTACTTCGAGATGTTCGGGCACCGCGCGATCGATCACGACGGCTGGCGGGCGGTCTGCCCGTGGCCGGGCCCGTCGTTCGCCGAGGCCGGTGGCGCCGCGTTCGGCACGCCGATCACGGCCGAGATGCTCGGCCGGCTCGACAGCGGCGGCTGGGAGCTGTACCGCGTCGCCGCGGATCCGGCCGAGACCCACGACGTGGCCGCCGACCATCGCGACAAGCTGATCGAGCTGATCTCGATCTGGTACGTGCAGGCCGGCAAGTACGACGTGCTGCCCATCGACGGCAGCGCCCTGCAGCGCGCGATGGTGCAACGCCCGCAGATCGCCGAGACGCGCGACCAGTACACCTTCCGGCCCGGCACCCAGACCGTGCCGTTCTTCGCCGGCCCGCGCGTCCTCAACCGCCCGCACGCCGTCACCGCCGACGCGACCATCCCCGTCGGGGGCGCCGAAGGCGTCCTGCTGGCCCAGGGCAGCGCGGTGGGCGGCTGGACGTTCTACGTCAAGGACGGCCGTCTGCACTACGTGCACAACTACGTCCGCCGGGCCATCCACCGCGTCTCCGCGCCCGACCCGATCCCGGAGGGCCGGCACGAGCTGCGCTTCGAGTTCGAGCCGACGGGGGCACCCGACATCCCCCACGGCAAGGGCGCGCCTGGACGAGCACAGCTCTACGTCGACGGCGACCTGGTGGCCGAGAGCGACATCCCGGTCACCATCCCCATCATCATCAACCCCGGCGGCCTGACCTGCGGCGCCGATCCGGGATCACCGGTCAGCCCGGACTACCGGTCGCCGTTCCGGTTCAGCGGCGAGCTCCACACCGTGACGGTCGACCTCAGCGGCAAGCTGATCGACGACCGCGAAAGCGAGCTGCGCATGGCCATGGCGCGCCAATAGGAGGCAGACGACGGGTGGCCCAGCCGTTCCGAACGCACCAGGCCGTCCGCGCGGCGATCGCCGCCCTGCTGCTCGCGCTGGCGGCGCTGTTGCTCGCCGCCGGGAGCGCGCGCGCCGCGACCGACCATGTGGTGATCACCGGCGGCGCCGTCGTCGGGGCGGGCCAGACCGCCGGCGACGTCGTCGTGCTCGACGGGCCCGTGAGCATCGCCGGCCACGCCACGGGCGACGTCGTGTCGGTCAGCGGGCCGATCCGGGTCACCGGGCAGGTCGACGGCGATCTGATCGCCGTGTCTGACCGAGCGGTCCTCGGGCCGTCGGCGCGCGTCGGCGGCGACCTGCGCTACGGCGACGAGCGCCCCGTGCTCGCGCCCGGTGCGAGCGTGGGCGGCACCGTCAGCAAGGAGGACTGGGCCGACACCGCCAACGGCTGGGGTTGGGTGAGCGCGATCGGGTGGTGGCTGGCGGTGTCGGTGTCGACGCTGATCGTCGGCGCCCTGCTGGCGTGGCTGGCGCCCGGCGAGCTCTACGCCGCCGAGCGGGCGCTGCGCGAGCACCTCGGCGCCGCCGTCGGGTGGGGCGTGGCGATCGCGATCGGCGTCCCGCTGCTGGCGATCCTGGCGCTCGCGACGCTCGTGGGCATCCCGTTCGGCATCGCGCTGCTGCTCGCCGCCGTCCCGGTGCTGCTCATCGCGTACGCGACGACCGCCTGGGTCGTCGGGCGCCGGGTGCTGCGCAACCGGTCCGCGTCGCCGTGGACCGCGCTGCTGGTCGGCTGGGCGATCCTGCGCGTGCTCGCCCTGATCCCCGTCGCAGGCGCCATCGTCGGGCTCGCGGCGACGGTCGTGGGACTCGGCGCGCTGGCCGTGGCGCTGTGGCAGGCGCGCCGTCCGGGCGCACCCGCGGCGAGGCCCGAGGTGCCGGCTGCGGGCCGTCCCGCCCCGGCCGCCTGAAGCCACGCTTCCCCGTGCCCGCGGCGCCCTCCGTGCGAGCTGGCCCTCGGCCCTGCGTCGTCGCGTCTCTTGGGTCAGCGCACGTGATGCCGTCGACCGGTGGCGAGGTCGAGGCACACGATGCAGCGTCGGCTGTCGCTGCCGTCGCTCGCGATCCGCGTGACGCGCGCCCCGCACAACGCTGCGCCTGGCGCGGCCTCCGCGATGTGCAGCAGTCGTGGTGTGCGCGTATCCAGGCCCTGTGGGATGTCGTGGAGGCGTGTGCTGCTCATGTCGTCCTGCGTTCGGCCGGAGGGTCGACTCGTCAACAGATGATGCGCCCTCGACGCTGCCCCGCAAGCTGGTCCGTCGAGCGGACTCGACTGACCCTGCGGCACGTCCCGTCACACCGGCCCGCCTCAGCGCCCGGGGCTCTCCGCGGCGACCGCGCCGAGCTCCAGGAGGGCGCGCCGCAACAGGGGCTCCGCATCGGCGCGTGCCGGCGCGATCGTGATCCGGTCGGCCATGAACTGGAGCTTGGCGCGCGCGTGCTCGGGGTCGATGCCGCGCCGGACCCACGCGACCGTGATGGACGTCAGCGTCTCGAGGAACGACAGCGAGTCGGCCGCCTGGAGCACGTCGGCCTCGTACCAGCCGCCTTCCTCGTGCACGAGGATGAGCCGTTCGACCTCCCCGACCAGCTCCGGCGCAGCGCCCTGCGCCTCCAGCCAGGCAACGGCGTGCTCGGCGCAGCGGTCCTGATGCCAGCGCAGGTACCCGGGGTCGTTCCAGTCGGCGGCCGGGTCCCAGGAGCTCGACGCGTCGGGGAACGCCCGCTCGACGTCGTGGAGCACGGCCGCGATGCGCAGTCCCTCGCTCGCGTCGGGATCGATCGTGACCACCCAGTCGCGCGCCCGCACGAGATGCAGGGCATGGGGATGGATCTCCTCGATCCAGCGCTGAGCCCGGTCCTCCAACTCGCTCATGCCGTCACCGGGCGTGCCTGGAGGATGTAGAGCTGGCCGTCGCTGACGGCCCATTCGACGTCCTGCGGGCCTCCGAGCGAGCTCTGCAGCGCGCACCCGATCCCGGCCAGCTGGGCGAGCGTCGCGTCGTCGAGCTTGCGCCGTCCACCCTCCTGCGGCGTCAGCGGATGCTCCTCGGTGCCGCCGCCGGGCAGGGCGCGAATCATGAAGGGCTGGACGGCGACCGTCTCACGGGCGACGCGCCCGTCGCGCTTGAGCAGGTAGTGATCCGGGGTCACCTCACCGGAGACGACCGCCTCGCCCAGGCCCAGCACGGCCTCGACCAGGATGCGGTCCTTGCGCCCATGCACCGGTTCGACGGTGAACATGACCCCGGCGACGTCGGCCGACACCAGCGCCTGCACGACGACGGCCATGCCCAGGTCCTCCAGCGACCCCTTGCGGGCACGGTAGAACAGCGCGCGCTCGGTGAAGAACGAGGCCCAGCAGTCGCGAATGCGCTGCAGGACCTGCTCGCCGCCGCGCACGTTGAGATAGGTCTCCTGCTGGCCGGCGAAGCTCGCCGCGTCGGAGTCCTCGCTCGCGGCGCTGGAGCGGACGGCCACCGGCGCGTCGTCGCCGAGCTCGGCATAGCGCGCGCACACGTCCAGGCGCATCCGCTCCGGGATCTCCAGCCCGGCGACGATCTGCTGGGCCGTCGCCGCGCACGCGGCCAGCCGCGCCTCGTCCTGCGCGTCGGCGATCGCCGCCCTCAGCGCGACCGCACGATCGCCGAGCGCCTCCTCCAGCGCGTCGCAGCAGACGACGAACCCTGCAGGGACGGGCAGCCCCATCGCCGCGAGGCGCGCGAGCGACGCGCCCTTGCCGCCGGCCTCCTGCACGTCGGTGCAGTGCTCCTCGGCGAACGCGAGAACCTGCATCAGCTACCTCCACCTCCACCGGCGGGGCCGGGTCCGGATGACGAGCAATGGTCCTTGGATCACGATGTAGGGCGAGCGTCGCGCGCCGCGGCGCACGGTCAGCGCCTTGAGCAGCGCGAGCAGCAGGCCGAGCCCGGCCAGCGCCGGCACGGCGCGCTTGAGCAGCGCGTCACGGCTCGCCGCGGTCAGATCGAGCACGTCGTCGGCCGCCGCCGAGGGCGGTGCGGACGCGCGTGCGGGATCGCCCTCGTCGGCCCCGATCGACGGAGTCGCACGCGCTGTCGGGTTCTGGAGCTCGGCCGCCAGCCGCGACGCGAACTCGGCCAGCAGCTTCTCGCTGACGTCGTTGACGACGCCGCGCCCGAACTGCGCAGCCGTGCCGGCGAGCTTCATCTCGGTCTGGACCGACACGCGCGTCCCGCCGGCCGCGGGCGCCAGCGTGGAGGTGATCGTCGCCGCCGCCGCACCCTGACCGCGGGTGTCTCGCGCCGACGCCTGGATCACCGCCCGGCGGGCGGTCGCGTCGGCCTCGGCGACGCGGAGCGTGCCCTTGAACGTGCTGGTGACCGGACCGAGCTTGATGCGCATCGACCCGCCGTACTCGCCGTCGCCGCGGTTCTCGTCGATGCTCGCCCCGGGCAGGCACGGTGCGATCCGCTCGACGTCGAGCAGCGCCGCCCAGACGTCGTCGAGGCCCACCGGCACCTCGAAGACGCTGTCGATCAGCACGGCGCACGCTCCTCGAGCGGGCCGTAGGTGTCGTAGAACCGGCGCTCGCGGGACTCCAGCAGCGGGATCGCCGTCCCGTGGCCCAGCCGCTCGAAGTGCTCCGACGCCCCGTGCGCCTCGTAGCCGGCGCGGTCGGCGTACACCTCGTAGAAGAAGAAGACCCGCGGGTCGTCGACGTCCCGGTTGGCCTGGTAGAACAGGTTGCCCGGCTCTGCGCGGCTCGGCTGCACCAGCCCGAGGATCGCCTCCTCGACCTCCCGCTCGTGTCCCTCCTTGACGGTCCACCTGGCGGTCACGACAAAGGCCATCGACTACTGCTCCTTGCTCGAACGGGACGTGATCTGCTGCGCGGCGAGGTCGACGGCGTCGAGGATCCGGCCGTAGCAGCCGCAGCGACAGAGGTTCCCGCCCAGGGCCGCCGCCGCCTCGTCCCGATCGATCGCCGCGTCGTCGGCGAGCATCGCCTTGACGGTGAGCACCATGCCCGGGGTGCACCATCCGCACTGGAACGCGTGGGCCTCCGTGAAGGCGGCCAGCACGGGGTCCTCGCTCGGCAGGCCGTCGACGGTGGTGACGCTCCGGCCCTCGACCTGCACGGTCAGCATCAGGCAGCCCGACGCCGGCTCGCCGTCGACGAGCACCGTGCACGCGCCGCAGACGCCGATCCCGCAGGTCTGCCGCACGCTGAGGCGGCCGAGATCGCGCAGCGCCTCGGCCAGCATCTGGTCGGCGGCCACCTCGACCTCGACCGGCGCGTCGTCCAGGACGAAGCCCACCCTCATGACTCGCGCGCCCCCAGCGCGGCGTCGACCGGCCCGGCCGCGCGCCGGTCGATCGCCGCCAGCACCCGCTCGGGGGTCATCGGAAGGTCGTGCAGCTCGATGCCCAGGCTCGCCAGCGCGTTGCCGATGGCCGGCGGGACCGGCGGCAGCGCCGTCTCGCCGAGGCCGTGGATGGGAGCGCCGGCGCGCTCCACCAGCTCGTGGGTGCAGGCGCGCACGTCCGCGGCGGTCGGGATGTTGTAGTCCGACAGGTTGGCGTTGGTCACCTGCCCGTGGCTGAAGTCGATGGCCTCGAACAGGGCGGTTCCCAACCCCATGAACATGGCGCCCTCGTTCTGCAGGTCGGCGCCCGGAGCGTTGACGACCCTCCCGGCGTAGACCGGGCAGTGCAGGCGCTCGAGCGCCACGACGCCGGTCTCCTCGTCGACGCTCAACTGCGCCGCCGCCGCCGCCTGATGCCAGTGGCTGGAGGCGATGCCCTGCCCCGTGTCGGGATCCAGGCCACCGGGCTCGGAGATCTCGCCGTACCCCCGGCGGCCGTCCTCCAGCAGGGCGGCACACGCCACCACGAGGGCCCGGCCCATCATGGCCGTCGAGCGGCTGGAGGTCGTCCGGGTGTCGAACGGGACCCGATCGGTGTCCGGATCGGGCACGCGGATCTGCTCGGCCCGGCAGCCCAGCTGCTCGGCCGCCAGCAGCTGCAGCGTGCGCCGCGAGCCCTGGCCGATCTCGGTCGTCGCGCACCGGACGACGTAGCGATCCTCGCCCTCGCGCTCGACGGCGATGGCCGCACGCGACGGCGTCTGCATACCCTTCATGATCAATGAGAGACCCTTGCCTCTCGGGTCCGCCTCGTAGTCGACGGCGGTCGCCGCGCGCTCCAGCAGCTCGGCGAAGCACGTGTCGTGCATCGTCTCCCCCGTCGGGTAGATGTCGCCGTCGCGCAGCAGGTTGCGCCGCCGCAGGTCCAGCGGGCTCATGCGCAGCTTGGCGGCGAGCATGTCCATCGTGCGCTCCGACGCCCAGATCGACTGCATCGCGCCGTAGCCGCGATAGGCGCCGTTGGGCGGCGTGTTGGTGTAGACCGCGTAGGCGTCGACCCAGCAGTGCGGGAGCCGGTAGGGCCCCGGAGCGGCGAAGCCCATCTTCTGCGCGACGCCGGGACCGCAGTCGGCGTAGGCGCCGGTGTCGGCCCAGCACGTGACGGCCTTTGCCACGAGGTCGCCCTGAGCCGTCGCACCGAGGCGCACCTGGACGGTCGAGGGGTGGCGGTTGAGCGTCACGAACTCCTCGGCGCGATCGAGCACCAACTTGATCGGCCGCCCGGTCTTGCGGGCCAGCGCCGCGACGATCGCCTCGATCCTGGTGAACGTCTTGGCCCCGAAGGAGCCGCCCATCGGCGGGACGACGACGCGGACGTCCTCCTCGTCCATGCCGAACAGCGCCGCCAGCTCCATCCGCAGGTTGAACGGCGTCTGGGTGCCGGTGACGATCTCCAGCCGGCCGTCGTCGGTGAAGCGCCCGACGGTGGCGTGGGGCTCCATCGCCGCATGGGCCGCCGACGGCGTGCGGAACGTCCCCTCGACGACCACGGCGGCGCCCGCGAACCCGGCGTCGACGTCGCCGTGGCGGATCCGGAAGCGGTGGCAGATGTTCGTGCCGCGCACCGGTCGGATCCCGAAGTACGCCGCCTCGTTGTCGGAGACCGACAGCGATTCGTGCAGCAGCGGCGCGTCCTCGCGCGTGGCCTCCAGGGCGTCGAACACGCCGGGCAGCTCGTCGATGTCGACCACCACCGCCCGGGCCGCGGCGCGCGCGGCCGCCGGGGTGGGAGCGGCGACGGCCGCGACCACGTCGCCCGCGAAGCGCACGCGGTCGCCGGCCAGGACGCGCTGATCGGCGATCTGGCAGCCGTAGAGCGGCAGGTCTGCGACGTCCTGCGCCAGCAGCACCGCGGTGCCGGCACCGACCGCGGAGGTGTCGATCGCCCGCACGACGCCGTGGGCGACCGTCGAGCGGACCAGCGCGGCATGGAGCTGGCCGGGCATGTCGGCGTCGACGCTGTAGCGCTGGGCGCCGGTGGCGCGCGGGTCCGGGGTCATGCGGCGAGCGCCTCCAGCGCTCGACGGACCTCGACCGCGCAGATCCGGCGACGGTAGGCCGCCGAGCCGCGGACGTCGCTGATCGGCTCCAGCCGCGCCGCGTACGCCGCGGCGAGCTCCCGCCGCTGCCCCGCGTCGCGCAGGCCGTCGGCGTCCAGGAGGCACAGGTCGTCGAAGCGCTGCGGCCGCTCGGCCACGGCGCCGACGACGACCCCGAGGCCGCCGTCGCCGTGGACTGCCGCGACCGTCACGCACGGACGGTCCTCCGAGGATCGCGAGAGGAACTTGCGATAGACCGCGTGCGCCGGCGCCGGTGGCACGCGAACCTCCACGAGCAGCTCGTCGGGCGCGATGCACGTCGTGTAGTACCCGAGGATCAGCTGCTCCATCGAGACCGAGCGGTCGCCGCGGGCGCCGCGAAGCACCGCGCGCGCGCCGAGGGCCGACATCGCCGCCGGCGGGTCCGACGCGTAGTCCGCGTCGGCCAGGACCCCGCCGACCGTCGCCACGGCGCGCACCCGGGGGCTCGCCACGACCGAGAACGCCCGGGCCAGCATGGGCCAGCCCGCACGGATCTCCGGATGCCGCTCGATCTCCAGGTGGGTGACCATCGCGCCGAGCCGCAGCTCGCCGTCGACGATCGCGACGCCGCGCAGCTCCGCGACGCGACCGAGCGACAGCAGGGCCGGCGGCGCGATGAGGCCCTGGTTCATCAGGATGCCGAGGAACGTGCCGCCGGCGTGCACGGTCAGCTCGTCACCGTGCACCTCGCGCAGGAGCAGCGCCTCCTCGAGGTCTGCGGGGGCGTGCCACCTCACGTGAGCAGCTCGACCACCCCGGTGCCGCCGTTGACGCGGACGCGGTCGCCGGTCTTGATCCGCGCTCCGGCGTCGTTGGTGCCGACCACGGCCGGGATGCCGAACTCACGCGCGACGACGGCCGGATGCGACGAGGTGCCCCCCGCCTCGGTGACGAGCCCGCCGATCTTGGTGAACAGCACGACCCACGCGGGGTTGGTCATGCGGCACACCAGGATCTCCCCGGCGCGCACCTGGTCGAACTCGTCGGAGGAGGAGACCCAGCGCGCCGTGCCCTCGATCACCCCGGGCGACGCGCCGAGCCCGCGGACCTCGCCGACCGTCTGCACCGGGCCGGCGTGGAACCGATCGGGGAAGCCCCAGTTCGTCCAGTACGGGAAGGCCAGCGCCGCCTCGGTCGCGGTGCCGACCCAGGCGGGCGGCCGCACCTGCTCGGAGTCCTCGATCTCGTCGCGGCGATCGGAGACCAGCTCCTTGACGTCGCCCAGGGCCGCGGGATCGGCCATGAGCATGCGCAGCTCCTGGTAGCGCAGGTACGCGACGTCCTCGCGGTCGTCGAGCACCTCTGCGCCGGCGAGCTTGTCGCCGATGGCCATCAGCACCAGCCGCAGGCGCGCGTTGGTGCCCTGGTCGATGTAGAAGTGATGGTCGGGCGTCAGCGGGTTCATGCCGAGCGAGAGCTCCAGCGCCCGCGCCACGCGCGCACGCGGCTCGCCCTCCAGGGGCCCGAGCAGCTCGGCCTGGGCCGCCCGGAGGTCGTCCTTGACCGCCTTCAGGCTGGCCGGGAAGTCGTAGTCGCTGGCCACGTAGCCGCGGATCGCCTCGAGGATCGGCGCGGGATCCTCGACCCACAGCCGGAAGCGCACCTCGTGCGACCAGATCGACTTGTAGCCGAAGGTCTTCTGATGCGGCGCGATCCGCTCGTCGACGAGCCGCCGGCCACGGTCGGTCTCCCCCAGCGCGCGCCACACGTCAGCGGCCGAGCTGCGCGTGAACGCCGCGGCCAGCTCGGGGTCGGCCTTGACCTCGCCCTTGATCTCCCACAGATCCCGGACCGCGTCCCAGTTGCGGTCCTGCACGGAGCTCTGCAGGCGGCCCAGCAGCTCGGCGTCGACCTCCCCGCAGACCTCCTTGACCGTCGCCTCGAGCCCGGAGCGCGCGGAGAACTCGGCGAAGTTCAGCAGCCAGTGGATCTTCCAATGGCGATCGTGGATCTCGATCGCGTCCTCCAGGAGGACGGCCAGCTCGACCAGCGAGGCCGCGCCGGTGTCGGTGCCGTCGAGGCGGGCGAAGTTGCGATCCATCTCGGGGATGAACCGGTCGCGCCACCACCCCATGAAGTTCTCGGCGTAGTAGGGCAGCGTCCAATCGAGGTACGGGCCGATCTTGGCGGCGTAGTCCGGCGCGAGCGGGACGCGGGGCGCGTAGCGGTTTCCGTACTCCTCGGCCTCGGGGCGCGCGCCGGGCGTGGCCGGGATCGCCGCGGTGTAGACGTAGCCGTTGATCCGCTTGGCGACCCAGTCGGCGGCGAACGGCGTCCCGAACCGGCGGAACATGTGGTCGCAGGTCAGCCACCAGCCGCCGATGTCGAAGAACATCGGCGAGACCGGGTTCGGGCAGTGCAGGTCGTCCAGCACCCAGAACAGCTCGCGCTCACCGTCGCGCCACTCGATGGGGAACGACTCGTCGCCGTGGAACGCACCCAGCACCTCAGGGCTCGTAGCAGCCATCAACCCTCTCCCGTCGCTCTCCTGACCCCCTGGTCAGGTTGCTCAGACCCACTATCGGGCCTCGGCGGTGGCGGAATCCAGGGACGGGGGCCGCGGGTTCTTGGACAATCTTCGGGTGCCGCGTAGCATCCCGGGCGTGGACCCGGCAACCGCGGTTCCGACGTACGAGACGCCGCGCGGCGCAGTGGACCTGCAGTGCTTCGGGACCGAGCACCCGCGTGTCCGCGTGGGCCCGCACGGGCACCGCGATCTCGAGCTCCTGTACTTCGAGCGCGGCGGCGGCGAGCATCGCGTCGGCGCCTACACGTGGCCCGCGCGCGCGGGCGACCTGGTCCTCATCGCGCCCGGACAGGTCCACGACCTGGCGGGGATCGGCGCCAACGCGGTCGGGTGGGCCGTCGAGTTCTCGCCGCAGGACATCCGCGACGTGCGCGCCGACTCGTCGTCCCTGCTCCTCTGGCGATCCAACCCGCTGCTCAACCCGTTCATGGCGGCCGAGATGGATCCGGACGTCGGGCGCTTCTGCGTTCCCGAGCCCGACCGCGAGCGCTGGGTTCGCCGGTTGCACGACCTGCGTCGCGAGCTCCGCGACGAGCCCGACGGGCACGAGGGCGCCATCGCCGCCCTGCTGCTGCTGCTGCTCACCGACGTGGCCCGCCTCGCGCACGACGTGGCCGGAGCGATGCGCGCGCGTGACCAGCCGCTCCTCGCGCACGTCTTCGAGATCATCGAGTCCCGCTACGCCGAGCGGCTGACCCTGCGCGACGTGGCGGCGGCGGTGGGACTCAGCGGCGGATACCTGACGACCGTGGTGCGCGAACGGACCGGGCGCACCGTGGTCGACTGGATCCTCGAGCGCCGTCTCGCCGACGCACGTGCGCTGCTGCTCGGCAGCGACCTCACGGTCGAGGCGATCGCGCTGCGCGTCGGCTTCGAGGACCCGGCCTACTTCAGCCGCCGGTTCAGGCTCGCGCACGGATGCGCGCCCGGGGCGTGGCGCCGCGCGTCCGGCGGTTGAGCGGGACGCCGTCAGCGCGCACCCGCCGGTGCCGGACCGGGCAGGACGCCTGACCGCAGGAAGCTCTCCAGCTCCTCCCGCGAGGGCATCGCCGCCGAGCACGAATGGCGCGTGGCCACGATCGCCCCGGCGGCGTTGGCGGCATGCGCCGGCTGATCGAGCCCCCGCAGAAGCGAGTAACCCCAGCCCGCGGCGAAGGCGTCCCCGGCGCCGAGGCCGTTGATCGCGGCCACGGGGATCGGGGCCACGTCCTCGTGCGAGCCGTCGGGACGATGCACGCTGCAGCCGTCGGGCCCGTGCTTGGCGACGCGCACCGCCGAGCTGGGCGCAGCGGGGTCCAGCCCAGCCGCCGCCCATTCCTTGTCGCCTCCGAGCACCACGGTCGCCGCCGGCAGGACACGCTGCACCCGGGCGGCGAAGTCCTCGGCGCTTGCCCACAGCATCGGGCGCCAGTCCAGGTCCAGGATCGTGTGGTGCGGGCCGCCGGCACGGAGTCCGGCGAGGGCGACCATCGCCTCGAGGCTGGCTGCCCGCGCGAGCGCGGTTCCGCTGAGGTACAGCAGCGGGACGGCGGCCGCCACCTGCAGGTCGACGCCGGCGTCCTGCAGCGTCACCTCCCAGTCCGGGCAGGTCGGCGTCCGGTGGTAGGTGATGGGGAAGTCGTCCGGCGGCCAGATCTCGCAGAAGGCCAGGGCGGTGCGGCGCTGCGGGTCGGTCGCCACCCACCCGCAGTCCACCCCTTCCCCTTCGAGGAAGTTGCGGATGTGACGGCCGTGGCCGTCGTCGCCGACGGCCGAGAACACCGCGGTGCGAACGCCCAGCCGGGCCAGCCCGGTGGCGACGTTCGCCGCGAACCCGCCGGCGTACTGCCGGAACGTCTCGACGTCCTCCAGCGCCCGCCGGGACTGCTCGGGGTAGAGGTCGAGCGCGACGCGCCCGGTGACGAGCGCCTCGATCATGTCTCGACGAAGTACGTGCCGTGGCCCTGGCCGTCGGAGAACCAGCGGCTGGTCACGGTCTTCTTGCGGGTGAAGAACTCGACGGCGTCGCCGCCATGGGCGTGCAGGTCGCCGAGGAAGCTGTCCTTCCACCCTGAGAAGGGGAAGAAGGCGACGGGTGCCGCGACCCCGATGTTGACGCCCACCATCCCGGCCTCGACGTCATGGCGGAAGCGGCGCACCGCCGCGCCGCTCTCGGTGAAGATCGAGGTGCCGTTGCCGAAGCGGCTGGCGTTGACGATCGCGGTGGCCTCGTCCAGCGACTCGGCGCGCACGACCACGAGCACGGGCCCGAAGACCTCCTCCTGGGCGATGTCCATGCCGGGCAGGACGTCGTCGAGGATCGTCGGCCCGACGAACGCGCCCTCGGGGTGGATCCCGTCGCCGCCCACCCCGCGGCCGTCGACGACCGGCGTCGCGCCGTCGGCCACGCCGCGGTCGATCCACGCGGCGATGCGGTCGCGCGCCTGGCAGGAGACGACCGGGCCGACCTCGGTCGCCTCGTCGCTTCCGTCACCGACGGCCAATGCCTCGGTCGCCTGCACCAGCGCCGGCATCAGCCGGTCGTGCGCCTCGCCGACCGTGACGACCACCGAGCCGGCCATGCAGCGCTGGCCCGCCGCGCCGAACGCCGAGCCGACGATGCCGCCGACGGTCTTGTCGATCACCGCGTCGGGCATGACCACGATGTGGTTCTTGGCCCCGCCCAGGGCCTGCACGCGCTTGCCGGCCTGGGCGGCGCGCTCGTAGACGATCTTGGCCACCGGGGCCGAGCCGACGAAGGACACCGCGTCGATCCCCGGATGGTCGAGGATGCCCTCGACGATCTCGCGCCCGCCGTTGACGAGGTTGACGACGCCGGCCGGGAGGTCGAGGCCGTCGAGGACCTCGAAGGCGATCTGCTGGGTGAGCGGCACCTGCTCAGACGGCTTCAGGATGAAGGTGTTGCCGCAGCCGATCGCGAACGGCAGGAACCAGAACGGGACCATCGCGGGGAAGTTGAAGGGGACGATCGCCGCGCAGACCCCCACGGGCTGGCGGATCGTCTCGCAGTCGACGTTGCGCGCGACGTCCTCCAGGATCCGGCCCTGCATCGTCGTCGGGACCGCGCACGCGGCCTCGACCATCTCGATCATCCGCCCCACCTCGGCGCGGGCGTCGCCGATCGTCTTGCCCATCTCGGCCGTGACGCAGCGGGCGAGGTCCTCCTGCCGCGCGACGAGGCCCTCGCGCAGCGCGAACAGCCGGCGGGCGCGCTCGATGACCGACACGGCGCGCCACACGGGCAGCGCCGCACGCGCCGCCCGGACCGCGGCGTCGAGGTCCGAGGCGCCCGACAGCGGCACGCGGGCCAGCACCTCGCCGGTGGCGGGGTTGGTGACGTCCAGCGCGTCGGACGCGGCCGCGGGCGTCCAGGCGCCGGCGACGTAGTTGTCGAGCAGTCGGGTCGCGGTGGCGGACACGCGCGTCAGGCCTCGTCGTCGACGACGGCCATCGCGCGCACCGGGGCGGCGGTCGTCCCGACCCACTTGATCGGCGCCACGTAGAGCTGGAAGCCGTACGGGCGGCCGATCTGCTCGAGGTTCATCAGGTTCTCGAGGTGCCAGTACTCCTCGTCCCACATCACGCGGTGGGCCTCCCAGAACAGCTTCTTCTCGAACATCGCCCAGACCGGCGGGTCGAAGGTGATGGCGTCGCAGCCCATGAGCCGGACCCCCTGCGAGATCAGCCAGCGGGTGGCGTCGCCGCTCATCCCGGGGTGATCGGTGCGGTAGCGCTCCTCGGTGTTGTAGGAGCCCGCGCCCGTGTGGTTGAGCACGATGTCGCGCTCCTTGACCGAATACTCGATCCGGTCGAGCTCGCGCTTGACGTCGTCGGTCGTGATGACGTAGCCCGACTCCTTGTCGGTGAAGTCCAGCAGGACGCCGTCGGAGACGCAGTACTCCAGCGGGATCGTCTCAGGCCCGCCCGCGGTCGGGACGATGTGCTTGCGCGCGTCCAGATGCGTGCCCACGTGGTCGTTCTGGACGATCAGGTAGCTGGCCGTCAGCGAGTCGACGCCGTACGCGGCGGCGCCGATGCGCGTCGCGAAGTCCTCGTGGCTCTCGTACACGGTCAACGCCGGCGGCGGCACCCGCGGGAACGTCACCATGTCCATGTGGACGGGCATGGACAGGTCGATAATCCGCTTCACCGGATCTCCTTGTTGGTGGTGAGGGGCCGAAGGCGGTCGGCGACTTCGGACAGGTGGTCGTGCATGGCGGTCGCCGCGCGCTCGGGGTCGCGGGCGCGAAGGGCGTCGAGGATCGGCAGATGGCGGTCGGCGACCGGGCCGCGGGCCGACGCCGGCAGGCTGATCGAGATGAAGGTCCGTGCGTGCGGCTGGAGCTGCTCCCACTGACGCGCGAGCACCCGGTTGCGCGCCGCCTGCACGATCGTCGCGTGGAACGCCGCGTCGGCGGCGCTCTCGGCCATGGCGTCGCCGTCGTCGCCCGCCGTGCGCATGGTCGCGACGAAGCCGTCGAGCAGCGCCAGCTCGTCGTCGCTGATGTTGTGGGCGGCCAGTCGCGCGGCCACGCTCTCGAGCGCGGCCCGCACGGGGAACGCCTCGAGCAGGTCGTCGATCGACAGCTCGCGCACCGAGCATCCACGGAACGCCTCGTGCACCACGCACCCGAGCTGCTCGAGGTCGCGCAGGGCTTCCCGCACCGGCGCCTGGCTGATCCCCAGCTCCTGCGCGATCCGCGTCTCGACCAGCCGGCTGCCGGGCGAGTAGTGGCCCGAGAGGATGCGGGCCAGAAGGAGGTCGCGAACCTGCTCCCTCAGGATCACGCGCGAGAAGGGAGCGGCGCCCTCGCCGGCGCCCGTGCGCGTCACTGGCACGCGGTGAGGCCTCCGTCGAGCGTGAGGATCTGGCCGGTGATGAAGGAGGCGGCGTCGGTGCACAGCAGCAGCGACGCGCCGACGACGTCATCGGTCTCGGCGATGCGGTGCAGCGGGATCCGCGCCTCGAGGCCCGCGCGGAACGCCTCGTCGGCGAGCAGGCTCGCCGACTGGGCGGTCGCGACGAACGTCGGCGAGATCGTGTTGACGGTGATCTGGTGCTTGGCCCACTCCGTGGCCTGCTGGCGCGTCAGCGCGTCCAGCGCGCCCTTCGCCGCGACGTACGCCGAGAAGCCGTTGTCGATGCCGAGCTGCCCGCGGACCGAGGAGAAGTGCAGCACGCGCCCGCCCCGGCCGCCGGCGATCATCGCGCGCACGGCAGCCTGGGTCGGCAGCAGCGTCGAGCGCAGGTTGAGGTCGAACATCCGGTCCCACGCCTCCTCGGGGTAGGACTCGGCCGGATACAGCGCGTCGCCCGCTCCGCCGCCGACCGTGTTGACGATCACGTCGACCCGCCCGAAGGTCGCGAGCGTCTCGTCGACCAGCCGGTCGGCGTCCTCGCGGCGCGTCAGGTCGGCCGCCACCGGCGTCGCCTCGCCGCCGGCGTCCCGCAGCCGATCGGCGAGCGCCGCGGCGCGGTCGCGGTCACGCCCGTGGACCACCACGCGCGCGCCGACGCGCGAGAAGGCCTCACACAGCCGGCTGCCGATGCCCCCGGTCCCACCGGTCACGACCGCCACTCGACCGTCCAGACGAAAGCGCTGCAGCTCATCGGTCACCTGCGCCACGACCTCGCTCATGCGGCCCGTCAACCTCCGTTGATCGATCATCGATTCCTTGGGTCGATGATAGGGACCGCGCTGGCGCGCGGCAAGGCGGAACGGCCGGCGCCTTGCACCGCCCGTCGCGCCGGTGGTAGGTTGCCGGCGCCACCCGTCTAGACAGCCAGACACCTACTCTTGACCTCCTCGCCGTTCTCCCTCACCGGCCGCCGCGCCGTCGTCACCGGCGCGTCGCGGGGGATCGGCGCGGCGATCGCCATCGGGCTCGCCCGGGCCGGGGCCGACGTGGCGGGCATCCATCTCGCCGACCCCGAAGGCGCAGCCGCGACCGAGCGCGCGATCCGCGCCGCCGGCCGCCGCGCGGTCATCGTCGAGGGCGACACCGGCGACGCGGCCACGGTCCAGTCGCTGGCCGACACCGCGGTCGCCGAGCTCGGCGGCATCGACATCTGGGTCAACAACGCCGCGCGGCTCATGGTCAAGCCGTTCCTGGAGCTCACCGACGAGGACTGGCACGGCCTGCTGGCCGCCAACCAGCACGGCTACTTCTACGGCTGCCGCGCCGCGGCGCGCCAGATGGTGGCCCAGGGCGGCGGCGGGCGGATCGTCAACGTGACCTCGGCGGCCGACATCCTCGTCCTGGCCGAGCTGAGCGCCTACATCGCCGCCAAGGGCGCGATCGTCGGGCTCACGCGGACCCTGGGCGTCGCGCTGGCCCCGCACGGCGTCACCGTCAACGCCATCGCGCCGGGCGCCACCGAGACGCCGCTCAACCAGGAGGCCTATACGCCGGCGGTGCGCGCGGCGTACGCGCAGCGCATCCCGCTCGGGCGCATCGGGACGCCGGAGGAGGTCGCCGACGCCACGGTGTTCCTGGCCTCCGACGCGTCGCGCTACATCACGGGGCACGAGCTGGTGTGCGACGGCGGGCTGACGATCAACGGGACGGTGGGTCACGGCCGCTCCTGACCACCCCGACCGACCGCGCACGTCCCGCCGATAGGATCGCCGCCAGCGCATGAGCCCGCCACGCCGATCGGAGCCCAAGTCGCCATCGTCGCTCGAGCGCTTCGTGCCCCGCTACTTCGAGATCGAGCAGTCGCTGCGCACGCGCATCGCCGAGCTCGCGCCGGACGACCTGCTGCCCTCCGACGCGCAGCTGTGCGCCGAGTTCGGCGTGAGCCGGATGACGGCCCGCAACGCGGTCGCACGGCTGGCGCAGGAGGGCATCGTCTACCGGGTGCCGGGACGCGGGACCTTCGTCGCCGAGCCGCCCGTCCATCGCCAGGCCAGCAGCCTCCTGAGCTTCAGCGCCGAGATGCGCCGCCAGGGCAAGGACCCGACGTCCCGGCTCGTCGAGGGCACCGTGCGCGCCGCCGAGCCCGCCGAGCGCGCCCGCCTGCGGCTCGGCCGCCGCGGCAAGGTGGTGGTGATCAGCCGGCTGCGTCTCGCCGACGAGCAGCCGGTCGCGACGGAGACCGCCGTCCTCCCCGCCGAGCTGGCCGAGGGACTGCTGACCGCCGACCTCGAGCACGGCTCCCTGCACCGCGCACTGCTCGCGCTCGGCCGCGTGCCGACCGCAGGCACCGCGTCACTGCGCGCCGAGCCGGCTGCGCGGGCCGACGCGAAGCTCCTCGGCCTGCGGACCGGCGCGGCACTGCTCGTGGAGCGCCGCCTCATCTTCGACCACACCGGTGCCCCGCTGGAGCTCACCGAGTCGCGCTACGCGGGTGACCGCTACCGCCTCGACGTCAGCTTCGACGTCGAGCTGAGCGAGGACTGAGCCGGCGCGCCACTTCCGGTCGTCAGCCGCCTGCCTCCGCCTTGGCCCGCCTGACGGCCGCCGCCTTGGCCCGCCTGGCCGCCGCGGCAGTCGCCGGGGTGTCGGGCTTCTCGCCGCTGCCGGCCGCGAGGCTGGCCCGCTTGACGTCGGTGAGCACCTCGTCGATCGTCGCCACGTGGGCGGCGGCGACCGTGCCGGCGCGCACGAGCGCCCCCATGTCGACGGAGCCGGCGATCACCTCGTGCAGGACGGCGTCGGCCTCGGCCTGCTCGATCGCGCCGTCGGCGACGAGGGCCTGAAGCCGCGTCCGCACCTCCGTGACGATGGCGTCGTCAGGCGCCAACGGCAGGCGCTCGCCCTTCGCCCCGGGCTTCGCGCAGCCGGCGCCGTCCGCCGCGGACCTGGTGGGTGACGGCGTGCCCGGGTCGGCGGCCATCGCCGCCGCGCCGCCGGCCAGCACCGCGCTGGCGACGGCGATGGAGAGGTTGCGCGCGGCCTGCCGGTGGCGGCCGCGCCAGTCGTGAGAGGTGAACATGCAGGCGACCGTCCCAGCGCCTGCTGAGCTGGTCCTGAAGGTCGGTCGGTTCTTCAGCGGGGCTTCAGGTTCACTCAGGGATACTCCGCCCATGAGCGCCGCGCCGGCCCGGGTGGTCGTCGTCGAGGACGAGGAAGCTGTGCGGGAGGCCGTCGTGCGCGCGCTGGCCGTCGACGGCTACGTGGTGGCGGCGTTCGCCGACGCGCGCGAGCCGGAGGCGATCCTCCGCAGCGCCCCGGACCTCGCCGTCCTCGACGTGCTGCTCCCGGGCGGTGACGGCTTCGCCCTCGCGCGGACGCTGCGCGCGCACCGCGATGTCCCGGTCGTCTTCCTCACCGCGCGCGACGGCGTCGCCGACCGCCTGGCGGGCTTCGCGGTCGGAGCCGACGACTACCTCGTCAAGCCGTTCGCGCTGGAGGAGCTGCTCGCGCGTGTGCGGGCCGTCCTGCGACGCACGGGCCGGCTGTCTGAGCCGTTGCAGGTCGGCGACCTCCTGGTCGACGAGTCGACCGGCGGCGCGATGCGCGCCGGGCGCGCGCTGGACCTCACGCCGACCGAGCTGCGCCTGGTCGCGTACCTCGCCCGCCACCGCGGAACGCTGCTGTCCAAGACGCAGATCCTGACCCAGGTGTGGGGCTATGACGCCTACGACCCGAACGTCGTCGAGGTGCACGTCAGCGCGCTGCGGCGCAAGCTCGAGGCGCACGGATCGCGGATGATCCACACCGTGCGCGGCGTCGGCTACCGGCTCTCGCCGTGAGCACCGGGTCGCTGCGCCGCCGCGTCGCGCTCGTCGCGCTGCCGCTGCTGGTCATCGCCCTCGCCGGAAGCGCCGCCGTCGTCACGGTCCGCTACCGCCACGGCCTCGAGCAGGACCTGCGCCAGCGATTGCTCGCGGGCGCGAAGGCGATCTCCGGCGCGCCGGTCGATCAGACCAAGTCCGTCATGTCCGCGCTCGCCCTGCAGGGCATCGACACGCAGATCCACACCGACCCGGATCCAGCGTCCACCGAGCGGCAGCTGCTCGAGGACCCCGCGGGCGACGGAGCGCTCCTCGGGCCGTCCTCGGTCGTGTCGACCGGCCAGCTGCTCGTCGTGAAGATCCCGGTGGCCGGCGGCCAGCTGGGCGTGGGCCCGTATGTGCAGGACGTCAGCGGCTCCGTCGCCACGCTCTCGGCAAGCCGCGCCAGCGTCGACCGCGCCGTGCGCCGGCTCGTCGTGATCGAGATCGCGGTGGCCATCGCCGCGGTGGCGATCGCCGCCCTGCTGCTCCTGCGGGGCCTGCGGTCCGCCCTGCAGCCGCTGGCGCACGTGGGCGCCGTCGCCGCCCGGATCGCCGGCGGGGCGCACGACGAGCGACTGCGCCCCGACCGCCCACACACCGAGCTCGGCCGGATGGCCGCCGCCTTCGACCACATGGTCGACGAGCTCGAGGAGTCGATCGCGCGCGCTCGTCGCTCGGAGTCGGCGATGCGACGGTTCCTGGCCGACGCGTCGCACGAGCTGCGCACGCCGATCGCCGCCTTGCAGGCCACGGCGGAGACGCTGCTGCGCGAGCAGCCCGACCGACCAGAGCGCGACGCGCTCGAGGCACGCGTGGCCGGCGACGCCGCGCGGCTCGGCCGACTTGTCGCCGACCTGCTCGACCTGGCTCGCCTCGAGGCCAACGAACCGCTCGCGCGCAGGCGGGTCGACGTCGGGGCCGTCGCCGCGCGCGCCGTCGCCGAAGCGACAGGACACCTGCCCGGCCCCGTCGTCGACGTCGATGCCGAAGACGGGGCGATCGTGCTCGGCGATGCCGATGCGCTCGCCCGTGCGCTGCGCAACCTCGTCGAGAACGCCATCACCGCGGCAGGCCGGTCCGGGCGCGTGTGGGTCGTCGTCCGACGCGACGGCGCCGACCTCGTCGCCGGCGTCGAGGACGACGGTCCCGGCGTTCCCGCCGCCGAGCGCGAGCGGATCTTCGAAGGGTTCGTCCGCCTCGAGCCGGTCCGCGCGCCCGGAGCCGGCCTGGGCCTCGCGATCGCCCGTCGCGTCGCCCGCGAGCACGGCGGCGATCTGACGTGCGACGCCGGCGCCGGCGGACGGTTCGTGCTGCGCCTGCCGGCGGCCCCCGCGGTTCCGCTCCCGGCGCATGCGGCAGCCCGCGACTCGCAGTGATCTCCTGTACGTCACCGGCTTTGTCTCGCGCCACGAAGAGAGGGCACGGACCTAGCGCCGCCAGCGGCTGGCCGACACCATCGAGGCGCTGATCGCCGAGACGTTGCATCTCAACGTCCAAGCGCCATGCGTCGTCGGCCGCGCGGGGTGGGCCCGTACGCCGCGGCCACACCGCGCCAAACAGGCCCACCCCGCCTCCCGAGCCGTCGCGGCAGACCCCCGGCGCGGAGCGCTCCCTCCCACTCACCCGTCATCGCCCCGAACCACGCCCCGCGCACCGACCACGCCCGAGCGGAGCGCCCCCGACCCACGCCGGCCGTCGCGGCAGACCCCCGGCGCGGAGCGCTCCCTCTAGCCCGCCACCTGGATCGCGACCCTCGTCCGGCGCTCCTCCCCCGGCGCCAGCAGCGGCAGCCGGCCCTGCGCGCGGTCGGCGGCGCGGCCCAGCACCGAGCAGTTCGCGGGCTCCAGCCCCAGGACGCCCATGCCCGGTGCGGGATGGACCCACTGGTGCAGGCGCGGGAGCGTCTCGGCGTCCCAGCGCAGCGTGAGCGTCAGGCGGTGCGCCGGGTGGTGCACCTGCGCCTCGGCCCAGCCGTCGGGTGCCGGGGTCACGACGTGCTCGTAGACGCGCTCCATCGCACCGGGCACCACCCCCAGCGCGCGGTCCCAGTCCGCCAGATGCAGCGCGGCAACGTGGTCGCGCGGCGCCGGCGCCGCCTGCGCGCCGGCGCCCACGCGCAGGCGCGCCGGCACCGACCACAGCGGCGCGCCGAGGTTGACGTGGTAGAGGATCGGCGCGGGCACGATCTCGCCGCCGCGGTTGCGCACGACGTCCTCGACGCGAACCTCGCCCGCCCCGACGGACGTGGTGATCGTGCGCCGCAGCTCGAGGTCGCCGTCGACCACGACGCCCCCGACGATCAGGCTCTCGGCCGTGCGCTGGACCTCGACGCCGCGCGCCGGCCGGTGCGAGTAGGCGCCGTGCAGCCCGTGCCCCTCCGACGGCGCGCCGACGTTGGCCAGCCCGCACGTGGTGACCAGCCCGCCGCCGAACGCGGTGCGCCACCGGTCCCCCGTCAGCTCCGCGGCCTCCAGCGCCGGGCGCTCGCCGAGCGACGAGATCCAGGCCAGCGGCACGCCGCGGTACCAGGCCGCGCCGAGGTCCAGGCCGCGGTCGGGCAGCACGCGGAGGTCGATGCCGCCCAGGACCCGCAGGTCGATCGCGCGGCAGCCCGCCGCCGGGCCCTCGGCGACGACCGAGCAGACGGCCGAGGCGACCTGCTCGGGCGAGCCGAGCGACGCGGGGTCGTACCCGGCCACCGTCGCCCCTCAGTGGATGAACGGCGCGAGGTTGTCGCGAGCGATGAGGAATCCTCGCTGGACGGCCTCGGCGCTGCCCTCGAACGCGCGGTCCTCGTGCTCGATCGAGGTGACGAAGTCGTAGCCGACGGCGTACAGCGCGCCGAAGAACGCGCCCCAGTCGACCTGGCCCAGGCCGCACAGCCGCGGGACCTGCCACCCCACGCCGGCGCTCATGACGCCCCACTCGTAGAGCCCGTCGGGCCGCACCTCGACGTCCTTGGCGTGGACGTGGAAGATGCGCTCGCCGAACTCGTGGATCGCGCGCGGGCAGTCGATGAACTGCCACACGAGGTGCGAGGGATCGAAGTTCAGGCCGAAGTTCGCGTCGGGCACGATCTCGAACATCGACCGCCAGATGGCGGGCGCGAAGGCCAGGTTGCTGCCCCCGGGCCACTCGTCCTGGCTGAAGATCATCGGGCAGTTCTCGATGGCGATCCGCCGGCCGTGGTCGGCGGCGAAGCCCACGAGCTCCGGCCAGACGCGGCCGAACCGCTCGAGGTTCTCCTCGACCCCCCGGGTCTTGTCGCGGCCCACGAACGTGCCGACGACCTCGACGCCTAGCCGCTCCGCGGCCACGATCACCTTCCGCAGGTGCTCGGCCGCGGCGCCGGCGGCGGCAGGGTCCGGGTCCAGCGGGTTGGGGTAGTAGGCCAGCGCCGAGATCACGAGCCCTCGCTGCTCCAGCAGGTCGACGATGCGCTGCGCCCGGGCATCGTCGAGCGCGTCGACGTCGATGTGGCTGACGCCGGCGTAGCGGCGCGCCGCTCCCTCGCCCGACGGCCAGCACGCCACCTCCAGCGCGCCGAAGCCGTTGGCGGCGGCCCAGTCGGCGACCGCCTCGAGGTCGAGCGTCGGGAACGCGGCGGTGAGCAGGCCGAGCCTCATGTCCAAGCCTCCGTCTTCGTGGTGCGGTCGACGTCGGCCCAGCGGCCTTCCCGAGCGCTGGCGGCGATGGCCTCACCGATCAGCGTCTGCTCGTGGCCGTCGGCGAACGTGGCGTAGTCGGGCTCGTCCGGCGGTCCGCCGGCGGCGACGGCGCGGTACACCGCGCGGTAGAGCTCGCGGAAGGTGTTCTCGAAGCCCTCGGCGTGCCCGCCCGGCACGGACGCCAGCGCGGCCGCGGCCGGCGTCAGCAGCGCCGGATCGCGCAGCAGCACCTGGTTGGGCTCGTCGCGGTGGCCGATCCACAGCTCCTCGGGGCGCTCGGCCATCCACGCCACCGCGCTGCGCGAGCCGTCGATCTCGAAGCTCAGCGCGTTCTTGCGCCCGGCGCTGAGCTGCGACACGGTGACCGCGCCGCGTGCGCCGCCCGCGAAGCGCAGGAGCATGCTGGCCGTGTCCTCGGTCTGGATCTCGCGTGCGACGGCCTCCGAGGCCGCGTCGGTCGAGTAGGTCTCGACCGGCCCGGCGGGCTGCCGGCGGCGCGGGATGAACGTCGTCAGGTCCGCCATCACCGACTCGACGCGGTGGCCGCTGATGAAGGTCATCAGGTCGATCCAGTGCGAGCCGATGTCGCCGACGGCGCGCAGCGCTCCGCCGCGGTCCTGCTCCAGGCGCCAGTTCCAGTCCGTGTCGTACATCAACCAGTCCTGCAGGTAGGACCCGGTCACCAGCCGCACGTCGCCCAGCGTCCCGGCGGCCACTCGCTCGCGCGCCTCGCGGCACTGCGGGTAGAAGCGGATGTTGAAGTTCACCGCGTGCACCAGGCCGGAGTCGCGGGCCAGGCGCAGCAGCTCCCCGGTCTCGTCGGAGTCCAGCCCGAGCGGCTTCTCGCAGACGACGTGCTTGCCGGCCTGAAGGGCAGCCTTGGCCTGCGGATGGTGGAGGTGGTTGGGCGAGGTGATGTGCACGACGTCGACGCGCGGGTCGGCGAGCATCGCCTCGTAGCTCTCGTAGGGCTCCGGCAGCGGGTAGGACCGCGCCTTCTCGCGCACGCGCGCGGGCGAGGACCCCACGATGCCCGTGACCTCGACGCCCAGCCGCCGCAGCGCCTCGACGTGGACCAACCCGATGAACCCGGTCCCCACGACCGCGGCCCGCAGCCCGCCGGCGTCCGTCACGCCGCCCTCCCCTCGTCGGGGCGCGGGACGAACGCGAACGCCCTGGCCGGGTTGTCCTCGAAGATCGCGCGGGCGAGGTCGTCGCCGAGCTCGCGCGCCAGCCGCGGCCGGAAGCGCGCGAAGACGTAGTCCATGCCCGGCCCGCCGCCGTAGGCGCGCATCATGTTCGCGCGCCCGACGTCGCCGCCCACGAGCAGGCGGTCGCCGTGGCCGCGCTTCGCGACGTCGGCGATCAGGGCCAGGATCGTCGAGTCGGGCCAGTACTTCGTCCGTCCGGGTCCGTCGTACTGCAGCCACGCCCCGGTCTCGGCGATCGCCGTGTGCTCGCCGGCGTCGGGATTGCGATCGAGGTGCGCCAGGACGACCGCCGCCGGCGCCACGCCGAGGTCGCGGAGGCGCTCGACCAGCGCCTCCCCCATCGTCCCGTGCTGGGTGTGCACGCAGACGGGGGCGCCGGTCGCGGCGTGGGCCGCGGCGGCGGCCTCGAACGCCGTCGCCTCCAGCGCGCTGACGGCGTGGTAGCCGGCGCCGACCTTGATGACGCCCGCCCGGGCGCCGGTGCCGTCCATCCCCTGCGTGACCTCGTCGACGAACCGCTGCTGCAGCGACGCGACGGTCGCGGTGCGGGCCCAGGAGTCGGCCGCGTAGTGCGCGTCGCGGTGCAGGCCCGTCGCGCCGACGACGTGCAGGCCGGTCGCCTCGCTCACCGCGACCAGCCCGTCCGCCCGCCGGCCGAGCCCCAGCGGCGTCCAGTCCACCAGCGCGCGGGCGCCGGCCGCCACGAGCGTGGCCGCCTCGGCGATCGCGCGGTCGACGTCCTGGAAGGTGTCGCCCGGCTGCAGCGGCGTCTCGAGGAAGAGGTGCTCGTGCGCGTCGGTCGGCCCCAGCCGCGCCGGGTCGAGGTCGCCGCGCACGGTGCGGACGACCGCCTGCGCCGCCACTACGTCAGCGCCCGCTCTTCGCACAGCGCGTAGGCGCCGGCCCACGGCCGCACCCGCTCGAGCGTGGCGCTCGCGGCGAGCACGTCGACGTCGGCGCCGTGGCGGCCGACGATCTGCAGGCCGACGGGATAGCGGCCGTGCGCCAGGCCCGCGGGCACCGACGCCGCGGGATGGCCCGTGAAGTTGATGGGGTAGGTCAGGCACCACCCGATCAGCTCGTCGACCGCGACGCCCTCGATCTCGCTCGGGCCGACGGTCTCGCCGGGCACCTCCGCGTTGGGCACCGGCAGGCACCCGAGCGTCGGGGTCACCAGGAGGTCGTGGTCGTCGAAGACCGCTCCGATGGCCTCGAGCACCTTGGTGCGCAGGTGCGCGTCGTGCGCCATGTCGCGCGCGGTCGCGCGCAGGCCCTCGTCCATCCAGCGCAGGTACTGCGGCGGCAGCTGGTCGCGGTGCTCGCCGAGCATGTCGATGCCGCCGGCCTTGAGCGCCTCGAGCGTGTCGAGGTTCAACGGGGTCAGCACGCGCGACCACAGGTCGCTGAGCTCGCGCTGGTCGCAGGGCAGGTGGATCTCGACGGGCTCGACGTGCGCGCCGGCCGCCTCCAGCGCCCGCACCGCCTCCTCCACGACCGCGGCGACGGCCGGGTCGACCGGGAAGCCGCCCATGTCGGGGCTGTAGCCGATCCGCATCCCGCGCACCGAGCGCCGCACCGCGGCGATCGGGTCGTCGTGGAACGCGAAGCTCAGCGGGTCGCGCGGGTCGGGGCCCGACAGCGCCGTGAGCGTCAGCGCCGCGTCGGCCACCGTCCGGGTCAGCAGCCCCTCGAAGATGAACGGGTCGATGCTCGCGAAGGCGTTGGGGCGGACGACCAGCGGCGCGCGGCCGAACGACTGCTTGAACCCGTACACGTTGCACCACGCCGCCGGGATGCGGATCGAGCCGCCGGCGTCGGTGCCCTCGGCGAACGACAGCAGGCCGTCGGCCACCGCGGCCGCGCCGCCGCCGGACGAGCCGCCGGAGTTGCGCGACAGGTCGAACGGGTTGCGGGTCGGCCCGAACAGCGGGTTGTCGCAGGTGCCGCGGAAGCCCATCACGGGGCTGTTGGTGCTGCCGACCAGGATCGCGCCGGCCTCCTCCATCCGCTGGGCCCAGACGGTGCGCATGTCGATGACCTGGTCGCGCAGCGCCGGGATGCCGCCGAACGTGGCGGGCCAGCCGGGCTTGAAGTCGAACAGGTCCTTGATCGCGGTCGGCACGCCGTGCAGCGGCCCGAGCGCCTCGCCGGCGGCGAGCGCCGCGTCGGCGGCGCGGGCGCGCTCGCGGGCCTCGTCGAAGGCGAGGTGGACGAGCGCGTTGAGGCTCGGGTTGCGCTCCTCGATGCGCGCGATGGTCGCCTCGAGCGCCTCCACGGCCGAGAGCTCGCGCTCCCGGATCCGCTGCGCGAGCTGGGTCGTCGACACCCAGGCCAGCTCGGCCCCGGGCGCCGTGGTGGTGCGCTCAGGCGCTTCGCTGGACACGGGCATAGAGGGCGGCGAGCGCCAGGATGATGAGGCCATAGAGGATCTGCCGGACCGAGTCGTCGGCGTTGAGCAGGGTCAGGAACGAGTCCAGGACGGTCAGGATGAGCGCGCCCATGATCGTCCCGGAGTAGGTCCCCACGCCACCGAACAGCGACGTCCCGCCGAGCACCACCGCGGCGATCGACGGCAGCAGGAAGGAGTCGGCCAGGCCGAGGTCGGCGGCGTTGAGCAGGCCCGCGAGCACGATGCCGGAGACGGCGGCCAGCAGCCCGCACAGGGCGTAGGTGACGGTCAGCAGCTGCCAGGACCGCACGCCGGCCAGCCGCATGGCCATCGGGTTGTCGCCGTAGGCGTACAACATCCTTCCGTAGCCCGATCTGCGCAACCCCAGGATCACGATGACCGAGATCGCGATCCACAGGAGCAGGCTGTTGGGGACGAACCCGACCAGCGGCTCGCCGCCGACCTGGCGCACGAAGTGCGGCACGTCCTGGCCGGCGGTGCGGTTGGTCGCCGCTCGAACCGTGAGCAGGCCGGTGACGACCCCGGCGATGCCGAGCGTCATGATGAGCGGCTGGACCTGGAAGATCCCGACGCCGATGCCGTTGACCAGGCCGACGGCGAGCCCGATGGCCAGGCCGTAGAGGATCGCGCTGACCGTCCCGTGCGAGGACTGGCCGGCCATGACGTACGCCGCCGCGGTGGCGGTCGCCCCCATGGACAGGTCGATGCCGGCGGTGAGCATGACGAGCGTCTGGCCGGCGGCCATGATCGCCAGCGGCGCGGCGTAGCGCAGGATCGCGCCGGTCTGGTCGCCCGACAGGTAGCTGGACTTGACGATCGTGCAGGCGGCGACGAGCGCGACCAGGATCAGCCCGAGCATGAGCAGCGGGTGCTCGACCAGCGCGCGCTTGACGCGGTCCAGCTCGCGCGGCGCCGGGTCGCGGGTGGGTGCGGGGGCGCTGACGCTCATGCCGCGCGCCTCCTCAGCAGCAGTCCGCCGATCATGACCATCGCCACGATGAGAGCCCCCTGGATCACCTGTCCGTAGTTCGCGTCGGCGCCGAGGAACGTCAGCACGGTCACCGCCGCCGAGAGGATGAACGCCGCGAGCACCGGGCCCACGAGCCCGCCGGTCCCGCCGGCCAGGCTGACCCCGCCGATGACGACCGCCGCCACCGAGGTCAAGGTGTAGAAGTCGCCCGACAGCGGGCTGCCGATGCTCGTCGTCGACGTCAGCGCCAGCCCGCCGAGCGCGGCGAACAGCCCGCCCACCGTGTAGGCCAGGATGCGCGTCCGATCGACGCGCACGCCGCTCAGGTAGGCCGCGTCGCGATCGCTGCCGACGGCGTAGATCGCCAGCCCCAGCCGGCGCGAGCGCAGCGGCAGCCAGATCAGCAGGTAGGCCCCGGCGAGGACGAGCAGGCCGTTGGGCGTCCACTCCCAGATCGACGAACCGCTCGAGAGCGTCTGGTAGTCGGCCGGGGACCCGCCGCCCGGCGTGGGCAGGACGATCAGCGCGACGCCCGCCCAGACGAAGCCGAGCGCCAGCGTGACGATGATGTCGGGCACGCCGGTGGTGACGACCGCCACGCCGGTGAGCGTCCCGATCACCATGCCGATGACCAGCACGAGCAGCGAGATGGCCAGCGCGGCGCCCATGCCGTGGCCCTCCATCAGCCGCGCGGCGATGACGTTGGTGAGCGCCATCACCGAGCCGACCGAGAGGTCGACGCCGCGCGAGATGACGACGACGGCCTGCGCCATCGCGGCGAAGGCCAGCGGCATGCCCGCGATCACGAGCGACTGGACGTCGAACGACGTGAAGTTCGGGGCGACGTTGGCCTCGACGATCAGCAGCGCGATCAGGATCGCCAGCACACCGAGGGTCCAGCCCTGACGCGAGACGAACCGGCGGAGCTTCACGCCCGGCTCTCCCGACGGGGGCAGTGCGACTTCGGTTGCCGTGCTCATGACAGTGCGATCTCCTCTACGAGGCCGTGCGCAGAGCGCAGCAGCCGGGCCTCGGTCGCCTGGGAGGCGGGCAGACGATCGCTGACGGCCCCGCGGTGCAGCACCACGACCCGGTCGCAGACGAGCTGGATCTCGGGCAGCTCGCTGGTGAACACGAGCACGGCGGCGCCCTCGGCGGCCACCTCGCGCAGCAGGGCGTAGATCTGGCGCTTGGTGCCGATGTCGATGCCGCGCGTGGGATCGAAGCACAGCAGCACCTCGAAGCCGGACGCCAGCCAGCGGGCGATCGTCAGCTTCTGCTGGTTGCCGCCGCTCAGCCGCCGGGCCTGACGCTGCGCGCGGGTGTCGATCTGCAGACGGGCGATCGCCTCGTCGACCCTGGTGCGCTCGCGGCGGAGGTTGATCGGGCCCCACCGGCGCAGCGGGCTGTACAGCGGCGCGGCGATGTTCTCGCGAATCGAGCGCTGGGGCAGCAGCGCGAGGACCCGGTCCGACGGCACCAGCACCATGCCGGCCTTGATCGCGTCGTAGGGGTCGCGCGGGCGCGTGGGCTTGCCGGTGCGCTCCACCGTGCCGTGGCGGATCCGCTGCTGGCCGGAGAGCAGGTCGAAGAGCGTGTCCTGTCCCTGGCCCTCGAGCGCCGCCACGCCGACGACCTCGCCGGCGCGGACCTCGAAGTCCACGCCGTCGGGGGACTCGTCGGAGAGGCGCAGCCCCCGCACCGAGAGCGCCGGCGGACCCTCCGTCTGGGTCTCGGCCTGGGCGGCCGCCTCGACCTCCTGGGCGATCGTGTCCTGGGACTCGCCGAGCATGAGCTCGACGATCTTGCCCTCGGCGCCCTGGCTGGGCTTCAGGGTGCCGACGGCGCGGCCGTCGCGCAGGACGGTGGCGCGATCGCACAGCAGCGTGACCTCGGCCAGCCGGTGCGAGATGAAGAGGACGGAACGGCCGCGGTCGCGGAGGTCGCGCGCGACGACGAAGACGCGCTCGGCCAGGTCGGACGGCAGCGCCGCGGTGATCTCGTCGAGCAGCAGCAGCTGCGGGTCGAACGAGAGCGCGCGCGCCAGGTCGATCATGCGCAGCGTCGCCAGCGGCAGGTTGCCGACGAGCTCGTGGGGATCGACCGCGACGTCCATGTCGCGCAGCGACTCCTGCACGCGCGCGAGGTCGGCGCCGGTCAGGCGCATGTTCTGGGCGACGGTCAGATCCGGCATGAGCGCCGGATCCTGGAAGACGGGCGCCAGCCCGGCGGTCCGAGCGCTGCGCGGAGAGCTGATGGTGACCGGCGACCCGGCGACGGCGATCTCGCCCGAGTCGGATGAGATCACGCCGGTGAGGATCTTCACCAGCGTGCTCTTCCCGGCGCCGTTGGCGCCCAGGAGCGCGTGGATCTCGCCCGGCTCGACGACGAGGTCGGCGGAGCGCAGCGCCACGACGGGGCCGTAGCTCTTGGCGATGTTGCGGACGGTGAGGAGGCTCATGGGGAGGTCGAACTCCGCCGTGCCGGGGCGCCCCGCGAGGCGCCCCGGCGACGACGTGGGATCAGAGGCCTACGCCGGCCCCTTGCACTGCGTGAGCTGCTCGGGCGTGAAGGTCGTGTACGGCTTGACCTCCGTGAACGTCGAGTAGGTCGGCGGGAGCTTCGGGTCGTAGTACTTCTCCCACTCCGTCTGGTTCGACCTGTCCCACAGCGCCGGCTTGAGCGTCGTCACCTTGGCCGGGTTCTTGCCGGTCAGCGCGTCGATCGCGATCGCCGCGCCGACCCCGCCGATGACGGCCGGGTTGGTGACGGCGGCGCCGTCGAGCTTCTTGTCGTTGATCATCTGCTTCAGGAAGCCGTTGTTGTCAGCGCCGACGATCGGCACGAGCGGCTTGCCGGCCGTCTTGTAGGCGTCGACCACGATCGAGTCGATGCCCGACGTCCAGACGCCGTCGACCTTGGTCCCCGACTGCAGGATGTTCAACATCTCCTTCGAGGCGGTCGGCCAGTCCCAGTTGCTGTAGACGGACTTGACCACCTTGATGTTCGGCCAGTTCTTGAGCTCCTCCTGGAAGCCCTTGTGCCGGTCGGTGTCGGCCGGGACGCCCTTGGCGCCACGCATCTCGACGATGTTGCCCTTGCCGTTGAGCTTCTCGGCGAGCCACTTCACGCCCAGCTTCGCGTACTCGACCTGGTCGTTGGTGGCGATGTAGGCCTCCGGCGCCGTCACGGCCTGGTCGATCGCGACGAACACGACGCCCTTGCGCTTGGCGTCGGCGATGACCGGGTTGAGCGCCGCCGCGTCGGCCGGGTTGGCCAGGATCGCGTTGGCGCCGGCCGAGATGAGCGTGCGGATCGCCGCGATCTGCTCCGGGGCGCCGCCGTTCTGGTTCTGCACCAGCACCTTGCTGATCTTGCCGCTGGCCAGGGCCTGGGCCTTGGCGCCGCAGATCATCTCCTCACGGAAGCCGTTGCCGACCAGCGTGTTGCTGACCCCCAGGATGTACTTCTTGCCGCTGTCGCCGCCACCGCCGGAAGCTCCGGCGTTGGTCGACGAGTTGTCGCTACCGCTCCCACAGCCCGCCGCGACGAGCGCGACGAGGGCGAGGCAGGACAGCAGGCCTCGCGTTTTCAGGGTTCTCACAGTCATTCTCCTCCTCCAACTCCAACTGCACTGATCCGTACTCGCAGTCGCGTGACGGTCTGCTCGGGGTGGCGGCCCTCCTCTCCTAGAAGGCGAAATGCGGAGCGTGGTCGCGTGTCGTGCACCACTGCCACTGGGTGAACTCCTCCCAGTTCGCCAGTGAGCCGAAGCGCCCGCCGTTGCCGGACGCCCCCATTCCTCCGAACGGGGCGATCGCCTGGTCGTTGATGGTCGTGTCGTTGACGTGCACCATCCCCGCGCGCATCGAGCGCGCGACCTCGAGCCCTCGACCCAGGCTCTGGGAGTAGATCGCCGCGGCCAGGCCGTACTCGGTCTGGTTGGCGAGCGCGACGGCCTCGTCGTCGGAGGCGAACGTGGTCACGGCGGCGACCGGGCCGAAGATCTCCTCGACGAACGCGGGCATGGAGGGCGCGACGCCCTCGAGCACGGTCGGCCGGTAGAAGAGGTCCTCGTGCGTGCCGCCGGTCCGCAGGCGCGCGCCGGCGGCCACGGTGCCCTGGACGATCGCGTCGAAGCGGTCCAGCTGGCGCTGGTTGATGATCGGCCCCAGCTCGACGTCGTCGCGGAAGGGGTCGCCGACCGCCAGCGCGTCCGCGCGCGAGGTGATCGCGTCGAGGTAGGCGTCGGCGACGGAGTCCTGGACCAGGTGGCGCCCGGTCGAGAAGCACAGCTGGCCCTGGTGCAGGAACGAGCCCCAGGCGCCGGAGGACGCCGCGGCGTCGATGTCGGCGTCGTCGAGCACGATCAAGGCGTTGTTTCCGCCGAGCTCGAGCGAGACCTTCTTGAGGTGGCGCCCGGCGAGCTCGCCCACGCGCCGGCCGGTCGCCGTCGAGCCCGTGAACGAGATGAGCCGCGTGTGCGGGTCGACGACGAGCGCCTCGCCGGCCTCGGCGGCGCCGGGCAGCGCGTGCAGCACGCCGTCGGGCAGCCCGGCCTCCTCGAAGATCGACGCCAGCAGCAGGCCGCCGGTGATCGGCGTCTGCACGTCGGGCTTGATGACGACCGCGTTGCCGAGCGCCAGCGCGGGCGCGATCACGCGCACGCCCAGGATCACCGGCGCGTTCCAGGGCGTGATCGCCGCGACGACCCCGAGCGGCACCCGCTGCGCGATGCTCACGCGCCCGCGCTCGGTGGTGGGCAGCAGCTCGCCGAAGGGCTGGCCGGCCAGCGCGGCGGCCTCGCGGATCTCGCCCACGCTGATGCGCACCTCGTGGGTGGCGCGCGCGCGGATCTCGCCCGTCTCGCGCACGAGCCAGTCGATGACGTCGGCGCTGCTCTCCTCCAGAAGGGCGGCGGCGCGGCGCAGGATCGCCGCACGCTCCTCGAACGACGTGGCCGCCCACGCCGGTTGCGCGGCGGCGGCGCGCTTGGTCGCCGCGGCGACGTCCACGGCCGAGGCCAGGCCGACCGTCGCCAGCCGCTGGCCGGTCGCCTTCTCGAAGACGTCCGTCGTCCCGCCCTCAGCGGTTCGCCAGCCGCCGCTGAAGAGCTGGCCGTCCCACTCGCTGCGCGCTGCCGAGATCGTCATGTTCTCTCCGTCCACGCCGGGTGCATCCTCGATGATCGATTATCTCGTGTCAAGGCCCTTCACCCACGCTCAACGTCGTCGACCGGCCGGTAGACGGGCCCGCGGGCCAGAAGCGGCTCGATGAGCCCCTCCTCCACGTAGTTCGGGATGATCTCCGGGCGCACCTCGACGGGCTGCTGGCCGTCGTAGCCGATGCGCCGCCGGACGTCGGCGTCGATGTAGTAGCCGCCGGCCACTACGAGCAGCAGCGCGTCGTGGGCCTGCGGGTCGCCGTCGCGCAGGCGCGCCAGAGACGTCTCGTGATCGGCGGGATCGACGTCGGCCACGGCGCGCGCCAGCGGCTCGGCGAGGTCCGGGCGCACCGCCAGCACCTTGTCGAGCTGGCCGTCGGCGACGCCCACCTCGCCGGCGCCGGGCATACCGTGCGCCGCGGGGATCAGCACGTCGGCGAAGCGCCGCAGGCGATCGCGCAGCGCGTCGTCGACCACGCCGGCCACCAGGGTCGGATCCGGGGAACTCATGCCGGCACCCGCTGGGCGTTGCGGTCGGCGATCAGATGGTCGGCCGCGCGGGCCGCGAACGCCGCGATCGTGCTGGTCGGGTTCACGCCCCCCGACGTGGGGAACACGCTGCCGTCGACGATGTAGAGGTTCTCGATCTCGTGCGAGCGGCCGAAGCCGTCGACGACCGAGCGCTCCGGGTCCGTGCCCATCATCGCCGTCCCGATCAGGTGCCAGCCCGAGTAGCGCATGAGTCGCTCCTCCTCGGTCTGGTAGGCGCCCGCCTCCAGCAGCGACTCCCGCGCACGCTCGATCTGGAAGTCCAGGCAGCGGCGCGAGTTGTCGCCGACGCGGTAGGTGACCTTCGGGGCGGGGATGCCGGAGGAGTCGGTCAGCTCGGCGTCGAGCGTGACGCGGTTGTTGGGATCGGGCAGGTCCTCGCCGAAGATCCCCCAGCTCACGCCGCGCCCGAGGGAGGAGCGCATGTGCAGGTGGTGGTCGGGGCCCCAGGTCGGGCCGCCGGCGCGGGTCGGCAGCGCGGCGTTGATCGGACCGCCGGTCGGCGCGAGGCTCCACTTGGCGCCGCGGACGAAGTCGCGGCGCTCGTCGGTCTCGTAGAACTCATAGGAGACGATCTTGGAGCCGATGTGGCCGTTCCACGTGCGCAACGGCTCGTCGAACAGGCCCATCACGTTGGCGAACGGGTGGACCATCAGCCGGCGTCCGACCTGGTCGCTGCCGTTGCAGAGGCCGTTCGGGTGGTCCGCGGTGGCCGACAGCAGCAACAGGCGGGCGGTGCCGATCGCGTTGGCCGCCAGGATCACCACGTCGGCCTCCTGGACGTGCTCGGCGCCGTCCTCGGTGACGTACTGCACGCCGGTCGCCAGGCCGCCGGGGCCGACGAGCACGCGGCTCACGCGCGCGCCCGTGACGAGCTTCGCGCCGTCGCGGATCGCCTGGGGCCAGTGCGTGTGGTCCGTGGTCGCCTTCGCGCCTTCGGGACAGCCCCACAGGCACGTGCCCCACTGGGCGCACGCGCGCCGGCCCTCGGCGCCGACCGACAGCACGGAGTTCGTGCCCGGCCACCAGTGCCAGCCCAGCCGCGTGTGCGCGCGGGCGACCCGCAGCGCCCCCGCGCCGATCGGCAGCGGCGGGTAGGGCGGCTCGAAGGGCGCCGGGTAGGCCGGGTCGCCGCCGAGGCCGGCGGCGCCGAACTCGACGTCGGTCTGCTCGTAGTAGGGCCGCAGGTCCTCGTAGCTGATCGGCCAGTCGTCGGCGATCCCGTCCTGGGAGCGCACGCGGAAGTCCGACGGATGCAGCCGCGACCAGTCGCCGGCGTAGAGGATCAGGCTGCCGCCGACGCCGTTGAACATCAGCGTGGCGACGTCGGAGTCGTCCTCGTTGACCGGGTAGTCCTCGGGCAGCGCGCGGTCGTTGGGGCTGTGCGCCCACTGCTTGCGGGCCATCAGCTCGAACTCGGGCCGCGGCGCGGGGAACTCGTCGAGGTCGTGCCAGCCGCCCTGCTCGAGGCACACCACGTCCATGCCCGCGGCGGCCAGGCGCCGCGCGACCACGCCGCCCGACGCGCCGGCGCCCACGATCAACACGTCGGCCTTCACGCCGTCACCTCCTTGAGCAATCCGACCTCGACCAGCGTGCGCTCGAGCCGGCTGCGCTCGGCGTCGTCCAGCGGGCGCAGCGGCGGCCGCACGCTCGCGTCCTCCAGCACGCCGAGCATCCGCAGCGCCTCCTTCAGACGCGCGCGGTAGTTGGCGACCGGCGCGTCGAAGACGACGTCGGCCAGCCGCTGGACGCGCCGGCCGCTGTCGCGCGCCTCGTCGATCCTCCCGTCGCGCCAGGCGTCGATCATCGCCACCTGCTCGGCCACCATGATCGCCCCGAAGCCGATCAGCGCGCCCGTGGAGCCGAGCATGAACGACTCCAGGATGAAGTTGTCGTTGCCGGTGAGGTAGGTGAACTCACCGCGCTGGTACTTCGGCGTCTGCTCGACCATCCGGAACGTGTCGAGGTAGCGGCGCGCGTCGAACGACGCCTCCTTCATCGCCACCACCCCGTCGAGCTCGATCAGCTGGCGGAGCGTATCGGTCTCGAAGTTGACGCCGCCCAGCATCGGCTGCAGCTGGAAGGCGATCAGCGGCAGCCCGGCCGACGCGATCGCGCGGTGGTACTCCACCGGGATGGCCGGGTCCAACGGCGCCGAGAGGTACGCCGGGATCGGGAAGACCAGGAGCGCGGATGCGCCCGCGGCGCGGTAGTCGCGCGCCTGCTTGATCGCCTGCTCAGGGAACGGCCCGGCCACGCCGGCGATGATCGGCAGCGAGGTCTCCTCCCCGACGACCTCGATGACCCGCAGCTTCTCGTCGTGGGTCAGATGTGGGCCCTCGCCCGTGTCCGCGTTGATGGCCAGCGCCACCGGGCCGAGCTCGGAGATCCACGAGATGTAGCGCCGCAGCGCCGGCTCGTCGATCACCCCGCCCTCGGTCATCGGCAGCACGGTGGCCGGGATCAGTCCGTCCAGGTTCAGGGTCACGCGATCACCTTCATCTCGGGAGTGGCGTCCGGCAGCACGGCGCCGCCGGGCGCGAAGACGGCCGGGAACCCGCCGGTGTGCCAGAACACCACCGTCGAGTCGGGGGCGAAGCGGCCCTGCTCGGCGAGGCCGAGCAGGCCGGCGAAGGCCTTGCCCGTGTAGGTGCGGTCGAGCACCCATGCGCCGTGGCGCGCCGCCCAGGCGACGGCCGCGTCACCGGCGGCGCTGGGCACCGCGTAGCTGTCGCCGACCCACCGCTCGTCGAGCTCGACCGACGCAGGGTCCACGGGCACGTCGCCCAGCCCCAGGGACTGCAGCGCCGCGCCGGCGAGAGCGACGGCGTCGGCCGCGAGGTCGGGGGAGTCCTTGGCGACGTCGACGGCGATGACGTCCGGCGCGGCCTCGCCGGCGGCGTCCCACACCGCCCGCCCGGCGAGCAGTCCGCCGTGCGTGCCGCCCGTCGAGCTGGCGTGCACGATGGCCGCCGGGCGCAGCTGCGCGGCCTCGGCCTGCTCGGCCAGCTCGAGCCAGGCGGCCAGGAAGCCCAGCGCCCCGGCGGCGGTGCTGCCGCCCATGGGGATGGCGAACGGCCGGCGCCCGGCGGCGCGCAGCTGCTCGACGAGCACGTCCAGCGCGGCCGACAGCTCGGCCCAGCGGTCGGTGCCCGCGTGGTGCGCGTGCGCGCCGAACATCCGCGACAGCAGCTGGTTTCCGGCCGGGTGCTCCTCGGCGACGCCGCCGAGGACGAGATGGGTCTCGAGCCCGAGCACGGCGCCGGCGGCCGCGGTCATGCGGGCGTGGTTTGACTGCGCCGCTCCGACGGTGACGAGCGTGTCGGCGCCGGCCGCCAGGGCGGCTCCGCAGAGGAACTCGAGCTTGCGCGCCTTGTTGCCGCCGAGCCCCAGGCCGCTGAGGTCGTCGCGCTTGACCATCAGGCGTGCCCCGCCGGGCAGGAGCGGGCCCGGCTCCAGCGGCGTGGGCAGCGTGGCGAGTCGCGCACGCGGGACCGAGGCCAGTGCCGTCACCACGCGCACGCTCGCGCTCATGTCCGCGCCTTCCGGGCGGCCGGCGGGCCGGTCGTCGCTCGCACCACGAGCTCGGTCGGGTGGACGTTGACGAGCCGGCCGGCCGGCGATCCGTTGCCGTCCTCGGCGTCGAGCAGCGCCAGCAGCCGCGCGACCCCGGCGGCGCCGATCTCCTCCATCGGGACCCGCACGGTGGTCAGCGGCGGGTCGAACCAGCGCACGGTCGAGATGTCGTCGAAGCCCACGAGCGACATGTCGCGCGGGAGCGCGAGCCCGCGGGCGCGCAGCTCGACCGTGCAGCCGATGGCCATCGCGTCGTTGGAGGCGAAGATCGCGGTGAACGGGACGTCTGAGTCCAGCAGCCGGGCCAGCGCCGCGCGCCCGCCCTCCTCGGTGAAGCCCCCGGAGGCCACGAGCCGCTCGTCGAACGCGATGTCCGCCGCCTCCAGGCCGTCGCGGTAGCCGCGCAGGCGGTCTCGGCTGGTCAGCACCTGCTCGGGGCCGTCGATGAACGCGATCCGCTCGTGGCCGAGCTCGACGAGGTGGTCGGTCGCCAGCCGGGCGCCGCCGCGGTTGTCGGGGATCTCGGCCGGCATGCGGGAGCCGCGCGGCTCGAGCGCGATCGCGTGGGCGCCGTAGCTGCGCAGCGTCGCGACCTGCTGGCGCATCGCGTCGCGGTAGGTGCGCGAGGCGAGGCCGCCGCCGATGAACAGGACGCCCGCCACGCGCTGCTGCTGGGCCAGCTGGACGTAGCGCAGCTCCTTGTCGGGGTCGCGCGAGGAGTTGCACAGGACCGTCAGGTAGCCGGCCGCCTCCGCCGCATCGGTGACGCCCTTCGCGACCGTGTTGAAGAACGGGTCGCAGAAGTCGTGGACGATGGCCGCGACGACGCGCGTGCGCTGGACCTTGAGGCCGCGCGCCAGCGCGTTGACGCTGTAGTTGAGGCTCTGCGCGGCGGCCAGGACGCGGGCCCGCACGTCCTCGCTGACGGGGTGCTCGTTGTTGGGGTTGAGCACGCGCGAGGCCGTCGCGAGCGACACCCCGCCCGCCTTGGCCACCTCGGTCAGGGACGATCCGCTCATCTGGGACGGCAAACGTTTTCCACTGATCTCTACTAATAGCCGATGCCCGAAACCGCTGTCAAGCCGAAGACGGCCGACACGGTGCCGAGGTGGTCGAACTCCACCGCGAACGTGTCTCCCGGCTCGGCCGGGACCGCCGGCGCAAGCGATCCGCTGAGCACAAACGTGCCCGCGTCGAGCTGCCGGGCGGGCGGGGCTCCATCCGCCAGCGCGTTGGCCAGCCACGCCACCGATGCCGCGGGGTGGCCGAGGACGCGCGCCCCCGCGCCGGTCGCGACGACGTCGCCGCCCGACGACTGGACCATCCCGACCAGGCGCAGGTCGAGGTCGTCGACGGGCACGAGGGCCTCGCCGAGGACCACTCGCGCGCTGGCCGCGTTGTCGGCGATGAAGTCCACGACCGCGTGGTCGCCGGGCTCCAGGCGTCCCGCGATGATCTCGATGGCGGGCGCCACGCCGCGCGTGGCCGCCAGGACGTCGGCGACCGTCACGCCGGGGCCCCGCAGGGGGCGGTCGAGGACGAAGGCGATCTCCCCCTCGACCGCGGGCCGGTGCAGCTCGCCCGCCGGAATCGGCGCCGACTCCGGCACGACCATGTCCGACAGCAGCTGCCCATAGATGGGCCCGGGCGCGCCGCGCCGGCCGCCGACCGCCGACGTCAGGCCCACCTTCCAGCCCGCCGGCACGGCGCCGTCGCCCTCCAGGCGTTCGACCATCGCGCGCTGGATCGCGTAGGCGCCCTGCTCGTCGAGGTCCGGGAGCTCGGCGCTGGGCGGGGACGTCAGCCCTCCGTCGCGCTGGGCGCGCCACAGGCGCTCGGCGATCGCCGCGTGAGGATCGCGCGGCGCGCTCATGGTGCAGCGGCGCCCTCGAGCAGCGGCGCCACCGCCTCCTGCATGACGTCGGTGACGTCGGCGACCCCGGTCCAGCGCCCGAAGGCGATGACCGCCTGCGCGACGACCATGCCGGCGCCTCCGGCGGCGCGCAGCCCGCGCTCGCGCGCGGCCCGCAGCAGCTCGGTCTCCAGCGGCACGTAGACCAGGTCGAAGACCGCCGCGTGCTCGCCGAGCAGCGCCGGATCGACGACGACGCCCGGCGTCAGCATCCCGACCGTGGTGGCGTTGACCAGCAGGTCGGCGGCGGCCAGGGCGCCGGGCAGCGCCCGGTCGTCCAGCCTCCCGGCCACCACGCCGCCCACGCGATCGGCCAGTGCCTGCGCCGGCTCCAGCGTGCGGCTGACGACGCGGACCTCGGCCGCGCCCGCGCTGACGGCGGCGTGGGCGACCGCATGCGCCGCGCCGCCCGCGCCGGCGACCACCACGCGCGCGCCACCCAGCTCCATCCCGAGGTCGCGCCGCACGGCGGCGGCGAACCCCGGCGCGTCGGTGTTGAAGCCGACCAGCGTCCCGTCGGGCGCGCGCAGGACGCTGTTGACCGCGCCGATCGCCTCGGCCTCGGGCTCGACGGCGTCGAGCAGCGCCATGACGTCGCGCTTGTAGGGCGCGGTGATCTGGAAGCCGAGCCACTCCGGCCCGCGCGCCTGCGCGACGAAGTCGGCGACCTCGCCGGCCTCGATCTCGCGCAGGTCGTAGCGCGCGTCGATCCCGTTGGCCGCGAACGCCGCGTCGTGCATGACCTGGGAGTGCCGGCGCCGCAGCGGCCGGCCGATCAGGGCGACGCGGCGTGTCGGGTCCGGGGTCACGCGGCCCGGGCCGTCGACGAGTCCTCCGGGAACCGCACGTGCGGCACGATGTCGCGCAGCCACAGGTCGAGCTGGTCGACGTCCGGCGTCATCGTGTGCAGCATGAAGTAGCCGATGCCGGCGTCGACGCGGGCCTGCAGCGAGGCCACCATCTCCTCCGGCGTGCCGAACAGGTACACGGACTCCAGGTACTCGGGGCCGCGCGTCGTGCTCATGACCTTCAGGAACGCCTCGTGCTGCTGGCGGCGCGCCTCGACCGGATCGGCGGTGTCGACGAAGTGCATGAAGTTCTCGTGGGCGACCGTGAACGTCCCCGGGTCGCTGCCCTGCGCCACGAGGCCCTCCCGGATCTCGGCCCAGTCGCGCGCCTGCTCCTCGGGCGGGCACGTCGGCCGGGGGATCCAGCCCTCCCCGCGCAGGATGCGCCGCTTGACGGCGGGCACGAGCGTCGGCTTGTCGGGCGACTTGTCGTTGGCCAGCTGCGACCCGCCGCCGACCCACAGCTCGGGGCGGCGCGTGGGGCGCGGCTCGATCGAGACCTCGTCGACCGAGAAGTACTTGCCGTGGTAGGTGACCGTCTCGCCCTCCATCAGCGGGATCGCGATGTCCAGCAGCTCGTCCGAGCGCTTGCCGCGCTGGGACTTGTCGCCGCCGGTGGCGACGAACTCCGCCTGGTTCCAGCCCACGCCGACACCGAGGATGAAGCGGTTGTTGGACAGGTACTGGAGCGTCGACATCTCCTTGGCCAGCACGACCGGGTGGCGCGTGGGCAGCACGAGCACGGACGTGCCGAGCCGCACGCGCTCCGTGGCGCCCGCCGCCACCGCCAGCGTGCTGAGCGGCTCGAGGAACGAGGCCGAGTAGAAGTGCGTCGCCGACAGCAGGTGGTCGGTCACGAACAGCGAGTCGAAGCCGAGCTCCTCCACGCGCCGGGCGAAGGCGACGATGTTGCGCGCGCGCTCGGGCCCGTCGTCGGCCCAGATGTAGGTCGGGAGGAAGACCCCGAACCGCGAGACGTTGTCCATTGAAGTGTGTTCTCCCTGGGTCGATCGGTGAGTCGTGCGGTGGGTGGGGAGCCGTCAGGCTCCGGGAAACTGCGGCGGGCGCTTGGCGAAGAAGGCGCGGGCGCCCTCGAGCATGTCGTCGCTGGCGAAGACACGGTCGGAGGCGTCGAGCTCGGCGGCCATGCCGGCGTCGAGGTCGAGGTCGCGGGCGCGCTCGATCAGGCGCTTGGCCTCGCGGACCGCGACGGGTCCGCGCTGCGCGATCCGCTGGGCCATGTCGGTGGCGGCGGCCAGCGCCTCGCCCTCGCCGACGACCGCGTTGACGAGCCCGATGTACTCGGCGCGCTGCGCGGTGATGAGCTCGCCGACCAGGATCAGCTCCTTGGCGCGGGCGGGCCCGACGACCGCCGGCAGCCGCTGCGTGCCGCCACTGCCGGGGATCACGCCGAGGCGCACCTCCGGCATGCCGAGCTTGGCGCGCGCGCTCGCGACCCGCAGGTCGCAGCACAGCGCCAGCTCGAGGCCGCCGCCGAGCGCGTCGCCCTCGATCGCGGCGATCGTCGGCACCGGCAGCTCGGCGAGCTTGCGGTAGACGTACTTCTCATACAGCAGCTTGCCGCGGGCGACGCGCCCGGCGAGGCCCTCGAACTCCTTGACGTCGGAGCCGGCGCAGAAGGCGCGCGTCCCGGCGCCGGTGACGACGACGGCGCGCACCTCGCTGTCGTGCGCGAGCTCGTCGAGGACGGCGTCGAGGCGCTCCATCATCTCGCCGGTGACGAGGTTGAGCGGCTGGTTGTCCAGCTCGATCCGGGAGACCGCGCCGCGGCTGAGCGTGATCACGCCCGTGCCTCCTGCGGCGTCTCGCGGCCGGGCAGCGTCTCGGCCAGCCCCATCGGCCCGGCGCCGAAGACGCGCGGGTCCATCGTGCCGACGTCGGCGGGCACGATCGGCTGGAACGCCATCTGGTCCAGCACGTCGCGCTGCAGGTCGATGCCCTCGGCGATCTCGATCAGGGTGACCCCCTCCTCGCGCAGGGCGAAGACCGCCCGCTCGGTGATGAACCGGACCTCTTGCCCGTTGCTGCGCGCGAGCCGGCCGCTGAACGTGACCTCGCGCACCTCGTCGACGAACTTGGGCAGCGCGCCCTCGGCGCGGATCTGCAGCCGGCCGTCCTGGGCGCCGACGTCCAGCCCGCGCGCGGTGAGCGTGCCCACGAAGCAGATCTTCTTCGTCCGCGCGCTGATGTTGGGGAACCCGCCCGGCCCGCGCACGCGGCCCTCGAAGGCGTGGACGTTGACGTTGCCGTGGCGGTCGACCTCGGCGAACGAGAGGCTGGCCACGTCGAGCCCGCCGCCGTCATAGAAGTCGAACATCGACGGCTGCTCGATCATCGCCTGGTAGTTGAAGCCCGCGCCGCCCTCGTTGCCGGCGACCGGGACGCCACCGAAGATGCCCTGCTCGACCGTGAGCACGAGCCGGTCGGCGATGCCCTCCTCGAAGGCGATCGCGCCGATCCCCTGGCTGATGCCGAACCCGAGGTTGCAGATGTCGCCGGCGCGGAACTCCAGCAGCGAGCGCCGGCCGATGATCTTGCGCACGTCCAGCGGCGGCGGCGGTGCGGCGGTGGCCGGCCGGCGCAGCGCTCCGGCGTAGTACGGCGAGTACGCGGTCGCGTAGGTCTGCGTCTGGTCGGGGTCGACGTAGACGTAGTCGACGAGCGCGCCGGGGACCTTGACGGCGCGCATCGGCAGCGTGCCGGCCCGTGCCAGCCGGTGCACCTCGGCGATCACGATGCCGCCGCTGTTGCGGGCGGCCATCGCCATGGCCAGCATCTCGCCCTGGACGGCCTCGTCCTCCATCGTGAGGTTGCCGTCCTCGTCGGCGGTGCTGCCCCGGATGACGGCCACGTCGATGGGGAACGCGTGGTAGAGCAGCCACTCGCGGCCGCGGAGCGTGACCACTTCGACGAGGTCCTCGGTCGTTCGCGCGTTCTGCTTGCCGCCGGTGTGGCGCGGGTCGACGTAGGTGTCGAGCCCGATGTGGGTGACGAGGCCGGGGCGCCCGCCTGCGATCTCGCGGCACAGCAGCGACAGCACGCCCTGCGGGAAGGAGTACGCCTCGATCTCGCCGGCCTCGACGAGCTCGCCCAGGCGCGGCTCGTTGCCGATGTTGGAGCCGATCGTGCGGCGCATCAGGCCGGGAAGCGCCAGCTGCGAGAAGCCGCGGTCGGCGAAGTCGCCGACGCCGACCACGCGCACGGTGGTGAGGTCCCGCGGCCGGCCCTCGGCGGTGAAGACCTCGGCCAGCGCATCGATGAAGCGCTGCGGGACGGCATGCCCGGCGCCCGAGCCGCCGACGATGACGGTGGCGCCGTCGGCGACGAGCCGGACGGCGTCCTGGACCTCTACGACGTAGGTCATGCGCGCTCGCTCACGGCATGTACCCGCCGCAGTTGGGGTTCAGGGTCTGGCCCAGGAACAGCGACGAGGCGTCGGAGAGGAGGAAGACGACCCCCTCGGCGATCTCGGGCGGCGTGCCGAACCGGCCGAGCGGGAGCTCGGCCATGCGCTTGCGCCCGACCTCGCCGTCCATGACCTGCGCGCCCATGTCGGTGACCACGACGCCGGGCGCGATCGCGTTGGCGCGGATGCCGCGCGGACCGAACTCGCGCGCCAGCGACTTGGCCAGCGCGATCACCCCCGCCTTGGCGACGCTGTAGTGGGCGACCCCGGCGAAGCCGATCTGCCCCAGGCGGGAGCTGATCATCACGATCGAGCCCGAGCCGCGCTCGAGCATGCCGGGGAGCACGGCCTGGCTGCAGGCGAACGCCGCGGTCAGGTCAGTGCTCAGCACCTCGTTCCATTCCTCGTCGGAGATCTCGAGGAACGGGCTCTGGGGCATGATCCCCGCGTTGTTGACGAGCCCGTGGATCGGGCCGAGCTCGTCCTGCACGCGGGCGACCATCCCGCGGGCCTGGCCGGTGTCGGAGAGGTCGGCGGCGAACGTGGCGGCGCGGCGCCCGAGCGCGCGGACCTCATCGGCGACCGCCTCGGCGCCGTCGGCCTGCTCGTGGTAGGCCACGGCGACGTCGGCGCCCGCGCGTGCGGCGCGCAACGCGATCGCCGCGCCGATGCCGCGACTGGCGCCCGTGACGAGCACCAGCCGTCCGCTCAGCGAGCCGTCCGGCACCACGGCGACCGCACCGCCCCCCGGCTGCGTCTCATTCATCCGACCCTCCGCGCTCTCTGTGGAAAACGATTGCCACGATGCCGCGGAGCAACGTACCAGGTTGCCCGGAGGTGGGCAAGACCGACCTGCGACGCCGCGCGGACCGCGGGGTCAGCGGCCGTGCTGCGCGCCGCGCAGCACGCGCGACGCCCGCCGGGCGTGCTCGGCGTAGGCGGCGTCGAACAGCTCGTCCGCGCGCTCGCGCCCGACCACCGAGGCGCTCGTGACCACGGGCGGCATCGCGCCCTGGGCCACGAGCCGCGCGGCCGTGCGGACCTTGAGCTCGTTGCCCAGCGCCACGGCGGCGATCGTCGAGCCGGGGCCCACGGGCACGTCGAGGCCGTCCAGCGACACCAGCGCATCGGGCGCCGGGGTGCACAGGTCGAGCACCACGTCGGCATGGTCCATGAGCCGCGCGCCGCTGGAGTGCGACGGCGTGCCGGCCCGCGACTGCGTGACGGAGGTCACCGCGATCACGGGCAGCCCGCGGGCGCGCGCCCCGGCCGCCATCTCCACCGACACGGCGCCCAGGCCGCCGGCGCTGAAGATCAAGAAGCAGTCGGGCGCCGCGAGCTGGAAGTTGCCCAGGATCGTGTCCGCCAGGCCCTCGACGCGCTCGATGAACATCGCCTGGCGCTGTCCGTTGGCGCCCACGACCTGGGTGTGGAACGTCATCGACAGCTCGGCGATCGGATGGAAGCCGGGGTAGGACCCGTAGCGCGGGAACATCTCCTCCACTCCGATGCGCGAGTGCCCCGTGCCGAACACGTGCACGAGGCCGTCGCCGCCGATCGCGCCCGCGCACAGCTCGGCCGCCGCCTCCAGCGCCGGGTCCTGCGTGGCCTGGATGCGCTCGAGCAGCGCGCGCGCTTCGTCCATCCAGCCGGACGCGGCGCCGGCGCTCACCCGGTCACCGACGGGTCGAGCTCGATCGGCTCCCAGATCCCGCTCTTCATCGAGCGGTAGCAGGCGTCGAGCGCGCAGTTGACGACGTAGCCGTCGGCGAACGTCTCGCGCGGCGTCTGGCCCGAGGCGAAGCAGTCCACGAAATGCCGCAGCTCGTGCGTGTAGCCGTAGTTGTAGGCCTCTTCGGGCAGCGGGTAGACCCAGCCGGTCTCGGAGTCGGCCTTCTCCACGATGTAGTCCACCGGGTTGGAGATGAAGCCCCAGACGGGCACCGACGAGGAGTCGGTGATCAGGCGCCCGTCGGTGCCCATGACCTCGTTGCGCAGCTCCATGCCGCCCTTGGCCGACCACGACGCCTCGGTGATCGACATGCCGCCGCTGGCGAACTTGACCAGCGCGATGGCGTTGTCCTCGGCGGTGGTCTTGTCGGCGTGCGACATCGTGGCGCCCCACGCGAACGCCTCTGTGGGCACGTCGTCCTTGCCGAAGAAGTAGCGCGCGGCCTCGATCGTGTGGCAGCCCATGTCCAGCAGCGCGCCGCCGCCGGCGAGGTCCGCGTCCCAGAAGTGCGGGGCGTGCGGGCCGGAGTGCGCCTCGCGCGCCCGGACGGTCAGGACCTTGCCGATCGCGCCGGCCTCGATCATCTCGCGGGCGCGCACGACGTTCGGCGCGAAGACCTCGGTCTCGGCGTAGCCGTGCATGACGCCGGCCTCGCGGACGATGCGCATGATCTCGGCGGCCTCGTCACCGGTGCGCGCCAGCGGCTTGGTGCAGACGATGGCCTTGCCCGCCTGCGCGGCGATGCGGATCGCCTCGAGGTGCAGGTGGTTGGGCAGGCCGATGACGACGAGCTGCACCTCGGGATCGGCGCACAGGTCGGCGATCTCGGTGTACTGCGACGGGATGCCGTGCCGGGCCCCGAAGGCGGCGGCGCGCTCGGCGCTGCGCGAGTAGTTCGCGACGGCGCGCGCGCCCGGCACCTCGTTGAGGCCGGCCATGTAGAACTCGGAGACGAAGCCGGACCCGATCAGGCCGACCTGGACGGGACGCGTGTGTTGGTCAGTCATGCAGGTCCTCTAGACATATGGACAGGTCGGCTACTTCTTCCAGCCGCGGGCGGAAATGTCAAGGGCGCGCCGGCCCGCGGCTACGCCGAGCGCGCCGCGGCGGCGAGCGCGCGGGCGGCGGCGGGGACGTCGGCGGCGGCCGCGAGTGAGGAGCCAGCGCCGATGGCCGTCGCGCCGGCGGCGATGAACGCCCCGGCGTTCTCGGCGGTCACGCCGCCGGTGACCATGAGCGGCACGTCGGGCAGCGGCGCGCGCAGCTCGCGCACGTACTGCGGGCCGCCCAGCGAGCCCGGAAACAGCTTGACCATCGCGACGCCGAGCGCCCACGCGCGCTCGACCTCGGTCGGCGTGAGCGCCCCGGGGATCATCGGCACGCCGAGCTCATGGCAGCGGGCGATCGTCGCGGGCACGGTGCCCGGCGCCACGCACACCTCGGCGCCGGCCGCGACGGCCGCCTCCGCGTCGGCCGGCGTGCGGACGGTGCCGGCCAGCACGAGCACGTCGCCGCGCGCGCGCAGCTGCGCGATCTGGGCGGCGGCGTGCTCGCCGTCCATCGTCACCTCGACCACGTCGATCCCGCCGGCGACGAGCCCGTCGACCAGGGCGCCCACGTCGCCGACGCGGCGCAGGACGGCGACGACGCGGCCGGCGGCGATGCGCTCGATCGCGCTCATGCGGTCTGCGCCAGGTCGCCGACGTCCGCGCCGTCGCTGCGCAGGCGCGTGCGGACGGCGTCCGGTCCGACCGATCGCGGCGTGCCCCCGGCGGCGGCGGCGAGCGCGGCGGCCGTGCCCGCGGCCTGGCCCATCGCCATGCACGTGCCCATCGAGCGGGCCGACGCGTGCGCGTCGTGGGTGGCCGAGAAGCAGCGCCCGGCGACGACGACGCCTTCGACGCCTGCGGGCAGCAGGCTGCGGTACGGGATCCCGTACGTCTCGCCCTCCGGCACGTAGACCCAGCGCGTGTCGCGGCCCGCGTGGTGGTCCTCGATCGGCGCGCCGCACCGCGCGATCTGATCGGGGAACGCGGTCGCGGCCAGGCACTCGTCGACGCTGAGCATGTGGTCGCCCACGATGCGCCGGCTCTCGCGGATGCCGATGGCCGGGCTGGTGCTCACGAGCACCGCCCGCTCGTAGCCGGGCACGTGCTCGCGCAGGAACCGGAAGTACTCATGGCACTGACGCCGGCCCTCGATCTCGGCGGCGGTGAGCTGCTCGGGGTCGGTCGGATCCACGCCGCCCATCCGCGTCATCAAGGCCATCATCACGCCCTCCTGCGGGGTGCGGTGCACCGAGCCTTCGAGGCGCGGCAGGCGGTAGCGGCCGGACTCCGAGGCCTCGCGCATCAGCCGCCACATCTCCTCCTTGGGCACCGCCTGCGCACGAGCCACGTCGACGCCGGCCATGCGGAAGACGGTCGACAGGGACTGCACCTCGTGGCCGTCGGCCGGCGACTCGTAGGACCCGCCGGCGAGGTGGACGACGTCAGCGTCGCCCGAGGCGTCGACCACCGCGCCGGCGCGCACGGTGCGCGGGCCGCCGCGGGTGAGCACGTCGACCTCGGCCACGCGTCCCTGCGCGTCGGCGCGCACCGCACAGGCGATGCTGTGCAGCAGGACCTGCGCGCCGGCCGCGAGCACGAGCTCCTCCCAGGTGCGCTTGAGCACCTCCGGGTCATAGGTCAGGCCGGTGCCGGCGCCGTAGGTGTTGGGCCGTTCGAAGACGGCGTCCTCGGCGGCGAGGCGCTGCACGACGTCGTCGGGGATGCCGCTGACGACCTTGCGGGGCCGGGCGCCCGGGGTGTAGAAGGCGTAGAAGGTGTCGAGCACGCTCGTCGAGATGCCGCCGAGGAACCCGAGGCGGTCGACGAGGAGCGTGCGGGCGCCCGTGCGCGCCGCGGCGATCGCGGCGGTGGAGCCGGCCGATCCTGCGCCGACGACGAGGACGTCGACCTCGTAGGGGAACGCTCGCCCTGAGGGCTCGGTTCCCGTGCGAGACCTCGCCCTGAGGGCTCGGTCTCGCGGCGGCATGGGAGGCCGGCCTGCGGTGCTCATCTGAGCGAGTATATGCTCCTATGAGCGTGTCGCAGGAGATCGCCAAAGCCCACGTCGCCCGCCTGTACTTCGAGCAGGACGTCACCAAGCGCGAGATCGCGCAGCGGCTGGGGATCTCGCGCTTCAAGGTCGCCCGCCTGCTCGACCAGGCGCGCAGCGAGGGCATCGTGCGCGTCGAGATCCACGACCCGGTCGAGGTCGACGGCGAGCTGTCGCGGGCGCTCGAGGCGCGCTACGGGATCGACTTCGCGGTGGTCGTCGGCGACGCGGCGCTCATCCCCCGGGCGACCGCCGCATGGCTGCCCGAGCTGCTGCCCGAAGGCGGCAGGCTCGGCGTCGCGTGGGGCGCGACGCTGCAGCAGGTGGCGGCCGAGCTGCCCGAGCGCCCCGGGGCCGGCACCGAGGTCGTGCAGGTCTGCGGCGCCGTCCCCGGTCTGGAGCCGGGGACCGGCCCGACCGAGCTCGCGCTGCGCTTCGCCGAGCGCCTCGGCGGCCGGCTGCACGCGCTCCCCGCGCCCGCGATGGCCAGCCGCCGTGCCCGCGACGAGTTGCTGGCCAACGAGGTCGTCCGACCCACCGTCGAGCTGTTCGACCGCCTCGATCTGGTGCTCGCCGGCGTCGGGGCGGCCGGGCGGCTGGCCGGCGCGCCCGCCGATGCCGTGGGTCACGTGCTCGTGCACGCCTTCGACGCCGGCGGCCGCTTCGTCGACACCGCCGCGGCCGACCGCGCGATCTCCATGTCGCGCGACCAGCTCGCCGCGACGCGCGTGCTGGCGTCGGCCGGCGGCCCGGCCAAGCACGCCGCCGTGCGCGGCGCGCTGTGCTCGGGCCTGCTCGACGCGCTGGTCACCGACGCCGCGACCGCGCGCCACGCGCTGCGAGGAGAGGCGTGACCATGGCCGGCCGGGTGGCGCTCGTGACCGGCGCCGGCGGCGGCATCGGGGGCGCGGTCGCGCGCGTGCTGGTGCGCGAAGGCGCGCAGGTCGTCGCCGTCGACCGCGACCTGCGCGGCGTTCGGACCGGCGCCGCGATCGACCCGGTGCAGGCGGACGTCACCGACGAGCCGCAGGTGGCCGCGGCGATCGCCGCGGCGGTCGAGCGCCACGGCGGCCTCGACGTGGTGTTCAACGGCGCCGGCATCAGCGGGCGCCGGCTCGGCGACGGCCTGGTGGAGGACATCCCGCTCGAGGGGTGGAACGCGGTGATGGAGGCCAACCTCACCTCGGTCTTCCTCGTCTGCAAGCACGCCGTTCCCGTGCTGCGGGCCCGCGGCGGCGGGGCGATCGTCAACCTGGCGTCGGTGCTCGGGCTCGTCGGCGGCGACCCCGACTTCGCGACCCATGCCTACGCCGCCGGCAAGGGCGCCATCGTGTCGCTCACGCGCTCGATGGCGGTGGCCTACGCACCCGACGGCATCGCCTGCAACGTCGTCGCGCCCGGGCTCGTCGCGACGCCGATGAGCGCCCGCGCCCAGGGCGACGACCGGATCCGCGGGCGCCTGGCCGAGCTCCAGCCGCTGACCGGCGACCTCGGGACGCCCGACGACGTCGCCGAGGCGGTCGCCTACCTCGCCGGCCCCGGCGCGCGCTTCGTGACCGGCGCGGTGCTCCCCGTCGACGGGGGCTGGACCGCGCGATGACCGTCTGCGTCGGGCTCGACCTGGGCGGCACGAACATCAAGTGCGCCGTGGTCGAGATCGACGGCGGCGAGCCGCGGGTGCTGGCGACCGCCTCGGAGCCGACACGGTCCGAGGAGGGGCCGGACGCGGTCCTCGCGCGCGTCGCGCGGCTGGCGCAGGCCACGGTCGCGCCGTTCGGGCCGCCGCAGGGCGTCGGCCTCGGCGTGCCCGGCCATTTCGACGCCGAGACCGGGGCCGGCGTGATCCTCCCCAACCTCGCGGGCGACTGGGTCGGCCGGCCGATCGCCGGGCCGGTGGCCGAGCGGCTGGGCCTGCCGGTCCTGTTGATCAACGACGCGCGAGCGCTGACGCTCGCCGAGCTGCGGATGGGCGCCGGGCGCGGGGCGCGCACGATGGTGTGCGTCACGCTCGGCACGGGCGTCGGCGGCGGCGTCGTCGTCGACCGGCGCCTGCACCTCGGGCTCGGCCACGCGGGCGAGATCGGCCACACGATCGTCGAGCCGGACGGGCCGCCGTGCGGGTGCGGCAACCGCGGATGCCTGGACCGCGTGGCGGGTGCCGCCGCGATCGCGGCGCGCGCCGGGCGCGCGACCGTCCGGGAGGTGATCGCGGCGGCGCGGGGTGGCGATGCGCGCGCCCGCGCCGCGCTCGAGCACGCCGCCCGGGCCGTCGGGGTCGCGCTGGGCGGGGCGGCCGTCCTCCTCTGGCCCGATCGCATCGTCGTCGGCGGCGGCGTGGCCGAGGCGGGCGAGCTGCTGCTCGCGCCGCTGCGCCGGGAGATCGTCGCCCGCGCCCGGGTGTGCCCCACCGACGCGCTGACGATCGCCGCCGCCGAGCTCGGCCCGTCGGCCGGGGCGGTCGGCGCGGCGCTGTGGCGTCACGAGGCGCCCGACGCCGACGGGTCGAGCATGCGCGCCTCCGTTCGTCGCTGAGGCCCGGCCTCGTCATCGGTGGTCGATCATCGATCCTGCCTCGTCCGCTGCGAAGATGATGGGATGGCCGCCAAGGATCCAAGCGTCGCGCGACCCAAGCCATCCGCCCTGGGCATCGGTCGCACCGTCCTGCGCGATCAGGTCAAGACCCTCCTGCTCGATCGCATCCTGTCGGGCGTCTACGCGCCGGGTGACCGCCTGATCGAGACGCGGATCGCCCAGGAGCTCGGGACGAGCCAGGCGCCCGTGAGGGAGGCGCTGCGCGAGCTCGAGCTCCTGCGGTTCGTCGAGTCGGCCTCCTTCCGCGGAACGTGGGTGCGCGAGGTCAGCGACGACGAGCTCATCGAGGTCTTCCCCATCCGCGCCGCGCTCGAGGAGGTCGCCGCCCGGGAGGCGGCGAAGCGCCTCGACGGCGACGTCGCCGCCCTGGAGGCCGAGATCGAGGGCATGGCCAACGCGCACGACGTCCGCGAGCAGGTCGAGCACGACGTTCGCTTCCACCGGTTGATCGTCGAGGCGTCCGGCAACTCCCGGCTGATCGAGATCTGGGACTCGCTGCAGGTCGATGCGCGCACGACCATCACGGCGCTCGGCACCGGCCTTCCCCCTGAGAAGGCGGCGGAGCTCCACCGGCCCATCCTCGAAGCGCTGCGCCGCCGGAACGCCAAGGCGGCGGGGCGGGAGATCCGCGGCCATGTCGAGATGTTCGGCAAGCTGCTGATCGAGCAGCGCGGGCGCCACAGCTGAGGCGGCGGGGCCGCCGATCAGTCGCGGTACCAGCCCAGCGCCGGTGCGGGAATGGCCCCGACCCGCTCACGCCACGGCCGCGCATGGCGCCGCGCCGCGGCCGCCATGCGGGCGAACATCGGCACCGACTCCTCCCGCAGCGCGCGCACCGACGCCTCGGCGTCGGCCACCAGGCCGGGATCGAAGAGCGTCCGTCCGACGATGAAGCCGCTGGCGCCGGCGGCGCATGCCTCCTCGATCTGCCCGATCAGGACCTCGGCGTCGGCGCCCCCGCCCAGCAGGACCCACGGGACCTCCGGACCGCAGGCGCGGTCGACCTCGGCGCACGCGCCGGCCGAGCCGGGGTACTGCAGCTTGAGGATCTCCGGGCGAAACCGCGCCAGCGCGGCGGCGGTCTCGGTCACCAGCTCCGAGAACCGCTCCGCCGGGAGCTCCTCGCCGTCGCGCGGATAGACGATGGGCTCGAGCACCAGCGCGACGCCGGCCCGGCGGCACGCACCGACCACCTGCTCGACGACCTCGTCCTGGTGGCCTCGCTGCTGCGGCACGTCGGGGCGGTAGGGCAGCAGCAGCTTGCAGCCGGACGCCCCAAGGGCGGCCGCCTTCTGCGGATCCCATCCGGGGAGCAGGCTCGTCCGGCGGATGTCCCCTCCGTCGCCGTAGCCCTGCGCCTCCAACGGCACGACGAGCCCCGTGCGGCGGGGCACCGCGCCGGCGGCGAGCGCCTGTGCCGCCGAGAACTCGGCGTCCAGCAGGACCACGCTGGCCTCCGACGCCAAGACCCTCGCGACACGCACCTTGAGCTCCGTGAGCTCCTCCGGGCTCGGATCGGGAAGACCGCGCCGCCGCAGGGCGACCGACAGGGAGTCACGGTGGTCGACGGCGGCGCCGACCACCACCCCGTCGTCGCCGGCGATCTGGTCGACGGCACGTGCCCGGGACGCCGTCCAGGGTGATCCGGAGCTCATTCCGCCAGCATAATCGAGAATCGATGATGGACCCATGACCGCTGCACGGGCCGGCAATCTCTCAACCGCTCGGGGGCGTGAGGTGAACGCGCGATGCGATGATTCCGCCGCGCGGCACCCGTCTACCTGTTGACACACGCCCGACAACCGAGCAAGGGAGCACCAATGCAGATCATCCTCAGCGACTTCATCAGCCTCGACGGCGTCGTGCAGGCGCCGGGTGGGCCCGGCGAGGACGACGACGGCGGCTTCGCCCACGGCGGCTGGTCTGGCCCGTACTTCGACGTCGAGGCGATGGGTCCCGTCGTGAGCGAGATCATGGACCGCAGCGACGCGCTGCTGTACGGACGGCGCACGTGGCAGAACATGGCCGCGGCCTGGCCCGACCGCGCCGGGGATCCCTTCGCCGACCGCATGAACGAGATCCCCAAGTACGTGGCCTCACGCACGCTCACCCAGGACGACCTCACCTGGTCGGGCTCCACCCTGCTGCCCGGCGACGACGCGATCGGCGCGGTCCGCGAGCTGCGGGCACGCGAGGGCAAGGGGCTGCAGATCTGGGGCAGCTCGGCATTCGCCAAGCAGCTGGTCGAGCACGACCTCGTCGACGAGTACGTGCTGATGATCGAGCCGATCCTGCTCGGTGGCGGCAAGCGGGTCTTCCCCGACGACGGCCAGGCCCGCCCGCTCGAGCTCGTCTCGACCACGACCGCCGGCACCGGCGTCCTGATCTGCACCTACCGGCCGGCGCGCGACTGATCTGCCCGGGGTCGGGCGGGCTCGGCGGCGGCGGCGACGTCGCCGCCGGGGGCGTCGGCTCGACGTGGGGCGTCAGGTGGGCTCGCGGGCGGCGGCGAGCCGGCGGAAGATCGTGTTGGCTCCGGTGCGCTCCATGAGGCGCTCGCCGAGGCGCGGCATCAGCGCCGCGAGGGCCGGCACCGGTCGCAGCGGACGGCCGTTGACGACCTGGATCGGGCGGTCGTCGCGGATCGCTGCCACGACCGCGTCGGCGACGGCCTCGACGGTCGTGGTGCCGAGCAGCGCGTTGGAGCGGTGGCCCTGCTCCTCCATGCGCGTGTACATCCCACCGCCACGGGTGAAGCCGGGGCAGACAGTCGAGAAGCCCAGCGGCGTGCCGGCGTAGGTCGCGCGCAGCGCCTCCGTGAAGCGGACGAGGCCGCCCTTGGTCGCCGCATATGGCTCGCAGCACGCCGTGCCGGTGAGGCCGGCCACCGACGACATCTGCACGACCTCGCCGCGGCCGCGCTCGAGCATCCCGGGGATCGCCTGGTGGGTCAGCAGCATCGGCGCGAGCAGGTTGACGGCGATCATCCGCTCGATGTCGGCAGCGGTGAGGCGGTGGTAGGTCGCCGACAGCTCGATGCCGGCGTTGTTGACGAGCACGTCGATCGGGGCCGTCGCCGCGGCCGCGGCCCGGGCGATGAGCCCGTCGACCTGCCCGCGGTCGCCGAGGTCGGCGACGAGCACGATGTGACTGCTGCCCGGCAGCGACGCCCGCAGGGTCTCGAGCGCGGCCTGGTCGCGGCCGGTGAGCACCAGGCGCGTGCCCTCACGGGCGAGCCGCTGTGCCGTCGCGGTGCCGATGCCGCCGGCGGCGCCGGTCAGCAGCGCGGTCCTGTCCTTGAGCTCCATGCGCTGATGATGGCCCATCGTCGTGTCGTGCGGGGTGGCTCGATCCACTCTGTTGGCCGCGCGCCGGCCGCCATCACCACTGCCGTGTCGCGGCGGGGACCGGTCGCGACACGGGCGCGACGTTGGGATGGCAGAAGTGATGGTCGCCGACGTGCGGCGCCAGGCCCACGGCGTCGGAGCCCGCATGGAGCGACGCGTGCTGGGCGTCGGGGTGGGCGACGCCGGCGGGTGAGGGGTCTTCTCGATGCTGCATGGACCCAGTGTGCGTCAGCCCGCATGGGGAGACCGTGGCGTTCCCGGGCCGGCGCGTACAGATCGCGTACATGTCGCCTTCGCGAGACCGGCTCGCGCAGTACGTTGACCGTCCGTGATCGTCGACCGCGCCATCTACCGCGACGGCCACCGAGTCGCCGAGCCGTCGAACCTGGCGGCGATGGCCCAGGCCTGCCGCGACCAGGGCGGGATGGCGTGGATCGGCCTGTACCGTCCGACCGCCGAGGAGTTCGTCGGGGTCACCCGCGAGTTCGACCTGCACGAGCTCGCGGTCGAAGACGCCGTCAACGCGCATCAGCGGTCCAAGCTCGAGCGCTACGGCGACACGGTCTTCTGCGTGCTGCGCCCCGCGCGCTACATCGACGAGAGCGAGACCGTCGAGTTCGGCGAAGTGCATGTCTTCGCCGGGCCGCGGTTCGTGATCACCGTCCGCCACGGTGAGACCCCGAGCCTCGCGGCCGTGCGCCACGACCTGGAGGCGCGCCCCGACCTGCTGCGCCGCGGGCCCGTCGCGGTGCTGCACGCGATCATGGACCGCGTCGTCGACGACTACGGGCCGGTGGTCGCCGGCGTCGAGAACGACATCGACGAGATCGAGGACGACGTCTTCGACATCACCACCGACGCGTCACGCCGCATCTACGAGCTCACGCGCGAGGTCATCAACTTCCAGCGCGCCACCAAGCCGCTGCCCGGAATGCTCGCCCAGCTCATGGAGGACCCCGACGTCGGCGACGAGGAGCGCCGCTACCTGCGCGACGTCCAGGACCACGCGCTGCGCGTCCAGGAGCAGGCCGACGGCTTCCGCCAGCTGCTGCAGAACATCCTCAACGTCAACCTCACCCTGGAGACCAAGGCGCTCAGCGAGGTCTCCAACGCGCAGAACGAGGAGGTCAAGAAGATCTCGGCCTGGGCCGCGATCCTCTTCGCCCCCACGCTCGTCGGCACGGTCTACGGCATGAACTTCGACCACATGCCCGAGCTGCACTGGCGCTTCGGCTACCTCTTCGCGATCGTCCTCATGTTCATGGTCTCGCTCACGTTGTACATGGTCTTCAAGCGTCGCAGCTGGATCTGACCGAATCCAGTGCGCCAGGCGCGCACGGACCAGGTGACCGGCCCGCGCGACTAGGGACACGCGTGCGGTGATTGACCGATGCGAGCGGCCTGCCTGTCCGCGACGGTTACAGCGTGGCCGCCCATCAGCCGCGCATACCGAGCCGTCGACCTGGAAGGAGCATCGAAAGTGGCCGCATCAGCCCCGGCGAGTTGCGCCCGTGATCGCACGCCTCACCGTCTGGTGGCTGGCGGCGGCGGCCCGCGCAACTGGCTCACCAACATCCAGGAATCCGCGGGCAGCAACCTGTCCGGCGGCCAGGTCGCCCGCCCGACGACCGGAGCCGGCTAGGCGATGCGCCTCCGCAGGAACGCCGCCGGTCCGAAACCCGGAGCGCTGCGACCGACCGGAACCGACGGTCCACACGCCGACCGGGTGACCGAGGAGCGTGCAGCTGGCACGCCGGACGCCCTCCGCGAGGACCTCATCCGCCTCCTTGGCGACCGCAAGGTCCTGCACAAGCTGTCCGACCTGGTGCGATACGCCTCCGACGCCAGTCCATACCGCTTCGTCCCGCAGGTGGTCGTGATCGCCGAGACGGTCGACGATGTCGCCGCGGTCCTCCGGTACGCCCGCGAGCACCACCGCGAGATCGTGTTTCGCGCGGCCGGCACCTCGTTGAACGGACAGTCGCAAGGCGAGGACATCCTGGTCGACGTGCGCCGCCACTGGACCGGCGTCGAAGTCCTCAACGGGGGCGCCCAAGCCAGGATCAGGCCAGGCACCACCGTGGGACGCGCCAACGTCACGCTGGCCCGGCACGGTCGCTTGATGGGACCTGATCCGGCGAGCTCCAACGCGTGCACGGTCGGCGGCGTCGTGGCCAACAACGCCTCCGGCATGACGGCCGGCGTGACGCGCAACTCCTACAAGCTGCTGTCCTCGCTCACGTTCGTCCTGGCATCGGGCACGGTGGTGGACACCGCGGATCCGCACGCCGATGCGCGGCTCCGCGAAGCCGAGCCCGAGCTGTGCGACAGGCTGACGGCACTGAAGGACGAGATCGAGAGCGACAGCGTGCTCGTCGCCCGCATCCGCAAGAAGTACCGGCTCAAGAACACCAGCGGCTACCGGCTCGACGCGTTCCTGGACGGGACCACGCCGGTACAGATCCTGCGCGGGCTGATGGTCGGCTCGGAGGGCACCCTGGGCTTCATCGCCGAGACGGTGTTCGACACGGTCGCCTTGGACCGCTTGACCCACACGGCCATGCTGTTCTTCCCGACGCTGACCGACGCCGCGGCGGCCGTGCCGCTGTTCGCCGATGCGGGGGCGCGCGCGATCGAGGTGATGGACGGCAACACGCTGCGCGCCTGCGCGAGTGTGGCTGGGGTCCCCGGTGACTGGGCCGACCTGCCGCGGAGCGTGACCGCTCTGCTGGTCGAGTTCCGCGCCGCAGACGCCGAGGCGCACCGCCACGACCAGCAAGCCGCTGCGGCGATCCGGGAGCAGCTGACCCTCGTGTCTCCCGTCCCGTCGGTCACCAACCGCTTCACCGAGGATGCCCGCACGATCCGCACGTACTGGCATGCCCGCGAAGCGTTCATGACGGCGGTCGGCAAGGCGCGGCCCGCCGGGACGACCTTGATCACCGAGGACTTCGCGGTGCTGCCCTCGCAACTGGCCGACGCCTGTGTGGCGCTGTGCGAGTTGCAGCGCAAACACGGCTTCGACGCGGCGGTCGCAGGCCACGCCGCGCACGGCAACCTGCACTTCCTGCTCGCATTCGACGCAGCCCAGCCCGACGACGTCCAGCGCTACGCGGCGTTCATGCAGGACTTCTGCACCATGACCGTACGCCGATTCGACGGCTCGCTGAAGGCAGAGCACGCCACCGGACGCAACATGACGCCGTTCCTCGAACTGGAATGGGGCGCCCGTGCGACGGAGGTGATGTGGCGGGTGAAGCAGACCCTGGACCCCGATGGCGTGCTCGCCCCCGGGGTCGTGCTCAACCGCGAACCACGGGCTCACCTGCACGGTCTCAAGACGATCCCGACCATCGAGGCCGTCGCCGACCCCTGCATCGAGTGCGGCTTCTGCGAGCCCGTCTGCCCGAGCCGCGACCTGACGACCACGCCGCGCCAGCGCATCGTGCTCCGCCGCGAGATGCTGCGCCAGCCCGCTCATTCCACGGTGATGGACACGCTGCTGGACTCCTATGGCTACGACGCGGTCGACACCTGCGCCGGCGACTCGACCTGCATGATCGCCTGTCCGGTCGGCATCGACACCGGCGCCATGATGAAGAGCTTCCGCCACCTACGGCACTCCGCCCGCGAGGAGCGCAACGCGGCCCGGGTCGCGAGGGCGTTCTCGGTCGCCGAGCGGTCGGTCCGGGCGGCCCTCGGCGTCGCGGACCACCTCAGTGACCGGGTGCTGGAGAGCCTCACCGCGGCAGTCCGCAAACTGATCTCGCCGGAGCTGGTCCCCGAATGGCTCCCCGAGATTCCCGCTCCGGCCAGCCGGGGTCTGCCTCCGACCGACCGGGCCGCGGCTGCTGCCGTGTACTACGTGGCCTGTGTCAATCGGATCTTCGCCGGCCCGGTGGGCGAATCCCTGCCGAAGGCCGTCGTCGAGGTGTCACGCAGGGCTGGGCGGCCGGTGTGGATTCCGCCGGACATCACCGGTTCCTGCTGCGCGACCATCTGGCATTCCAAGGGTTACGACGAGGGCAATACGGTGATGGCCAACCGCATCGTCGAGAAGGCCTGGGAGTGGACCGACGGCGGGCGGCTGCCGCTCGTGGTCGACGCTTCGTCGTGCACGCTCGGCATCGCGCAGGAGATCCGGCCGTACTTGACACCGGACAACCTCCGCAGGCACGCCGCGCTCACGGTCGTCGACTCGATCGCCTGGGCCGTCGACGAGCTGTTGCCGAATCTGGCGATCACGCGTCAGATCGACAGCGCGGTGGTCCATCCCACCTGCTCGATGCGCCATCTGGGCGACGACGATCACTTGCGCACCCTCGCGGCCGCCTGTGCCCGCGAGGTGCAGGTTCCCGCAAACGCGGAGTGCTGCGGGTTCGCCGGCGACCGCGGCATGCTGCACAAGGAGCTGACCGAGACGGCCACGATGCACGAGGCCGCCGAGGTGGCCGAGCGGGACTTCGACGCATACCTGTCGGCCAACCGCACCTGTGAGATCGGCATGCAGCACGCGACCGGGCGCCCGTACCGCTCCGTCCTGATCGAACTCGAGCGCGCCACCCGACCGGATGCTGAGCGACCGCGAGACGCGCACGGTGCGCCGTCCCGAAGGCGGCGCTGATCCACGACCTCACGCCGGGCTGCGGGGTGCCCGGCCCGGACGTCCAATCCTCAACCACATCGGGAGCAGACAATGCGCATGGCGAATCTCTCTGGCCGCCTGGTCGTCGTGGCCGACGGCCGGGCAGTGGATGTCGAGCAGGCCAGCGGCGGCCGCTTCCCCGCCGACCCGCAGGCGATCTACTCCCGGTGGGCGGAGTTCCGCGCCTGGGCCGATCAGGCGGACTTGTCCGGCGCATCCGCCTTCGACCCAGCTGACCTGGGCTCGCCCGCCCCGGCCCCACGGCAGCTGTTCGCGATCGGCCTGGGCGCCGAAGCTGGGCGATTACTACGAGGTCGCGCAGAGCATCAGCGCCGAGCTGAGCGGTGAGCCGATCCTCTTCCGGCCGGCGATGTACGCGGGCAGCGTCGCCGCGGTCCTCCAGGGCCGCGAATGCTGGGGGCTGCCGAAGAAGTTCGGGGCGCCGATGCTCCGCCTGGACGGCGATATGGGAATGTCGTCGTCAAGGAGGCATACACAGGACCTGGGGCACTGGAGCTGTACCAGCACGCGCTCGCACCCTTGGCGGAGCTTCCGGTGCGGGACATCGTGTCGGTGACCCACACGGTGTCGGACGTCACCCTCCAGATAGGAGAAGTGGTCCACGACTATCTGGTGTAGAGCGCCTTGTAATACGTGCTGCGGCGTCAGAGGTTGAACACCCTGCGTGCCAGCCTCCCGCTACGTCAGACGATCGCGATCGGCCGGATCATCGACCCCGTCGCACCCCGGATCTTGCACGGCAGGGCGACGAACAGGAACTCGTAGGCCTTGTCGGCAGCGAGCTGCTCCATGTTGGCCATCTCGACGATGTAGACGCCGGCCTCGACCAGCAGGATCGTGTGGACCGCGTGCGGGTTGTTGGGGTCCGCGCATGGGATCTGCTCGAGTGTCTCCGTGTCGCCGACCGCGCAGACCACGCCCTGCTCGACCAGCCAGCGCGCCGCGCTGGAGTCGATGCCCGGGCCGCTGTGCTGCGCCATGCGCTCGGCGTCGGGGTAAAGGCTGATGTATCCGGTGCGCACGAGCACCGTGTCCTTGGGCCGCAGCTGCACGCCCTGCGCGGCCGCGACGGCCTGGAGGTCGCTTGCGGAGATGCCGTGGCCCTTGTCCATGACGTCGACGCCGAGGTGACCGGCGACATCGAGCAGCACGCCGCGCGTCACGATCGGCGGGATCGCCGTCGCATCGCAGACCAGCGGTCCCCAGTCGCCGAGCTTCTCGCCTGCGGCGTTGCCGCCGTACCAGTGGTTGTCCTCGCCGACGGTGACGTGCGCCAGCGCGTCGACGTGGGTGCCCGAGTGCACGGTTCCGACGACGAGGTCGCTGATGAAGGCCATGTTGTCGCTGTTGTTCTCGTTGAGCCAGGCCTGGTCGCCCTGGTTCTGGATGCCCTTGGGCGTGCGGAAGCTGACGACCTCCATCTGCGGGTGTGCCGGGTGCAGCGGCATCCCGCGGAAGCGCTCGACCTCGAGGTCGTAGATCCGGCCCTGACGGGCGAGCGCGATGGCGGCCAGGACGTCGGCGTCACCCACGCCGGCGATCGGTCCCTGCTCTGCGGTGCGGTCCGCGCCGGGGACGCGGGTCTGCGGGGTCATGCGGTACCTCCATGGTGGTTGGTGAGTCGGAGGGCGCGCGCGGCGAGGCGCGGCACTCCATCGGCCAGCAATGCGAAGAAGGGATCGGCGGTCGTCCCCGCCAGGTAGCGCTTGTAGCTCCCTTCGAGCAGGATCGCGATCTTCCAGAGGGCCAGGCCCTCGTACCAGGCGAGGTCGCCGACGTCGCGGCCGCTGCGCGCGGCGTACCGGGCGACGATCTCGTCCCGCGTCAGGCAGCCGGGGAGGGCCGTCGCGGGTGAGAAGTCGAGCACGTCGTCGGGCTCTTCGCCCGCCTGGACGTACGTCGCCCTGAGCAGCCCGAGGTCGGCCAAGGGCGCTCCGAGCGTCGACATCTCCCAGTCGACGATGACCGCGAGTCGCGCCGGGGCCCCTGGGTGGAAGATCGCGTTGTCGAGCTTGTAGTCGCCGTGGACCAAGGTCGTCTCCGGGTCGGCGGGGAGGTGGTCGCTCAGCCATGCCCCCATCCGGTCGATGTCCGGCACCTCGCGAGTGCGGTTGTGCACCCATTGGCTCTTCCACCGGCGAACCTGGCGCTCCAAGTATCCGCTCGGCCGCCCGATGCCCTCGAGCGCGGTCCCGCGCCATGGTGCGGCGTGGATCTCGACGAGCGCGTCAACGAACTCCTCCAGTGCGCGACGACGCTCCAGCGGGACGTCGAGGTCCGCGGGGAAGCGCTCCCGTACGACGTCGCCTCCGACCAGCTCCATCAGGTAGAACGGCGCGCCGATGACCCCGGGGTCCTTGCAGAGGGCGAGCGGTCGGGGCGCCCGGACGTCCAGATCCTCGACCGCCGCCAGAATGGCGTACTCGCGCGCCACGTCGTGCGCCGTGGGCGGGTACGGCGGCCGGGGCGGTCGACGCAGGACGTAGCTGCGGCCGTCGCGCTGCAGCCGGAACGTCTCGTTGGAGTGGCCGGTCCCCAGACGGTGCGTCTCGATCGGCCCGGCCCCGGGCACCCACGCCTCGATCGCCTCCAGGATCACGAGGGGCGCCAGCGCGAGCGCCGCCGCCTCCTGGCGCGTGGCGACGACGTCGACGGGCTCGGCCCCGCGCCGCCGCTCCTGTCCGGTCGCCATCAGAAGAGGTCCCACCAGTGTTCGCGCTGGCGCATCTCCTCGGCGGACTCCTCGAGGATCACGCTGCCGGAGCGCATGACGTAGACGCGGTCGGCCTCTCGGAGCGCGTGGCCGACGTTCTGCTCGAGCATCACGATCGCTCGTCCGTCCTCATCAGCCATGCGCCGCAGGGCGGTGAGGATCTGCTGGACGATCGCCGGCGACACGCCGAGCGACGGCTCGTCGAACAACATGAGCTTCGGATCCGACATGAGCGCCATGCCCACGCTGAGGATCCGCTGTTGTCCGCCGCTGAAGGTGCCCGCGAGCTGGTCGCCGCGCTCCTGGAGGATCGGGAAGAGCTCGTAGACCCGCTCCGCACGGCGCGCGCGTTCCTCCCGCGACGGCTCTCTGAGCGCACCGAGGCGCAGGTTGACGTGCACCGGCAGGTCCGGGAAGACGAACCGCTCGGCGGGGGTGTACGACATCCCCATGGCAACACGCCTGGCGCAGTTGGCGTTCGACACGTCCTCGCCCAAGTAGGTGACCTTCCCCTGCATGGGCCGCAACAGCCCGAAGGCCGTCTTCATGGTTGTGGTCTTGCCCGCGCCGTTGTGCCCGAGGACGGTCACGATCTCGCCCGCCCGCACCGACATCGACACGTCGTAGACGACCGCACGACGCCGATAGCCGGCGTGCACGCCTTCGATCGCAAGCAGTTCGGGCCCGCGGCCGTTAGGGCTGGCCAAAGTACGCCTCCACCAGGCGCTCGTCGCCGACGAGCTCCTGCATCGTGCCGTCCGCGGAGATGCGGCCGGCTTCCATGAAGTAGATGTGGTCGGCGACACGCTCGACCACATGCAGGTTGTGCTCGACGATGCACACGGTGAGCCCGTGGTCACGGAGGCGGCCGATGATGTCCACCATCCGGTCGACCCATTCGGTGTCGATGCCCGAGGCCGGCTCGTCGAGGAGCAGGACCCGGGCGTCGGCCGCGAGGATCCGGGCGAGTGCGACGAGCTTCTGCTCGCCGAACGGCAGCGTGGACACCACCGCGTGGCCCTTGTCCGCCAGCCCGACGAAGCCCAGCGCCCGCTCCGCCGCCTCGCGCACCCGACGAGCGTCTGCGACCACCTTCCACGGTGTGAGGAAGAGCTCGCGCAGGGTCTCGCCCTGCTGGTTGGGCACCGCCATGCGCACGTTGTCCAGAACGGTCAGAGCCGGGAAGGTCCGTACGTCCTGGAACGACCGCACCATGCCGTGGCGCGCCACCCGATCGATCGGCCAGCCGGTGATGTCCTCGCCGTACAGCTTGACCGTCCCCTCATCCGGCGGGATGGCGCCGGTGAGCAGGTTGAACACGGTCGTCTTGCCCGCGCCGTTGGGCCCGATGAGCCCCGTGACGCGCCCCTCCAGCAGCTCGAAGCTGAGCCCGTTGACGGCCTTGATGCCTCCGAAGGCCTTGCGAACACCGTCGACCTCCACGACCGGCCGCGGCTCCTCGACGCGCGCGGTGCGTGCGCCGGCGGACAGCTCGCTGGCCAGCTGCTCGGCCGACAGGGCGCCGACGTTGGGGGGCCGTCGTGGCCGCAGGCGCCGCAGCAGCGCCCCCAGGGTCGCACGCTCAGGCAGCAGACCTTGCGGCCGCACCAGCAGGACGACGACCAGGAGCAGGCCGAAGCAGAGAAGCCGCACGAGCGCCGCCTTGGAGGGCTCCAGTTGGATGACCTTCTCGAAGAAGGGCTCGGCGCCGATGACCACGCCGGCGCCGAGCACCGAGCCGAGCATGTTCCCGCGCCCACCGAGCACGACCATGGCGACCAGCAGGATCGACGTCGAGAAGCCGTACAGCGGCGGGGAGACCGTCCCGTTGTACAGGCCATAGAGCGCACCGCCGAACGCGGCGATGGCCGACGTGAGGCCGAAGACGACGACCTTGCGCATGAAGACGTCCTTGCCCAGCGCCTGGGTGGCGAGCTGGTCCTCCCGGATCCCGCGCAGCACCCGGCCGAACGGCGACTCGCCGATCCACGTCAGTCCTGCGAACAGGACGACGGTGGCGACGAGCAACGGCTTGAACCAGTCGTCGGGCCGAAGGAGGTCGGTCCCGAGGACGTTCACCGTCGGCAGCCCGGTCAGGCCGTACAGCCCGCCCAGCGCAGCGACGCTGGAGATGATCACCAGGATGACCGTCTGCACCGAGAGGGTCAGCAGGATCAGGTACTCGCTGGTCAGCAGCAGTGCCGGGATGCTGACCACGACCCCGATCCCGCACGCCAGCACCATGCCGACGACGGTGGCAGCGCCGATGCTCCAGCCGTGCTTGAGCGAGAGGTAGCCGGCGGCATACCCGCCGATCGCGGCGAAGGCCGCGTGCGCCACCGAGACCTGGCCGGCGTAGCCGAGCAGCAGGTTCAAGGACATGGCCATGATCGCGAAGATCAGGACCTGGTTTGCGACGTCCGTCCAGTACATGGCCCTCGCTCCTACGCCGCCCCGGAGGCGCGCGAGGCGCGCGCCCGTGTCTGGGCCCGGTTGGTGCGCGACATCGCGCCCGACAGCTGGCGCAGCGCCTGCGGGAGGACCCGGACGGTGAGCCAGACGCACAGCAGTCCGAAGACCGTCAACGCGCTGAGGTTGTCGCTGACCCAGAGCGTGCTGAGGCTCTCGACGACGCCGATCCCGAAGCCGACGGCCACCACGACCAGCGGCGAGCGCTGCACTCCCGCGACGAAGGCGACGACGAATGCGTAGAACACCGGCGTGTTGCCCATGTCGGGCGCCGCGGCGAAGCGCATCCCGGCGAACACGGCGGCGATGCCGCCGATGAGCGAGCCGATCGCGAAGACGACGAGGAAGATGCGCCGCACGTCGACGCCGACGGCCTGGGCCATCTCGGCGTTGCCGCGGACCGCCTTGATCTGCTGACCGAGGATCGTCCGGTTCAGCACGACGGTCAGCCCGACGCCGATGACCAGGGCCAGCACGACGAGCGTCGCCTCGAGCAGGGTGAAGTTCACGTTGGCGATGGTGTAGGTGTGCTCGGGGAAGCCGCCCATGTTGCGGGTGTTGTTGCCCCACACGAGGCGGATGAAGTTCTCGCCGGCGATGACCAGGCCCAGCGCGGCGACGAACACGCCGAGGAGCGCGTTGTCGCCAGCGCGGGCGGCGAGGGGCCGATAGACCAGCGCCTCGATCGTGGCACCCAGCACCACGCCGACGGCGAGGCCGAACAGGCAGGCGGGGAGCAGCGGGAGCCCCCACTTGTCCAACACGACCGCCGAGACGTAGGCGGTGAACGTGTAGACGATCGCGAACGCGAAGTGGAAGCGGCCGGTCACGCCGAGCACGAGCGCGAACGCGACGCCGAGCAGCGCGTAGCTCGACCCGGCGACGACGCCGCTTACGATGGCTTGGGCGACCTCGCGCAGCGAGCCGATCCCGAGGAAGGTTGCAAAGATCATGGACATGGTCGACACCTGGACGGTGGCCGGCGGACCGCGAGGGCCCGCCGGACACCGCTGGTCAGGTCAGGAGCCTCCGACGACCTTGAAGTCGCTGCCGCCGATGTTCCAGGCGGCCAGCTGCTTGATGGTCGATCCCGCCTGGAAGAGCCCTACGGGCCGCACGACGGGGTCGTGCGTCTTGGGGTCCAGCTTGATCGTCCCCACGGTGCTGTCGTCGCCGCCGTAGACGCTCTTGAACGTCGCGTCGGCGACCATCTCCTTGTTCAGCGCATCGCCGCTGTTGATGTCGCCGCCCTTCGCGGCGACGCGGCGGGCCAGCTCGAGGTAGGCGAGCGTCGACTCGTAGTAGTTGGGCTGGTAGAACGTGCCCGGGTCCTCGCCGAACAGCCTGTTGTAGTCCTTGAGGAAGAACTTCGAGAGCGGGTTGGGCGGGTTGTCGACCGTGAAGTAGTCGGCGCCGAACATGTACTTGTCGTAGGCCGCGCCGGCGATCTTCGCCGCGGCCGGCACGTACTCGCCGCCCAGTACCTGGGCGGTGATGCCCGAGTTGACGTACTGCTTCATGAAGTAGCCGGGGTCGGCCCCGAACATCGCGGCGACCACGATGTCGGGCTTCATGCCCTTCAGCTTGGAGAAGGTCGAGGCGTAGTCGGTCGCGCCGATCTTCGTCAGCAGCTTCCCGGTGTAGGTCATGCCATTGGCGGTGACCTGCTCCTTCAGATGCTGCTCGATCGGATCGGTGTACGCCGCGCCTGCGTCCCAGATCACCAGCGCGACGCGCTTGGCGTCGGGCTTGGTCTGCTTGAAGTACTGCAGGCCGAAGAACGCGTCGTCCGGCGTGTTGGCGCGGTAGCCCCAGAAGTAGTCCTTGCCCTTCAGCCCGTTGCCGGTGCCGCCGCCCGGGTCGAACGACAGCATCTTGTACTGCTGGATGTCCTTCAGCGTCGACCCAAACACCCCGTAGTAGGAGTTGATCGCAACGCCGTACCCGTCGATCCCGAGCTCACGCGCGGCCGCCGCGCCCGCCTGCGGGTCGCCGGACTTGTGGTCCTTGGCCGTGTAGGTGACCTTCATCCCCATGTACTTCTGCATCTGGTCGACGGCCAGCTTCACGCCGTTGCCCTCGTCGACGGCGAAGTTGGCGCCCGGTCCGCTGAGCGGGAGGATGGCTCCGACCTTGAACTCCTTGCCCTGCAGGCTCTTGAGATCGGCGTCCGAGAAGCCCATGAGCTTGCGGAACTCCTTGGCGTCGGCGCTGTTGACCGACCCGCCGCCGGCGCTGCCGCCCGCGGCGGTCGTCGAGTCCGCCTTGCTGCTGTCGCTTCCGCCGCAGGCCGAGAGCGCGGCGATGGCCGCGATGAGCAGCGCGACCGCGCCGAGCCGCGTCAGGAGCATCAGGACTCCTGTCTGACCAGGGCGCTGGCCCCGGTCGCTGGAAACTCGCATCGTGTTGTACCTTCCCTCCCCCGCCCTCGCAGGCGGGCTTCGTGTGCGGACCGGCCGACACCGGGCCCCGCGATGTTCTGAGTGATTGGCACTTCGTGCCGCTGCTCCACCGGCCCGCGCCCGCAGCGCGGGCCGGTGCCGTTGGTGGTGACGTTTACGACCGGGGGCGCTGCGCCGCGACCTCCTTGTCCCGCAGCTCGCGGCGCAGGATCTTGCCGCTGGCCGTCTTGGGCAACTCGTCGACGAACTCGATGTCGCGCGGATATTTGTAGGCGGCCATGCGCTCCTTGCAGAAGGCGATGAGCGCGTCCGCGCCGACCTCGGCGCCCGGCTTGAGGCTGACGAAGGCCTTGACGGTCTCGCCGCGGTACTCGTCGGGCAACCCGACGACCGCCACCTCGCGGACGGCCTCGTGCCCGTACAGGACGTCCTCGACCTCGCGGGGCCAGACCTTGTAGCCGGCCGCGTTGATCATGTCCTTCTTGCGGTCGACGATGTAGAACCAGCCGTCGGCGTCCATCACGCCGACGTCGCCGGTGTGCAGCGCTCCCCCGGGCAGCGCGTGCTCGGTCTCTTCGGGGTTGTTCCAGTATCCCGAGACGACCTGCGGCCCCGACGTCACGATCTCGCCGACCTCCCCGGGAGCGACCTCGTTGCCCTCCTCGTCGACGAGCCGCACCACGGTGTTGAAGATCGGCACGCCCACGGACAGGGCGCCCGACCCCTCGTCGACCGGCGCGCGCCTGCCCATCGGCACGCAGTGCGACGGGGACGTGGTCTCGGTGAGGCCGTAGATGTTGTGGATGTAGGCGCCCATCTTCTCCTCGAAGGCCTTGACGGTGGGCGGTGCGATCGGCGCGCCACCGCTGACGATCTTCTTGAACTTGGAGAGATCGCGGCTGCCGGCGCTCGGAGCGTTCATGAGCGCGATGAACACCGTGATCGAACCCACCGTGAACGTCACGCCGTGGCGCTCGATGAGGTCGAGCGCGACCTCGGCGTCGAAGCGATAGCTCAACACGATCGGCATGCCGGTGAGCAGGCCCACGGCGACATGGCCGACCAAGCCGGTGATGTGGAACAGCGGCGCGACGCCGAGGACCGCATCGCGGTCGTCCAGACCGACCCAGTCCCGGTAGGACTGGGCGTTGAAGACGACGTTGGCGTGGCTGTTGATCGCGCCCTTCGGCGGGCCCGTCGTCCCCGAGGTGTACGTCAGGAACGCGATGTCGTCGGCGGTCATCCTCGGCGTCGCGGGGCCGTGACCGCGATGGACCTCCACGAGCTCGACGAGGTCCAGCGTGGCGGCGTCGCGATGCCGCTGCGACGAGGCGAGCAGCGAGGGCGCATCGCCGTCGAGGAAGTCGAGCTCCGACGTCGTGACGACGATGCTCACGTCGCTGTCGGCGACGACGTCGCGTGCGACCTCGTCCCAGAGCGACTCCAGCGTCACCAGCGCGACCGCACCCGAGTCGCGCAGGAGGGTCGTCACCTCCTTGTGGCGCAGCATGGGGTTGACGGACACCATGATCCCCCCGGCCTTCCACGCGGCGATCATCGCCATCGCGAACTGCGGGACGTTCTGGAGGTAGACGGCCAGCCGGTCGCCCTGCTTGAAGCCCTGCGCCTGGAGTCCGGAGGCCAGCGCGTCGGTGATCTCGTCGAGCTCGCGGTAGGAGATCGGCCGGTCGAAGTACACGATCGCCGGCTGCTGAGGCAGGCGCGCTGCCGTTGCCGTGAAGGCCTCGAGCATGGTCTCGTGCTCGCGCTCGATGTCGTGCGGCAGGCCCTCGGGGTACCGGGCCAGCCAGGGCCGCTCGTCGTAGACGCTCATCGCGACCCGCCCTACTTCACGACGATCGGATTGACGGGGGCGCCGGTGCCGCCGACCACCCGCAACGGCGCGCCGGCGTACAGGAACGTCCACTGGCCGTCCTCGACGCAGTCCTTGGCGAGCTCCTCGAACCACAGGATCTCGGAGAACAGGACGCCGAGGTTGCGCATCAGCGCCGCGTGGAGCGGCAGGACGACGCCCGAGACCGGGTCCGTCGTGACCTCGTTGGCGATCGTGTCGGTCGACAGCGAGACGATCTCCTTCTCGTGGAACCAGCGCACGAGCTCAGGCGTGAACGTCAGCCCCGGCTCGACGAAGTTCTCGTAGAACGCGTCGGCGCCCTTCTCGTAGAACACGTTCAGCCACCCGGTGCGGATGCAGAGGTTGTCGTGTGAGTCGATCGTGACGCCCTGCGCCTCGGCTGCCGCCTCGAGGTCCTCGACGCCGAAGGTCTCGGCGGGCTCGAGGGCGTCCTTGCCGCGGTGGCGGGCCATGTCGATGAGGACGCCGCGCCCGACGATGCCGCGCTCGGCGAGCTTCTCTACGCCGCAGCGAGCCATGCCGCCGGTGGTCGTCTCGGCGTCGTAGCCGTTGTAGATCTGGTCGCCGTACCAGGTGTGCCCGAGGGCGTCGTACTGGCTCGAGCCCTGCAGGAAGGCGGTGATGTAGTCGTCGGCGTACTCCAGACCGCCGGGGAGCGGCTGCAGCTTGCCCGACGTGTAGTGACTGCGGTCCTGGGTCATCAGGCGCGTGGCACCCGAGCGCCCGGGCCACACCGGGTCGCCGCCGGGATCGCCGATCGGCACGCCCAGGGTGAAGACCTTGCCGGACCTGACGTGCTGCACGCCGCGCAGGACCTCTTGCGGGGTGAGGTAGTTCAGGCATCCGATCTCATCGTCGTCACCCCAGCGCCCCCAGTTCTTGGGCATGCCGTCGAGGAGCTCGTTCAGCGTGGTCTGCTTGGTGCCGGTGGTGTCGGTCATGCTTCTCTCCTAGGAGTGGTTGGGGCTGATGACGCTTCCGCGGTCGCGGGCGCGGTGGGGATGGCGGGCGACCACCATCTGGAGCGCGAGGTCGCAATAGCGCTCCACGAGCTGGTCAGGGGTCAGCGGTCGGTCGGCGCGATACCAGGCGGCGACGGCCGTGCACATCGTCACGAGTGCTCGCGTGGCCTCGGCCGGATGTGCCGTCGTGAACGCCCCGGTGCGCAGCCCAGCGGCCACAGCGGCCTCGAAGTGCGCACGCTGCCGGTCGCGCTTGACCAGGATGCGCTCGCGTGCGGGGCTGTCGAGGCTGCGGATCTCCGTGTTGCCGACGAAGCTCTGGCGCTGGAAGTCGATGTGGAAGCGGACGTGCGTGCCAACCGTGGCCCGCAGGAGCTCGACCGGCGCGTCGTCGAGGCCGGCGACGGCGCGCTCGGTCTGATCGAGCAGCCCGTCCATGGTGTCGTCCATCAACCGCTCCAGCAGGTCCCGCTTGGACGAGAAGTGGTGGTACAGGCCGGCGACGCTGACGCCCGCGCGAACAGCGATCTCGCGGATCGTGGAACCGTGGTAGCCCTTGGCGGCGAAGACGTCGAGGGCGGCCTCGAGGATCTGTCCCTCGCTGGTGGTTGCCCCACCGGCAGCCCGTCTGTCGTGCACGCCGATCCTCCGTGGTCGCGGGATCCTGGTGAAGGAGTCGCAGGGCATCCGGCGGCGCCGCGGGACCCTCCCGGGACGGGAGACGACCTGCGCGCCGGAGACAGCAGCGGACATGGTGGAACGCGGCATCGAGCTGACCCTTCGATCTCTCCTGGGGTACCGACCGAGCGATCGCTCGGTGGCTGACCCAACCTTCTTCGACCCGACCTGCCGTTGTCAAGTCGTGCGCCATTGCAGGGCTTCTCCCTCACCGTCGCGCCGCCACCCGCTCCGGGCAACGCGATGTGGCGAGGTGTGATCGATCAGCGGTTGGCGCTCTTGGCGACCGGGCGAAAGCCGTCGCGATGGGCGGTCGACGCTTCGCCGCCGCGCACCACGTTGCGCGCCAGCTGATTGTAGATCGCCACGATCTCGTCGGGCGACATCGGACCGCTGCGCCGGTACCACGTGGCCACCGCGGTGCACATCGTGACGATGGCGCGGCTGGCCTCGCGATCCACCGGGACCCGGAACAGCCCGGCCGCCAGGCCGTCGTGGACGACGCCGTCGAAGATGCGCTGCTGGCGATCGCGCTTGGCCACCGTGCGCTTGCGCGCCGGCGGCGACAGGCTGCGCAGCTCGCTGTTGCCGATGAAGCTCTCCTCGGGGCGCTCGCAGTGGAAGCGGACGTGGGCCCTCACGACCGCGTCGAAACGCTCCAGGGGACCCCCGTCCGCCCGCGCCAGCGCGTCCTCGGTCGTGGCGAGGAGGTCATCCATCGTGTCGTCGATCAGGCGCTCCAACAGCGCCGCCTTGGACGCGAAGTGATGGTAGAGCCCGGGGACGCTCAGACCGCACTGCGCCGCGATCGAGCGGATGGTCGTGCCGTGGTAGCCCTTCGCCACGAAGCACTCCAGCGCGGCGCGCAGGATCTGCTCCTCGCTGGTCAGCGAGGCCTGATCGCGGCCGAGCAGTCCTCCTTCGTGCTGCAGCTCCATCAACTCATCGTAGACGCGGCGGCGCGGCGCCCACCCGGGCGTCCCGGAGTCGGCGCGTCAGCATCCGCACGGCGCCGGCTCGATGCTGTCCAAGTCGGTGACCTGCGCACACACGTCGTGGGTCCAGCGGCCCAGATCCGAGGCCGCGGGATCGAGGACGAGCTGCGACGCGCCTACGGCGATGTAGCGCTCGAGCAGGATGCGCAGCGAGGTCGGACCCGTCGCGCCGATCTCGCCGTCGGTGAGCTCGCCCCGCGCCAGCGCGGAACGCACGACAGCTCCGAGGCAGTCGGCGGGCCGCCCGATGCCGCGATCCTCCGCCGCGACGGCGGCGCGCAGAGCCGCCTGGGGCTCCGTGCCGGCGGCGAGCCACCGCGCGCCGCGCGCTGCCGCGAAGGCGGCCGCCTGCGGACCACCGGCCACCCAGGCGCTGGTGGGCTTTGCCGCCGGGAGGCGGTCGGCCCCCGCGTGGCCATCGCCGTCCCCCACCACGAGCACGGTCCCAACACGCCCCCCGACGAGTTGGGCCATCTCCGCCAGCCGCAGCGTCGCGCGCCGCTCGGCCTCGGGCGCCACACCGACCCAGACCTCCAGCGTCGCGGTCCGGCGCACGATCGCCAGGGCGGCGTCGAGCCCCGAGCCATCGGGCGGGACGCCGGTCACGTCGAGCCACAGGCTGCGCGCCCCGTGGTCCTCGAGCTGTGCGGCGACATGCAGCAGCCGCGCCATCGCGTCCTCGTCGGCCTTCGGACTGGCGAAGGCGACTCCCACCTGCAGCGCGAGGCCGCGGCGACGGGCGTCGCGGTCGACAGGCGGCGGAGCGCCCGGGGTCGGGGCCATTCCCGGAAGCAGACGCATGACGGACGTTCTCTCCTGGCGACGCGGCCGCCGGGCGGCTCGCGGTGGTGGATCGTGCGACGGTGGCTGACCGAGCGCTCGGTCGGCACACGATAGGCCGCGGCGCTCTGCGATGTCAACCGATCGCCCTCGGTTCCCGTCGCATGGCCGGTTGACGTGCGGCCCGCCAGCGGTCTAGGCTCCGAGCGAGCGATCGGTCGGTCGGGTTCTCCATGTCGGTAGGGCCGGCCACACGGGTCTTCGCTCCGGCGGTCCTTCGACCGCCGTGTCGGCAACACTCAAGGAGCAGCACATGCCGAAGGTCCTAGTGGCCGGCGCGAGCGGCGTCGTAGGCGCCGCCGCGCTGGAGAGATTCCTCGACAACGGGTGGGATGCGATCGCGCTGTCGCGCCGCAGGCCCGACATCGACAGCCCACGGGAGTTCGACCACCTGTCCGTCGATCTCCGTGATCCCGAGGCGGCGCGGGCAGCGCTCTCCACCCTGTCGGGCGTGAGCCACGTCGTCTACACCGCGCTCTACGAGAAGCCCGGGCTGATCGCCGGCTGGTCGGACCCCGACCAGATGGAGACCAACCTCCAGATGCTCAAGAACTTCCTGGAGCCGCTGGTCGAGAACAACGACCTGGAGAACGTGACGATCCTCCAGGGCACGAAGGCCTACGGCATCCACCTCCACCCCATGCCGATCCCGGCTCGGGAACGCGCACCGCGTGATGACCACGCGAACTTCTACTGGCTGCAGGAGGACTACCTCAAGGAGCAGGCGGCGGCCCACGGGTTCCGCTGGAACGTCCTGCGGCCGCAGCTGATCATCGGCTCGGCGATCGGCGCCGCGATGAACCTCGCACCGGTCATCGGGGCCTACGCCGCGATCTGCAAGGAGCACGGCGAGGCCTGCGGGTTCCCGGGCGGGATCCCGTACGTCTGGGAGGCCGTGGACTCGCGCCTGTGCGCGGCGGCCCTCGAGATGATGGCGACCAACCCGGAGGCCGACGGCCAGCACTACAACGTCACCAATGGTGACGTCTTCGAATGGCGCAATCTCTGGCCGGCGCTCATGGAGCAGATGGGCGTCGAGGCGGGCCCCGACGAGCCGCAGTCGATGGCCGAGTTCCTGCCGGCCAACGCCGCGACCTGGGACAGGATCGTGCAGGAACGAGGCCTCAAGCCGACGCGCATCGACGACGTGCTCGGCGAGTCTCACTACTACGCCGACTTCTGCTTCGCCTACGGCGCCGAGGATCCGCCGCCTCCGGCGTTCGTCAGCGCCATCAAGCTGCGCAAGGCCGGGGTCACCGACGTCTACGACACCGAGGAGACGTTCCGGCACTGGATGGGCTGGCTGCAAGACCGCGAGGTCCTGCCCCGCTACTAGACCTATGCACGCGGAGACGTGCCCACCCCAGGTGGAGACGTGGGACGGTACCGCCATGCCGAGGACTCACGAGACCGTATTCACGCTCGAGGCAACGCCGGTGAAGTTCGGCCCTGGCGCCTCGCAGGACGCCGGCTGGGAGCTGCGGCGGCTGGGCGTCCGCCGAGCGATGCTCGTCACCGACCCCGGCGTCATGGCACTCGGCCACCCGGAGCGCATCGCTGGGCTCATCCGCGCGGAGGGCATTGACGTGGTGCTCTACGACCGCGCCCGCGTGGAGCCGACCATCGACTCGTTGCAGCACGCGGCCGACTTCGCCCTGGAGCACGACGTCGACGGATTCGTGTCGGTCGGCGGTGGGTCGGCGATGGACACCGCCAAGGTCTCGAACCTCATCCTGTCGCATCCGGCACCGGTCATGGCGTACGTCAACGCGCCGGTGGGCGAGGGCCGCAAGCCGCCGGCGGTCCTACGCCCGCATCTGGCCATCCCGACCACCTCGGGCACCGGCTCGGAGGCGACCACCGTCGCCGTGCTCGACATCCCGGACCTCAAGCTCAAGACCGGGATCTCGCACCGCTATATGCGGCCGTCTCAGGCCATCGTCGACCCGGAGCTCACGCGGACGCTCCCGGCCGAGGTCACGTCGTCGGCCGGCCTCGACGTCGTGTGCCATGCCGCCGAGAGCTTCCTCGCACGCCCATTCGATACGCGGCCTGCTCCCGACGGGCCCGACGACCGGCCGCCCTACCAGGGCTCCAACCCCGTGGCCGACGTGTGGTCGGCCAAGGCGCTGGAGTACGGCGGGCGCTATCTGCGGCGCGCGGTGCAGGGCCCCGACGACATCGAGGCCCGCGGCTACATGATGCTGGCGGCGACCATGGCCGGGGTCGGGTTCGGATCCGCCGGCGTGCACATCCCTCACGCGATCGCCTATCCCGTGGCCGGCCTCAAGCACGTCTACCAGGCGCCGGGCTATCCCACCGACCAGCCGTTCGTTCCGCACGGCAACTCGGTCATCGTCAGCGCCCCTGCAGCGTTCCGCTACACCTACGACGCGATGCCCGAACGCCATCACCACGTCGCGGGACTCCTGACCGGCAAGCCGATCGCCGGTGCCGACCTTGACGCAGAGACGCTCCCGGACGTCCTGATCGCGCTCATGCGCGACGTCGGCGCGCCGAGCGGGATCGCCGAGTTCGGCTACGGCGACGATGACGTCGCCGCGCTCGTCCAGGGCGCCGTCAAGCAGCAGCGCCTGCTCGCGGTCGCGCCCAGGGAGCCCAGCTCGGACGATCTGGAGGACATCGTCCGCGCGTCGATGCGCAACTGGTGAGCGGCCTCTGACGATCGATCCGGTTGGCGGGCCACCCAGCGTGCGTGCAACGCCTGTTGTGCGCACGCTTATGAGCTCGGCCGGCTGGCCTTGTCGGGCCCTCCGAACTCAAAGCGACCCGTGGCGTCACGATCGCGGTCGTATCGTCTCTTGAGCGGAAACGGCGGCAACCAGGACTCGCGACGGACGATCCAGCTTTCGTAGGTTGGCATCAGTTGGTCAGGAGCATCGAGGGATCCTAGGTTCACTTCGATTTCGTCTGCGCTGCGTGCGAAAACGGAGGAGCCGCAGCGGGGACAGAAACACCGCCCGACGTAGTCGCGTGTTTCGCCATCGATCGTCACCGCATCCTGAGGGAACACCGCGGAAGCGTGGAAAAGGGCCCCATGATGCTTGCGGCAGTCGAGACAGTGACAAATGCCGACCCGGTATGGGAGTCCCGACGCCACAATTCGGACGTTGCCGCACAGGCAACCGCCGGTGAATCGGTCCATGCTGCGTCTCCTCCAAAATCAAGCGGTCGGAATGGATACGACGGTCACTGCCCGGGGCAGCGACACCTCGGAGGAAGCCGAGATGCACCGCCAGCGTACGCGCCGCCGTATCGCACAGGTGCAGCGCTTGACCCCCTACGACGAGCTGGAGGCCCGCAGCGCCCTGACCTCGGATTATCGGGCCGTAGCCGCCGGCGCTCGAGCATGACTCGCCGGTGAGCGCACGAGGCGCTAGAGGAGATGGCGCGCCCAGCGCCGCCGGGACTAGGTTCTGCGCCGGGCCGCATAGCGGTGTGACGGTCGCCGCCGCGCGCGTTCGACTTCTCCTCTTCGTCCAAGGCGGCAGTGCCGTTCAGCTGCACGCCTGCTTCCGCTGTTGCCTCAATGCAGTTGCGCCCGCTCGGCTCCTCTCATCCCCCGAGGCGACCCTTCCCGCCGTTTAGCCGATCAGCTACGTGACGCGCGGCGCTCGTTCGTCGTCCGCCGCCGTCGCTGCGCGCGGTCCTCGGACTCCGCCCGGGCGCACCGCGATCGCGATCACGATGAACACCACCACGCCGATGTTCCATATCGCGCCGTCGTCGAAGAGGTCGACGATCAGCAACGCGAACGCCGCCGCGATCGCCGCCCAATACACCCAGGAGTACCGGACCCCATACGGACCCAGCATTCCACGCCTGTCGACGCGCTTGCTCATCGCGCGACTATCCCGCCTCCGCCCGTCGCGGTCAAAGGCCGTTCCCTCTGGTTGTGGACATGCTCGCCACCAGGCACCCGCCAGCCTCGACTGCGGAGCCGCCGACCCCTTCGGTGCACTCGACGCCGGGTGGCGCCCGCTGCTCCCTTCGCCTGACAGGGGCGGCGGCGCCAGAGTTCGTCCGCGCTCTCGCTATCTACGCCAGGCGACGCTGCCGATGGGAGTTCCGCGCGTCGTCCAAAGCGGCAGTCCTCGTGTCGGTTTGACGACAACCGGTCTGAGAGTCAGATCGGGTGTTTCCAGGAGGCGCGCGACGGTTCGCTGCGACGCGAGGTAGTTCCAGCGCGGCCTCAGCGGTGCCGGACAGGCCGCGGCGCGCCCGGAGGCGCCCCGCGAGCCTGTGCCGGTCGCACCACTACTAGTCGTCGCGGTCGTCGCTCCAATAGGGGTCGCTGCTGCCAGCCTTCGCCAGGCCGCGGCTGATCATGTAGCCGACGGTGAGGATCCCGACGATCAGCCAGGTATCCGAGGCGATGAGACGATCGTCGCGGCCCCCGCCAGCCTCGGTGAGCAGGCCCGCGACCAGCACGCCCACGGTGGCTGCGATGTAGACGTACAACTCGGTCGTCTTCGACGAGTGCTTGGTCTCGGTGGTGAGTCGGCCCGACCGACGACGAGCCGGGGACTCCCCGCGCGCGGCGCGGCCTCCGCGCCCGGTGTCGGCCGCGCCGGTGGTGTCGCGAGCGGTCCCTGGGGAAGTGGCCATGGTGTTCCTCCTTGATGTGCTGGACTCGCGACCGCTTGTGCGGTCGCAGTGCGCCTCATCGCCTCGTGCGGTCCATTCGAGACCGCGCTGACGCTGGGCTTCGCTGCGTTGGACCCGCAGAGCCGCCGGTGGCGGTCCCGCATGTCTCTCCACGGTTTCACCGGTGGCGCGCGTCGACATGCGTTCTTTGTGAGAACCCGTTCGAGCCGTGGCCGAAGCTGAGCCTGCCGGGAGTTCCGGCCGCGCTGTTCAGAAACCAAGCGTGATGCCCCAGCGGCGGGTGTCGCTCGACGCGCCCCAGCACGGTCGCACGTCACCCGGCCGCGCCGATGATCCCGGAGGCAGGGTTCGGCGGCAGGCAGCGCGCGGCCATGGCGCTTCGCCTTCACGCCCAAGATCTGCCCCAGACCACTGGGGGCGTCACCGCGTCCGTCGAGGCCAACCTGTCGCAGCGCCCACGGCGCGACGGGCCCAGGAATGACCAGCGCTTCCCCTTCCCATGCCAAGCGAGCGCGCTGGCTGAGTGCCGCTCCTCGTCCATACCGGCAGCCAGGCGGCCGTCGACCGGGGTGCCCGCAGAGTGCTCCATTCGTCGCATTCCGGGAGGCTGGCAGCAAAGGTCGCTACGCGCCGCTACACCGCGTCGGCGAAGACCCCGCATGCGCGGGGCCTTCGCATTTCTCGGGGCTCAGCGGACACGTCCGCTCGGGCTACTCGGGGACGTTGCTCCCACCCCGGCACGTGTCGCCGGGGTTGAACGTCTTCGGCGTCGCGCCGAAGAAGTTCTCGATCACACCCAGGCGCACGAGCTGCCCGTAGGACTGGGAAACGCCGCCGGCATCGGGGTTGTCGAGCGGGGCGCTCGGGTTGTCGTTCTTGCCCGAGAACACGCAAATCGAGTTCGCGTGCGCGGGGCCCGCCGTGGGCTTGCCGTTGCCGGTGATCTCGCCGGCGAACGCGGCACCCGCACACGGCCCAGCGACGGCCATGATGCAGACCACGGCCACGAGCGTCGACTTCCTGGACAGCATTGGTTCGCTCCTTCCTGTGAGGGCGCCTCCCCGCGCCGAAGCTACCGGTGGGCGTCGCCGATGGGCCCTAGACGAATGGCTAAATCACCCGCACTGCCGCTTTCGCCTGGGACCGGCAGCGCGTCGGGAGCTGCGACGGACTGCTGCTTGCCATGCAACTGGGCAGCGGCTGGTCCGTGCCAATACGCGAAACTTGTAGGCCATGCCTCGCCCGACGAAGCTCACCCCCGAGGTCGAGGCGCGGCTCGTCGGGGGCGTCCGCGCCGGGCTGACCCTCGGTCTCGCCTGCGAGATGGTGGGCATCACGCCCCGGACCTACCAGCGCTGGATGGCGAGCCCGCGCCCCGAGCACCAGCAGTTGCGCGAGGCCGTGCAGCGTGCCCGTGCGGGCTGCGAGGGCGACCTGGTGGCGCGCATGACGCTGGCGGCCCACCGGGGCAGCTGGCGCGCCGCCGCCTGGCTGCTCGAGCGCCAGGCGCCGGATCGCTGGGAGCGGCCGTAGACCGGCGCTCGACGGCCCAGGGTTGCCCGCGACGGTGGGCCGGGTTGCCCTCTGGGTTGCCCTACGCCTCCATCAACGGGCGAGCGCCTGGCCCCAGAAGCGCGAAAACCGCGCTGTTTGCGGGGCTCTCGCCGAAGCCCTCTGTCGGATTCGAACCGACGACCTCTTCCTTACCATGGAATTCGAGGGCGGTCATCGGGTCCCCGGTCGTCCGGGAAGTCCGATGGATGCCGGTCATTACGGACTTGATGGTATCTGGCGGACCGGAGGGCTGGACCCAGAATGGACCCACACGGGACGGCCCGACGTAAGAGCTGCTTCAAACTCGCCGCAGACGCCCGGCGAAGCGTGCCCGCCTTTGGCCTGCCTCGCTGTCGGCAACGTCGCTTCGGCACGCGTAGCGATGCGCTGCGGCCTCACCCGCGTTGGGACCGCCCCCTCCGGCATGGCGGTGTTCGCCCACCGGGTGCTGCCACGGAACTGGCTGCGCGGCCTACCGCCGCCGTCACACGTCGATCGCGACCGTCGCTTCGGACTGCGATGAAGGAGGGCCTCCTCGGTGGGAACGCTCAGCGTGTCACCGAGGAGCGAACTCGAGGAGGCCCGTCTCCGTTGTCCCACGGCTCGGCCTGCCACTGACCACCGTTGCGACGGATCGACCTACTGGTAGTGGTGACGCGCGCTGCGGCGCTCTGGGTTGCGCCGCTCCTCCTCACCCACTGTCTTGAGCGGTGTCATCCCGATGTGCAATCAGGTGGACTGATTACGGTCTTCGCGGAGCCGGCCGCGTGCGGGGCGCTTCTCCGTTTCGCGCCGTATGAAACGCCCGATCGAGTGTCTCCCGGATGGTGCCCCTAGTGCCGCCGCGCCTCGTTGACGACAGCGGCGATCGTGCTGACGCCCGCAGCCACCGTAAGTGGGCTGATGCCGTTCCTGTTGGCCTGGCTGTTGCTGGAGCGAAGGAGAGCGCGGCGCAGCGGCGGACGGCTGTGATCGGTTTGGGCCAGGACGCCGTTGACGGCGACCAGGGCGGTACCGCTGACAATGTTGAGGGTGCCGAGCATGCCGATGGTCTTCTGAATCTTGGCCGCCTTCGGCGGCGTCTCCGGGGCGGGCTCTGTGCCCGTCTCGACCGGGACGGCGCCGTCGGGCCCCTGCTTGGCCAGCCGGGCGCCCTGGATGCCGTTGAGGATCCCGGTGACGATCGACATGGCCATGAGACCGTCCTTCACCGAGGACAGCGTCTGCTCCCGGCGCGAGAGCCTGGCCGGGCGCGTCTCCGTGGCCCGCGCCGCGCCCCAGCCGATGGCGGCGGCGCCGAGGCCGAGGGCGTTCACCATGTTGTAGCCGTTCCAGGCGGTGTTCGCGACCGCGCCGCGCTCCGGGTGGCTGGAGATTCGCCGCAGCGACGGGTTGTGGGCGAACTTGCCGAACATGGCGCCTCCGAGCCAGGCGGCGAGCCCGACGTCGTGCGCCGCACGAGTTGTATTGGCGAGGGTGTCAGAAACCATTGCCGGTCGATACCCGCATCCCTGTCTCGCGTATGCGTTCCTGTGGAGCCGCCGTGCATACGTTGGTTTCCCGGGAGACAAGGACTTCGACAAGCTGAATCCACCTGTTCCGGTCGCGTCACCAACACCTCCGCCCCGGCCACTGAGTGAGTGGGGCGACCTGCGCCGCGGTGGCCTCCCGCCCCCGCGCCGTTCGCGGCGGCCGCCACGGCGCCGGTCGTGCCTCAGCGACACGCGGCGGTCGATGGACCGACCCAGGCGACGGACGGCGCTGTCCGGGGTCCGGCCGGCAGTGTCATCGGCGCTCACCGCCCCAACCGCGGTGCCACCCACGATTCCCCACGCCGGCGCAGATGGACTGCGGCCGCGGCCGCAGCAGCGCCCACAGAGCGAGACCGATGGCCGGGACGACGAGCGATACCGCCGCCGCGACGTACCGCCTGCGCAGCGCGTTGATCACGGCGAACACGACGCCCAGTACCGCCGAGCCGGCGACGATGAGCGCGACCGCGTCCGCGGTGCCGTCCGCCAGGTCCACCCACAGGCGCACGCCGAGCAGCACAACTGCGCATTGCCCCGGCGACGATCACGGCGTTGATGGACGTGCGTCCCTCCGGCAGCCAGTAGTCGAGCCACAGCGCGAACTCGTCGAGCGCGAGGCCCATGCCCACGCTCACAGCAGATGATGGATGTGGGCGCCACGAAGGCCACGTTCTCCGGGCGTGTCGGACGGCCGAGCACTGACGCCCTGGCCATACCGCCTGGCCGTCACGGCCACCGACCACGCCCGCAACCGCTCGACGACCAAGACCACAAGCTTCACCATCGTCCCCCGTAGAGCCCGGCGCGCGAGGACGATGCCGTCCGTCCTGCCGGACGACAGACACCGAAGAACAACACGCCCGCTTGAAGGGAACCTTCGGCCGAAGCCCACGCCCGGATTGAACCGGGGACCCCTTGATTGCGAGGGCGGATCCGGCTGCCGCGCGGTCTCCTCGGGTCAGGTGTCGTCCGTTCAAGGACCGCCTGTCGCTGACACGCGAGAGGTCGGTTCGAAACATGAGTAACGCGCCCATCCCAGGTCATGAGAACGGAATGGCGCAGCCCCGCGGCCCCGGCCATGAACGCGTGTTTGTTCGCGGCCGGGGACGTGCACACCATCCTGCACGCGCTCGGCTCTTTGGTCTTCGCCGCAGCCGGCGCACCTCCCTCGGCCCGGTCACTCGGGCCTCATCTATGGATCGGATGTCGTATGAACGCTTCACAGCAGAAGGTCGTGCAGTACCTCAACGAGGCGCTCGCCAGCGAGCAGGCCTTGACTCGTGTTTTGCAGTCCCAGATCGCCATGACCCCTCGCGGGTCCTACCGCTCGGGCCTGGAGACGCACCTCGGCGAGACCCGCGACCACGCCGCCCGCGTGGGCCGCCGCCTCGACGCGCTCGGTGAGGGGTCGAACCCCCTGATCGCCGTCGTCGGCTTCGCCGAGAACGCCATCGGCCAGGCGCTGGCGCTCGGCAAGACGCCATTCGATCTGCTGCGCGGGTCCGGCGGCGAGGAGAAGGTCCTCAAGAACGCCAAGGACGCCTGCGCCACGGAGGCTCTCGAGATCGCCACCTACACCGCGCTGGAGCGCCTCGCGCGCTCGGTGGGCGATGACCAGACCGCCACGATGGCCGCGTCGATCCGCGCGGACGAGGAGAAGATGCTGGGGCGCATCATGCGCGAGATCCCCAAGCTGACCGAGGCCGTCGTCGGCGCCGACGTCACGGGCAACGGGTCCTACGACGTGACCACCACGGGAGCCGCCGACGCCGTCCGCGACGCCGGTGAGGCCACCAAGAACGCCGCGCGCAGGACCACGAGCGCGGCCAAGCGCACCGCCCGCCGTGCCCGCAAGGTCCCGGGCGTCGCACGCGTCGAGGGTCAGGCCAAGGGCGCCGTGGCGTCCGCCGGCGACCTGGCGATCGCCCGCTACGACAGCCTCACCGCCGACGAGATCACCGACAAGCTCGGCGAGCTCTCGCAGATCGACCTGGCCAAGGTCGATTCCTACGAGCGCCGCAACCAGAACCGCACCACCGTCCTGAGCCGCATCGCCTCGCTCCGCGGCGACGAGCCGTGGGCCGGCTACGACGAACTGACGGCCGCCGAGGTGCAGACCGCGCTGTCCGAGGGCGATGACGAGCGCGCCAAGCAGGTGCGCGCCTACGAGCGCACACACAAGAACCGTGCCGGGGTCATCAAGGCCGCCGAGCGCGAGCACAGCAACGCCTGACCGCGACGCGACACCCTCGCGCCCCACATCACCCGACCGCAGTAAACGAGGCCCGACGTTACGCCGGCCTCGCCATCCGAACCATCCACCCGTCCCGAGAGGACCCCATGAGCACCACCGCATCAAGCCGCGACGACCTGGCCGATCGCGACACCGCTGGCACCGCGACGCGGCGTGACACCACCCGTCGCCTCAGCACCGAGACCAAGCACTCGTCGAAGACCAGCGAGATGTACGCCTACATCGCCGCCACCGTCGGCGTGCTGCTGGCCGGGCTACTGACAAAGGCCGGCGACGGCCACGACGACCGCCTCCAGGCGCAGGAGACCTGGATGATCGTCGGCATCCTCACCGTCGGCTACATGATCTCCCGCGGGCTGGCCAAGTCCGGCAGCCGCGACCCCTACGACGCCGACGCCAGCACCCGCTAGTCCGCATGGCCTTCTCCTCAGGAGGCGGCCGACCGTACCGTCACAACCGGGTTCGCATCGTCGGATGCGGACCCGGCTGTCTCATGACGTCGCTGCTGCTGTCGATCGCGCTCACCGTCCTGCTCAACCTCGCGATCAGGATCTTCTGAGCTTTGATGGCAGCGGCCAGTGCGCTGGCGGTATCAATGGGAAGGCATGCGATGGCGATGCACAAGCGGCGGGCCATGACCCCAGGCGGCGGCCGCGCCGGCGTCCCAGCTCCAGGTGCCGGTGCAGTACGTGGCATTTGAGCTCGAGCAGCTGTGGACCAGACGTCTCCAGAGGTCGTGGCGTCGCCAGGCGTGCAGGTTCGTGGCGACCTGCGGGCTGAGGTCGTAGACGAGGTCGGTGGCGCCACAGGCCCCCGGCGCTCCGTACAGCCGGCGCGGCTCGGAGCGGTCGGGCTGTTGTTGCCCGACATCGCCGGCGCCGTCGACGTAGACCCTGGACGTGCACCGGGAGGATGAGTACCGAAGCGTTGTCCGCGCGGCGGTGCTCCGCTTTTAGGCGTCGGCCAAGCCGGGGGATGTCAGCGGCGGTCGCGGCCACCTGGTCTATCAACCACCTCAATGGAAGGCACAACCATGCTTCGCGTAGGACAACTGCTACCGCTGCTCGCGGCAGCGCTGTTGCTAGGACTGCTCGGGACCGGCTCGTTCGCTCTGGCTAACAGCAGCCATGACAGATCCCCGGGGCACAAGCACCACTCCGGGAACCAGAGCTGTGGCGAAGGCGGCTATTCCGCGTGGGACGAGGAGTGGCTGAAGATGTCGATTCAAGGCGACCTCTTCGAAATCCAGGGCGGCAACCTCGCCCAGCAGCAGGCAACGACCCAGATCGTTCGCGACCTCGGCGCGCGGCTGGTCAAGGACCACACCAAGTCGCTACACGACGCCGCCGACGTCGCCGACCAGCTTGGCATCGACGTCCCCGACAAGCCCTCCCCGTCACAGCAGTGGGAGCTTCGGGCAGTGGCGCAGTTCAAGGGCGCCGAGTTCGACAAGTGGTACTCCGACCTCGAGGTCCAGGATCACGTCCAGGACATCCAGGAGGCTCAGGACGAGCTCGACAAGGGCTGCAACGACCAGATCAGGCAGCTCGCCGAGGATGACCTGCCCGTCCTCCAACAGCACCTCGAGCTCGCCCGCGCCGCGCTGGCCGCCACCGGTGCCATGAACAGCAACAACGACGAGTGACAGCCGTCACCGCCCGCGCCGAGGCTCGCTTCTCCGAAGCGGGCCTCGCAGGGCGTGAGCGAGGTCCTCGCCAGCGGCCACAGCGACCGCACCGTCGAGGCGGGCCAGGATCCGGCCAAGGCGATGCTGGAGCAGCGCACGGCGATGACGCCCCAGGCCCACCCCGGGCCGACGGCCGGAGAGGGGTCGGCCATCGCCATGCTTCCTTGGTGGGTCGTGATCGGGGTGATGATCGTCAGCGTCGGTGCCGCCCCGTCGGTCAGCCAAGGCTGGATCCTGCCGCTGATCATCGTCCGCTCGGCGTGGCCTGGATGGCCGTGCAGTACTGGATGGCACACGCCTAGGCCGCCCGTAGCGCACGCCCGACCGGTGAAATGGTCAGCGCGCAGCGGAGACTGGCGCCGCTGACGATCTTCGTGGTCATCGCGGTCATCTGGTTCATGCTCGTGATGGACCTCGTCACGGGCTTCGTATAGGAACAGAGGCGCCCGTTTCGAACGGTTCGGCCGCTCGCGACCGGGCCAGGCAACCACTACAAGATGGGCCTGCCGCCAGTGACCGCGATGCGTGCACCCGATACGTAGGACGCCTCGTCTGAGGCGAGCAACACGTAGACCGGGGCAAGCTCCGATGGCTGTCCGGCGCGGCCCAGGGGCGTCTCCGCGCCGAAAGTCTTGACCTGCTCTGGCGGCATGGTCGCCGGGATCAGCGGCGTCCAGATCGGACCGGGCGCCACGCTGTTGGCGCGGATGCCCCGGGGCCCCAGCATCTGCGCGAGACCGGCCATGAAATTGGCGACGCCCGCCTTCGTGATGTCGTAGGGCAGCAGCGTCGGCTTCGGGTTGTCGGAGTTGACCGAACTCGAGCCGATGATCGACCCGCCGGCCGACATGTGCGGCACGGCACGCTTGCAGAGGTGGAACATCGCCGTGAGGTTGGTCTGGATCGTGCGGTCCCACTCCTCGTCGGGTATGTCCTCCAGCGAGTCGCGGCTCATCTGAAAGGCGGCATTGGACACCAGGACGTCGATGCGCCCGAACTCCTCGACCGCGCGATCGATCACCGCGCGACAGTGCGCGGGATCCTGGAGGTCGCCGCTGACCAGCACCGCCTTACGGCCCGCGTCCTGAACCCACCGCGCGGTGTTCTGCGCATCCTCGTCCTCGTCCAGGTAGGAGATGAGCACGTCGGCGCCCTCACGCGCGAAGGCGATCGCCACCGCCTTGCCGATGCCGCTGTCGCCCCCGGTGATGACCGCCGCCTTACCGGCTAGGCGGCCTGAGCCCTGGTAGGTGTGCTCGCCGTGGTCGGGCTCCGGCGCCATCGCCGCGGTGGTGCCGGGCGGCACCTGCTCCTGTGGCGGCTGCTGCTGCTCGTCGGCCATGCGTTCCTCCAGAGGTCGTGGGGCCTCGCGTTACCCGTGGAAGCCACGGCGCACGCCGAAGTTCTCGCTCGCTCGACCCCCGGACGGACCACGTGACCAAAGCCGTACATGCGTCGCCCCCTGGCGCGGGCCGCATCTCCATGAACCAACCGTCCGGCCTCAGCACTCTTCGAACCCGCGGCCATCGAGCCGGTGGCGGGCCTGCTCTTCGCTGGCACACCTCACGGGAAGCCGCGGTCCGGCGCACCGCGATGATCAGGGTCACGTCGTGGATCGGCGGTGGCCCTCGGGGGTCGATCATCGCGGATCCCGATGCGCTGGGCTATCGCCTCGTGGCCGACCCGCTGCTGGACATCATGAGCGCCGAGGAGTGGTACGAGGTGGAGCGCGCCGCAGCGAACCCTGCGTGCTGAAAGGGCTCGTCACACCGTGGGCGGCAACAGCATGCGCTCGCTGCCGCGCTTCCACTCGACCAGCAGGGCGGAGGCATCGTCTTCCAATTCACCGGGGTGGGCTTCGACGATCGCTTGACGCAGGCGGCGCAGGGTCTCAGGCGAGGTCTGTGCGGCTGCGGCTTGGCGCTCGACGAACTGGCGCAAGCCATCGACGCCCATGCGCTGGCCGTTCTCAAGCCGCGCCTCGGTCAGCCCGTCGGTGAAGAGCAGCAGCATGTCGCCGGGCTCCAGTGACTCGCGCATCGCGACCGGATCGCCTCGCGGCCCCGGAACCCCCAGCGGTGTGGCGGGCGTTCCCACCAGCACGCGGGCCCGCCGATCGCCGCGGATGACCAGCGGGGGCGGGTGCCCAGCCGTCAGCCAGGTCAGCTCTCCGCTGCGGACGTCCAGCTCGGCGACGAGACCGGTCACGAACCCCTCCCCCGGGAACTGGTCGCCGATCGCAGCGTCCATCGCCCTGTAGGTCTCGATCAGATCGCTCCCGCGCCGGCGGCTGTAGCGATAGGCCGACAGGGCGAAGGTCGCCAGGCCTGCGGCGGCCAGGCCGTGGCCCATCGCGTCGAAGATCGCCACATTCAGGACCCCGTCGTTGAATGCGTAGTCCAGCGCGTCGCCGCCGTTGTCGTAGGCCGGTTCGAGCATGCCGGCCACCACGAGGTCGTCGGTGGCGAAGAGCAGCGGCGGGCTGAGCTCCCAGATCAGCTCGGAGGCGATCGTCTTGTGCCCTCGTCGCCGGCATAGCTCGAAGGCGTCGGTGTAGGCGCCCTTGGTCACCAACAACGTGGCGACCAGGTGCGCGTAGCGCTCGCAGACCAGCACGATCTCGGGCGCGATCTGCTCGGCGCGAAACGCCATCGCCATCACGCCCAGCCGGTCGGTGCCGTCCAACAGCGGCAACCACAGCCGGCGCAGGCCCTCGTCACCCTCAGCGGCGACCTGCAGGATCGTGGTTGAGCTGTAGGCCTTGCCCGCCACGGTGCCGGTCACGGCGATCGCCTCGCGCTCGTCGGGAGCCGACGAGGACCATGCGACCAGACCGGACTGGTCGTAGTCGATCAGGTACAGGTCGACGGCCTCGGCGCCGATGATGCGCGCCACATCGGCCACGACCGCGGGCAGGTCGCCGGGCGCGGACAGGTGCGTGCGGCGCAGCAACCCCGCCAGGAGGGTCGCGGCCTCCACGTCACGCATGCTGCCGGCCGGCGTCGGTGAGTAGTGGTGCGGAGAACCGCATGACCAACCGATACCCAACCGGAACGCATCTCCCCCGCCACCGGCTCATCGGCCACCGCCGCGCATCGCCTGAACCTTCCGCCGCTGATCGGCGGGCTGCTGGGATGACCATGGCGCGGCTGCAGATGCGCCCGCCGCACCGCAGACGCGGGCCTACGGTTCCTCGGTGACGGCTCAGCTGAGGGTGACGTCGTGCCCGGGTAGTCGGTCTGCTGGCGGCCGCTGGCAGCGCGGAAGTCGATGGCCTTGTGTGTGCCCCGACTGTCGCATCGAGGGCCGCGTGCAGCGCGGTCTGGGCGGCGTGCCACGCGTCGAGCAGCACGGCCGCCCAGCGGGCTTCGAGCTCCACGAGTGCCTGGGCGCCGAAGAGGATGTCGTCGATCAGCGTGGGCTCGACGCGCACGAGACCGCCGGCCAAGTCGACGGCGGCGATGTTCTCATGGACGGCGTCGGCGGTGACGTGCTCGTCGAAGAACCTCGTGGCGTCGACGGTGTCGATCCCGAGTGTGGTGGCTGCCAGCCGGCCAGCGCCTCGGCGAGGCCGGTCTCGAAGACGTCCTCCAGCCGCCCGCGAAGGACAGGCAGGGCGAAATCCCACGCCCAGCGCTCGTCGACCTCGTCGACCTCGTCGAACCCTCCGTAGAAGGGTGACGCGCCCGCCAGCGCGGCGAGAGCGGGAAGGTGCTCGCGCAGCGCGTTGTAGACGGCGAGGACGCGGTCAGGATCCCCGAGTGCCACGTGGACGTGCAGCCCGAACACGAGCTGGCGACGCACGACGCCCCCGAACTCCGCGTGGATCCGCTCATATCGCTCGCCCGAGGTGATCACTTCGATTCCGCCCGCGAAGGGATGGACGCCGGCACCAGCGGGCCGCGCCAGACCCTCAGCCGCGGCGATCTCCAACTGCGCCGCCGGCAACTCCGGCTTGAAGCGCTCGTCCCCGACCAGCCGCCCGAGGACCGTGGGCGCGCACGGAGCCAAGTCCAGCGTCTCGGCGTCGAGGCAGCATCAGCTCCTCCTCGAGGCCGACGGTCAGCGCACGATCGTGACTGAAAGCCGCCCGCAGGGCATCGACGTCCGGGTTTGCGCAGGAGGTCACCCCGGATACCTCCCCGCTCATGCGGATCGTGACGCTTCCCGGCGTGTTTCGACCGATCTCCGACACCTGGCTGCTGGCCGGCGCTCTCCGCCCGCTCGCCCCGGGCGCCTGCGTGTTGGACGCCTGCACCGGCAGTGGAGCACTGGCGATCAGTGCCGCGCTGGCCGGGGCTCGTGAGGTGACGGCGGTCGACGTCTCGCGCCGAGCGGTGCTCACCGCGTGCATCAACGCGTGGCTCAACGGTGTCGTCGTCTGCACGCGACGCAGCGACCTCTTCTCCAGGCTGCCCGCTCAGCGCTACGACGTGATCGTCTCCAACCCACCCTACGTGCCCGACCCCAGCAGCGACCACCTGCCCGCTCGCGGACCTCAACGCGCCTGGGATGCCGGTCGGGACGGCCGGATCATCCTGGACCACCTGATCGCCGAGGCACCCCGCCACCTACGTCCCGGCGGCACCCTGCTGGTCGTCCACTCCGAGATCTGCGGGATCGAAGCCACCCTGAAAGCCCTGCGCGCCGCGTGCCTCGATCCCGGCGTCGTCGCGCGCCATCGCGGTCCACTGGGGCCGCTCATGCGCGAGCGCTCGGACCACCTTCGGGCGCGCGGCACGCTCGCACCCAGCCAGATCGAGGAGGACGTCGTCGTCATCGCCGGCGCCTTGCCGCCGGCGGATCCGCCGGCCGGAGCGATGTCCGCGGCGGGAGCTCGAGCCGGTCCCGGTCCGTAGCTCGACCGCCGCTGAGCCACGTGGCCCGCTGCGCCCGTAGCCGTCGTATGTCCAGCCCAGCCAGAATCCAACGGTCGCCTCGGCTCGCTGCACGGCGCGTGCTGATCACCGGCGCCAGCTCAGGCGTGGGGCTCGAAGCCGCTCGCCGCTTCGCCGCCGAAGGCGCCCGGCTCGCGCTGATCGGTTGTTCCGAAGAGACGCTGCGCCAGGTCATCTCCGAGCACGGGCTCGACGCGGTCGCGATCGCCGCCGACGTGACCGACCGCAAGCCAGTCGACGCCGCGATCAGGAGCTGGCATAGCGCGCTCACTTCGCGGACCGTGCGACGCTCCAAGCGCTCGTGGCGCATCGCTCAAGGTCGCGCAGCCAGGCGGCGGCCGAGCCCTCGGAGGGGGCGCCTGTCGCCGCGGGGCGACAGCGATCCGCCGGCCGAGACCTTGGGCCCGTTGGGCAGCGCTGAGCGCTTGAACTGGGCGAAGGCGAAGTAGCGGCGGCAGAAGAGCTCCAGCCAGCGGCGGATCTCGGACGGCGCGTAGGCCATCCGCTTGGCGTCCGGGAAGCCGCGCGGCCAGTCGCCGGCGGCGACGTCGCCCCACGTGTGCGCGGCGAGGAAGCCGATCTTGGAGGGCCGCATCCCGTAGCGGAGCACGTGGAACAGCGTGAAGTCGTGCAGGGCGTAGGGCCCGATCTGCGACTCGGTGGACTGCAGCTCGTCGCCAGTCACGAGTTCGGGGCTGATCTGCGTGTCGCGGATCGCGCGCAGGGTGGCGCTGACCTCGTCGTCGAACTGTTGGCTGTCGACGACTCACCGGATCAAGTGCTGCATCAATGTCTTGGGGCACTCCGCCGTTGACGTTGTAGTGGCTCATCTGGTCGCCGACGCCGTAGGTCGCCCAGCCGAGCGCCAGCTCGGAGAGGTCGCCGGTGCCGAGCACGATCCCGCCACGCTGGTTGGCGATGCGGAACAGGTACGGAAGTTCATCGGCGATGGCTACCGGTCGCCGACCAGGGTGCGCAGCGCGTCGGCGGCCTCGACGACGTCGGCGCGCATGTTGACCTCCATCATTGTCAGCGCCGCCTCGGCCAGGTCCTCGTGGATATGGGCGACCGCGTCGCGCGGAACGGTGACGTCGAAGTGGCGCACGTAGGCGTCCAGCGCGGAGTACAGGATGCACTGCTCCGTGACCTGCCCGGCCAGCACCAGCCGTCGCACATCATGTTGACGGAGCAGATACTCGAGCTGCGTCGCGTAGAAGACCGAGTGACGCGCCTTGACCAGGAACGGCACATCGCGCGACGGTGCGATCGGCTCGACCAGCGACGGGTCAGCCCCACCAAGGGCCCAGCGCGTCAGCCCGCCGCGCCCCGCCGTCCAGTCGCCGTGGTTGTCGTTGACGTACACCGTCAGCGCATCGGCCTGCCGGGCGCCGACGACGAGATCGCGGATGGTCGGCAGCACTCGGCGCACCGACTCCCGCAAGGCCTCGGCATCGTCGTGCTCGTACCGGTTGAGCATGTCGACCACGACCAAGGCCGCCTTGTCTGAGTTCGCCATGGCGATGCCCTACCCGGTCTCGGCGGAGGCAAGTGGTTGCGAGTTCAAGCCAGGCCCTTCAAGCGCTGTGAGAGCACCCGGCGACGCACGGAGCTGGATGGGGATGGCGGGATGAGCGCGTCGGCCACCATCCCGGTGGTGAACGCGTAGACCGCCTTGAGCGCGACGTCGATCAGCAGCTCGTCCCGGGGCCAAGTCCACGGCGGCACGCCGAGACCGGTCGCGTTCTCCAGAGTCTGGTCCACGCTCAACCGCAAGTTGGTGAACATCAGCGAGGCGACCGGCGCGATGCCCGACGACGCCAGCGCCACCCTGGCCTCCCAAGGACAACGCCACGACGTCCGGCGCGCCCACCCGGCGGCCGACGGCCGCGACCTCCTGGCCCCCATGCGTGAGAAGGCCGGCCAGGCGCTGCGCGACAGGCCCCTGGCCGGAGCACTGCTGCTCGCCGACCCGGGCCACTACCTGGCCGTCGCCGCCGACGCCTCGATCGCCCGCATCATCCTCGCCCAAGGCGCGCAAGCCGGCGGCGACCGCGACCTCCTCGACGCCGTCACGACCGCCCATGACACCGCCCTACGCACCCACCGGTGGGCCCTGACCCGCCTCAAGACCACCGCGCCGCAAGTCCGCACGTCCTGACCAGACCGGGCCGCCGCTGAGCGTGCTTCAGCGGCTGGTGGGTGCGGCGCGTTCAGCGCTCGGCGCGCGGGGCGTCGATGAGCTCGCCCTTGCCCATCTTCGAGCGCCCGGCGATGTGCTTCTCGCGCGCGAGGTCGTAGAGCTGCGGGCGCGTGCGGTCCTCGAGCCGATGGCCGGCCTGACGCCGCGTGCCCGCGCCTTGGCGCCCTGCTCGCCCATGTCACTGCGGGTGCTGGCCGGCAGGTTCGCCAGGGTGCGCTGGGAGTGCGCCGCGCTTTGCGCCTTCTTGACGTTCCGCTTGGCGGCCTGCGTCTGCTTGGTGCTTGCCAAAGGCCAATGGTTCCCGCTGCGGCCCGCCCGGCAGGCCCGTGCCGACGCCACCGCGTCCGGCGACGGACCGACGAGACATGCCACGTGGCTGCACCGGAGAGGCCAGAGACATGGAAGGGGGAATCGCACTCTTCTTGTTGTTCATCATCATCGTGGTGGCGCTCGTGCTGGCCTTCTTCTTCACCGGCTTGGGCGCCTCCGTCGAGGCGTACCGCGAGCGGCGCTCGGGACGCAAGCCGCCGCGCCCCACGCACTCCGTCGCCACCGACGACGGCACATCGACGGCCAAGCCCGGCGACGACTTGCCGGAGTAGGACCGAGCGCGCCAGGTCGCGCCGTCCTGCCGGGGCGGCACACAGGCGCGGGCGAGCTGAACGTGCGCGCACTTGACGCCCGGTCGCCCGGCGGTCAAACGAGACCTTGGCGGTGTTCTGGGTGCTCGGATCGATGGACCGGGCGGTCGGCGGACGCCGGCACTACTGGTAGGGGTCATCGACCGGCCGTGTCGGGAGTCCTCGACTTACGGGCGGGAGCCGATGCCCCTCGCGAGCTCGTGGCGTCGAAAGCGGCCGCCGGCATGAGGGTCCAGCGGCGGGGTTGGTCCGCCGGCACCGTGTCCGAGGCCGTCGAGCAGCTCCAGCAGCGCCTCGCTGGCGGAGTGCCGTGGCGTCCAGCCCAGCTCGCTCCGGGCGCGGGTGGTGGCCATCACCGGGATGCCGCGAGCGAGGTCGATCCAACCCGGGGAGGTCGGCTGCAAGTGCGCGCGCCAGGTCAGGTCGGCCGCCGTGCGCAGGACGCGCGCGGGAACCGGGACCGGACGCGCGTGCAGGACGCGGGCCATCTCCTCGCTGTCCATCAACGGCTCGGCGGCGAGGTTGAACGCCCCGCCCACGTCACGCTGGGCGATCACGCGGCAGTAGGCGTCGGCCACGTCGTCGGCGTGGACCGCCTGAAACGACAGGCGGTCGGTCCTCGGCACCATCGGCAGCAGTGCGCGGCGCAGCAGCGGGTTGGGGACCAGCGGGCCGAGGAAGTAGCGGCGGATCTCGCTGGCGGCGTCGCGCTGAAAGATCAGCCCGGGCCGCAGCCGGGCCACGCGCACGTGCGGGTGCTCGGCTTCGAGCGCGTCGAGCATCCGCTCGACTTGCGCCTTGTGCTGGGAGTACGTGCTCGTCGGGATGCCCTCGCGCGGCCAGGACTCGTCGACCGCCCGGTCCTTCGGCCCGGGCGAGTAGACCCCGACGGACGAGGCGACCACCAGGGTGCCCGCCCCGGCGCGCAGGGTCGCCTCGAACACCCGGCGCGACCCGCCGACGTTGACCGCCTCCATTGCCTCCGGATGGCGGTCGGGCTGGATCAGCCACGCGAGGTGGACAACGACGTCCGCACCTGTGAGCGCCGGCGCCAGGTCGTCGCGCGCGACGTCCGCGACCGCCCAGGTGACCTTCGGCGGCGGTGGCCCCTGCGGGCGTCGCCGCGCGATCCCGACGATCTCGCGCACGCGCTCGTCGCGCCCGAGCGCGCGCAGCAGCGCCGATCCGACGTTCCCGGTCGCCCCGACGATCGCGACTCGCATCAGGCCTCGGGCGCGTTGGCGACCTTGCCCGTCGGCTCGTCGAAGCCCGCGGCCTTGCGAAGCCGCTGCGCGATCTCGGCGATGTCCTGCGGCGCGTAGTCGGGGGCGAAGAGGTGGGTCTGGGGCGGCAGGTCGTTGGGCAGCACGCCCTCCGGAGGGCCATCCTCGACGACGAAATCTTCCCCGGTCTCAGGGTGGGGCTCGTTGAAGACCGCGGCGATCTCGTGGTACAGGATGCGGTGCAGGCCCTTCTTGATGTGCGGCTGGCACTCGGGGATCTTGTCGGTCGGGATCCGCGGCGCCGGGAAGGCCTTCATCATGTCGACACCGGTCAACCGCTCCAGCGCGCGGGCGTAGGCGACCTGGTGGACGCCACCGCGGACGAGCAGGTAGCCGGTCAGCGCACGCGCCGCCGGATGCTCGACCGTCTGATAGACCTTCAACTTGCCGTTGCGCGCGCCCGTCTCGAGGAAGAAGTTGTGCGTCAAGTCCTCCACGAGATCGCCGGAACTGAAGACGTAGTCGCCCGTCCACGGAATCTGGCGCGAATCAGCGGGCAGGGCGCCCTTGCCGCCCGCCAGGAAGTGATGGGAGGCGCCGACGCCCTTGTACTTGGCCAACGTCGCGTCCGGCGCCTGCGCATCGACCTGCGCCGGGTCGGTCAACGCCGCGCCGCCTGCCGACCGCGAAAAGTTGAACGACTGAAGCGTGTTGTTCATGACGTCGACATCTCGCCGAAGCGGCCGCCCATCAGCTCCTGGACGGCGGCGGCGCCGCCGGGGTCTGGATCGGACGGCGGGGGCAGCTCGACGCCGAGACGGTCGATGCGGGTGATCCTGCAAAGCCCTCCTGTCGGACATGGCGATGACGTGCAGACCGACATAGCCGGTGGTCGCGGGCGCCCAAACATGAGCGCGGTCACCGCTCTTGGGCGCGGCGCAGATCACGCTCGACCGAGGCCGGCAGAGCGCGACGCTCACGCGCGACCCACCAGATCCCATGAACGGCATCGAGCAGTCCGAGGATCAGCCGCGGGCGGAGCGCCGCGAGCGTCGCGCGGGCCGCAACGGGCATGGGGCGACGGAGCCAGCTGGTCCAGAGCTCGTTGCGCACGACCCTGCGCCGCCGCAGCGGCCGCGGCTCCTGGACCGGATGATGGGCGGCGACGACGTCCTCGGCGTAGACCAGCGACCACCCCGCCGCGGCGAGGTCCATCGCCAGGAGTCCCTCCTCCGCGCCGATGCCGAAGCGTGCTTCGAAGCCTCCAACCGCGAGGAAGGCCTCTCGACGGACCACCGCGCCGCAGGCGACGAAGCCGACGATCGTAGGACCCGGACTCCCCTGGTGCCATGGTCCGAGCGCCATACGCGCCGAGGTCGGGTCGAGGCGCTCCTCGGCGCCGACCAGCACGCGAGCGCCCAGCAGCCCGAGCCGTCGATGCGCGGCGAAGTGGTCGGCGGCCCGCGAGAGGGCACCCGGGGCCCACCAGGAGTCGTCATCGGAGAACGCGATGAGCCGGGTGCCGGCTCTTCGCACCCCCACGTTGCGCGCCGCCACTCCGGCGTTCACCGCCAACGTCACGATGTCCACCGTCGGATAGGCGGCGCGAACCACCTCGGCGGTGCCGTCACGAGAGGCGTTGTCGACGACGATGATCGGCGGCGCCTCCGGTAAGGCGGTGAGGCGGCCGAGGGTCGTCAAAAGTGTCGATCGGCGATCACGCGTGGCGATGACCACGGTGACCTCGCCGGGGTCACTGGACGAGCGGCGAATACTCATGGAGCCGCCATGCCCGCAGGACGCCACCGCGGACGCCTGTGCTCGAGAACGACCGAGCGCCCGAGTAGATGCAGAAGCCCCGAGTATTGGCCATGCGTTGACCGGACGGCGCCACCCGGTACGGCGACGTCCCGGACTTGCGCCTCACGTCGGTGTCCGAAGGCAAACGGCGAACGCACCGGACGCGCGAGCGCGTGTTTGTCGAGAAGCGCTTCGCGGCGATCTCGGCCGCCGTGAACGTCCTCGGAGTCAACGCGGTCTTCCACGATCCCGCCGCCGCGCTCGTCGTCGACGGTGAGATCGTCGCCGCCGCCGAGGAGGAGCGCTTCAGCCGGCGCAAGCATGGCAAGCCGCCGGTCGCGTTCTCGACCTGGGAGCTGCCCGAGCGCGCGATCGCGTTCTGCCTCGCCCAGGCCGACCTGCACCCCGACGACGTCGACCTCATCGCCTACTCCTACGACCCGGACCTCGCGCCGGCGTTCGACGGGGCAACCCTGGCCGAGGGTGACTGGGAAGGCCGGCGCACGCTGTTCGTCCAGCGCGCGCCCCACTTCCTCGCGACGCTCGGGTTCGATCCGGGCCGGGTCCGGTTCGTCAGCCACCACGTGGCGCACGCGGCGTCGGCGCACCTGGCCTCGCCGTATGCGACATCGGCGGTGCTCGTCGCCGACGGGCGCGGCGAGCGCGCCTCCTCCCTCCTCGGCCGCTACGACGCCGACGGACGGCTGGAGACGCTCGCGGTGCAGGAGCTCCCCCACTCCCTCGGGCTCCTGTACGAGGAGCTGACCGCGCACCTCGGCTTCCGGCGTTCGTCGGACGAGTACAAGGTGATGGCGATGGCCTCCTACGGGATGCCGCGCCACGTCCACCGGTTGGCCAGGCTGGTGCACGTCACCGGCGACGGGGGCTTCCGGACCGAGCCGGTGGACTGGACGGAGTTCGCGCCGGCCCTGTCGGCCGGCGGCGACGGCTGGACGCGCGAGCACGCCGACCTCGCCGCTTCCGTCCAGCACACCGCCGAGGGCGTACTCCTGGAGCTGGCCCGCTGGCTGCATGCGCACGCGGGCGAGCGGCGGCTGACGATGGCCGGCGGCGTCGCGCTGAACTGCGTGGCCAACGGCCGGCTACTGCGCGAGGGACCGTTCGACGACATCTGGGTCCAGCCGGCGGCCGGCGACTCGGGCACGGCGCTGGGTGCGGCGCTGCAGATCGCCGCCGACGCCGGCGAGCCGCGCGCGCCGATGGTCACGGCCGCTCTCGGGCGCAGCTGGGACGACGGCGAGCTCGCCGCTTGGCTCGACGGGGCCGGCGCCGCCTACGAGCGGCCCGACGACATCGCCGTCCTCGTGGCCCAGGTCCTCGCCGCCGACGGCGTGGTCGCCTGGTTCGAGGGCCGCAGCGAGTTCGGCCCGCGGGGCCTCGGGCACCGCAGCCTGCTGGCCGATCCTCGGCGGGCGGCGAACCTCGAGCGGCTCAACAACATCAAGGGCCGCGAGCCGTTCCGGCCTGTGGCGCCGATGGTGCTCGAGGAGCACGCGCCGGCGATCTTCACCGGCCGCCATCCGTCGCCACACATGCTGTTTGTGCACGAGGTGGCCGAGGCGTGGAGGATGCGCATCCCAGCGGTCGTGCACGTCGATGGCACCGCCCGTGTCCAGACCGTCGACCCGCACAGCGAACCGCTCATCGCGCGCATGTTGGAGGCCTTCCGCCGGCTGACCGGCGTGCCGGTCGTGATCAACACCTCCTTGAACACGGCGGGGCGCCCGATGGTCGACGATCCGCGCGACGCGATGGAGTGCTTCGGATCGGCGCCCATCGATCTCCTGGCGATCGGTCCGTTCGTCGTGCACCGCAACCGGCCGCCCGCCGCGAAGCACCCCGCGACGCTGGAGCGCGTGGCGTGACGCCGCTGCCGCGCTACGACGTGGTCATCCCGACCGCCGGCCGGCCGTCGCTCGACATCCTCCTCGCCGCACTGGGCGCTGCGGACGGACCGCTGCCCGAGCGGGTGATCGTGGTCGACGACCGCACGGACGCGCAGGCGCCGCTGACGCCGCGCGTGCCGGCGGCGCTCGGCGGCCGGACGGTCGTGCTGCGCAGCGACGGGCGCGGGCCGGCGACGGCGCGCAACCACGGCTGGCGCACGGGTTCGGCGCCGTGGGTGGCGTTCCTCGACGACGACGTGCTGCCCCCGCCGGGCTGGCGGGTCGATCTCGCGACCGATCTGACGGCCCTGGGACCGCGGGTCGCTGCCTCCCAGGGTTGCGTGCGCGTGCCGCTCCCGCGCAACCTCGCCCCAACCGACTGGCAGCGCAACGTCGCCGGGCTGGAGCACGCGCGCTGGGCGACCGCCGACACGGCCTTCCGCCGCGGCGCGCTCGAGGCCGTCGGAGGGTTCGACGAGCGCTTCCCCCGTGCGTACCGCGAGGACTCCGACCTCGGGGTGCGACTGACCGCCCGAGGCTTAGAGCTGGTCGTTGGGCGTCGCTGCGTGCTCCATCCGGTGCCGGCCGCCGATCGTTGGGTGTCATTGCGCAAGCAGGCCGGCAACGCCGACGACGCGCTGATGGCCGCGTTGCACGGTCGCGGGTGGCGTGCGCGCGCCGCGGCGCCCGCGGGCCGCCTGGGCCGGCACGCGGTGACCACTGCCGCGGGCGCCGCCGCACTTGGTGCGGCGCTTGCGGGCGCACGCCGCACCGCCCGGGTGGCCGCCTCGCTCTGGACCGCCGGCACGCTCGAGTTGGCGTGGGCACGCATCGCGCCCGGGCCGCGGACGCGCGACGAGATCACGACGATGGCACTGACCAGCGTCGCGCTGCCGCCGGTGGCGACCGGTCAGCGTCTGGCCGGCAGGCTGCGTGCGCGCCGGCTGCTGCGTGCGGGCGGCGGACCCGTGGCCGCGCCGCCGCTGGCCGTGCTGCTGGACCGGGACGGGACCCTCGTCCACGACGTCGCCTACAACAAGGATCCGGACCTCGTCCTGCCACTGCCCGCCGTGCGGCGCGCACTGGAGCGACTGCGCGCACACGGGATCCGGCTGGCGATCGTCTCCAACCAGAGCGGGATCTCGCGGGGGCTCATGGAGTCGGCCGACGTCGAGGCCGTGATGGCGCGAACCGCCGAACGGCTCGGCCCATTCGACGACATGCGGTGGTGCCCACACGGACCGGACGACGGCTGCGCATGCCGCAAGCCCGCCCCGGGGCTCCTGCTCGCGGCGGCCGCCGCGCTGGGCGTCGACCCGCTGCGCTGCGCGATGATCGGCGACATCGGTGCCGACATGGAGGCCGCGCGGGCGGCCGGGATGCGGGCCATCCTCGTGCCGACCGCGGACACGCGGCCTGAGGAGGTGGCCGCCGCGCCCGAGCGCGCGGCGACGTTCACGGCCGCCGTCGACCTGCTGCTCGTCGGCGCCCCGCTCCGCCCCGCGGCGCGTCCCGCTCGCGCGAACGCCGCGACCTGATGCGTGCGCTCGTGGCCCGCCTGGACAACGCCGGCGACGTGCTGCTCGCGGGGCCGGCCGTCCGCGCCATCGCGGCGGGCGCCGACCACGTGACGCTGCTGTGCGGCCCGCGCGGCGCGGAGGCGGCCGCGATGCTCCCCGGCGTCGACGCAGTGCTCGTGCGCCGCGCGGAGTGGATCGACCCGGACGCCGCGGCCGTCGAGCGCGCCGCCGTCGACCACTACATCTCGCGCATCGCGGCCCAGCGCGCCGACGTCGCGGCGGTCCTCACATCGTTTCACCAGAGCGCGCTGCCGCTGGCACTGCTGCTGCGCATGGCCGGCGTGCCGCGCATCGCTGCGATCAGCGAGGACTTCCCCGGCTCGCTGCTCGACCACCGCGTCGCCGACCCCGGCGACGTCCCAGAGGCCGAGCGCGGGCTGGTGGTCGTACGCGCGCTGGGCTTCGCGCTGCCGCCCAGCGACGCCGGCGCACTGGCGGTCGTCGCCGAGTCGGCGCCGCCCGGGCTCCCGGAGCGCTATGTCGTCGTCCATCCCGGCGCCTCGGTACCCGCGCGCGCCTGGGCGCCCGCGCGCCACGCGGCGCTCGTCGACCGTCTGGCCGCCGACGGCCGCGCCGTCGTCGTGACAGGTTCGCCCGGCGAACGGTCGCTGACCGCGACGATCGCCGGACCGCCGCGGTCGGGCGTCGCCGACCTCGGCGGCACCACGTCGCTGGCGCAGCTGGCCGGCGTGTTGGCGGGCGCCGACGCCGTCGTGGTCGGCAACACCGGTCCGGCGCACCTCGCGGTGGCGGTCGGCACGCCGGTTGTCTCGCTCTTCGCGCCAACGGTGCCGCCGGCGCGCTGGCGGCCCCACGGCGTCAAGCACGAGCTGCTGTTCCGCGGCGTGCCGTGTGCCGGCTGCCGGGCCCGGACCTGCCCGGTGGCGGGTCATCCGTGCCTCGACGACGTCACCGTCGAGGACGTGCTCGCCGCCTTGGAGCGCCTCGCCGCGCTCGACCGCCGGGGGGCGGTGGCCGCATGAGGATTCTGCTGTGGCACGTGCACGGCTCGTGGACGACCGCATTCGTCCAAGGGCACCACGAATACGTCGTGCCGGTGTTGCCTGACCGCAGTCCCGACGGGCGCGGGAGGGCACGCAGCTGGGACTGGCCGGCGAGCGTCGTCGAGCGCACACCCGCGCAGCTGCGCGACGAGGACGTCGACGTCGTCGTCGTGCAGCAGCCGCACGAGCTCGCCGAGCTGTGTGAGGCGTGGACCGGCCGTCGCCCGGGCCGCGACCTGCCCACCATCTACCTGGAGCACAACGCGCCACAGGGTCGGATCGCGGACCTACGCCATCCGGCGGCCGACCGCCGTGACCTGACCATCGCGCACGTCACCTCCTTCAACGACCTGTTCTGGGACTGCGGCACGACCCGCACGCGCACCATCCAGCACGGGATCGTCGACCCCGGCCATCGCTATACGGGCGTTCTGCCCCGTGCGGGAGTCGTCATCAACGAGGCGCGCCGCCGCGGTCGCGTCACCGGGACCGACCTGCTGCCGCGCTTCGCACGCGCGGGCGTCCCGATCGACCTCTTCGGCATGGACGCCGCTCGGCTGGGCGGGGTCGAGGATCTCGCCCAGTCGCAGCTGCACGACGCGCTGGCCCGGCGGCGGTGCTACCTGCATCCCGTGCGCTGGACCTCGCTCGGGCTCTCGCTCATCGAGGCGATGCACCTCGGCATGCCGGTGGTCGCGCTGGCGACGACGGAGGTTCCGGAGGCGGTGCCAGCGCAGGCCGGCACCGTGTCAACGCGATTCGACGCCCTGGCCCGCGCGGCGCGCGCCCTCCTGGACGATCCGGACGCCGCGCGCGCCGCGGGCGACGCTGCGCGGGCCTTTGCGCTGGAGCGCTTCGGCCTCCACCGGTTCCTGACCGACTGGGATGACCTGCTGGAGGAGGTGGTGGCTGATGCGCATCGCGCTGGTCTCCGAGCACGCTAGCCCGCTGGCCATCCTGGGCGGCGTCGACGCCGGCGGCCAGAACGTGCACGTCGCCGCGCTCGCCCGGGGCCTCGCTCGCCGCGGCCACGAGGTGGTGGTGCACACGCGGCGCGACAGCCCGGTGCCGCCACGCCGCGTGGCGCTGTGCCCTGGGGTAGCGGTCGACCACGTCGACGCCGGCCCGCCGACGATCGTGCCCAAGGACGAGCTGCTGCCCTACATGGACGCCTTCGCCGGCGAGCTGGAGCAAGCCTGGCACCAGGAGCGGCCGGACGTCGTCCACAGCCACTTCTGGATGTCCGGCCTGGCGACGCTGGCCGCCGCGTCGCGTCTTGGAATCCCAGTAGTTCACACATTCCATGCACTCGGCGCCGTCAAGCGTCGCTACCAGGGTGACGCAGACACCAGCCCGCCGCAGCGCCTCGGCGTCGAGCGCGACATCGTGCGCACCGCCGACCGGATCATCGCGACGTGCACCGACGAGGCGTTCGAGCTGATGCGCCTCGGCGCCGATCACAACAAGGTGCATGTCGTCCCGTGCGGGGTCGACCTCGATCGCTTCCGCCCGCACGGTCCCGCCGAACCGCGACGGCGCCCGCACCGGATCGTCTACGCGGGGCGGCTCATCGAGCGCAAGGGCATCGGCAATGTGGTCAGCGCGCTCGAGCAGGTGCCCGACTGCGAGCTGGTCATCGCGGGCGGCCCGCCGCGCGAGGCTCTGGCCGCCGACCCCGAAGCGCAGCGGCTGCGTGCGCTGGCCGAGCGCCACGGCGTCGCCGACCGCCTCGACCTCCGCGGCCGCGTGGACCGGACACGGTCGTCGACGGCGTGACGGGACGGCTCGTACCGCCGCGCGATCCGGACCGCCTGGCCGCGATCCTGCGAGACCTGCTCGCCGATCCCGTTGCGCGTGCCGCCTACGGCCGCGCCGGCGTCGACCGTACGCGCCGACTCTATGACTGGGATCGCGTGACGCTGGCCACGCTCGACGTCTACGAGCAGCTCGTCGTCCACCGGCGCCGGCGCATCGGTCGGACGCGCTTCGCTCGGGCAACAGGCGCGGCCGAACACCTCGCACAGCTGCGCGCCGCCTTGGAGGCGAACGCCGAGGCGCTTACCGTCGCCGAGGGCTGGGGCGCCCGCCTCGCCTCGCGGCTGGGGGACGGTGCCCGACTGCTGGCCGTCGGCAACGGCGGCAGCGCCGCCGAGGCCCAGCACCTGACCGCCGAGCTGGTCGGCCGCTTCGAGCGCGATCGGCCGGCGCTGAGCGCCATCTGCCTCCACGGCGACACGTCGAGCCTGACCGCGATCGCCAACGACTTCGGCATCGAGGAGGCCTTCGCGCGGCAGGTCTGCGCCCACGGCCGGCCCGGCGACGTGCTCGTCGCGCTCAGCACCTCGGGACGGTCGCCGAACGTCGTCGCCGCCACGCGGGCCGCCCGCGAGTGCGGGCTGACGGTGTGGGCCCTGACGGGCCCCGCGCCCAACCCGCTCGCGGAGCTGGCCGACGAGGCGCTGGCCCTCGAGGCCGAGCGATCATGCACGGTGCAGGAGCTGCACCTCGTCGCGATCCACGTGTTGTGCGGCGCGCTCGACGGGGCGCTGAGCGCCGACCTGCGCCCGGCGTCCGCCGAGGTCCACGCATGAGCACGCGGCTGGCGATCGTCGGCGACGCCCTGCTGGACCGCGACGTCGACGGCACCGTGCACCACCTCGCGCCCGACGCGCCGGTGCCGGTGGTCGACCACGAGCGCACGACGGTCCGCCCCGGCGGCGCCGGGCTGGCGGCGACGCTCGCCGTGGCGGACGGCCACGCCGTCCGCCTTGTCACCGCGCTGGCCACCGACGCGGCGGGCGGCGAGCTGCGCGCCGCGCTGGAGGATGGCGGGGTCGAGGTCGTCGACCTCGGCCACACCGGTGCGACGCCCGAGAAGATCCGGATCCGGGATCGAGGGCGAGCGCTGCTGCGCCTCGATCGCGGCGTATGCCGCGGGACGGTCGGCGCCGCGACGGCCGCGGCGCGCGCAGCGATCGAGTGGGCCGACGCGGTCCTGGTCGCCGACTACGGGCGGGGCGTGACCGCCGAGTCGGGCGTGCGGATGGCCCTGGACCACGCAGTCGCCGCCGAACGGCCGACGGTATGGGACCCTCACCCGCACGGCCCCCAGCCGGTGCGTGGCGTGACGCTCGTGACGCCGAACGGCGCCGAGGCGGCGGGGTTCGCCGCCACTGCCCGAGGCACCGGCGACGCGGCCCACGCCCTGCTGCTGCGCGAGCGTTGGGGAGCCGTGTGGGTCTGCGTCACGCGCGGCGCCGGTGGTGCGCTGCTCGCAGGGCCCGCCGTGCCGTTCCTCGTGGTCCCGGCGCAGCGCACGCTCCTCGGCGACCCGTGCGGCGCCGGCGACCGCTTCGCCACGCGCGCAGCGGCCGTCCTCGCGGCAGGCGCAACGGTCCCGGAGGCGGTGCGCGTCGCCGTCGCGGCCGCCTCGGCGTTCGTGGCCGCCGGCGGCGCGTCGACAATCGGCGTCGCCACCGCGCCCGCGCGGCCGCCAGCGGCGACCGACGACGACCCCGAAGCGCTGATCGCCCGCGTCCGCGCCCGCGGCGGCACAGTCGTCGCCACCGGCGGCTGCTTCGATCTCCTCCACGCCGGCCACGTCCAGACACTCCGTGCCGCGCGAGCGCTCGGCGACTGCCTCGTCGTCTGCCTGAACTCCGACGCGTCGGTACGCTGCCTCAAGGGCCCACGCCGGCCGCTCGTCGCGCAGGACGACCGCGCTGCGGTGCTGCGCGCATTGCGGTGCGTCGACGCCGTGGCGATCTTCGACGAGGACACGCCCACCGAGATCCTTCGCACCCTGAGGCCCGATGTCTGGGCCAAGGGCGGCGACTACGCCGCCGCCGAGCTGCCCGAGGCCGCGGTCATCGCCGGCTGGCGCGGCCGCTCCGTCGTCCTGCCCTTCCTGGCAGGCCACTCCACCACCCGCCTGATCGAGGAGGTCTCGCTCCATGCCGTCTGACCCCACCGCTGCCACACTCGCCCGCCACCCCACCGCGTCGCCCGTCGCCCTCGGGACCATCGTCGTCACCGGCGGCGCCTCGGGCTTGGGCCGCGCGGTCGCCGCCGCCGTCGCGTCCCGCGGCGGGACCCCCGTCGTGCTGGATCGCGCGACGCCCCGCGACAGCCACGAGCACGAGCTCGTCGACCTCGCTGACGGCGCGGCCGCCGAGGCCGCCGTCCAGCGCGTCGCTGATCGACACGATGATCTGCACGGCATCGTGACCGCCGCGGGCATCGACGCGTGCGGCCGGCTGAGCGATGTCGACCGCGACGCCTGGGAGCGCGTGATCGCCGTCAACCTGCTGGGCACCGTGGCGATCGTCCGTGCCGCCCTCCCCCACCTCGCGCGAACCAACGGCCGGGTCGTCACCGTCGCCTCCACGCTCGGCTGGCGCGCGCTGAGCGACGCCACCGCCTACTGCGCCAGCAAGTTCGGCGTCGTCGGCTTCACCCGCGCGCTGATGGCCGAGGTCGGCGACGAGGTCGGCGTGACCCTGCTGCTGCCCGGCGGCATGCAGACGCCCTTCTTCGACGACCGTCCCGAGCAGTACCGGCCCGGCGCCGATGCCGTCCTCGCCCCGCCCGAGGAGATCGCCGAAGCGGCGCTCTTCGCCCTGACCCGCCCGCCCGGCGTCGACGTGCGCGAGATGATGGTGTCGGTCGCGACCGAGCCCTCGTGGCCCTAGAGGTCCTCGCCCTCCGTCCCCTCGGCCTCGGCGACCTGCTCACCGCGGTCCCGGCGCTGCGCGCGCTGCGCAAGTCCGGTGCGGCCGTCACCGTGGCCGCCCCGGCCGTGCTGGCGCCACTGGTGCGACTGGCCGGTTGCGACCTGATTGCCGCCGCGCCGCTGCAGCCGCTGCCACGTGAAGCCCACGGCGCAGACCTCCTCGTCAACCTGCACGGACGCGGGCCGCACTCCCACGCCATCGCGCTGGCCGCGCGGCCGCGGCGGTTGCTCGCCTTCGCCCACCCCGACGTCCCCGCCACCGCCGCGATGCCGACCCACATCGCCGACGAGCACGAGGTCGTCCGCTGGTGCCGGCTGCTGAGCGACGCCGCGATCCGCGCCGACCCGACACAGCTCGACCTCCCCGCCCCGCCCCTTCCCTCGGTCCTGGCCGAGACCCGTGGCGCGACCGTCGTGCATCCCGGCGCCGCCGACGCCGCGCGCCGTTGGCCGGCCGAGCGCTTCGCCACGGTGGCCGCCGCTGAATACGCCGCCGGCCGCCGCATCGCGATCACCGGGACCGGTCGTGAGCGCCCTCTTGCGCTGAGTGTCGCTCAGCGGGCGCGGCTCCCCGCGAGCGTCGTGCTCGCCGGCCGCACCGACCTCGTCCGGCTGGCGGCTGTCATCGCCCACGCGGGTCGCGTGATCTGCGGGGACACCGGCGTCGCCCACCTCGCCACCGCCTTCGGCGTCCCTTCTGTCCTGATCTTCGGCCCGACGTCGCCGAGCGCGTGGGGCCCGCCACCGGCTCGGGCGCGACACCGCGTGCTCTGGGCCGGCGTCACCGGCGATCCGCACGCCGACCGGCCGCACGACGGGCTGCTGGCCATCGAACCCGCGGACGTGCTCGCCGAACTCGCCGCCCTACCGTCGGCGGACGATGGGGCGCGGCTCGCATAGGTGTGCTGGGGGAGCTACCCGCCGCCGATGCGAGCATCCGGCGAGCGCGCTCCTCGGACCGTGAGATCCGGGCATGCACAGCGTGGCTAGACGGGTGCCCGGCCTCTAGGGCACCTCGCGTCCGTCTTGGTGGAGCTCCAACGCACCTCCGGATGGCGCCGCCTGCGCGCAATGTCTTACTACGGACTACGGCGACCGATTACCGCGCTCGCAGCGGGGTACGGTGATGGCGGAGGTCGCGCCGGTCCGGCAATCCGGGCAGGTGACGGTCTTCACGAGGGACTGCGGGAAGCGTGGGGGTCGGCCGGTCAGCGCTCCACGACGCTCTCAGAGTTCGTTTCTACGATCATTGAGGGAGTCCCATGCATTCAGAGCAGCCTCAGGCGGTTCGCGGCCTCGCGACGTTGGTGTCAGTCGAGCCCCATGCGGCGGTCGCATGAGCGCGGCCTCGCGACACGCCCAACTGGAGCTGGTGCGACGCTACGCACGGATGCTCCGCTCAGCGCCGGCCGAGGCGCTGCTCGCGCAGCACGCCCGTCGGACCGCCACCGAACCCCGCGCGGACAACCGACGATCCAGCGATGACGCCCGCGAGACGAGGGCTCTGCGCCGGAAGGAGCTCACCTAGTGAGCGTCGCCGCCCCGGCGCCAGAGCGGGACGCCGCGATGCTGGACCGCTACGCGCGGACGCGCGATCCAGCGATCCGCGACCAGCTCGTACGGCGCTACCTGCCGTTGGCCCGCTACGCCGCCAATCAATACGCCAACAGCCACGAGCCCTTCGACGACCTCCTGCAGATCGCCTCGCTCGGGTTGTTGAAGGCCATCGATCGGTTCGATCCCCGCCGCCGCAACGCGTTCAGCAGCTACGCGCTGCCGACGATGTCGGGCGAGCTGCGCCGCCACCTCCGCGACCGCGGCTGGGCGGTCCGGCCCCCGCGCGACCTTCTCGAGCGGGCGCTCATCGTCGAGCGCTCGGCCACCGAGTTACAGCGAGCGCTCAGCCGCTCACCCAAGGTGGCCGAGATCGGTCGGGCCACCGGCCTCGACAGGGGCGCGGTCCTCGACGCCCGCGAGGCGTTGTCGGCGCGTCGGTTCATGTCACTGTCGACCACGGCCAGGCCAAACGAAGAGGACGACGAGACGATCCTCGATCGGTGCTTCGGCGCCACCGACGACGGCTACGACACCGCCGAACAGCGCGCGACGCTCGCGCCGTTGCTGGCCCGGCTGCCCGCGCGCGACCGGCGTATCCTGCGCCTGCGTTTCGAGCAGGACCTCACCCAGGCCGAGATCGGCCGGATCGTCGGCCTGTCGCAGATGCACGTGTCGCGCGTGCTCCGTACGAGTCTCGAGCACCTGCGATCGCTGGCCGCGGTGACGGCCTAGCTGGGGCGCGGTCCGGGTATGTCGAGTTTGACGCGCCGTGCGTTCGATTCTCACCGTCCTCCGCGGCGCGCGCTACCTGCCCCTGAGGACCCGAGAGGTTGATCGATGTCCCCCACAGCACAGATCGACGAAGTCGACGAATCCGGCCAGACGCTCACCACGCAGATCTCCAACGAGATAGTCCGCCTCTACAAGGACCTCTTCGGCCGCGGGCCCACCCGCGCGCGTACCAACTACGCCGGGCCCGACACGATCATCACCAGCCTGGAGAACTCGCTCACCCCGGCGGAGCGCAGCCTCGCCGAACTGGGCGAACACCAACGGTTGCGCGACATCCGCATGTTCTTCCAACACGCCCGCGAACGCGACCTCTGCGACGCCGTCGAGCGCCTGACCGGGCGCGAGGTCCGCGCGTTCGTCAGCGGCATCGACACCGTCCACGACGTGTCCTCCGAGGTGTTCTACCTCGGCGCGGAGAAGAGGAACGATCGCCCGCGACGCTGATCCGCAGCAGCGCGCCCAGGTCGGCCACCGGCCCCAGGTGCCGCAGCTTGTCCGGGTTGAGATCGAGCTCACGCCGTGGATCTGGCCCTCCGCGATGTCGAGGATCATCACGCTGATCAGCCTGCCCTCGCGGTCGAAGAGCAGCGCACCTGGTTGCCCGTTTCTTTCCTCGCGGCGCGTGGTGAGGCCGCCGAGGCGGGTGCCGAGGCGCCGCCATCCCATCAGGAGCGTGCGCGCCACCTGGTGCGGCCGTGGAGCGCACGTGCGAGGGTGGGCGCCTTGCCGCCGCCGTCGCCGCGGAGGACCACGTCGTGGGCCAGCAGCCCTTCCAGCCCTCCGAGATCGCCCGCCTCGGCGGCCGCGAAGAACCGGGTCGCGAGCTCGTCGCGCTGCACGCGCGAGACCTCGAACCGGGGCGCCGCTCCTCCACGTGGCGGCGGGCCCCGTGTGGCGAGCTGGCAGGCGTTCTGCTCGCTCGTGCCGACGATCTCCGCGATCCGGTCGTGGGGCTCGTCGAACACCTCGCGCATCCGGTAGGCGAGGGCGAACGCCGACGGGCGGAGCTCGTCGAACTCCTCCTCGGTCATCGCTCAGCCGAGTCCCTGCGCGAAGCCCGGCCGCCAGCTCGCATAGCGCGGCTGCCAGCCGAGCTCGCGCTTCGCCTTCTCGTTCGAGGCACCCCGCGCCTCGGTCATCATGACGGTCGCCGCCTCACCGGCCGCCAGCCGCCCCAGCCAGCGCGGGACACGCCTTGGCGGCTTGGCGTCCAGCGCGCTTGCCAGCACCGGCAGCCACTCCCGCACCGACGCCGGATCGTCGTCGACGACGTTGTAGACACCCGACTGGCCTTGCTCGACCGCGGCGGCGGTCGCCGCCGCGGCGTCTTCGATGTGGACATGCGACCAGACGCCACCACCGTCGCCGACGATCGGGAACCGGCGCTGGCGGATCGGCGCCGCCATCTGCGCATCCGGAGCCAGGCTGATCGAGGTCCCCGGACCGTAGAAGCCGCCGTAGCGCAACGCGAGACCCTCGCCCCACTCGATCGTCGTCACCGCCCGCTCCAGGTAGAGGTACGCCGCCTGCGCCGACCGCAGCGCCGCCGGCGGGTCGTTGGGATCGAGGGGATCGGCCTCGGTCTGCACCGGCCCGCCCGTGCGAGCGAATCGGAACGCCCCAAAGCTCTGCGCCACGAAGCGCCGTGCCCCCACGGCGCCGCCGGCAGCCAAGAGATGGTCCGTCGCCTCGGTACGCAGTCGGTTGGTCATGGTCGCCGCGGAGGAGCGGTCGGGGCGCCGCATGTCCCTCGCGGACAGCTTCCCGGACAGCGCCGTGAGCTGATGCACGATCACCTCGGGCTCGGCGGACGCCACCGCCTGGGCGACCGCGTCGGGATCGAGAGCGTCGGCCACGACCGGGCGCGCTCCCAGGCTGCGCACCAGGTCCTGCTTCGACGCGCTGCTGGTCATCCCGACCACCTCGTGACCCCGCGCCACGAGCTGCGGGACGAGCTGCCTGCCGAGAACCCCCGTGGCGCCGGCTACGAAGACTTTCATGACTACTCCCTTCGTCTCATCTGCCCTCGAAGACGAGATAGAAGCGCCGCCTCGGACAGTGCTCAGCGCGCGTGGCTCAGCGCGCGCACGTCCGACAACGGCGCGTGTGCACCGCCGTCCCCCCGGTGCTCGTCCGGGCCACGATCACGACCCGAACCCGGCCGCGCGCAAGGCGGCGAGCTGGATTGGCGCGCGCAGCCCGCGCCCCCGCACCCTACGTACCCTCCAGCCGTTGACGTAGATCCGGGCGCTGACCAACCGACCACGCCATGGCTGCCGCAGCCCGATTCGCAGCAGCCCCCCGGGCAGCGTGACGCACGGCCGCTGCTCCCCCGCGGTCCCGACCAGCACTGGCCCCGAGACCAGATGGCCGACGATCCCCTGCCCAGCCTGGAGTGGCATTCCTCGGCCGTGCAGCCGTCGAGACTCGCGTACGGCGACCCGTCCGCCGCCACGACCACGTCGACGGAGTCGAATTCCAGGCCGCAGCGCACCGTGGGCGCCAGCGAACGCGTCGATGGCAGCACTGCTCACGCTCGCAGGGGACGAAACCCGAGCGTCCTCGCCGTTTGGCCGGCGCGCTATCGCTATCGCCTGACAGCGCGAGTGGGGTCGCTCCCAGAGAGGCGGTTGGTTTCCGTGCGACGGGCAGCGCACCGCTCTCGCTGCTCGTTCCGATCAGGCGCCTCGGCGATGATTGCCGAGAAGAACTCGCCCAGGGTCGTACGGCCGACACGCTCCTGACGGCGCCAGCGCTCGGCGCTCCGGTGCTTGGCTTTGGGCAGTCGGTTGAGAACCGATGCGACCCTGTCGCCGAAGCAACGCCACCACCCTCCCCCGAGCTTCGGAAGAGGCACGAGCTGGGGCACCGCTCGCGCCCCAGACGGCCCCAGAAACGCCCCACCAGCACCGCGAGAGGCGGAAACCACTCGGGCTGGAAAACGCAAAATCCCTGCCGTAGCAGGGCGACCCGATGAAGCCCTCTGTCGGATTCGAACCGACGACCTCTTCCTTACCATGGAAGCCAGGAAGGTCCATCGTGTCCCCACGAGTCCGGAACGTCCGAAGAATGCTGGACATGATGGCCTTGATGGTAACTCGCGGACGCGGTGGCGCGCCCCCAAAACGCCCCGTCCCGCCCTTGACCGCGGTCTCCATCGCGCCGTGGCCTAGGACGCCGTGCCCGTTAGCAGGTGGCGGGGTGTCGGGCTGGCAGGAGCAGCAGATGGCCGCTCCCCACCGTGACCCTCGGCCCCGTAGCGGGCATCCTTCAGCTATGGCGCGTTGCGTCGGACACCACGAGTCCGGAGGTTGGGATGCTGTATCGAGACCACCGTCGCGTTGCCCTTGACCGGAGAGTCGACGCCGAGATCAAAAGGTACGAACTGCGTACCGCCCGCCTGCTGCGCGCCGGCGAGCACGAGGCGCCGCGCCCGGGCTTGCGTTCCGCACTGCCTGGTGAGGCGCGAAGTGGCCATTGACAACACGCCCCCGAAGCGCGGTGCTCGGCCCGAAGCGCCCTGTGCCCGGCGCCACGGCGGACGCCGATCCCAGCGGGACCTCGTCATCGCGTCGCTGTTGCGGTGCCCTTAGGTCGAGATCGAGGATCCCCGGCCGTCATGGAAGGTCGTGACGGAGGTCCGGTAGTTGATTACAGTTATGACTGGCTCGACGACAACCCGTCCGTGGAAATGCTGCCCGTCGACGAGGTCAACCACCCGATGGTCGTCGCACGCGAGCCGAACTTCGTCTCGATCAACGCCACGACCGAAGTCGACCTGATGGGCCAGCGCGCCTCAGAGACGATCGCCGGCCGGCCGTGGTCCTCCAGCGGCGGCCAGGCCGACTTCGCCCGCGGCGCGATGTGGTCGCCCGGCGGCCAAGGCTTCATCGTCCTCAAGTCGACCACGAGCTCGGGTCGCTGCCGGATCCGCGTCCGGCGAGCATCACCGGTCCGTCGGCTCGATCGCGTGGCTGCGAGCACGGAGTCGACGCGCGAGCGCTCGACGGGACGCGGGAGCTAGCCGGGGAGGGGGATGGCGGCCGCGACGAGCGTGCCGCTATCGGCCGGGCTGTCGACCCGGAGCTCGCCGTCGACGGCGGCGAGCCGGTCCACCAGGCCGATGAGGCCGCCGCCGTCGGGCCGGGCGCCCCCGACGCCGTCGTCGCGCACGTGGACCACGAGCGTGCCGTGCTCGATCCGCGCCGATACCTCGGCGTGTCGGGCGTCAGCGTGTTTGGCGACGTTGGTGAGCGCCTCGGCGACGACGAAGTAGGCGGTCGCCTCGATTGCGGCAGGCAGCCGACCCACGGTCACGTCGATCTCGATAGGCACCGGCATCCGCGACGCCAGCGCGTCGACCCCCGCGCGAAGCCCGCCCTGGGTGAGGGCCACCGGCAGGATGCCGTGCGCGAGCTCTCGCAGCTCGGCCATCGCTTGCTGGGCGTTGTCGAGCGCCTCGCCGACCAGGGCGGGGACGTCCTGCTCCCCGTTGTGGACGGCCTGCTGTGTCAGCTTGAGCGTGACGACGGTGTGCACCAGCCGCTGCTGGGCGCCGTCGTGCAAGTCGCGCACCACGCGCCGGCGCTCCTCGTCGGTCGCTGCCACGATCCGCGCCCGCGACGCCGCCACCTCTGTCTGCGCTTCGGCGTTTGCGATCGCCGTCGCCACCAGATCGGTGAAGGCAGCGAAATGTTCGTCGGTGTCGGCCGGCAGCGGCTCCGCCCGGCTCGTGGCGACGGTGAACACGCCCCAGAGCCGGCCCTCGACAATGATCGGCATCCCGACTGAGGAGCGGACGCCCGCCTCTCGCGCCCGATCAATGTGCCCGCCTGTGGCTCCGGCAAAGTCATCAATGCGGGCCGGACGGGCCGTCTCGAACACGAGTGTCGCAAGGTTCTTGTCCCCAATAGGCCAACGGCTGCCAACCGGCACGCCCGCCACTGAACTGCTGCCGAGGACGGTGAACGCACCATCGGACTCGTAGCGGCCCATGCCCACGTGCCCGGTCGGAAACACCCGCCCCGCCTCGGCGACGACCGCCGCGAACACGTCCTCCGGCGGCGCTCCTCGCGCCACGAGCACCGCGACCCGCCGCAGCGCGGCCTGCTCCTCCGCGAGCCGCTCCACCTCCGCGCGGGCATCGGCGTTGGCGATGGCGGTGGCCACGAGGTCGGCGAACTGGGCGATGCGCGTCTCGGTCTCGGGCGGGAACGCCTCGGCTTCGTATCTCGCGGCGCCCATCGCCCCCCAGATCCGATCACCGACCACGACCGGACATGCGACGGCCGAGCGGATCCCGAGCTCACGGCCGCGCTGGGCGATGGCGCCGGCGCCATCGCCGGCGAGAGCAGAGTAGTCGTCGATCCGGCATGCTCGTCCTTCGCGGAGCACGGACGCGATCACCCCACCGCCGTCGACCGGGAGGCGCGTGCCCACGCGGAGGCCGGCCGAAACGCCGGCGCCCGCAAGGGCGACGACGCTCGCGATCCCGTCGCCCTCGTCACAGAAGAGCGAGCAATCGACGTCGCCGAGGACGTTCGCCAGCTCCCCGGCAACCTTGGCGAACACCTCCGCCGGCGGCGCCTCCTTCGCGACGAGCGTCGCCACCCGCCGCAGGGCGGCCTGCTCCTCGGTCAGCCGGCCGGCCTGGGCACGCGACTCGGCGTTGGCGATGGCGGTCGCCATCAGCTCGGTGAACTGGCCGAGGCGGGATTCCGTCTCCGGCGGCAACGGCTCCTCCCCGGTCGTCCCCGCGACCATGGCGCCCCAGAGCCGGCCCTCCACCATGATGGGCGTGGCCACGGCACAGCGAAGGCCGATCGGGCGGATGGCCTCCGCGATCGGGCCGCTCGCTCGCCCGTAGTCGTCGATCCGTGCCGGCCGCCCTGTCCGAAGCACGCGCGAGGTGGCATTGTCGCCTCCCAGCGGCTGGCGTGAGCCGCTCGGAAAGATGGCCTTGAACGCACCCGAGCTGGCCATCACGACCTGGTCGCGATCGCCCTCGTAGCGGACCATCCCTATGTCCTCGGTGCCGAACAGCCGCGCGCATTCCTCCGCGATCACGGCGAAGATCTCAGCTCGAGACGCGTCGCGCGCGACGAGGGTCGCGACCCGCCGCAGCGCCGCCTGCTCGTCTGCGAGTCGCTTCGCCTCCGCCTCGGTCTTGCGGCGCTCGGTCACGTCGCGTGCCACCGCGTACATGTGCCTGTTCTCGACGTCGGGCGTCGTCGTCCAGTCGAGCACCTTGACGGAGCCGTCCTTGTGGAGGTAACGGTTCTCGAACGACGCCGTCATCTTTCCCTGCGCGATCGCGTCCGCCTCCGCCACTGTGCTGTCCCGGTCGGCCGGATGGACGAGCTCGACGTACGGGCGCGCGAGGAGCTCTTCCTCCGTGTAGCCGAGAATCTTCTCAGCGGCCGGGTTGACGCGCGTGAACCGTCCGCTGAAGTCGGCAACCGCGATCAGATCCTGAGACAGCGTGAAGATGCGGTCAAGCTCCTCCTGCGCCGTGGCTCGTCGCGCCGCGTAGAGCCCCAGCGCACCGCCGAGGGCGGCGACGACGAGGCCGCCGGCCAGAATGATCCAGGGCAGGACCGCCGCAGGACCCTCGACCGGTTCCCGAGGCACGACGACGTCGAATCGCTGGCCTGCCGCCGTGAACGACATGCTGGATGTCTCCGCTGCACCACGGGCTCCGGTCGCAGCGCCGGCGGCTCTGACCTGCACCATCGGTGCGCCCGTGGCTGCCGCACGCAACCCGAGGTCCGACACGAAGAGCGCCACGTACCCCGGGCGGAGGACCTCCCCGATGAGATTCGGCGCCGGCACGACGAGAAAGAGCCCGCTCATGCCGGCGCTCGGGGATGCCATCGGGGTCGCGGCCACGCCATCGATGCGGGTCGCGCGAGCGAGTGCCGCCGACATGCCGGGTACGCCGCTCAGATCGATGCCGGGCACGGCCATCGGAGGGAAGCCCGAGACCAGCGTCGCCGGCAGATAGGAGGAGCGCGATCCGCCGTGCACGACCCTGTGGCGCTCGTCGGGCGTCACGATCGCCTGCCCGAGACGCCGCTCGTACGCCGCGCGCCGTGCATCGGGAACCTGCTCGACCCATGCGGCGGCCGAGAAGTGCGCCGGGCTGAGCCACCGCAACGCGTTTCTCGTGAACTGGTCGCTCGTCACCCCACTGCCGCTGCGATCCAGCATGAACCGCCGGAGGCTCTCGGTGAGCGACGCAGCATGCGTGAGGCGGCCACGGATCTGCACTGCCGCGACCTCGGCGCGGCGCTCGGACTCGCGTTGCGCATCGCGCTCGGCGAGCGCGCGGGCGATGATGAAGCCCGCGGCGGTCAGCGCAAGAAAGAGCGCTATTCGGGCGATATGTCGCGGCCGCACGGCGAATTCTCTGACGAGGGGGATTCTCCTGGATCCCATGCTCTGCGACAAGGCGAGGCCCCGGGGCCCGGGCAGGTCAGGTCACTGCCCGACGCGGGACGCGATGTTCTGGCAGTTCGCGAGCGCCGCACCGATCGACAACTTGCCGGCTATGACACCCGAAAACTGTTCGGTGCACCGGTCGGCGACGTCCTGGTACTCGGGAATGCCGACGTAGAAGGTGCCGGGCAGACCCGGCCGCTTCGTCGTGCCCGGGTCGCCGACCGGCGCGGACTCGATCGCGTCGAGGGTCGGCTGCGCGAACGCGGCCGTGGCCCTCTTGTACTCGGGGATCTCGTAGGTCGATCGGCGGGTGCCGGGTGGGATCGCCGCCCAGCCGCCGGGACTCCTCGTTCCGGCCTCCTTCACGTACTGCGGCCCGGTCGCCCACGCGATGTACCGCCAGGCGAGGTCCTCCCTGCGCGCCGACGTCGGAACGGCGAGCGCCCACGACCACAGCCAGCCCGCCGCCCTGGTCCGCTCGACCGGGGCGGGGACATAGCCGGTCTTCCCCTTCACGGGGCTGTCGTCGGCCTCCAGGTTGCTCGCGGCGACGGTCGCGTCGTACCACATCGCGACCTTGCCGCTCCGATACTGCGCCAGACACTCGTTGTAGGCCGCGCCCGCGGCGTGGCTCTCGCCCGCGTCCTTGACGAGGTCGGCGTAGAACTGGAGCGTCCTTCGGAACTGAGGCTGGTCGACCATCGCCCGGCCCACCGAGCCGTCCGGCTTCGCGGACCACCACGTTCCACCGAACGTGTTCAGCACCATGGTGAACGGAGCGCCGAGTTCGCCCCAGCCGGCCTTGCCGCGCAGGCAGATCCCGGCCCTGCCGGGCGTGTCGATCCTCCGGGCGATGTCCGCCACCTGTCTCCAGGTGGGGTGGGCGGGCATCTCGATGCCCGCGCGCCGCAGGACGTCTTTGCGGTACATCAGGAAGGAGGACTCCCCGTAGAACGGCGACGCGTAGAGCCTGCCCTGGTACGACAGGGCGTTCCGCACCGACGGGATGACGTCGTCCAGGTCGTAGGCCCTGTCGGAGGAGGCCCTACGCGTGAGGTCGATGATGTGGCCGTCCCTGCCGAACTGCGGCGCCTCGTATGGGCCGATCATCACCGCGTCGAACTCACGGCCACGTTCGGCAACGTCGCGCGTGGTGACCTCACGCAAGGTGCCCTCGTCGAGGATCGTGTAGTTCACCTTGATGTCGGTCTTGTCGGTGAACAACGACGGCGTGAGACGGGCGAGGTCCTGCATCTGAGGGTTGTTGACGATCGCGACGTTGATCGAGCTGCCACGGTTCGACCTGCGGCCCTTGTCGCCGCCGCCGCAGCCAGCCAGGACCGCAGCCAAAATCGCGAACAGACCTGCGACCAAGGCAAGGCGCCCCGCCCTGCGGCTCATGGCGGTCCCTGCTCAACGCGTGAGCGAACTCCGGCGGGGTTGGCGTGCGCGGGCTTCGCCATGTTGCTGAGGGTTTCGCCCACCGCGAGGCGGCGGTGTGTGCCTCGCTCGCGAGCAAGAACCGCTCCGCGGGAGAGGCTACTCCCCGCCGACATGGGCGAGTTGAACGACGCCGGGCGCTCATGCCGACAGCTCGCGCCGGCCGGAAAGAAGCGTCGCAGGCGAGGCTGCGTCCGGTAACGCGCCACAAGATCATCACCCCGGGCGAGCGACCAGGAAACGCGCCCGCGAAGGCGACACCGGCGCCGGTGGTATCAACGGGCGTGACCGGACACGCCGGATATGGTGGTGCCGCTCGCTGGTCAACCTGGCCCTCTGGGCCAGCGTTCCCCTAGGAGCGTGGGTCCCTAACCCGCCGCGCGTTTCGCCCCCTGGGCGAACACCCGCAAGGGAACCTGGCCCTCCGGGCCAGTGTTCCCCTAGGAGGAGACGACGATCATGACGGGGCCGTTGAAGACATCTCCGATGAGGGTCGGGCCGGTCACCTTGGCCGTCTGCCCGTCGGCCGGGCCGCTGGCTGGGAGCGTGGCGGGCGAGCCGCCCCACCCGGAGTCGACGATGGACGCGGGAGCGGTCGTGGCGGCGGCCGCGGTCGACACGGGGGCGGCGATCGAGATCGTGCTGAGGGCGGCGAGCATCATGAGATGCGTTCGGGTCGGTTTCATGTTGAGCCTTCCTTCCATGTGTGTGTCCCAATCGGTGGAAGTGATTGGGCATGCTTCTCTGCTCCCGCCGATCGGCGGGTGCTTCCATTGCCGTTGAGCAGTGATCGATTCCGAGACGGAATCAGCCGATGTGGGCGGCCAGCCCGCGCCAGAAGGCGCGGGCGGCGGTGCTCAAATGCCTGGCGTCGACGACCGATCGCGCGGAGCTCGCGGTGAACGTCGACGCCGCGCGCGGGCTAGAACGGGGCGTAGGGTAGGAACTTGCCGTCGAGGGTGATCACCGCGCGCGAGCCGCCGGCCAGATCGTCGACCTTCTTGATGTCGAGCTTGAAGTTGACCGCGCTGATGATGCCGTCGCCGAACTGCTCGTTGACCAGGGCCTTCAACGTGGTGCCGTAGACCTGGATCATCTCGTAGAAGCGGTAGATCGTTGGGTCGGTGGGAACCCCGTCGGGGATGGACCGGCGCACCGGGATGGCCTGCAGCTGGCGGGTCTGCTCGTCGCTGAGTCCGAGCTTCGCCGCCAGGGCGGCCGCGGCGTCGGCGGGCAGCGGATGCTGGCCCAGCAACGCGGCGGTGACGTAGGCGAGGCTGAGGTCGGTGGTATCGGCGAGCTCCTGCCAGGAGAGGTCCTGGCGGGCTTTGGCGTCGATGATCGCGGCGGTCAGCGCGCTGCGCTGGGTGGGGGTCGCGTCGGTGTGGATCATGGTGTCCTTCGGTGTTGGGGTTTATGGTGAGGAGGTGGATCGCTTGCCGATCGGCGCTTCAGGCGTCGATGAGCGCAAGGAAGCGTCCGGTGCCCGGGTCCAGGGCGTGGACTTGGCCGGTCGCGATGTCATAGAGCCAGCCGTGCAGGCGCAGGCGGTTCTCGGCCAGGCCTGCGGCGACCGACGGATGGGTGGTGAGGTTGGTCAACTGCAGCCGCACGTTCTCGCGGGCCAGTTCGTCGATCTCGGCCGGGGTGGGCGCGTGAGGCGCTGAGGCGCCGGCGACCTTCGGCGGCGTGGCGTGGTGCAACCAGCTCTCGACGGCGGGAAGTGCTGGGTCGGTGCCGGCGGCGACGGCAGTCATCGCGCCGCATCCGGAGTGGCCGCACACGACGATGTCTCTGACCCCGAGGGCCGCCACGGCGTATTCGATGCTGGCCGCCTCGCCCCCCGGCGAGGCCGAGTAGGCAGGAACCAGATTGCCCGCGTTGCGGATGACGAACAGCTCTCCCGGGTCGCGCTGCGTAAGAAGCTCCGGGACCACTCGCGAGTCCGAGCAGCTCACGAACAGGACTTCCGGAGCCTGCCCGTCAGCGAGGGCGCTGAAAAGGTCGGCGCGGGTCGGATGGACTTCCCGCTGAAACCGCAGTGCGCCTTCGACGACGCTTTGCATCGTGTGGTGCTGTTGGGGTGTGGACTGCATGGGGCACAGCGTGACGGCCAGGCACCATAATTGGAAAGACGAATTGCCCATCATCACGATAGCCGTTGGCTATAGTTAGGGTCGTGCTTCTTCGCCATCTGCGCTACCTGCTCGCCGTCGCCGAGCACGAGAACTTCACGCGGGCGGCCGAGGCGCTGCACGTGTCCCAGCCGACGCTCTCGCAGCAGATCAAGCAGATGGAGACGGCGCTGGGGACCAGGCTGCTTGACCGGTCCGGCCGGACGGTGCGCCCGACCGACGCCGGCGAGGTCTTGCTCCAACATGCCCGTCGCGCACTACGGGAGCTCGACGCCGGCGCGCGGGCCATCCACGACGTCGCCGACCTCAGCCGAGGATCGCTGAGCCTCGCGCTGACCCCGACATTTCACCCCTACCTCGTCGGTCCGCTCGTGGGACGCTTCAACACGCTGCACCCCGCCATCGACCTCGTCGTCAAGGAGATGACCCAGGAGCGGATCGAAGAGGACCTCGCCGAGGATCGCCTCGACATCGGCATCGCCTTCGCCCCGGCGCAGCTCGCCGGCATCGAAGTCCAAGAGCTGCATGCCGAGAACCTGGAGGTCGTCGTCGGGCGCGGACACCCCGCGGCCACCGGCGCTGCTCTGGACGCTCAGCAGCTTGCGCGACTCGAGCTGGTGCTGCTCAGCGAGGACTTCGCGACCCGCCAGCACGTCGATCACTACTTCGACGCCCACGGGATCTCGCCCCGGATCGCGGTGCAGACCAACTCCGTCAGCGCGATCCTGGAACTCGTGCGCGCCGGCCAGCTCGCCACCGTGCTGCCTGACCGAATCGCCTCACAGCAACGTGACCTGAGCGCCGTCGTTCTCAACCCGCCGATACCACCCAGGACCGCCGCGCTGCTACGGCGAGCCGGCGCACATCACAGCGCCGCCAGCATCGCGTTCACCACGCTCGCAACCAGCAGCAGGCGCAATGGCCCCCGTTGAGCATGTGCTGTGCACCTGCTTGTTTTCACCCGGCGAGCAGAGACCCCGGCGTCCGCGTCGCCGACGACCTCGTGCAGCGGCCGTTCGCCCGGCGGCGAACGTGTTGTGGCCGACATCACCTATCTGCGCACCTGGGAGGGCTGGTTGTATCTCGCCGCCGTCCAGGACGCGTACTCGCGCCGGATCGTGGGTGGAGCATGGCCGATCACATGCGCACCGAGTTGGTCGTCGACGCGCTGCAGATGGGCCTCGCCAGGCGCCGGCCCGCCCCCGGCCTGATCCATCATTCCGTCCAGGGCCGCCAGCACGCGGATCCGCTCGGCGGCCCAGTCGACGTCACGCCAGCGGAGGCCCACCAGCTCTGACTGCCGGAGGCCCGACATGGCCGCGGCGAGGACGACAACGCGGATCACTACCCCTGACGCGGAATCCACGCGGGCACGGCCTTGGTGGCGAAGTGATAGGCGCCGCAGAACCTGTCCCAGGCCGACGCTCTCGCAGCAGATAAAGCAGATGGAGACGGCGCTAGGTAGCGCAGATGGCGGAGAAGCACGAACCACAACCATAACCAACGCCGATCGTGGCGATGGGTAACTCGTCTTTCGAATTATGGCTCCTGACCGTCACGCTGGGCCCCATGCAGGCCAAGACCGAGATCAGGCCGGGCGAGACCCCCGTGCACGCCGATGCCAATCGGACACTCGCGGTGACCGCCGCCGGGACTCTGCTCGTGTTGGCCGTGTTCATGGCGGCTGTGACGACAGCTCGCCAGAGCAGCCACTCGCTGCACGGCGGCCTCTCAGGCCAGACCTGGATCCTCAGCGGCATGAGCCTAGGGCTCGCCGCCGCGCTGCTGACGGTCGGAGCTCTGGCCGACGAGCTCGGCCGCCGACGCATCCTCGTTCTCAGTAGCGCTCTGCTCGCGCTCACGAGCGCGCTCGGAGCGGTCGCCCCGAACGTTGATGTACTGGTTGCAGCCAGAATCCTGCAGGGCGCCGCTGGAGCGGGGGTGCTCTCCGCCGCCCTCGGCGCGATCGGTCACGCCTTCCCGACAGGGCGCCACCGGATCCGTGCAACAAGCGTATGGGCATCCGCCGTCGGAGCCGGGATCACCATTGGGCCTCTGGCGGGGGGCGCGCTTGCGGTCTCGCTGGGGTGGCGCAGCAGCTACTGGGTACAGGCGCTCGCGGCCGCCGCGCTGGTCCCGGCAGCTGCAGGGCTGCCTGAGTCACGCGCAGCAGCCAGGCGCTCGCTCGATCTATCCGGGGCGGTCACGTTGGCCGTTGCGATGGCATGCCTGACCGCCGGCCTCGTCGACTGCCGCCACAGCTGGTCGGCCGCTGGCACGATCATCCCATTGGCGGTAGGGGCGATCCTGCTCCCGGCGTTCGCCGGGATCGAGCTGCGCAAGCGAGAGCCCATGCTCGAGCTCAGCCGGTTCTCGCAACCGCTGTTCGTGGCCTCGGTGACCGGAGCGCTGTTTACCGGACTGGGCGTGATCGGGCTGATGAGCTTTGCACCGGTGCTGCTCCAAAACGGCCTGCACATCAACGTGATCGGGAGCGCGGGCGTACTCGCCGCCTGGTCGGCCACGAGTACCGCTATCGCTCTCGCCACCCGCCCACTGGTGGGACGTCTCAGCGCCCCCTCCGTACTTGCGCTGGGGTTCGCGATCTCTGCCGCGGGAGAATTCGCGCTCGCGGGCCTCGGCGTCGACTCGCCCTGGACACGACTGCTGCCAGGACTCGCGGTCCTCGGAATCGGAAGCGGCCTGGTCAATGCCTCGCTCGGCCGACTCGCCGTGGAGTCGGTGCCGCGTGAACGCGCCGGAATGGGCAGCGGCGCCAACAACACAGCACGCTATCTCGGAGGCGCAGCCGGAGTCGCACTCGTCGTCGCTCTCGCCACCAGCCGCCGCACCGCCAGCGCAGCCGGGCTCCTGACAGGATGGAACACCGCAGCCATCGTCTGCGGCGCCCTCTGCCTGCTCGCCGCCCTACTCGCCGCAGTCCTCCAGACCCGGTAGGGCGACCTCAGCGGATACCCGAGACGGACGCCAAGACTGCCGCACCTCCCTTGCGCGGCGGCCACAAACGAGTGGAGCAACGTGATAGCTCGCGCGAGCTGGCGCGGAGCGGTTGTCCATCAAGCCGCACTCTGCGATTCGCCGCGTGGCGAGCCCGGGTGAGGCGGCCTACGACCCCGGCCCCAAGGACACCGCCGACTGGTCTGTTGCCGAGCGAGACCGCGAGGGATCTCATGCACGCTCGTTCCGTGCGTTGCACCAACCAGACAAGGCCGAGCCGCGAAGCAGACGCCCGGTGGCCAGTCTGAAGGTCGCTAGTACCCGGTCCCGGAAATACGGGTCTCCGAGACGCTGGCCCGCCTCGCACAACGTGGCATCCACCACCGCGACGTGAAGCCCGAGCAACCTGTATCGCTTCGTCGATCGCTGGACAGTCGGGGCTGGTCGCAATACCTGATGCCGAACCGATCACGGGTCCGAACCGTGCCCTCGGCCCGCGCAACTATCTCCCCTACGAACTCATCGTCTCGCCGGACACCTCACCTGGCGGTCCCGTTGATGTCTACGAACTCGCGAAGACGCTCTGGGTCCTTGCTACGCGGACGAAGACCAGCTCAAGCGGCATATGTGAGTGCCAGGTCGTGGCAAAGCGGCCGTGCAGCCGCTCGTGGCGCGCCACCTCGCGGCCTTGGTGGGCTGATGATGATCTCGCGCGCGCCGACCGCCGCGCCGGCGCGCAGCCCGGCCAGCGCGACCGGCACCGCGTAGCGGTTCTGGCGGACCGTGACCAACGCCTTGCTGTCGACCCTGACCGACGCGGTCTCGGTCGCGTCGAGCGGCTCGGCGGGCAACGCCCGCAGCGCCGGCCGCTCGATCGCCAGCTGCTCGGCGACCGTCAGCGGTCGGCCGGCGATCCGCCGCGACAGGTCCTGCTCGCAGGCATCAAGCAGCAACCGGTTGAGCTGCGCGATCGAGCCGACCGCGGGCACGGGAACGAGGTGGTTGCGCCGCAGCCGACCGACCTCGCCCTCGACACCGCCCTTCTCATGGGCGCCCGCGATCCCCGGCGTGGTGAAGACCGAGTCATAGAGGTAGCGCGAGCGCAACGCGACGAACCGGTCAGACTCCACCCGCCGGCGGCCCTTGAGCACCTGCTTGACCGCCGAGGTCAGGTTGTCGTAGCGGACCTCGCCAAAGACGCCGTCAAACCACGCGAACGCGTGGACGTGGCCCTCCTGGAACGCCTGCTGGGTCTCGACCGGCGAGGCCATACTGAACGCCGCGCCCGAAAAGCACGACCGCATGAAGGACAACTGGACCTTCGTTCTGGTGCCTGGCTGCGGTGTTCCAGGTACCGGTGTGGCCTGCTCACGTTTGCGGCAGCGCTGACCGAACCAAGGGGCAGCTGGAGCGTCTCTTTCGGGCAGGCCTCGCGCGAGACGGCCACCGGCACAATCGTCGCGATGACCACCACCAGTCGCTCCCCGATCGCGATCCCCGACAGCCGGCTGGCGCGTGAGGCCACGGAGCTCATCCGCAGCATCGAGTCCGATCTGCTCTACAACCACTCGCTCCGTGTCTACTCCTGGGGCGCCCTGCAAGGCGCCCGCCAGGGCCTGAGCTACGACCCCGAGCTCTTGTACATCGGGGCGATGTTCCACGACATCGGGCTCGTCGAGGGACACCGCAGCGAGCATGACCGCTTCGAGGTCGACGGCGCCAACGCGGCGCGAGAGTTCCTCCGCGGGCACGGCGTCACCGGCGACGCCCTGCGCATCGTCTGGGACGCGATCGCGCTGCACACCACGCCCGGCATCCCGGAGCACAAGGAGCCCGAGGTCGCCCTGGTCACCGCCGGGGTCGAGTTCGACGTGCTCGGCTTGGGCTACGACGATATCTCCGCCGAAGACCGCGACGCCGTGGTCGCCGCCTACCCGCGGGTCGACTTCAAGGAGTCGATCATCGAGGCGTTCGCCGACGGAATGGCCCACCGGCCCGACACCACGTTCGGCACGATGAACGACGACGTGCTGGCCGAGAGGCTGCCCGGCTTCGAGCGCGCGAACTTCTGCGCGATCATCCGCGGCTCCAAGCACAGCAACTGACACGCCGGCCTGCGCAGCCGAAGGAGCCCATCATGGGAGCCGGCGCCGTCGTCCTGGCCCATGGGGCGTTCGTCGGCGGCTCCGGCTTGCAGGGTGTCTACCCTCTCCTGAGCAAGGACGGCTACAGCGTCAGCGTCGTCCAGAACCCGACGCAGTCGCTCGAAGGCGACGTCGCGGCGACCAGGCGCGTCATCGACGCGCAGAGCGAGCCCGTCATCCTCGTCGGTCATTCCTATGGCGGAGTGGTGATGACCGAGGCGGGCAATGACCAAGCGTGGCGGCGCTCGTCTACATCGCGGCGTTTGCCCCCGACAAGGGCGAGTCGGTCGCCACGCTGACCGATCTCCGGCCCGGCGCGTCGGTGTCGCCGGTTCTGCCGCCGCAGGACGGCTTCCTGTTCCAGGACCTGGCCGAGTTCCCAGCTTGGTTCGGGGCCGACATCCCGGCCGGGCAGGCCGAGTTCATGGCCGACTCGCAGGTGCCGTGGGGGTTGACGCCCTCGGCGGCACCGTCAGCGAGCCGGCATGGCGCACCCAGCCGAGCTGGTACCTCGTCGCCATCGACGACCGGATGATCCCCCCGCCGGCCCAGCGATCGATGGCAGAGCGGGCGGGTGCCACCGTGGTCGAGATCGCAGGCAGCCACGGGATCTACATCTCCAAACCCGAACCCGTGGCTGCGCTCGTCCAACAGGCCGCGTCCGCGGCGTCGGCTACAAGCCGAAGCCGGGCCGGGGGCCGTCCCGTGGCATGGCGCGAGCCGCTGCCGGAGGCTTGAGAGATGCGACCCGCCTCGGTTCGAACGGCGACTGGACAGAGGCTCGCGGAGTACGGCTTCCCAGCCGGGGGGGTAGGACGGTCCCACGATGCCTGGTCGACAACCACACCCTTTTGAGGACCGGCGATCTGGCGACGGCGGCGGGTGTCCGATCCCGCGGCGGTCGTTCCTGCGGGGCGCGCTCGGCGGTGCCGCGGCGGCGGCCGCCGCGAACTTCGTGCCCGCGGGCGTGGCCCACGCGCAGGGGACCGACTACCAGGACGACTACAACAAGCTCGCAACCGAAGACAGCACGCACAGCATCCCGTTCTACGGCGCAACGCAGGCCGGCATCGCCACGCCTCCGCAGACGGCGGCAGACTTCCTCGCGTTCGACGTGACCGCGCCAAGCCGTCGGGAGCTCATCGACCTCTTGCACACGCTCACAGAGCGAGCAGCGTTCCTGACCAAGGGTGGGGCTCCTCCACCACCACCTCGCGCGGGCAAGCCGTCGGAGCACCGCCTCCTGCTCGGCGCGACGGTGGTGCCCGACGATCTCACGGTCACGGTCGCCCTGGGCGCGTCGCTGTTCGACGATCGCTACGGGTTGGCGTCGCGCAAGCCGGCCCAGCTCAAGACGATGCGGCCGTTCGCCCACGACGACCTCGACCCAAAGCTCACCCACGGAGATCTGCTGGTGCAGTTGTGCGCCAACCACCGCGACACCGTCGGGAACGCCATGCTCGACATCCTCGGGCAGACCAGCGGTGGGATGCGTCTGCGGTGGCGCATACAGGCGTTCCGGTTCCCGCCGCGACCCGTGGGCATCCCGCGCGACTGGATGGGCTTCAAGGACGGCATCACCAACCCCAACACCAACGACGCCGCGCAGATGAACCAGCAGGTGTGGGTCCAGCGCGGTCGGCGCGAGCCGGCCTGGACCGCCGGGGGGACCTACCAGGCCGTGCGCATCATCCAGATGCACATGGAGAAGTGGGACACGGTGCCCGTCGAGCGGCAAGAGCGCATCTTCGGGCGGCGCAAGCTCAGCGGCGCGCCGCTGTACGCGACCGACCCGAACGCCTCGGACGAGCTCGATCCCGTGTACACCAACGACCCGCAGGGCCGGCTCACCCCGCTGAACTGCCACATCCGGCTGGCCAACCCCCAGACCCCGCAGACGGCGGCCACCAGCTCCATCCTGCGCCGCAGCTATCAGTACGACCAGAGCCCCGACGTGAGCGGGCAGCCCAACCTGGGACATACGTTCTGCTGCTTCCAGCAGCAGCTGAACACGTACATCGCGATGCAGCGCCGGCTCGAGAAGGAGTCGCTCGTCCCCTACATCACGCCCAGAGGCGGCGGCTACTTCTTCGCCGTTCCCGGCGTGCGCGACGCCCGGGACTACTACGCCTCAGGCCTGCTGCGCGGACTGACGCGATGATCCCCGCCTCGCGTGCCCATCGCCGCCGGATCCGTCCTCGTGTCCCGCGTTCGCTGCTCACGCTGTGCGTCGCGATCCAGCTCGCGCTGGTGGCCGTTTCGCCCGGCGGGACATCGGCCTCCGCCGCGGTCCCCGCGGCCCCGCGCATCTACGTCACCAACCAGCTCGACGACACCGTGTCGGTCATCGACGGCGGCACCCACAGGGTCATCGCGACGGTGCGGGTCGGCGTCTCCCCGGCGGAGCTGGCGGCGTCTGCGGACGGCAGGTCCGTCTACATCGCCAACACCGGCAGCGACACCGTGTCGGTCCTCGACACTGCCGACAGCGCCATCGCCAGGACCATCAGGCTTCCGCGCGCGAGCAAGCCCATCGGTCTGGCTGTCAGCCCCGACGGCCGCTCGCTCTACACCGCCGACGGCGGCGCGGACCGCGTCTCGGTCCTCAGCACCCGGACCCGGCGGGTCGTGGCGTCGGTGCGGGTCGGCACCCAGCCGGTGAGCGTCGCCGTCGCGCCCGACGGCAGGAGGGTCTACGTCGCCAACAGCGGATCCGACGACGTGTCGGTCATCGGCGCCCGGACCCGTCGCGTGATCCGCACCACCCCGACCGGCCGGTTCCCGTCAGGGGTGGCCGTCACGCCCGACGGGACGTCGGTCTACGTCACCAACGAGCTGTCCGGCGTCACGGTCATCGACGCGGCAAGCGGGACGGTCCAGGCGAGGCTCGGGGAGCCGAGCCCGTTCAGCGTCGCGATGAGCCCCACCGGCGACCGCGCCTACGTCACGGATCTCGGTCTCGGGAACCTCACGGTCATCGACACCCGCACCCACCAGGTCGCCGCCGTCGTCGGGGTCGGGCCGATCGGCACGGATCCGTTCACCGCACGGGCCGCCGGCGACGCCATCTACGTGGCCAACCAGGGAGCCAACACGCTGTCGATCATCGACCCGAGCACCTTCATGGCGACGGCCACCGTCGCAACCGGCACCAGCCCATACGGCATCGCGGTCGTCCCAGCCCCGCCCACGAGCCGGTAGGCGACTCCACGGCGCGCATACCGGGCCATGCGACCTCCGGGCGCGAGCTCGTCGGGGAGCGGGATGTCTGCGGCGACGAGCGTGCCGCCGCCGGCCGGGGTCTGGACCCGAAGCCGGCCGTCCTGGACGGCAAGCCGATCGGCCAGCCCGACGAGACCGCTGCCGCGGGTCGGGCGCCTCCGACGCCGCCGTCGCGCACCTGGACCGTGAGGGCGCCGTCCCGGACGCGCGCCAGCACCGTGGCGCCCGTTGCTTGCGCGTGCTTGGCGACGTTGGTCAGCGACTCGGCGACAACGAAGTAGGCGGCTGCCTCGACCGCGGCGGGGAGCCGGCCCACGGATACGACGTCGTCGACCGGCACCGGGTGTCCGCGAGGCACTCCACGACGCCGAGCACGGTGGTGATGTCGATGAAGAACCGCACGTAGTAGCGGCGCAGAAACGCGGTGTCGACGGTGAAGAAGTCACACGCGATCACGCCGGAGGCTTGCGCGCGCAGAAACCGGCTCCACGTCAGGCCGGCGGCGGGGTTCCGCAAGTGGTTTAACTACTGCGCCTCGGCGCTCTGGGGTGCCGAGACAGCTGGCGCCAGCGCCGCTTGGAGAAAATCTCGCAGTGTTTGAAGTTGGCGAGGCGACCAGTCTAGGGTACTGAGCTTGAGCGATGCCTACATAACGCTGTGGAGCCATGCGCAGGTCGAGGTTGAACGACGATGGATCAGCGGCGACCGAGAACTCACCCACGCAGCCAACGTTCAGTTCCGCAAGGCGGGAGTCGCGCGGTGACCGGGTCTACGTCTTGGCCACGCGCCAGGGACAGCTACTGCTCCTGGGTCGGCTGGAGGTGCACCGGGTCCCGGGGCAGCATGAGGCGCAGAAGCACTTCGGCCGCGATGTCTACAACGCTCGCGATCACCTGATCGGCAAGGGAAGCCGGCTCGAGCTCGATCGGATCGTGCCGGAGGGGTCGCGAGACAGATCCAGCGCGAGTCTGGCAAGCGGATCAAGATCGATCGTGATCGCTACAGGGTCGATGCCAACTCACTCCGGACGACTGGTCGCATCACCGCTGAGTCATCCGCGATCGCGTGATCGACACCTGAGCCAGCGCCCAGGCTCCCTCGACGCCGCGGTGGTACCGACAGGTGCTGAACCCTGAGCCCGTACTTCGACTCGCGGCGGTTCTGCCTCGGCCACATCCGACCGCAGGACGTCAAGGCGTTCATCATGCGCTTGGTCTCAGCCGAGGTAGGCGGTTCGGACCGCTCGGTTCGTGCGGATCTCGTCGGGCGGCCCCTCCGCGATCACGCGGCCGAGGTCGAGCACGACCATCCGGTCGCAGTGGGCCATCGCGAACCCCACGTCGTGCTCGACGAGCAGTACAGCGCAGTCGTGGTCGACCCGCATCGCCTGGATCGTCCGGCCGAGGATCTCGACGTCGCCGCGTTCGAGCCCCGAGGTCGGCTCGTCGAGCAGCAGCACCTTCGGCGGGTCGACGATCGCGCGTGCCATCTCGACCATGCGGGCTCGGCCGATCGGCAGCCGGCCAGCCGGCACGTGACGCGCGGCGTGCAGCCCGCACGCCTCGAGTACCGCGCCGGTCTGCGCGCGGCGTTCGCGCTCGAGCCGCCGTCGCGTCGGCAGCGCCAGCAGGTCACCGACCATGCCGCCCCCGCCGCCTCGCCACTCGAGCGCCAACAACACGTTGTCCTCGACCGACAGCCAGCCGAACATCTGCTGGCGCTGGAACGTCCGCCGGATGCCGTGTCGCGACCGCCAGGCGGCCGACCGCCGCGTGACGTCGCGCCGATGGAGCCGGACCGTCCCGCTCGTCGGCGCGCGGATGCCCGACAGGACGTCGAACAAGGTCGTCTTGCCCGAGCCGTTCGGCCCGATCAGCCCGCAGACCACGCCGGGGACGACGTCGAGCGACACGCCTTCGAGCGCGGTGACGCCGCCGAAGCGAACAGACACGTCCTCGGCCGCGAGCACCGGCGCGCTCCTCGGACCCGGCCCGGCGACCTCGCCCATGCGCCGGAGGTTAGGGCTGGCGGGGACCCTTGCGAGCAGCGAAACGTCCGCACGGTTTTCGGTGAAGCTGTGGCGGCCGCGAGCCCGAAGGAACGCCTTCTGACGCGACCCTTGCGGCACGTGGCAGCACCGCCTAGCTTGGCTGAAAGGGCCATGTCGACCGCGCGTTACGCAGGGCGCAGTGGCATCACGGAGCGTCGGTCGCCGGCGGTTCCCCTGGTCGTGGTATTGGTCGCGGTCGTTGTCGTCGTCGCCGCGTGCGGGAGCGGTGACACCAAGAACGGCACCGCGGCCAAGACGACGTCCTCATCATCGGGCGGCGGGGACATCGCCTCGATCGTGGCGAACGACCCGCTGGCGGGGAAGGTCGGCGGCGGCCTCACCCGCGGCGCGAGCGGCGACACGATCAGGGTCGGCTGCGTGTACACCGCGGACGCGTACGCCGGTGCGGACGACGGCTACAAGGCCCGGTTCGAGCGGGTCAACCGCGAGGGCGGGATCCACGGTCGCAAGATCGACTTCTCCGGCTGCCAGGACGACGGCGCCAACACGCAGCAGAACCTGCAGATTGCGCGCCGCCTCGTCGAGCAGGACAAGGTGTTCGCGGTCATGTCGGCCTCGGCGAACATCCTGTCGGGCACGACCGACTACCTCGGCCAGAAGGAGGTGCCCTATTACGGCTGGGGCTTTACGCCCGGGTTCTGCGGCGACCGCTGGGGCTTCGGCTTCAGCGGCTGCCTGATCGGCGACGCGTTGAAGGACGACGTGCCGCACGCGGTCGCGCAGGGCAACCTCGCGGACACGGGGATCAAGGCCAGCGGGCTACTGGCGCCGCAGGTCAAGGTCGCCGTCCAGGGCGGTGACGATGACGCCGGCCACGCCGGCAACAGCCAGTACCACACCGTGTACGAGGACCGCGGCGCCACGGTCGCGTATGACGAGGCCAACATGCCGGTGCCGGGCCCGCCGGCCGACTACTCGCCGTTCGTGCGGGCGGTCCTCGACGCCAAGCCGAACCTCGTCATCGCCTCCCTGAACTTCCAGAGCACGCCGGGCCTCGTCGCTGCCCTGGAGGCCGCCGGCTACAGCGGGACGACGATCAACGCCGTGACCTACGTTCCCGGGCTGCTCGCGCGGTCGCCCCAGCTGGCCAAGGCATTGGAGGGCACCTACGTCAACACCCAGATCGTGCCGCAGGAGGAGCAGACCGACTACATCAAGCAGATCGAGACGGACCTCACCGCGATCAAGGCGAAGAACGGGACGTTCATCCCGATCGGGGCCGCGATCGCGTACGCACAGGCCGAGATGCTCGTCGAGCAACTCCAGGCGGTCGGCCGGGACCTCAACACGAAGACCTTCGACGAGAAGGTCAACGGGGGCGACTTCACGTTCCATCCGAAGGAGTCCGGCGGGCCCGGGAAGCTGGCGTTCCCGCAGGGCCACTTCCTGCCGTCCGACTGCGCTGCGCTCCTGAAGATCGAGAAGGCCAAGTACGTGCCGGTCGTGCCGTTCGACTGTTACAAGAGCGTGCGGGTCCGGTAGGCCGCCCTGCCGCGGGACGAACGGAGGACCGGTGGGGGAGTTCCTGAGCGTCAGCCTGAGCGGCGCCGTGACCGGGGCGATCTACTCCGTGGTCGCCGCCGGCCTGACGCTCTCCTTCAGCGCGACCGGGATCTTCAACTTCTCGTACGGCGCGGTCGCGTTCTCGGCCGCGTTCATCTACTACGAGCTGCACAGCGGGCTGCAGTGGGCGATCGTGCCGGCCGCGGTGGTCACCGTGATGGTGTTCGCGCCGCTGCTCGGGCTGGCGCTCGACGCTGCGGTATTCCGACCGCTGGCCCAGGCCACCGAGTCGGCCAAGGTCATGGCGACCGTCGGGCTGCTCGTCGCGCTGCCCGCCCTCACCAAGTGGGTCACTGACCTGCTCGTCGACGTCCTCGACGTCGAGATCACACGCAGCGCCGCTGTGACCCAGGTCGCCTTCCCACCGGGGGTCGGCCCGGTGCCGAAGAAGGACTGGACCCTGCCCGGTGCCGTGCCGTTCGATTCAAACCAGTTGATCGTGTTCGTCGCGGCCGCGGTGTCGGCGGTCGTCCTCTGGTACCTGATGCGCCGCACGCCGCTCGGGCTGCGCATGCGGAGCGTGGTCGACCGCGCCGATCTCGCCCGTGCGCGCGGCGTGGACGAGCGCGTGACGTCGCGCTGGGCGTGGGTGATCGGCATGGTGCTCGCCGCGCTGGCCGGCGTCGTCGGCGCACCGGTGCTCGGGACGCTCGACCCGTCGGTCTACATCGGGATCATGTTCGTGGCCGCAGCTGCGGCGGTGGTGGGCGGGCTGCGGTCGATCCCGCTGGCGTTCGCGGGCGGCCTGTTTCTCGGCGTCGCGCAGAACTGGGTGGTGACGTATGCCCACTTCGCGGAGGACATCCAGGGGTTCAGCGCATCGGTCCCGTTCCTGCTTTTGCTGGCCGGTCTGCTCGTGCTCGCCCGCGAGCGCGGCCGGCACGGCGACTCGGCGGCGGACGAGACGCCACCACCCGACTACCTCGCCGACCTGCCGGCGTGGCGGCGTGCCTTGCCGTGGATCCTCGGCGGGCTGGTCTTCCTCGGCTACGTGTGGTTCGTCGCCGACGCGTTCTGGCTTGGGGTGATGGCCAACGGCTTGGCGCTGTCGCTGATCTTCCTGTCGTTCGTGATCGTCACCGGCCTAGGCGGGATGGTGAGCCTCGCGCAGGCCACGTTCGTGACGGCATCCGGGTTGACGGCAGGGCTGCTGCTGGACCGCTACGACTGGCCGTTCCTGCCGGCGCTGCTGATCGGCGTGCTCGTCGCGGTCGTGCTCGGCGTGGTGGTCGCGCTGCCAGCCCTGCGTCTCGGCGGCCTGCCGCTGGCGCTCGCCACGCTGGCGCTCGCCTTCCTGGGTGACAACGTGCTGTTCCAGTGGGACTGGTTCCGCAACGGTCAGGCCGGATGGACGGTCGCGCGCCCTGCGTTCGGACCGTTCGACCTGTCTGACGACCGGTCGCTGGTGCTCGCCCTGTTCGTGCTCGTGGGGCTCGTCGGCCTGATGATCCGCAACCTCCAGCATTCCGCGTGGGGCCGCGCCATCGCCGCGATCCGGACGTCGGAGGTCGCGGCGTCGACGTCGGGCGCATCGCCGCTGCGCACCAAGCTCGGCGTGTTCGCGCTCTCGGCCGCCGTCGCCGGGCTGGGCGGCGTGATGTACGCCTCGTACCAGCAGAGCGTCACGAACCTGACGACACCCGTGACGGACGGCCTGCTGTGGCTTGCGACCGTCGTGCTCTTCGGCATCCGCCGCCCGCTCGCCGCTGCCCTGGCCGGCATCGTCGCCGCGGCGGCCCCCGAGATCCTGCGCTCCGGGATCCACGTGTGGTTCCTCCATTGGGACGGCACGTCATCACCAGAAATCCCTGCGATCCTGTTCGGCCTCGGCGCGGTGCAGCTCGCACGGAACCCCGACGGCCTGCTCGCGATCACAGCGGCGCATAACCACGCCCGGCGCCTCAAGCGAGCGGCTCGCCGCGCCGCGCCCGACCACATGGCGACCGCGGCGCCGATCGTCGCCGATGCCGTGGCCCTCGCCTCCGCTCGGGCCGACGAGGAGGCCGCGATCGTCGCCGAGACCGAGCAGCTCGAGCGCGACCTCGTCGGGCGCGGCGTGGTCCGGACCGCGTCGCGCGACGGGCCCGTCGACGGGCGGCGACCGCCCGCGCTGATCCTCGAGGACGTCCACGCGGGCTACGGCGAGGTCGAAGTTCTGCACGGCGTCGATCTCGTCATCCGCCCTGGCGAGATCACCGTGCTGCTGGGCGCCAACGGCAGCGGCAAGTCGACGACGTGCTCGACGATCGCGGGGCTCGTGCCCGTCTCGTCGGGCTCCGTGCGCCTCGGCGACCTTGACGTGACGGCGCTGCGCCCCCACCAGAGGGCCCGGCGCGGCGCGCTGGTCGCGCCGGAGTCGCGCGGCGTCTTCCCCGGCCTGTCGGTCGAGGAGAACCTGCTGTTGCTGCTGCACCGCGACGGCGACCGGCGCGCCGCGTACGAACGGTTCCCTGCGCTCGGCCGGCGGCGCCGGATCCCTGCCGGCAACCTGTCCGGAGGCGAGCAGCAGATGCTGACGCTCGCGCCGCTGCTGGTGCAGCCGCCCGACGTGCTGGTGGTGGACGAGCCGACCCTCGGGCTGGCGCCCCGCGTCGTCGCAGAGCTCATGCAGGTCCTCCGCGAGTTGCGCGACCGCGGCGTCGCGCTGCTCCTCGTCGAGGAGAAGGCGCGCGATGTCCTCGCCATCGCCGACCGCGTCGCACTCCTCGAGCTCGGCCGGATCGTGTGGCAGGGGCCGCGTTCCGACATCGACGACGAGCGCCTCGCGCGCGCCTACCTCGGCCGGGTTGCGCCTTCGCGCTGATGCCGGCCGTGGCACCCGAGCTCGAGCGCCAACGACGTTGGCAGGGCCGTGTGCCCGGTGTAGCGTCAGTCCGACGGTGCGGACTGGTCACAGCGTCCTCTCAGGACCCGAACTGCTGACGAGCGGGCTCGTCAGTCTTGCCGCCCTGCGAGCCGATCTACGGATGAGCAGGGCCGCACTGTCCGTGGAGGTGTGGGATGGGGACGGGTGAGGCCCCGCCGGGCCGTGCTCCGCCCACTCGGGTCGAACTGGCGCACGAGAGCGAACGCACACGTCTGACTCGGCTGTTCCTGGCCGATCGCACGGTTGTCCGCAAGGAGCCGCTGGGGCCGGACGCGGAACGGCGGTTGCGGCATGAGGTGGCGATCCTGGAGCGGTTGGGCGGTGTCGTGGGGGTTGCGCAGTTGGTGGAGGCGCCGCGGTATCCCGGGTCGATCGTGTTGGCGGACGCTGGTGACAGGAGCCTGGCGGGGCTGGCGAAGCCGCTGCCTGTCGATGAGCTCATCGGCCTGGCGGTCGAGCTGGCCCGGGCGGTGGCGGGGATGCACGGCCGGGGGGTGATGCACCGGGACATCACTCCGGCGAACATCGTGATCTCCCGTGACGGCGCGCCGTGCCTGGTGGACTTCGCGTTGGCGACGTCGTTCGCCGAGCTGCGTCCCGAGTTCACCCACCACACCCAGATCGTCGGGACGCTGGCGTACCTGGCGCCCGAGCAGACCGGGCGTACCGGCCGGTCGGTGGATCAGCGGGCCGATCTGTACGCGTTGGGCGCAACGCTGTACGAGCTGGCGACGGGCGGCCCGCCGTTCGGGTCCGGCGACCCCCTGCGGCTCACGCATGATCATCTGGCTCGGGTGCCGGTGCCGCCCGCCGATGTGAATCCGGCGGTACCGGCGCGGTTGTCCGCGATCGTCATGCATCTGCTGGAGAAGGAGCCGGACAACCGCTACCAGACGGCGGACGGCGCGGTCTATGACCTGGAGCGGTCGCGGGACGCCCAAACGCGTCCGGCGGCGGGCGCCCTGCGGGTCGGCGCGCAGGATTTCCCGCTGCGTCTGCTGCCGCCCTCGCGGCTGGTGGGACGCGACGACGAGCTGGCGGCGCTGCGGGCGGCGTTCGACGACGCGCGCGCGGGGCGGTGTCGTGGCGTGCTGATCGGCGGCGCGACGGGGGTGGGCAAGACGGCGCTGGTGGACGAGCTGCGGCCGGTGGTGACAGGCGGGGATGGCTGGTTCGTGGCCGGCAAGTTCGACCCATATCGCCGGGACCTGGAGTTCGACGCGGTCCATCAGGCGTTTCGCGCGCTGGGTCGGCTGTTGCTGGCCGAGCCGGAGGATGAGCTGACCGAGGTCCGGGGGCGGATCCTGGCGGCGGTCGGCCCGAACGCGGGTCTGGTGACCGCAACATCGCCGGAGCTCGCGGCGCTGCTGGCGGTGTCGCCCGATGCGGGGGATCCGCTGACTGCGCAGGCCCGGACGCAGCGAGCGGGTGTGGAGGTGCTGCGGGCCGTCGCCTCGAGGAAACGGCCGGTGGTGCTGTTCGTCGATGACCTGCAGTGGGCCGGGCGCACGCCACTCGGCTTCGTCGACCTGGTGCTGAGCGAAGCGCCGGTCGAGGGCCTGTTGCTGGTCGGCGCCTACCGCGAAGGCGACGTGGACGCGGCGCATCCGCTGGCCGCGCCGCTGTCGCGATGGCGTGAACAGCCCGGCGTGCAGGACCTGCGGTTGGTCAACCTGGGCGTGCCGAGCCTCGTCGCCATGGTTGCTGAGATGCTGCACGTGGACCGGCCCGCGGCGGCGGGCCTGGTCGAGCTGATCGAACCGCATACCTCCGGCAATCCGTACGAGACGGTGGAGCTCCTCAACGCGCTGCGCCGCGACGGCCTGCTGACCGCGACGGCCGCCGGGTGGCGCTGGGACACGGCGGCCGTGCGCGCCCGCCTGGGCCACTCCGAAGTCGCCGCGCTGCTCGCGGCCAGTGTTGAGGCCATGCCGCCGGCGGCGCGCCAGATCGTGGAGGCGATGGCGTGTCTGGGCGGGCGAGCGGAGCCGAGCCTGCTGCAGACCGCGACCGCCGAGCCGGCCGGCGTGGTGGAGCCGGCGCTGGCGGCCGCCCTCGAAGCGGGCCTCCTGGTGCTGGAGCCCGAGCCGTACGAGGCGGTGCGGTTTCGCCACGACCGAATCCGCGAGGCGATCCTCGGCGGGCTGGACCAGCAGCGGCGAAGCACCATGCAGTTGGCGATGGCGCGGCGACTGGCCGCGGTGCCCGAGCTGTTCGCGGTCGCGGCCGAGCAGTACCTGCCGGTCGTCGAGGCGGTCGACGATGCCGCGGAGCGAGAGGTCGTGGTGGGCCTGTTGCGGAGCGCCGCCGACCAGGCGGCTCTGACCGGCGCCCACTCGCTGGTCGACGCGATGCTGGCCGGTGCCCTGCGGCTGATCGACCCGGGCGAGACAGCCGTGCTCGTCGAGGTGCACACCGGCCGGCACGCCGCCCTTTACAGCGTGGGACGCCTGGACGACGCGGACGAGGAGTACAGCGCGATCGAGGCGCTGGGTCCCACGGCGCTGGCGCGTGCGGACGCGACGGTGATACAGGTGCGCAGCCTGACGCACCGGAACCGCTTCACGGACGCAATCGGTCTGGGCGTGGAGTCGCTGCGTGAGCTCGGCATCGCCGTCCCGGAGGCGGACCGGCTCGCCGCCGAGCTGGACCACCAGTTCGGCTATCTGTACCGCTGGCTGGACCACACCGACGCGGCCGACGATCTGGCACGACCGGACATCACCGACCCGATGGTGCTCGCCGCGTCCCGTCTTCTCGGTGCGATCATTCCGGCGGCCTACTTCGTCGACCTCCCCACCGTCGTCTGGCTCAGCCTGGAGGCGGTGCGGATCTGGCTCGAGCGCGGCCCGAGTCACACCCTGCTCGGCCCGGCCGGCACCGCCGCCTTCCACGCTGTTGCGCAGCGCGGCGACGACTCCGGCGGATATCGGGCGCTGCGGCGCATCCTGGCGGTCGGCGAAGCCCGCGGCTACGAGCCCGGCACCTCGGAGGCGCGCCATCTGTTCGCCACCCTCGGTTGGGCGTTCGAGCCGATCGAGAACTGTGTCGATGTAGGTCGGCGGGCCCGGGAGGGGCTCATCGCGGGCGGCGACCTGGCCACCGCCTCCTACACCTACCACCCGACCGTTTCGGGCCTGCTCGACAGCGCGCCGACGCTGGACGTCTGCGTGGCCGAGCTCGACGCCGGGCTGGCCTTCGCCCGGCGTACGGGCAGCGAGCAGATCGGCGAATTGCTCGACAGCTACCGGTGGCTGGCCGGTGTGCTGCGCGGCGAAAGTGCCGGCGCCGAGGCGGTGCACAGCGACCGGTACGCCGGCAATCCGGTGGCGCTTCTGCACGTGCACATCAGCCGCGCACAAGCCGCCGCCATCTTCGGCGATCGGGCCGGGCTGGAGCATCACGCCGCGGCGGCGATGCCGCTGCTGCCGTCTGCTCCGGGCCTCTACGGGACCGCAATGGCTCATCTGCTGCGCGGGCTCGCCCTCGCCGCGCAGGCCCGCACCACGGACGGTGACGAGCGCGGCCGCCTGCTGTCCGAGCTCGACGAAGGAACGCGGTGGCTGGCCGCCCGCGCCACGAACGCGCCGGACAACTTCCTTCACCTGCTGCGCTTGCTCGAGGCCGAGCGGGCGTGGGCGGTCGGCGACTTTCATGCCGCCGTCCGCGCCTTCGACGCCGCGCGGCGCGAGGGCGCCCAGCGCCGGCGCCCATGGCATCAGGCCCTGATCGCCGAACGCGCGGCCCACTTCTTTCTCGCATACGGCGTGGAGCACGCCGGCTACGAACTCCTCGCCGAGGCGCGCCGGGCCTACCTCGCATGGGGTGCGACCGCCAAAGTCGACCAGCTGGACTGGGCGTACCCGACCCTGCGACCCCATGCCGCCGCGACCACCGGGGACGGCGGCGAGCAGCCCGGGGACGCTGCCCATCGTCGCTCCGCCGTCACGACCGGAACGATCGACCTGCTCGGCATTCTCTCCGCGTCGCAGGCGCTGAGCTCGGAGACCAGCATCGACCGGTTGCACGTCCGCGTGGCGCAGGTGCTCAGCGCCATGACCGGCGCCACGAGCGTCCACATGCTGCTGTGGAGCGACGACCGCCAGGACTGGCTCCTGCGCGCGCCAAGCAGCGGCGGCACGGTCCCGGTCACCGGAACCAGACACCAACACGCGGTGCCGATGTCGGTGCTGCGCTACGCCCAGCGGACGCGCGAAGCGCTGGTGGTGGGCGACGCCACTCACGACGACCGCTTCGACCGCGACCCGTACTTCGCCGATATCGATTGCTGCTCGCTGGTGGCGCTGCCCATCCTCAACCGCGGCACACTGCGTGCGGTGCTGGTGCTGGAGAACCGCCTTATGCGGGGCGCGTTCTCCAACGAACGGCTCGACGCCGTCAAGCTCATCGCCGGCCAGCTTGCCGTCTCCCTCGACAACGCTCAGCTCTATGCCGAGCTCGCCGCGTCGCGCGCGCGGATCGTCGCCACCGCCGACCAGGCGCGCCGGCGCATCGAGCGGGACCTGCACGACGGCGCCCAGCAGCGGCTCGTGCACACGATCGCCACGCTCAAGCTCGCCCAGCAGGCGCTCGGCCACACCGGCGGGCAGGCCGCCGAGCTCGTCGTCGAGGCGCTCGACAACGCCCAGTGTGGGATCGACGAGCTGCGCGAGCTGGCGCGCGGCCTCCATCCGCGGATCCTGTCCTCGGGCGGGCTCGGGCCGGCGCTCAAGACGCTCGCCGGCCGCTCGGCCATCCCCGTCGCGCTCGACCTTCGCACGGACGCCCGGCTGCCCGAGCGTGTCGAGGTGACCGCGTACTACGCCGCCTCCGAGGCACTGACCAACGCGGCCAAGCACTCCGATGCCACCGCCGTGCAGGTGACCGTCGACACGATCGACGGTGAGTTCCAGCTCTCGATCAGCGACGATGGCGTCGGCGGTGCCGACCCGACGCGCGGCTCCGGCCTGGTCGGCCTCAAAGACCGCGTCGAGGCCATCGGCGGAACACTCACGGTCCAAAGCCGCCCCGGTGAGGGCACACGCCTGGCGGTCGACGTTCCGATCAACGCCGACAGACCGGCAACCTCCAGCCAGTAGCGCGACGTGTCAGCCCGAGCCGTTGCCTCAAGGCAACGAGGCTGCGATGGTCGGCCTGGCACCGTTGGCGGGTGGCGTTTCTGACACCAGCTCTGTCTCGACACGAGTGAAGCTCAGCTACGGGAGCGCGCTCCCCGAGGCGCTGAGCTCGTCCGGAGCTTGGTCGACCGTCACGCCATCGAGCTCCGGAAGCGGCGTAGCCACGGTCCCGGGGTCGCTGCCCGCAAGCGGCGGCATGCTGTTCTGCACGACTACGCCGGTATCAGCCACAGATGCAGCACTGGACGTACCGTGCACGATCGCAGGCACCGGCTCGGCCTGCTGAGCGCGTCGGCTCGGCGGTTCTGCTGAAGCCCGCGTCCTCGCGGAGCTTCTTCGCGATCTCGGCGATCTCGCCCGGCTCGTAGTCGCGCGCGAACGCGTCCTCCTGCGCGGGCATGTCCGGGCAGGCGAAGCCCTCGGGCGCTGGGTGCTGGGGGCGCAGCGCACGACCCCGCGCCCGACCGGGACCAGCTCGCTCTGGCCGACCCTTCCGGGCACCAAAAAGGCAAAAGGCGCCCAGCAGGTCCTCACACGGCTCAGTCAGCGCGTCGGCGGCGCGCGCCAGGATCGCGTCGACCGTGCCCGTGCTGATCCGTGAGCTGAACAGCTGCTGGCAGAGCTCGACGACGTCGCGGCGGCTGATGCGGTTGCGCACCGACAAGGTCACGACCGCGGCCTGCAACCTGGGTCCGAACGCGCTCGCCGCAGCCGTGTCGGGCAGCAGCCCGGTCTGCCGGGCG